>Ga0182792_1002064_pt1 | contig 14925 bp, 14 predicted proteins | sample Passage237B_FD_130497 | JGI IMG/M metagenome (GOLD analysis project Ga0182792, IMG submission 130497) | Cellulose adapted compost microbial communities from Newby Island Compost Facility, Milpitas, CA, USA - Passage2 37B (version 2) (version 2) ...
AAGGCAAGCCCGCTTCCCCCTGCGCTGGCAACCACCTCTGTCCAGACGCCGTTCTGCCGGGCGTATTGCCGGCCGTCAGCAGGTGCCTCCTCGACATAGGGCAGATACGGCAAGCCCAGCCATGCCGTGATCCCATCGCCCACCTTCATTTTCCCGGTATCAGTCTCAGTGACCAGCTCGCGCTGGAGCGGCACTTCGTTCACGGCGGCGAGGTTGGCCGCCGTGCCGCCTCGCACCAAGAAGCGATACGGAATCGTCTCGGTCGTGCTCATGGCGCAACCTCCCCGCCGTCGATGATCGTCTGCACAGGAGTCCAGGTTGGCGCGGCGATCGTGTTACCGGTGGCGGCGTCTGCCGTATAGGCGAGTGGCCACACATGGCGCTGCCAGCTCGGGCCGGCGTCGTTGATCGCCCATGCTTCGATCACGATGTCTCCGTTGAAATCTAGGTCAATAGTCGCGGTGCCGCCGGCGATGTCGGCGCGCTCAACGAGGGTGGTGTTGCCTGCCCGGACGCGGAGGCCCCAGCGTGTGTCAGCAGAGGGCGTGATGCCGCCGGCCTCGTGGTCGACAAGTGCGTCGGCCTGGGCAACGCGGTCCCGCGACACCCACGTCACCGTCATCGCACCGGTAGCGGCCTCGGGCATGAAGTCGCCGTTGATGCGCAGCCTCCCCATGGGGTACGGCAACGCTGCGCGACCGACGATGGCTACGGTGCTGGTGGGTGCCGAGGCGAGCGGCAGCTGGTCGCTTGCGGCGCGGGTGAGCGCGCGCATCTCCACGCTGGCGCCCGAGGGGCGCTCGGCCGGATCCACTGCGAGGTCGGCATCGTAGAACCAGATCCGCTGGCCAGCGGCGTGGGGCTGGGGCACCGTGTCCAGGCACCCGCGTGCCAGCAGGACCGTCCCGGCCGCCACATCGATGGCATCGACGCGCACGACTTCGTCGCCCCACAGCGCGGCGGTCCCGGGTACTACGGCGGAGACACCAGAGGCGTTCACCAAAGTGAAGGCCTGCCGCAGGAGCCCGCCATCCGGATCAGTCGGAAGGCTGGCCTCCATGATGGTCGCGTGCGGGCACCACGCGCCCACTGCCGCCTCCTCAAAGTCATCTGACTCGCTGCGCGTGTAGAGCAGGAAATCCATGGCACCAACCGGGGCGGCTGCCAGGAGACCGGCATAGCCGGCACCCACGGGCAGCGCCTGCAGGTCCGCGTCACTCAGCAGCTGCACCAGCTCGCGATACGGCAGTTCCATGGCCAGCTGCGCGGGCGCAGGGCCCGCCACTTCAGCCGCGGGCGGAGCCACACCAGGCTCCTCCACGATGTAGGTGGAGGCGGGCATCGAGGCCACGTCCTGCACCGTGGTCAGCGCGATGGCGCCGGACCGCAGGGTGCCGCGGCTGATGTCCCCCAGCACCACGACCATGTCCGCAATGCCGCGTTTGGGCAGCTGCAGCCGGGCCTTCTGGCCGGGCCGGGCGCGGTAGGCCATGCGCGTCACCTTGAGGGTGTGGCGCTTGAGAGGCGTCGCCCGGGCGTCCAGGTTGCGGGCAGCCAGTCGCAGGGCCAACGACTCCGCGAGTACCTCGGGGCACTCCAACACCTCGGCGTTGACCGCCCCGAAGGCCTGGATCGCGCCCAGCGCCTGCACAGGCGCGGTGGCCCGCACCTCGTCGTTGAGCATGTCCGTCCAGCGAGCCGTGACCTGGTTGACCGCCTCATCCAGCACCGAGGGCTGCTCCTCGAACTCGAGAACGTCGTCGTCGGTGATGACGAGAAGGTCGCCGGGCACGTCCGATCGGATCAGGTCCAGATGCCACTCGCCCGTGGTCGGGTCCACCGACATGCGGGCGCCGGCCAGGTCACAAAGGCGCTGCTGGAATTGCTCGATGGTTTCCTGGCCCGCGATGAACTCGGTGCCAATGCCGAACGATTCGTTGTACAACCGGTCCGCCGCGGCACGCCAGCTCGGCTCGTTGATCAGAGCCCGGGACTCTCCATCCATCTCGCGGGCGATGAGGCTGTCGTAGAGGACATGGGCGACGTTCATGCCGCCGAAACCGGTCACCTTGAGCAGCGCGGAGAGGATCAGCTCCGCAAGCTCGTCGGCGCTGCTGCCGTCAATGACGGTGGGCGGGCCCATGTTGCTGAAGCTGGCCAGGCTGCCAGCGGTGGTTATGCCGACGCCGTACATGGCCACGGCGTTATTGTCGGCGGTGCAGTAGGGCGCGGCGTCGCGATCCAGTAGGTCGGCCATCGCCGACACCGCCGCAGCCACATCGTCCATGTCGCCATCGGACACCGCGACCACCACGTTGTTGCGCGGGGGCGTCGGCGAGAAGAAGCCCAGCGCGCCGCCATAAGCAGCCGTGGCGCTTGTGCCGCCGCTGGCCACCATTCCATCGACGAAGGCCCGCAGGTCGCCAAAGCCGCCGCCGTTGATGCCACGCCGGGTGATCGACTGGCTGTCGTCCGCGAAGGACACCAGCATCACGTCCAGGTCCTGGCGCGTCTCCTCCTTCCAGACCTCCAGCCGGTCGATGACCGTCTGCATGGCGGCCTTGAGGATCGTCATGCGGCTGCCCGCCATGGATCCGCTGCGGTCCATGGTGATATAGATCGACGTGGGCCGCGTGGAGGTCATGGAGTAAACCGGCACCTGGGCTCGCTCCGGGTACCAGCACTCCCCACCGTCCCAGCCGTTGAGAATCCTGCTGACAAGAAACGCCGGCGGCTTGGGGTACGGGCTGTTGCCCCAGCGGCCACCGCGAAAGGTGGCGTAGGGCCGCCAACGGTAGGCGCTCTGCTGCGGGGCGACGTTCGACGCCAGATAGCTGCTGGGCGCCTGGTCGGGGTTGCCGAATGCGAACTCGAAGTCGCCGACGATGCCGCCCTCGGCGTCCTCGCCGCCCCACAGGTTGGGCTTGTTGACGCTGACGATGCCGCTGCTGGTGAGCTGGCCCGACCAGACCTCCTTGTCGCCGGCGCGGATGGCCAGCACGGAATCCAGCATGCCGCGGCACAGGCCGAACTGGAAAATGTATTCGTAGTGGTAGCCGACCGTCTGCCACTTGGTCTTGAGCTTCCAGCTCTTGCCAGCCTTCTTGCGGATGGCCACGGTGCCCGTCGGCTTGAACGCCAGCATGATCGGGTCCTTGATCCACACCGGCCCGTAGATGCGCCGGATGACCGCGCCGTCTTCGACGACAGGCACCTGAACTTTCTGCGGCGGAGCCCCCTTGATCTTGGGCGCCAGGGCGAGGCTGACGATGATCGAGACGACGAACATGATGGCGTAGACCCACCAGTCGAAAGCGGCATGCACCGGGTCACCGGCCGCGGGCGTGGCATCGATCGCCCGCCTGATGCTCATCCACACCGACCAGCACCCCACCACCACGAACGCCAGCGACACCAGCAGCTGAGCCACCAGGCCGGCACGGGTGTCCAGCCACCAGTAGCGCACGCGCCAGGAGGCGACATACCAGAGGCGACGCAGCCCGGTGCGGGGAGGAATGGTCATACGGCGCGGAATCCATTGAATGGCGACTTGCCTGGCATCGTCATGCAGCCGCCGTAGTTGTCGGTGTTGTTGCGGGCCGAGCAGCCGGCCCAGTTGTGCGGGCACCCCGGGCGCGCGATCACCTCCAGCCCCGGTTCCAGATCGGCGGCGCCGTAATCCAAGGTGATGGCCTGCCCGGAGGCCGCCTTGATGGTGCGCATCTCGACGATGCCGTCGTCTCGCGTCCATTCGACGTAGCCGCCCGGCCACGCGATGCCATCAGTGCGAACGAACTCCGGTGCGGTGACGGTGAGGCCGCTGACGCCGGTGAGCGTGGCAGGCACCGCCCATGCACCCGGGTCCAGGTTGCACATGCCCTCGCCCTGCGAGTACACCGGCACCTCGCAGGCGCGGCTCCAGCGCGGCGCACGACCCACCCAGCCACCGCGCGCCATACGGCCGGGAGCGCATACCAGATCCAGCGTCGCATCCCGGAACTTCGGCTGGGCTACGTGGCCGTGCCAGTTGGTCTGCACCTCGGCATCGGGGTCGTCGTGGTGCATGCTCATGATCACCACGCGCACCTCGTCGGAGGGCACGTACGGCCGCCAGTTGTCGCCCAGCGGCTGCGTGACCGGCATGTCCGGCGCGGACGGGTCCACCAGGTAGGGCACAGTGATGGTGACGTTGTTCTTGGCGCGCTCGGCGGTGTCGCGGATCTCGCTCACCGTCATGCCGCGGGCGGACAGGTAGGTGTGCCCGCCGACGGTGATGTCGCGGTCGGCGGTGCAGTAGCGCCAGGCGACGCCCTGCCGGGCGAACGTGACGAGCTGCACCGGCCGGCCGAGGAAGCGGGACAGTTCGCGGAGCTTAAACATCGGGGACGACCGCAGTGAATGGCGTGTTGGCGCGTGCAGCGCCGGCCAGGTCGGCGTGGTGTTCGATCACCACCTCGTCGCTGGCCAGCGTGCAGAGCGTGAGGAACTCGATCCGGCGGATGGCGCCCGGGGCCACCGTCTGGCCCAGCGCGCTGGACAGCTGCAGCACCTCGTTGGCACCGCTCTCGGCGCTGCCGGTGATGCGCCGGATGAAGGCGGTGCCGTCGTGCAGGACGATGCGCACGTCGCGCCGGTTGGGCTGCTGGCGGCCGTACAGGGTGTAGCCGGCCCACTCCACCGTCAGCGAGGTGCTGGAGGATCCGATGGAGGCGGTGGCCTTCAGGTCCTGCAGGCCGCTGGGCACCCACAGCGGCACCTGACGGCCGCGCAGGCCGTACAGCAAGGAGCGGAAGGCAGCGCGCTCGGCGGCGCCCCACAGGCGCCACCGGTGCGACTGGGCGCGGAACGCGCGGCCGGCCAGGTCGAACGTGACCGGCAGGCCCACGTCGTTGTCCTCGTCGGTGAGGATGCGCGCGTAGCTGAGGCTGCCGTTCTCGCCGGCGTCGGACACGTGCTCCAGCACCGGGTGGCCGAGGTACTCCGTCGCCGGCAGCTGCGCCGGCCAGTCGCAGGCTTCCTGCACCAGGAACGTGAGGGTGCGGCGGCCGGAAAGGTCGGTCCAGAGGGTTTCCTCCGGGCCGTCCGCCAGCCGGGCGCGGCGCACCGGGTACAGGCGGGTGCCCGCCGGCCAGGCCTGCGTGGTGGCGCTGGCCAGCTCCAGGCCGTCTTCGCCCACCTCGTCGAGCGTCACCAGCTCCCACTGGCGCAGGCTGCGCCACAGCAGGGCGCGGCCGCCGCCGACGAAGTCGCGGTAGGCCGGGTCGCAGGGGATGGTGGTGGCGCCGGAGGACAGGGGCTCGGCGAGGTACTGCACGTCCGGCCAGATGGGCAGGGCCCAGTCGCTGCGGCCGCCGCGATCGGCGATCAGCGCGTCGGCCACGCGGCGCTCCTGGCCGGCGGCCACCACGTCGAAGGTGAACGTGCGGCGCGGCGCCTGGCGCAGGCTGCGGTGCTGGGTGACGCCGGTCGCCGGCGCCTGCAGCACGTCGGTGAGCCACGCCAGCGGCTCGCGCACCGGGTTGCGCCAGTCCGGCGGGACTGGCCAGACCACCGGGGATCCGGACGCGAAACTCACTGCTGCCACCCCGCCTGGACGGCACCGCCCTCCTCCACCACGGTGTTGACCACCACGCGGCGGAACTCGTGGCTGTTGGCCAGCGCCTGGGCCAGCATGTCGCCGGAGAGCAGGTTCATCACGGCGACCTTGACGTCGCCCAGGGGGCTACCGCCCACCAGGCCGCCGTCGGCGAAGCTGAAGCGCGGCGCCGGCGCCGTGCGCACGTTCGGCGCGCGAAGGCCGTCCAGTGCCACCTGGCGCGCGTGGAGCGCCTGCATGGCGGCCAGGCCGTAGTGCCGCACGGTTTCCTGCGGCATCACGTATTCGCCGCGATGGACGACGCCGGCGACGGCGTACTTGCCGCCGGGGCCGGTGTAGCCGCCGTCGGCGAAGCCCGTGGCCGCGCCGATGCTGTTGGCCACGGTCAAGGCTTGCGCCGCGGCCATCAGCTGCGCAGCCGCCACGGTGATCGCCGCTGCACCCGAGTTCAGGCCGGCCCCCGCCGTGCCGAGCGTGGCAGACGCGCCGGCCAAGGCTGCGCTCGCTCCCTGGATCGGGGCCGCATACGCGACGCCGGCGGCTGCAGCCTCCGCCGGATCCGGCTGCCCGACGTCGAGGCCGCCGGCCTTGCCGGCCAGCTTCATGAGCTGCGCGGTGGCCGCGGACGCCAGCTGCTGGGAAGCCAGCTGGCCCATGGCATCGGCGATGCCGCCGACGACCGCCTTGATGGCATCGCCCAGGCTCAGGCTTTCGGTGCGGATCTTCTCCAGGGCACCACCGATGCCCGACTCCAGCCCCTGCCGGAACGTGGTGGCCAGCAACCCTGCCTGGTTCTGCAGCTCGAACAGGCGGTTCTCCATCTCCGCCAGCCGCGCCAGCGCTTCCGGGCTGCCCAGCAGCTGGGCCTGCTCGCGCATCAGCGGCAGCAGGCGCTGCAGCTCGGCGATCTCGCGCTGGCGGATCTCCAGCAGCTTTTCCTGGGCGGTGATGCTGCTGATCAGCCCCGCCTGCTGCTCGATGTGCACGCGCTGCTCGGCGGCGCTGAACTGGCGCTGGGCGCGATCGAGCTCGCCGGTGAGCCGGGTCAGCTCGGCGTTGGCGGTGCGCAGGTTGAGCAGGCGGGTGATGTCGGCCGCGTCGCCGGTGCGGCCGATGCGCTCAAGCTCCTCCCGCAGGCGGGTGAGCTGCCGGGTGGACTCGTCCAGCTCCGGCGGCACCGGCTCACCGCGCAGGCGTGCCAGCTCCAGGTGCACCTGCACCATCTGCTTGTTGGCCTCGATGATGCGCTTCTCGCTGTCGTACAGCTGCGAGTAGTCGATCAGCAGTTGCTTCAGGGCCGGACTGGCCTGCTTGAATATGCCCTCCTCGATTTCATAGCGGATCCGCGCCGCCTCGCTCACACTCGTCTGCCCATCCTCCAGTTCCGCCAGCATCGCGATCTGGCGCTGCAGGTTCGCCACCTCGCGCGCGGCGGCCTTGTCGGGGTCGTCACCGCGGGGCCCCTTGGGTGTGCTGCGCGGCTTGTACTTCTCTTCGATCGCGGCCAGCAGCTTTTCCTGCGAGCCGTCGAAGAGGCGGCTGTCGTAGTTGCCGGTTCGGGCGCCCTCGCGATCCAGCTTGTTATAGAGCGCCAAGACCTCATTGATCTCGCGCCGCTTCGCTGCTTCTTTGTCGAGGCTCGCAACAAGCGCATCCACGCGCTCCATTGCTGCCTTTGCCTCCTCTGCCGTTTTGCGCTGCTCTCGCTCCTCCTCCGCATCGGCCTCTCCTCTGGCCTTCTGGGCCAAGAGTTCGGCCAGCCGTGCCCGCGCCACCGCCTCGCCCTTCCGGCCTCGCTCGCGGTCACCGCGGATACCCCAGCCGGTCTGCATCTGGCGGAAGAACTCGATGTCAGATTTGAGCGTCTCGATCTGGTGGTCGATGTCAGTGCGCAGGACGTTCTTCATCTGGTCCCACACGCCCGCGACGGAGCTGCGCACACTGTCCCACGCGCGCTCGAGTGCGCCCGCCTGCTCCACCATTTGCGCCACCCGCGTGCGGGACATGTCCGCCGTCTCGCCAAGCGCCAGGCGCACGGCCTCCTGCTGGCGGCCCTGCTCCTCCAGCGCACGGATCTGCCCGTAGGTGGTGGCCGTGAGGTAGTTGAGTTGCCGGTCCAGGTCGCGCACGCCCTCGGTCGGCTCCTTCGCCAGGCGCGCCACCTTGCGCGTGGTTTCCTCGATGCTCTCGCCGGTGAGGCGGGAGAGGTTGACCGCCGCAGTGACCATGTCCTCCAGCGTGCCAGCGCTTGCAGCGCCGGACTTGACCAGCAGCGCGGCGGCCTTCTCGGCGTCACCGTAGCGGCCCGTGGCCTCACCCACCTGGTCCGCCATATTGGCCACCTGCCCGGCGGTGAGCCCGGAGGCACCGCCCGTGGCCAGGATGGCGGTCTCCAAGGCCCGCAGCTCGAGGTAGCCCTTGGTGGCCGCCACGCCGAGCGCCACTACGCTGCCCGCCGCCGCACCCGCCGCCAGCCCCATCCCGCTCAGCAGCACCCGGGCCGCGCCGGCCTGGTTGCCCAGCTGCAGGATCTGGTTGGCCGCCAACTGCCAGTTGCCCGTGGCCGAGTAGGTGAGCAGCTGCGTCAGGTTGCGCTGCACGCCGGCGGAGTTGAGGTTCAGGGCGCGCTGGTTCTGCGCCATCTGCAGCGCCTGGCGCTGGGCGGTGACGTTCGCCATCGCCCGGTTGTACTGCTCGCGGCTGATGCGCCCTTCGTCCACGGCGCGCCTCAGCTCTTCCTCGTCGCGCTTCAGGCGCTGCAGGGTACTGGCGGTCTTGTCGTAGCGCTTCAGGGTGCCGTCCAGCTGCTTCTGGGATTCGCCCTCGGCCTTCTGCAGCTTCGCGTGGGACTTGTCGAGCGAGACCAGGGCCTCGTCGTACTCCTCCATGGTGATCAGGCCCTTGGCCATGGCCTTGTCCAGCATGGCCTCGGCCTGCGCCAGCTCCTCCCAGCTGCCGGCGCCGCGCGCGATGACGCCCTGCAGCTCGCCGATCAGGCCGATCTCCTCGGCGACGGCCTGCTGGGTGGCGCGCGCCGCCGCGGCGTAGCTCTCCTGGGCGGCGGTGGCGGCGTCCAGCCCGTCTGCCGGTGCCACGCCGGCCATCACGTCCGCGGCCTTGCCGGCCGATTCGGCGAGGTCGTCCAACCCCGCCTGCACTGCGGCCACGTCGCGCTGCGCCTGCGCGAAGTGGGTGCGCAGGCGGAAATCCATGGTGAAGTCGCGCGACGTGTTCATCAGTTCTTCCTGAGCGTGTTGATCAACTGCCGTACGGCCTTGACGCCTTCAGCGGTGTCTGCCCGTGCCGCCACGCCGTCCTCGATCCTGTCCGCGCGCTCCCTGCGCTGGCGGCGCTGCTCCCGTTCGTAGAACAGGATCAGCTGCCGTTCGGTGTATCCGCGGAGCCGCTGGAGATCTCCGAGGCCGGCGCGGGCGAGGCAGAGGAGGACGTCTGGCCAGTCGACGCTGTCGCGGCCGCCCGCAGGTCCAGCAGCTGCGTTGCGGCCTCGTGGACGAAAAAACCGCAGTTCACCGTGAACCAGGTGTTGACCAGCAGCTCGCCCTGCGCCCGCGGCAGGCCGGCGATCCATTCCGGCTCCACGCCGGCGGACCGGGACACCAGCACCAGCACGATGTCCCGGTGCCTGGCCAGCAACGGGCGCACGCGGTCGTAGCGCAGCACGCCGGTGGCGATGGTGCGGGCGATGTCGGCGATCAGCGGCGCGGCGAGGATCGACACCTCCAGGCTCTCGCCGAAGGTGTACTCGCGCACGAGCAGCTCGCGGCCGTTGACGACCAGCGGCACGTCCGGGAACAGCACCGAGGCCGCGGACGCCTCCGGCTCGGTAGCCGGAGGCGTCGCGGCCGTGGCCGCCCCCTCGTCAGGCAGGCGGGTGGCCATCAGCTCTCCTGCGGGATCTCGATGCGACCGAAGCCGCCCAGGTTCGGATCCAGCGCGGTCTCCGAGTCGAACAGCACGGTGCCGGACAGCGGCAGCTCGCCGAAGCTCTCGTTGATCAGGCTCAGGTTCGCCACCGGGTTGAACTGCACGCGGTACAGGTGCATGCGGATGCGGCTGCCGTCGACGGTGTTGATGCCGTTGAGGTACAGGTACCGCTCCGGCGGCGCGCTGGTGAACATCGGCAGGCTGGAGTAGGCCGCGTGCGAGTAGCTGGCCTTCAGCGGCTGCTCCAGACCGGCCAGGCTGAGGATCTTGATGATGCCGCTGTGCGCGTCCTCCAGCTGGTAGTGCGTGCCGGCGGTCAGGGTGTTCGCCGGCGAGTCGCTGTCCTTGATCGACAGCGAGGACACGTTGGCCGGCTTGGCCAGGACCACGCGACTGCCGTCCACCAGGTCGTCCGGCAGCACCTCGTCGGTCACGCTGCCGGAGGAGATGTCGTTCTGGGTGGCGTACAGGCCCAGCTTCAGGTTGTGCGCGGTGCCGTGGCGCAGGACCAGGTCGATGCTGACGGTGGTGCCGGTGCGCAGCTGCGCCGACTGCAGGCGCTGGCCGCTGTAGGTCTCGGTGCGGTCCTCCGTCTGCGTGTCGAAGGTGAGCTCGCACGACGACTGGTCGCCCACCCAGATCAGCGGGCCGGGCTTGCCACCGGCCAGGCGGGTGCCCAGTTCGATGCGGCCCTGGAAGGAAAAGTCTTTCATGGTGGTTTCTCCGGGGGTGGTGCCGGCACCGCCGGCAGGGTGGAATCGGACGGTCAGCGCAGGTAGCTGTCGATCTGGCGGCTGACCTCGCTGGCGACGTAACGGGTCGCCCAGTCCGCCAGCCGTTCGGGCCGGCGGCCCTTGGCGAGCATCTGGGCGACGGTGGAGCGGTACTCGACCTGCAGGCGCTGGCGCTTTTTGCCCTTGTAGCGGCCCGCCTGCATCACGACCTTCGGGCCGTAGCGGTGCACCACGTGCTGGTTCACGCCGCCCTGCCGGCCCGCAAGCAGGCGCGCAATGAACGCGCCCTGCTCGAGCTTGCGCACGCCGCGGTACACGCTGTAGGTGACGCCCTTGCGGGTCTGCCGGGTACCGGGGTACTGCATCAGGCCGATGCCGCGCTTCCACTGGCCGAACAGGCGCACGCCGCCGAGGCGGGCGCCATCGGGGCGCAGGTAGCGGATGCCCATGTGCTCGCGCACGCGCCCGGCGCGGATGTTGAACTCGCCCTGGATGTCGCGGCGCGCCTCCACAGGCAGCGCCCGGTACAGCGACTGCACGGCGCGCTCCTGGAACCACGGCAGGCGGCTGAGCAGCTCGGCCGGCGCCTTTCGCGCCTGGTCGAAACCATGGATGTCGAAGCCGACACCCTGCAGCTGGCCACCGCGGCTCTTGGGGCGCTGGAGTTGGGCGGCAGTGACGCTCACCGGCGGTACCCCGTGGTGAAGGTGATCTCGGCCGCGACGAACGGCAGGCCGTCCGGGCGGGGGATGAACGAGGTTGCGCGATACGCCGGCGGCAGCGCGCCGGACGCGGCGACGCTGCCGGCGAGCTGCCGGGCGCCCATCTCGGCCAGCAGGCGCTCGATGTCGTCGGCGCCACGGTAGATCGTCGCCATGGCATTAGCCTGCCCCGACGGCAGCGCGATCTCGATTACGCCCTCCACCGCCACCACGTTGTCTTCGGCAGCCTGAAGGCCCAGCAGGACCACGGTGCAGCGCGCCGCGGCCGGGATCGGGGTCTCGGACAGTTCGGTGCGGACGTCCGCGCCGAAGTCGGTGTGGAACCCGTTGGCCACCCGCACGCGCGCCAGCTCGGCCTTGAGCTGGTTGACGATCTGCAGAGCCTTCGCTTCCTCAGCCATGGACGACCACCTTCGCTTCCAGGCCATCGTTGGACACCGGCGCTTCGACGGTCTTGGTGTGGCTGCCCAGGTGGTCGGTCCAGCTGACCACGTCGCCGGGCACGGGCTCCCACTCGGCCACCTGGAAGGACACCGTGTCGATCAGGCCGTAGACGCGGCCATGCTCGCCGATGGACTCCTGGCCGCGATCGACGATGATGCGAACCGGCACCGCTGCGGCGGCGCCGCGAGTCACCGTGGCATCGGTGCCGAACTGGGCATACAGCGCCGGCAGTGCGTCTGCGGCGAAGTCGTCGTCGAAGCTCATCGCGCCGGCTCCTCATGGCAGGCGTCCACCAGCTGCTGGGCGGCCCTCAGTCGGTCGATGGCGCGGGCGTAGGCGGCGTCGGCTTCGCCCCCGATTCCAAGAACTCGGCCGATAGCTTCGCCTCGGTCTGCAGAGACGTCGGCAGGCCTTCCAGCAGGTTCGGTGCCCGGCCCGGCAGCGGCTGCCGGACAGTCACGCCAGACTGCCCGCACGCGGACAGTGCCGGCAGCAATCCCAGCAGCAGCAGCGCGACCACGCTCGTACGCATCGGCGACCCCCTTGTTGTAGTCGGATTCGGCCTTGGCCTTGGCCTCGGCATAGGTGACGCGGGCCGCGGCCGCCTTTCGCGCGACCTTCGCCGTGGCCTCGGCCAGGTCGGCGAGTACCTGGGCATGGGTGGCGCGGGTCGTGGCATGGGCGAGGCGCTCATTGGCCAGCTGCTGGCGCGGCAGGATGGCGGCCCACCAGATGGCGGCCAGCAGCGCGGCGAGAGCGGCGAACTGCAGCAGCAGGCGTGCGGTGGCGTTGGCGGGCAGCGGGATCATGCGACGGCGCCCTGGCGGCGGTGGCGACGGATCTCCTGTTGCATCTGCACGGTGTAGAGCGCCGCCAGGGAGGCCATGAGGAGGGCGCGCTCCCAAGTGACACCGGCGCCATCCATGAGCACGCGGGAGGCCGAGCACAGCCCGGCGGCGAACACGCCAAGCCGGGCCAGTTGCTGCACGTGGTCCAGGGCGCGGCATGGCCGCGGCGTCATGAGCATGGTGGCCAGCGACGCCAGCGATGTGGCCACCGCGCACACGAGGAACAGGGGCGTCAGGATCATGGGCTCAGCCCTCCACCTTCCGGGTGGCGCCGGTCAGCCGCTTGCCCCACTCGAACAGGTAGCGGATGGACAGGCCCAGCAGGCCGGCGCGAACTTCGATGGGGATCTCGCCGGACCAGTTGAAGCCGGGGAAATGCGGAGCGGCCACCGCCACCAGCGCGGCTGCCACGCCGGTGGCGAAGATGCCGAAAATCAGGCGCGGAACGCGGGCCGGCACGTACTCCGGCTCGAAGTGCAGCGCGGCGACGGCGCCGACGATGGCGGCGGCGACGGCCCACCAGGTGAGGCCGAACGTGACGGCGGCGGCGCCGGCGGTGGCTACCGCCTGGCTGCCGAGGGCGATGGAGTCGTCACGCATGGCTGGTCCCCTTGTGTCGTGCATACGCGGCGGCCAGCCGCGTGTCGTAGCGATTGGCGGCATAGGCCGGGCCGTTGTAGCGGCGGGCGAAATCCGCCCAGTTGCGCGCCTTCAGGGCGCGGTGCATGGCCGGCTCGCTACGGACGAATGCCACGAAGGCGTCCAGGTGGTCGCCCTCGCTGCGGTACATGGCGTTGATGAAGCCCTGCAACGTCGGGTGGCCGGCGGCGGCGTGGTTGAAGCCCATGATCTGGAATAGCCCCCAGCTGGCGGACTGCAGCGCCATCTCGCGGTCCAGCGCAGCGGCCTTCTGCAGGCGGGCGTGCTGCTGAGACAACGGCCCGTAGCCGCCCGGCGTGGCGTTGCTGATGTCCGGGTGCATGGCGCTGTAGAACCCGCTGGTCAGCCGGTGGAACACGTGCCGCTCGAACAGGATCACCGGCTCGCCGGAGTCCAGGAAGCCCGTGCCCCGGGCCTCCACCTCGGTGACCGCGCGCACCGTGGCCACGTCGACGCCCAGCAACGCGGCGGCGCGCTGGTAGTCGGCAGTGGTGATCGTGGGCTTGGTCATCGTGGATCCTGCTGATGGGTGAAGGCCCGCCGCCGCACGCGCCACTCGGGCCTATGCGTGCGACGGCGGCCGAGGCCTAGCCGGCGGACTTGACCGTGCCGAGGCCCGGAATCAGCTTCACGGCCACGGTGGTGGTCCCGTTGCCCGCCGCCTCGATGGCGATGCCGAAGCTCTCCAGGTCGCCGGTGGCGGTGGAAGCGACGATCACTTCCCCGGCCGACACGTCCCAGTGCACCTTGGCGCCGGCGGGGATGACCGCCGAGGACAGCTTGGGCAGGGTGAAGGCGCCCTCGATCTGGACGGCCACCGGCACTCCTTCCGCGGCGCTGGTCACCGGGATCGCCAGGATCGTGCCCAGGATGAAGGGAACGCCGGCGACTACGCCGCCGGAAGGGGCCGGCACGGTGATGGTGGCGGCGGTGCTGTGCGCGTTTTTCATGTGTGCTCTCCGAGAGCTCAGGGGCCCAAGGCCCGACGATCAGGAAGGAAGCCGTCGCGCTCCCTGCGGAGCGCGACGGAAGTGACGACCGCCTTAGTCGCCGGTGCCCGGGTACGGAGACGGCGAGGCGCTGCCCGGGTTCTTGTAGAGGCCGCGGTGATCGATGGCCTTGGCGCCGAACACGTGGCGGCACTTCACCTGCAGGCCATCGACCTCGAAGCCGGCCTTGGTCTCGGTGAACACGCCCTCGTTGCCTTCCAGGTAGGCGTACTCGATGGTGTCGACCTGGTTCGGGTCGGCGACGCCGTACCACGCGGTGGCGCTGCCGTCGTGCAGGCGCGGCTCCACGATCGGCACCAGCGAGGGGCCGAGCACATTGGCGTCGTTGCCACGGGCGGCCACGATGGCGGCGTTGGTGACCTTGAGCGCGGCCTCCTCCAGCTCCGGCGGAACCAGCAGGAAGCGCGGGCGCACGGTGATGTAGCGGCCCTCAATGCCCTTCTGCAGCAGCATCGCCGCACGCATGGCCGCCAGCGGATTGGCCACGCTCGGGTCGGGGTTGACGGCGTCGATCAGCGCGACGCCCGCGCTGGCGAGGTTGCCGTGGCTGGAGTGGAAGAGGTCGACGTTGTCGGCCATCTTCGGGTTGCCGTTGAGGATCCCGTAGACGATGTCCGATTCCAGGTCGGCCGCGCTGGAGCCGAACAGGGTCGGGATGCGGGTCAGCGCATCCAGGTCATCGTTGATGATGGTTTCCCAGGTGATGTGGACGATGCGGCCATACTTCTGCACGCGGTACTTCTCGGCCGAGTCGCCCAGCTGGCCGTACTCGTACTCGCCGCCCTCGACCACGCGCTTCAGGTTCGGCGCGCCGGATAGCTGGACGCGACTGACTTCCTTGAAGTCCGGCAGGGTGGCCTGGCGGGTCCACGGCACGAAGGTCCGCTGGGTGCGCTCGTAGCCGGCGCGCAGCGTCTTGGTGATGACGTTCTCGAGGATGAACGGGAAGTCGCTGGTGGACTGCAG
>Ga0182792_1002065_pt1 | contig 14925 bp, 17 predicted proteins | sample Passage237B_FD_130497 | JGI IMG/M metagenome (GOLD analysis project Ga0182792, IMG submission 130497) | Cellulose adapted compost microbial communities from Newby Island Compost Facility, Milpitas, CA, USA - Passage2 37B (version 2) (version 2) ...
ACGAATCTCGCACGTTCCCCCTCCGTTCCAAGCGGCCTTTCGGCCAAGTGATTGATGTTCCACTTGAAACTGGTGGTGAGCGCACTGGGACTCGAACCCAGGACCTACTGATTAAAAGTCAGTTGCTCTACCGGCTGAGCTATGCGCTCCGAGGGTCGCTGGGCACCCCGAAAGTGGCGCGGAAAATAGGCAGGCAGCCCCTGCCGGTCAACCGAAAAGCGGTCGCATCAAGCGCGAGCGCCGGCGCGCGGAGGCCGCGCGCCGTGCCGGCGCGGCCGGACACGGCTGCGCGAGCGGGCGGGAACGAAGCCGGGGCTGCTGCCGTTTCGCAACCGGAGGGACCCAAGCAACGCTTCGAGGAAGACCCAATGAAGAAGATCATCATCGCCCTGTGCGCCGCGGTCCTTGCCGCCCCGCTGGGGTTGGCGGTTTCGCCGACCGTGGCGCAGGCGCAGTCCATCACTCTGGAGTTCGGCCGCCATCCCGGCCTCTACATTGACGGTCCGCGCGCTTGGTACAACGGCCATCGCGGTTATCGCCACCACCGCCACGGCTATCGCTACCATCGCGGCTGGTGGTTCCCGCCCACGGCCTTCGAGGTCGTCCGGCCATACGAACGTGGCTACTATCGCGACCGTCCCCGCCGCCTGGGGAGCCGGCACGTCGAATGGTGCTACGATCGCTACCGTTCGTACCGCGCGTCCGACAACACCTACCAGCCCTACAACGGACCGCGCCGCCAGTGCTACTCGCCCTATAGTTGATGGCGCGGCGCTGCCCGGTGATCGAAGGCCCGGCGCAACAGCCGGGCCTTCCGTTCACGCTGCCACCATGCCGAGTCCGGCAGCGCATTCCTTGATGACCTCGTAGGCCATCATCACGTCGTCGCGCGTGGTCTCGAACTGACCGACCTGGAAGCGTATCGCGACACGGCCATCCACCCGCGTCTGGGTAAGATAGATGCGGCCGTCGTCGTTGATCTTCTGTACGAGCTCGAGGTTGTGACGGTCGGGATCGACGATCCCTTGCGGCACGTGCCGGAACGAAAACAGCGACAGCATCGGCTGGGTCACGATCTCGAACTGGGGATGCGCCTCGAGCTTCTTCGCCAGCTCGCGGCTCCACGCCACGTGATCGCGGATCATGGCGCGCAGGCCCTCCAGCCCGTGGGCGCGCAGCAGGAACCAGATCTTCAGGGCGCGAAACCGCCGACCGAGGGGTATCGACCACTCGGAGTAGTTGATGATCCCGTCGCGGCCGTGTGTGGCCAGATATTCGGGCTGTATCGCCAGCGTTCGCACCAGATCCTCTGGTGCCCTGACGAAGTGCGCCGAGCAGTCGAACTGCGCGCCGAGCCATTTGTGCGGGTTGAAGACGACCGAGTCGGCCTGCTCGACGCCTGCCCAGTAGTGCCGGAATTCCGGACAGATCATCGCCGAACCGGCCCATGCGGCATCGACGTGGAGATAGAGCCGGTGGCGCTGCGCGACTTCCGCCACCGCAGCTACCTCGTCGGTGCCGCCCACGCTGGTGCCGCCGACCGAAGCGATGATGCCCGCCGGCACGTAGCCGTCGCGGACATCGCCGGTAATCGCGGCTTCGAGGTCCTTCACGTCCATCGCGCGCAGATGGCCGGTGACGGGAATGCGAACGAGATTGGCGGAACCGATGCCCGCGACCCAGACGGCGCGGTCGATCGAACTGTGCACCTGATCGGAACAGTAGATGCGCACCGGTGGAAGGTTCGCCAGGCCTTCCGCGTTGCCGTGCCAGTTGAGCGCGCGCTCGCGCATGGTCAGCACCGCGGCGAGCGTGGCCGACGACGCCGAATCCTGGATGACGCCCTCGAACCCTTCCGGCAGGCCGACCGCCTGGCGCAGCCAGTCCAGCATCCTGGTCTCGATCTCGGTCGCAGCGGGCGCGGTCTGCCACAGCATGCACTGCGCGGCCATCGCGGAAACCAGATACTCGGCAACCGTCGAGACCGGCGCGGCGTTGGCGGGAAAGTAGGCGAAGAAGCGGGGGTGCTGCCAATGCGTCATGCCCGGCAGCACGATCTGCTCGAAATCGCGGAAGATCTCTTCCATCGGCGCGCCGTCTTCGGGCGGCGTCGATGGTATCTGCGCGGCGATTGCGCCGGGCGCGGTCTGCGCCCGCACCGGGCGTTCCCGCACCGAGGCGCGGTAGTCGGCGCCCCACTCGGCCGCGATTTTCGACCAGCGCCTGAAATCCTCGTTGTCCATCGAGATTCTCCACCCGGTGCGCCATGCCCGCACGGCAGAAATCTTGCCGTCCCTCAGCAGGGAAAATCCGGCAGGCTGCTGAATGCCGTCTTCAGCGCCTGCGACCAGCCGTCCGAGATCGTCCGGTAATACGGATCATCTGCGGTGATACGACGACGCAGCCCGACATGAAAACTATCGCGTTCGTAGAATAGCAAATCGAGCGGCAAGCCGACGGATAGATTCGACTTCAAAGTTGAATCGAATGAAACGAGCAGAAGCTTGATCGTTTCGGCGAAGCTCATCCCTGGCTCGTAGGCGCGCACGATTATGGGTTTGCCGTATTTCGTCTCGCCGATCTGGAAGAACGGCGTATCCTGGGTGGCCTGGATGAAGTTGCCTTCCGGATAGATCATGAAGAGCCGCGGTTCGGCACCCTTGATCTGGCCGCCGAGAATGAATGAAGCGCTGAAGGCGTCCGCGTTCTGGCCCACCGGCGTCGACTTTGCGATCACCTCCCTGACCGTCTCGCCGACGAGCTTCGCCGTCTGATACATCGAGGCGGTACTGTGCAGCGACTGGCCATTCTCCGGCGGCTCCCTGGTGCGCTCGTCGAGCAGCGTGACGACGGATTGGGTCGTCGCTAGGTTGCCGGCCGAAAGGAGCACGAGCACGCGCTCGCCCGGCACTTCCCACACATACATCTTGCGAAAGGAAGCGATGCTGTCCATGCCGGCATTTGTGCGCGTGTCCGACATGAAGGCCAGCCCACGATCTATTCTGAGACCGACGCAATAGGTCATCGGGGCACCTCGGGAGTTTGTGATCGACCCGCGCATTACTGCCGGGCACCGTCGAGTTCAATCCGGCGCCACCGCAAGCCGCGTACGGTCATGCGCGAAGTCGTGAAACCGCAACGCGCCCGGACTCGTATATGATCCAGCGTGCGGCTTCTGCAAATGCACGGCCGGCTTGGCAGGGAGGCAATCATGCGAAGATTCGTTGCGATCGTCGTTGCCGGGATGCTTTTCGGTTCCTCGGCTGCCTTCGCGGGCGAGGTCGAAATTCGCGCGGCGCAATCCTCGATAGAGGCTCAGATCAACGCCTTTCTCGCCGGCGATGACGAGACCGCCTACAGCTACGCCGCGCCGGGCATCAAGCGCATCTTCCCGACGCTGGAGCGCTTCATGACGATGGTGAAAGGCGCCTACCAGCCGGTATGGAAGCCGCGCAGCTTCTCCTTCGGGCGCTCGAAGGAATTGAGCCCGACCTCGATCGTGCAGGAGGTCCTGGTCGTCGGCCCGGACGGCAGGAATTACGAGGCGATATATACGCTGGAACTGCAGCCCGACGGCACCTTTCGCATCACCGGGGTCAGCCTGCGCGAGGCACGCATCGTCGGCGCCTGGGCGGGCACACTCCTTCAGAGCGGAGGCAGGTCGCCTCTTTCCCAGCCTTCCGTAATCGCGGCTGCGCGGTCGACGAACCGGCCGGCTTCGATCGCGGCGCGAATGTCGGCCATGAGGCTCTGGTAGTAGGCGAGATTGTTCCAGGTGAGCAGCATCGCGCCGAGCACTTCGCCCGACTTCACCAGGTGGTGCAGATAGGCGCGGCTGAAGTCGCGCGAGGCGGTACAGTCGCTTTCCTCGTCGAGCGGCCGCGGATCGTCGGCATGGCGGGCGTTCTTGAGGTTGATCTTGCCGCGCCGCGTGTAGGCAAGCCCGTGGCGCCCGGCCCTGGTCGGCATCACGCAGTCGAACATGTCGATGCCGCGCGCCACCGATTTCAGGATGTCGTCGGGCGTGCCCACCCCCATCAGATAGCGCGGCCTGTCCTCGGGCAGGAGCGCGCAGCTCACGTCGAGCATGTCGAGCATGACCTCTTGCGGCTCGCCCACCGCCAGCCCGCCGACCGCATACCCCTTCAGGTCGAGCTCGCGCAGCGCAATCGCCGAGCGCTCACGCAGGGCCGCAACGTCGCCGCCTTGGACGATGCCGAACATCGCCTTGCCCGGCTGCTTGCCGAAAGCCGCCTTGCAGCGCTCCGCCCAGCGCAGCGAAAGCTCCATCGCCTTTTCGATCGCATCGCGCTTTGCCGGCAGCGCCGTGCATTCGTCGAGCTGCATCTGGATGTCGGAATCGAGCAGGCCCTGGATCTCGATCGAGCGCTCGGGTGTCAGCTCGTACGGCACGCCGTCAATGTGCGAACGGAAGGTCACCCCCTGTTCGGTGATCTTGCGCAGCTTCGACAGCGACATGACCTGGAAGCCGCCGGAATCGGTCAGGATCGGCCACGGCCAGCGGGCGAACTCATGCAGGCCTCCCAGCCGCGCCACGCGCTCCGCCCCCGGGCGCAGCATCAGGTGATAGGTGTTGCCGAGAATGATGTCGGAGCCGAGCGCGCGCACCTGGTCCGGATACATGGCTTTCACCGTGCCGGCCGTGCCGACCGGCATGAAGGCAGGCGTGCGCACGGTCCCGCGCGGCATCGAAATCTCGCCGCGCCGCGCCCTGCCGTCGGTTGCCATGACGCTGAATGAGAAGGACTGCGGCGCGGTCATGGCTGGTGGCGCCCTTGCCCGTTCGCCACCCCCCTCTGGCCTGCCGGCCATCTCCCGCTCAAGGGGGGAGATTTCCTGCCGTCTCCGCCAATCGCCCGCCTTGAATGCATGTCATCGCTGCACACGCTCCTGGCCTCCCCCCTTGAGGGGGAGATGTCGGCGAAGCCGACCGAGGGGGGTGAAAGGACCATGCGCATCACGCCTCAACCTCCCGGAAAGAGCAGACTTGCATCGCCATAGGAGTAGAAACGATAGCCGCCTGCGACCGCATGCGCATATGCCGCCTGCATCGTCTCCAGGCCAGAGAACGCGCAGACCAGCATGAACAGCGTCGAGCGCGGCAAGTGGAAATTGGTCATCAGCACGTCCACGGCGCGAAACCGGTAGCCCGGCGTGATGAAGATGTCGGTCGCGCCCTCCCAGCCGCGGATGCGGCCATCCTCGTCCGTCGCGCTTTCGAGCAGCCGCAGCGAGGTCGTGCCGACGGCGACGATGCGCCCTCCCCGGCGCCTGACGGCATTGAGCGCCGCCGCCGTCTCCGCGCTCACATGGCCGGTTTCGGCATGCATCCTGTGTCCGGACGTATCCTCGGCCTTGACCGGCAGGAAGGTGCCGGCGCCGACATGCAGCGTCACGAAATGGCGCTCGATGCCGCGCGCATCGAGCGCGGCAAACAGCTCGCGCGTGAAGTGCAGGCCGGCGGTGGGTGCTGCCACCGCGCCTTCCTCGCGGGCATAGATCGTCTGGTAGTCGGTGCGGTCGCGCTCGTCGTCGGGCCGTTTGGAGGCGATGTAGGGCGGCAGCGGCACGTGGCCGACCGCCTCCAGCGCCTCGTCCAGCACCGGGCCGGAAAAGTCGAAGACGAGCAGCGCCTCGCCTCCCTCATGCTTTTCGGCAACCGTCGCTTCCAGTGTGCCGAGGAAGCAGGCCTCGCCCGAGTGGCCGAAACTGATCCGCTCGCCCTCTGCGACGCGCTTGGCGGGCTTGAGGAAGGCGAGCCAGCGGTCGGGACCGGTGCGCATGTGAAGCGTCGCCTCGACCTGAGCCACCGCCTCGCCGCGCCGGCGTATGCCGGGTAGCCGCGCCGGGATCACCTTCGTGTCGTTGAAGACCAGCGCGTCGCCCGGCTCGAGCAGCTCGGGCAGGTCTCGCACGGTGCGATCCTCGAGACCTTCGCCAGGCCGCACCACGAGCAGCCGCGCCGCATGGCGCGGCTCGACCGGCCGCAGCGCAATGCGCTCCTCCGGAAGCTCGAAATCGAAGAGATCGACGCGCATCGTGTCAGTAGTCCAGACAGAGAGGTCGCGCTCCTTCGCGTCCCCCTCTGGCCTGCCGGCCATCTCCCCCACGAGGGGGGAGATTGGCTGTCAGTACGCTCTTCGCCAATCTCCGGCTTGCCGGTGGAAGCGCCGAGCGCGCGGTCGGCCGATCTCCCCCCGTGTGGGAGAGATGTCCGGCGGGACAGAGGGGGGCAACGTAGAGCGAAAGCATCAAGGTCGAAATGATCAGGCCGCCACGTCCGCCGCCACCTTCATCGCCACGATCTTGTCGGGGTCCTGCACCGGCTCGCCGCGCTTGATCTTGTCGACGTTCTCCATACCCTCGATCACCTGGCCCCAGATCGAATACTGCCGGTTGAGGAAGCCCGCATCCTCGAAGCAGATGAAGAACTGCGAATTGGCCGAGTTCGGGTTCTGGGCGCGCGCCATCGAGCAGGTGCCGCGCCCGTGGTTCATGTTCGAGAACTCGGCCTGGAGGTCCGGCTTGCTGGAGCCGCCCATGCCCGCGCGCCGCGGATCGTAGGACGGCTTGCTCGAATTGCCATACTGCACATCGCCGGTCTGCGCCATGAAGCCGTCGATCACCCGGTGAAAGACGACCCCGTCATAGGCGCCCTCGCGGGCGAGTTCCTTGATGCGGCCGACATGGCCGGGCGCAAGGTCGGGGAACATCTCGATCACCACCTTTCCCTTGGTGGTTTCGAGGATCAGCGTGTTTTCCGGATCCTTGATCTCGGCCATCTCGAATTCCTTTCCTGGTTGTGCGCTAGTTGGCGTCCGCGGCAATCCGCACCTTGATCATGCGGTCCGGATTGTCGACCGCCCCATTGGCCGCGGCGCTGCCCTTCGTGATGTTGTCCACCAGCTCCATGCCGCTCTCGACCTCGCCGACGATGGTGTACTGGCCATCGAGGTGGGGCGCCGGCGCAAACATGATGAAGAACTGCGAATTGGCGGAGTTCGGGTCTGCGCTGCGCGCCATGCCGACGACGCCGCGCTCGAACCGCGCCGTGGAAAACTCCGCCTGGATGTCGGGCAGCTGTGAGCCGCCCATGCCGACCCTGTCCGGATCGTAGCCGTCCTCCATGTCGCCGAACTCGACGTCGCCCGTCTGCGCCATGAAGCCGGGAATCACGCGATGGAACGCGACGTTGTCGTAGGCGCCTTCGCGTACCAGCGCCTTGATCTGGGCGACGTGCTTCGGCGCGAGGTCGGGCTTGAGCGCGATCGTCACATCGCCGTCCTTCAGCGTGATGATCATCGTGTTATCGGCATCGGCGGCATTGGCCGCCCCCGCGGACAGAATGGCCCCGGCGAGCGCCGCGATCACGACGAGCGGCGCGGCGAGCTTGGAAAGCTGCATGAAGATTGGACTCCCGTGGATCAGTTCTTGAACTTCGCCTTGAGCGGCTCGACCGCCGCCGCCGGCACGAAGGGGCGGACATCGCCGCCCATCGAGGCAATCTGGCGCACCAGCGTGGCCGTGATGGGGCGCACCGCGGGGCTGGCCGGCAGGAATACGGTCTGCACGTCCGGCGCCATCGTCCCGTTCATGCCGGCCATCTGCATCTCGTAGTCGAGGTCGGTGCCGTCGCGCAGGCCGCGCACGATGATCGTTGCGCCGTGTGCGCGCGCGGCATCCACCACCAGCCCCTTGAACGAGACGACCTTGATGCGGTCCGCCTCCTTGCCGAGCACCTCGCGGCAGGATTTTTCGATCAGCGCGACCCGTTCCTCGAATGAGAACAGCGGCTGCTTCGACACCTGGATGCCGATGCCGACATAGATCGTGTCGGCCACGGCGAGTGCCCCTTTGAGCACGTCGAGATGTCCGTTTGTGGGCGGGTCGAAAGAACCCGCGTAGAAGGCGGTGCGCTGGGTCATGCGGGAGCTTTAGAGCCTTTCCGGCCCGGATGGAAGCGCGCTCCCGGAAGCCGGCGCCTGCCCCGGGATGGCCGCCGCCGCGCCGGAATCTGATCCCGGTCAATGCGCCTGGCTCCTGAATGCCGGATGAATGGGCCGATCAGGCCCGGTTCAACCCCGCGCCGCCATAAACTGCGCATCAGTTGAAACCAATCGCCCGTCGCGTTCGTTGTTTTTGCCGAAGGAGACCAAGCCATGATGATCTTCATGCTCGCCGCGGCCATGACCCTTGCCATGCTGATTGCAACGGCCTTCGCCCTGCACCAGGAGACCGAGCGCGCCCGGCTGCGGCAGCGTGCCGAGCGCCGCGATCCCTACCGCCTCCGCTAGAACGGCTTCCTCACGCGGCGGGACCGTCCTCCAGTCCGGTTCCGCCGCCTTCTCCGCCGTTCTCTTCCTCGTCCGATCCGTTCTCCGAATGCGGCTCTGAGATCCGGTCCACCGAGACGACCTTCTCGTCTTCGGCCGTATTGAAGATGGTCACGCCCTTGGTGGCGCGGCTCGCCAGCCTGATGCCGTCGACCGGCACGCGGATCACCTGCCCGCCATTCGACACCAGCATGATCTGGTCGCCGTCCTCGACCGGAAACGCCGCGACCAACCGGCCGATCTCGTCGCGCTTGGAGATGTCGGTCGCGCGTATGCCCTTGCCGCCCCGCCCCGTCACCCGGAAATCGTACGAGGACGAGCGCTTGCCGTAGCCAAATTCGGTCACGGTCAGCACGAACTGCTCCTCGCGCTTCATCCGCGCATAATCGTCCTCTGAAAGCTCGCCGTTGTCAGTCGCCTCCTCGTTGGTGAGCGTGATTTCCTCCTCGTCGAGCCCGGCTGCGCGGCGCTCCGCTGCCGCCCGTTTGAGATAGGCCCCGCGCTTGCCGGCGTCGGTCTCGCCGTGATGCAGGATGGTGATCGAGATCACCTGCTCGCCCTCGCCGAGCGCGATGCCGCGCACGCCGATCGAATTGCGCCCGGCAAAGACGCGCACGTCGGAGACGGGAAAGCGGATGCACTGGCCCGAATTGGCGACCAGCAGCACGTCGTCGTTCTCGGTGCAGGTCTCGACCCCGAGGATCTCGTCGCCTTCGTCCTCGAGCTTCATGGCGATCTTGCCGTTGCGGTTGACCTGGACGAAGTCCGACAGCTTGTTGCGCCGCACCGTGCCGCGCGTGGTGGCGAACATCACGTCGAGCTCGCCCCAGCTCGCCTCGTCCTCCGGCAGCGGCATGATCGTGGTGATGCGCTCGCCTTCCTGCAGCGGCAGCAGGTTGCGCAGGAACTTGCCGCGCGACTGGCGCGTGCCGATCGGCAGCCGCCAGACCTTCTCCTTGTAGACGATGCCGCGCGAGGAGAAGAACAGGATCGGCGTGTGCGTATTGGCCACGAACAGGCGCGTGACGAAATCCTCGTCCTTGGTCGCCATGCCCGACAGGCCCTTGCCGCCGCGTCCCTGCGCCCGGTAGATCGAGAGCGGCACGCGCTTGATGTAGCCCTCGTGGGTGACGGTGACGACCATCTCCTCGCGCTGGATGAGGTCCTCGTCCTCCATGTCGGCGCCGCCCTCGGCGATCTCGGTGCGGCGCGGCGTGGCGAACTCGTCGCGCACGGCGGTGAGCTCGTCCTTGACGATTTTCTGGATGCGCGCGCGCGAGCCGAGGATGTCGAGGAAGTCCGTGATTTCGGCGCCGATCTTGTTGAGCTCGTCGGCGATCTCGTCGCGGCCGAGCGCGGTCAGCCGCTGCAGGCGCAGGTCGAGGATGGCGCGCGCCTGCTCTTCCGAAAGATTGTAGGTGCCGTCCTCGTTGATCCTGTGCCGCGGATCGTCGATCAGCAGGATCAGCGCCTCCACGTCCGCCGCGGGCCAGCGCCGCTCCATCAGCTGCTCGCGCGCCGTCTGCGGGTCGGGCGCGTGGCGGATGAGCCTGATCACCTCGTCGATGTTGGCGACGGCGATGGCGAGGCCCACGAGCACGTGGGCGCGCTCGCGCGCCTTGCGCAGCAGGTATTTCGTGCGGCGGCCGACGACCTCCTCGCGGAAGGCGATGAATGCCTTCAGCATGTCGTGCAGCGTCAGCACTTCCGGCTTGCCGCCGTTGAGCGCCACCATGTTGGCGCCGAACGAACTCTGCAGCGGCGTGAAGCGGTAGAGCTGGTTGAGGATCACGTCGGCGTTGGCGTCGCGCTTCAGCTCGATGACGACGCGGTAGCCCTGCCGGTCGCTCTCGTCGCGGATGTCGGAAATGCCCTCGATGCGCTTGTCGCGCACGAGTTCCGCCATCTTTTCGACCATCGCCGCCTTGTTCACCTGGAACGGCACCTCGGTGACGATGATCGCCTCGCGATCGCCCCGGATCTGCTCGATGTGCACCTTGCCGCGCACGACGATCGAGCCGCGCCCGGTCGCGTAGGCGGCGTGGATGCCGGAGCGCCCGAGGATGACGCCGCCGGTCGGGAAGTCGGGGCCCTGGATGATCTCCATCAGCGCCGGCAGCTCTATCGCGGGATTGTCCATCAGCGCGATGCAGCCGTCGATCACCTCGCCGGGATTGTGCGGCGGGATGTTGGTCGCCATGCCGACGGCGATGCCGCCGGAGCCGTTGACCAGCAGGTTGGGGAAGCGCGCCGGCAGGACCTTCGGCTCCTGCGCCGCCGCGTCGTAGGTGTCCTGGAAGTCGACGGTGTCCTTGTCGATGTCCTCCAGCAGCTCGTGCGCCACCTTGGTCAGCCGCGACTCGGTGTAGCGCATCGCCGCCGGCGGATCGCCGTCGATCGAGCCGAAATTGCCCTGCCCGTCGATCAGCGGCAGCCGCATCGACCAGTCCTGCGCCATGCGCACCAGCGCATCGTAGATCGCGGCGTCGCCGTGCGGGTGGTATTTACCCATCACGTCGGCGACGGGCCTCGCCGACTTCACGTATTTGCGGTTCCAGTGGTAGCCGCTCTCGTGCGAGGCATAGAGGATGCGCCGGTGAACCGGCTTCAGCCCGTCGCGCACGTCGGGCAGCGCGCGGCTCACGATCACGCTCATCGCGTAATCGAGATAGCTGCGCTGCATTTCCTCGATGATGGAAATGGGTTCTATGGCATCGGAGCCGCCGGCCCCGCCAGGAGTGGTCTGGTCAGTCAAAAGCTGTCACGTCAAATGAGTGGAATCACTGTGTTTCTTATATAGGAAGCAGTTTCGATTCTCCAATGCGACCACCGATATTTGACGCGCCAAATTCCATTTCAAATCAACAGGATATGGCCTGATCGGAAAATGTCGCAGGAAAGCTGTGGGCAACTGTGGAGCCGGCGGTGAAAAAGGCGCCTGTCGCGTCCGGCCCGCGCCCGCTTTCCGGGCCCCCATTGGCGAAGTCGGGTTCGCTGCGCTACAAGGTTGCCGCCACCGGCGGAGGCTCAATTGCCCGGTATCGAAAGCCTGTTCAATGCCTTCGTGACCGTCCTCGTCACGATTGATCCGCCGGGGCTCGCTCCGCTGTTTCTGGCCGTGACGGCGGGCATGAACCGCTCGGAGCGGACGCAGGTCGCGCTCAGGGCCAGCACCATCGCCTTCGTCGTGCTGGCGCTCTTCGCGATCGCGGGCGACGACATCCTCGCCGTCTTCGGCATCACGCTGCCGGCCTTCCGCGTCGCCGGCGGCCTGCTCCTCTTCGTCATCGCCTTCGAAATGATCTTCGAGCGGCGTCAGGACCGGAAGGAAAGGAGCGCGGGTCTGGCGGTCGGCAAGGACCATATCCGCAACATCGCCGCCTTTCCGCTCGCCGTGCCGCTGATCGCCGGCCCCGGCGCGATCTCGGCCACCGTCCTGCTTGCTTCGGCGGACACCGGCCTCGTCGCCACGGCGGTGCTGGTGGCGATCGTGCTCGCCTGCCTGCTGATCACCTATGCGGTGCTGGTGCTCTCGGAGCGCATCGAAGGCATCCTGGGCGAGACCGGCCGGTCGATTCTCACCCGCCTGCTCGGCCTGCTCCTTGCGGCGCTCGCCGTCCAGTTCGTGGCGGACGGCGTGAAGGCGCTGATGGCAGCAGCCTAGTGGCTGTTGACAGCGGCGATCCCGCACTCTGGGAATCGCGGGAGGGGGTAAGACCGGCCAGCCGGCAGCGCCGATGCGCACTGCCTGTGCACGCGCATTGGTAGCCGCTGGCTGGTCATATTGGTGGACCGCGTCGTTCGGTCATGGCAGAGGCGTCGATGACCTGAGGGACGCCGGCACACCATGATCTCCGATGTCACACGGCAGCGGCGCGCATTCTGGGCCCACTTCGCCCAGGCGCTGCCGGAGCTTGCCGCCAGGATGGAGCGCGGCAACGAGACGTCGCGATGGCTCCCGGTCGGTCCGTTCCCGCTGGTTGCAGCCCACTATGTCGGCGCCGGCGGCGTCGGCATCTTCGTGCGCGGCCCGCGTGGCAGCCGCATCGGCCACGTGCGCGAAATCCTGTTCCCCAACCGCGAGATCATCGCGCGGCACCTCGGACCCGAGCTGCGGCTCGGAAACCGCTTCCTGCTGCACAGCCGGCTGCGCCTGGCCATGGACGACCGTTCCAGCTGGCCGCGCTCCGTCGCTTGGTTCGCGGAAACCTCGCCCCGTTACGAGGCCATGCTGCGCGAGGTCCAGGGGAGCTAGCTTGGTTCCTGTTCGGCACCTTCCGCGTCAGCTTGGTCGCGGCCGCGCCATCACCTTCGTGCCGGCCCCTCGACGAGCGGGATCAGCAGCCTGAGTGCCAGCGGGCCGGAAAGGTCGATGTCGGGCGGATATTCCTCGCGCTGGTGGAAGCGCGAGCGGTCCCATTCAAGCCCCCTTTCTCCCACCCAGCCGAGCATGCGCCCGTAGTGCTCGACCACGCTGCCGTCATCCGGCCCGTGCCACGAGGATGCCAGCGTCATGTCCGGAAGCTCGAGCGTCTCCATGCCGTCCTCGAGCCGCTCTCCTTCCTCCACCGCCACCCCGACGAACTGGCGAAAGCCTCCCGGCCGGTCGTTCCACGAAAGGGCGACGATCGGGCTCTTCCAGAGGCCCGAAAGCCCGGCGGAGAAGGTTTTCGCCTGCTCGATCAGGGGAAGCAGCGCGCCGCGCGCGGCGGCCTCGTCGCTGCCTTCCCAGTAGCGGCCGGCGAGCCGATGCGAGGGCCGTTCGGAGAGCGCGATGGCGTGAACCGACGCGCCGAATTCACCACACAGCTGGCACATGTCCGGTCCACCGCCGTCCGGCGCCCGGTCGCCGCGTCAGAACGGGATCTCGTCGTCCAGTTCCTGCGAGAAGCTGCCGCGGCCGCCACCGCCCTGTGCCGGGCCCGACTGGCCGAAGCTGTCCGAGCTGCGCCCGCCGCGATCGTAGCTGGCCTGGCCGCCTTCCCCCTGCCCGCGCGAATCCAGCATCTGCAGTTCGCCGCGGAACTTCTGCAGCACGACTTCCGTCGTGTAGCGGTCCTGACCCGACTGGTCCTGCCACTTGCGGGTCTGGAGCTGGCCTTCGACGTAGACCTTCATGCCCTTCTTCAGGTACTGCTCCGCGACCTTGGCGAGATTGTCGTTGAAGATCACGACGTTGTGCCACTCGGTCTTTTCCTTGCGCTCGCCGGTGTTCTTGTCGCGCCAGGTCTCCGACGTGGCAACGCGCATGTTGACGACCGGATCGCCGCTGCTCAGCCGGCGGACTTCAGGGTCTGCCCCGAGATTGCCCACCAGAATGACCTTGTTGACGCTGCCAGCCATGATCCGTCTCCACTCGTCCTAACAGAAGCCTTCCTTCGCACTCCGGCGCCGCCGTGTCGATTGCGGCAGCGCGCGGCAACCCGCTTTCCACAGCCATCTTGTTCCTTTTTTGTTCCAAGTCAACCGAAAGCTGAACTGGTAGTGTCTCAGTTTGAAATTTGACCCCGCGCCTGTCGCGTTGCCGGCCCGGCTCCAAAATGCTTAGCGGAAAGCAAGGGAGAGCGCCGTGGCCGCCAGCACAAGAGCCTGAAAGGGCTGTCGCCTGCTATGCCCGCCGGCGTGTCGGACACGCTTCGCGATATGGAATGGATCGTCGGATTGACAGATGCCCGCGCGCCCAAGCCGGGACCGCGCGGGCCTTACAAGAAACGTTAAGCGGACAGCCGTTCCTCTGCGTAGTTGCTGTCAGCCGATGCGACGGACATGCGGAGGCCCATGGCATTCATGACCTTCACAATGGTGGCGAACTCTGGATTGCCGTCGCGGCTGAGCGCGCGATAGAGGCTTTCGCGGGATACACCCGCCCTCTTAGCTATCTCTGTCATGCCACGAGCGCGGGCAATATCGCCCAGCGCAGCCGTGAAGAGCGCGGGGTCGCCGTCCTCCATTGCGGCATTCATGTAAGCGAAGATCATCTCCTCGCTATCGAGATGTTCGGATGCGTCCCAGGTTTTTAGCTTAACCATTGTTTTGCTCCCGTAACTCCTTCGCCAGAGCCTTAGCCATAGCGATATCACTCTTCTGCGTACTCTTGTCGCCACCGCACAGCAGGATGACGACGGTCGAACCACGTTGCATCACATACACCCGGTAACCGGGGCCGTAGTGGATGCGAAGCTCTGAAACGCCATCTCCAACCGGGGCAACGTCTCCCAAATTGCCAAGCGACAGACGCCTCACGCGCGATACGATTCTTGCGCGCGCCTGAGTGTCTCGGAGTTCATTGAACCACTTGGAGTACGTCTCAGTCTCTTGGACCTCGAACATGCGCAATACGTAGCGTATAGGCTACAACTTAACAAGGGGTAATCAGTTCCCCTACGGTAAGCCTCGCGCACGGCCCAATTTCAAACTGAGACACTACCCCGAACTGCGATTCGGCTCGCCCCGCCCCAAGTCCACCCGCCCCCAGGAATGCGGGGGCAGCATCCGGCTGCGAACCCATGCGGCTCCCGGCTCTTGCCCGCCCTCCTTCGGGAAGACCCCGCGGGCATGAAAAAACCCCCCC
>Ga0182792_1002067_pt1 | contig 14924 bp, 15 predicted proteins | sample Passage237B_FD_130497 | JGI IMG/M metagenome (GOLD analysis project Ga0182792, IMG submission 130497) | Cellulose adapted compost microbial communities from Newby Island Compost Facility, Milpitas, CA, USA - Passage2 37B (version 2) (version 2) ...
GGCGCCCCTGGGGCGTGCTTCTGCTCGTCCCTGCCGTGGTGGTGTGGTGGGTGGCGCGCCGGGCCGCCGATAAGACGCGGCGCTGGGGCGAGGTCATCGACCCGGCGCTTCTGAAGGCCCTGGTCGTCGGCGGCACCGGTGGTCCGCGCTTCGGTCCGCACGATCTCCTTCTGCTCGCCTGGCTGATCACCGCGCTCGCCGTCGCCGGACCGACCTGGCAGCGCGAGCCGTCGCCGTTTGCCGAACAGGCGGCGCCGGCGATGATCGTGCTCAAGGTGACGCCGTCGATGACGACGCCGGATCTGGCGCCGACGCGGCTCGACCGCGCACGGCAGAAGCTCGCCGACCTTCTCCAGGCGCGCGACGGCATGCCGGCCGGACTGATCGCCTATTCGGGCTCGGCGCATCTCGTGCTGCCGCCCACAGCGGACGTCGGCGTCGTGATCGGCATGGCCGATGCGTTGTCGCCCGCCATCATGCCGCGCGACGGCGACCGGTTCGCCGACGCAGTGGCGTTGGCCGCCAAGGTGCTGCACGATGGGGGGCAGGGCGGTTCGATCCTGGTTGTCGCCGACACGGTGGCGCCTGGCCAGACGGAGGCATTGCGCCAGGTAGCAAACCGTCCGCCGGTCGTGTTTTTCGCCATGGCGCCGCCGGCGGCGATCGATGCCGATGCTTCCCTGTCGGGGGCGGTGTCAACCCTCGATGCCCGGGAGATCGTGACCACGATCGACAATGCCGACGTTCGGGCGATCGCGCGCCGACTGGCCGATGCGCCAGGCGTGGCCGCTGCCAGCGAGGCCGAGCGCTGGGAGGAGGCGGGCTATTGGCTCGTGCCGCTGATTGCGCTTATCGGTCTGCTGTGGTTCCGTCGTGGCTGGGTGGTGACGTCATGAAACGACCGTTGCCCAGGCTCGCACTTGCGGGCGCGCTTTGTGTCGTAGCGCTAGGCGGCATGGCCCTGTCGGACGGCTGGAGCAGGCTGTGGCTGACGCCGGACCAGCGCGGCCGGCACCTGATGGCCGAGCAGCACTATGCCGAGGCGGCCGCGAGCTTCGCCGATCCGATGTGGGTCGGCATCGCCCAGTTCCGTGCCGGCAACTTCAAAGAGGCGGCGCAGACCTTCGGCGGCCTGGATACCGCCGACGCAGCCTACGATCAGGGCAATACGCTGGTCATGCTGGGCAAGTACGACGAGGCGATCGCGCGCTACGACCGCGCCCTGGCACTGCGGCCAGGCTGGTCCGATGCCGAGACCAACCGAACGCTGGCGGCGCTCCGCGCCGAGCGTGTGAAGAAGACCGGCGGTGAGCAGGGCGACCAGCGTGAGAAGCCCGACGAGATCGTCTACGACAAGGACAAGAAGAACACAGGTGGGCAGGAGACCCAGACGGCCGGAGCACCCATGAGCGACGAGGCGGTGCGCGCCCTGTGGCTGAAGCGCGTCCAGACGCGACCCGCCGATTTCCTGAAGGTACGCTTTGCCTACCAGCTGCGGGCAGGGTCGCGGTGAAGTTGGTGGTGGCCCTCCTTGCGTTGTTGTCGGCCGTGCTTCCGGCCGTGGCCCAGACGGTGCGCACCACGGTCAAGCCCGAGTCAGGCGTCGTGCTGGGCCAGCATGTCCGGGTGATGGTCGACGTGATGTTCCCCGGCGAGATGCCGCGGCCGCCGCGGGTCAACCTGCCCGAAGTACCGAGCGCGCAGATCCTGCGCTACGAGACGCAGGCCACGACCTTGAACGAGCGTATCGACGGTACGGAGCATGTCGGCCAGCGCTTCGAATTCGCGCTCTATCCGCGCCGTGGTGGCGCGCTGGAAATTCCGGCGCCGCGGGTGACGCTGCTCGATCGTGCGGGGGAGGAGTCAGGTCACATCGCGGGCACGCCGGAACTGATCGAGGTGACGGTGCCGACAGGCGTCGATTCGTCCCGGCCGATCGTGGCCACGAAAGAGCTGATGTTCGAGCAGCGCTGGCAGCCCGAGCCGAGCGGTGCGTTCAAGGCCGGCGACGCTCTTGTGCGCACGATCATGCGGCAGGCCGCCGATATTCCCGCTATGGCGATGCTCGATCTCGACTTCGCAGCACCTGCAGGCGTCCGCATCTACGTCGATCCGCCGCAGACCGACGATCGGGTCGAGCGGGGCGACCTTACGGGACGACGCATCGATCGCGTGACCTATGTGTTCGAGAAGGGCGGATCGTTTCCGATCACCGCCGTCATCCAGCCTTGGTGGGACCTCGAGGCCGGCCGCCTGCGGCTGGCCGAGGGCCGCGGTACGACGGTGGCCGTGACCGCCGTGGCAACACCACCGCGTTCTGGTGCGCGGCTCGAACTCTGGCTCTATGTCGCGACGACGGCAGCGGGCCTGCTTGCGCTGCTGTGGTGGGCGTGGCCACGGATCAAGGCGGCCCGCCTGGCACGTGTCGCGCGATGGGAAGCCTCCGAGCCCAAGGCGTTCCATGATCTCGAAGAGGCTTGCCGGGACGAAGATCCGCGGCCCGTCTATCGTGCCTCCACCGTCTGGCGTCGACGTACAGACCATGCGGTGCAACTTGGCTCGTTCGCGGAGGAGATCGAATCCGTCGTGTTCGCTACGGCGCCGTGGTCGTCGGAGCGAGCGCAAGACTTTGCCGCAAGGTTGGCTGTCCTGCGCCACTCGTCGGACCGCACGGCCATCGCTCACGCCTTGCCGCCGCTCAATCCGGCCAAAGCCGTCTGACAGCTGGAATAAGCTCCTCCTGCCTTTCGGCAAACGCAGTCGAGAACGCGAACCTGACGATCCTCAGTCAGCGGGAAAGACGAGGGGTGATCCGTCGCGCTCGATCACGGGGAACTCGAGATCTGCACTCGGGCAACTTTCTTGCGTCGCTAGTACCTTTCATCATCTCATTCTCTGAAGGCGTAGTGCCAGTCAAAGCCGGACAGCGCTTGACGTCCCGGGACAGCCTGGCATTAAGCTTCGGAGTGCTCCCGACTGTATGTAGTTTTCACTTTCATCTACGGCGGGACGCCACCTTCCAGGGCTGGCACGCCGGCTGGCGCTAGATCGCACACCCCCTGGCTTCGCGCCTTCGCCGCGCCCTCCGCGCCTTTGACCTATCGCAAAGCGGCCGGCACTGTGCCGGTTGATGATAATACGTGTGCCAGTCGTGGGGGCTCGGCAGGACGGACAGTCGGCCACGATACAGGCCGGCCCGAGATGGGAGAAACTGTCATGCTACGCACAACGCGCCGGATGGCCTTGAGATTCATGGGAGGGGCCGCTTTCACCGGGTCAACGCTTGCCATCCTGCCATAGGCGAGGGCGCCGAGGACGACCTCGTGGAACACCTACCAGAACGTCAAGCGGGGCACGATCCACAGCCTTCATCCGGAGAGGCGCATCTTCAACATCATCTGGGAGGATCTCAGACGCGTGAAGATGCGGGCCGCGGACCTGGTGACCAACTACAACCAGCTGAAGGTCGGCATGATCGTCGATGTCCAGTGGTACGACTACCTGGACTTCCTGGTTGCCAAGAAGACGCCACAGGTGGATGCGCAGGCCCAGGCGATGCTTGCCAAGGGGGCTCGACTCCAGGGCATTCCGGGGGCGCAGGAGCCGATCAAGCTCTGAGGAGCCGGCACCCAACAGCGGCGAGGTCATCCAGATGCCCGTGGTCCGCACGGAAGTCGGCCGGGCGGCGCTGGCCTCGATCAAGCCGGGCGACCAGCTCGTTACGGTCTGGAGCCAGCAGACCGCCATCAAGACCACCATCATCCGATAGTGGCGTGGGTGCAACTGCAAGCCTGCTCCTGCGTTGCGCTTCCAGACCTTCGAACGAGAAGCACGAAAGGCTGGCCCGATCCGGGTCGGCAGCGGCCCGTCCGGCCTGGCGCCGGGTGGGCCTTCGGCAACGCGAGCAGTGACATGGCATCCGTGGCACCCGCCCATCATCTGGACCTCGTGACGTTCGGGCAGCTCCATCCCATGAGCCATGTTGTCGTGGGCGTCGTGTCCGGATCGTTCGCGGCGTCGGACTTCGCGGCCTTGCGGCGTCACCTGCGCCGCCTCATCGAATCGCTCGACATAGCCGGCGACTACGCGACGGGTCTCGTCCGTACCTCCGAATCGACCGAAATCCACTGCGTGTTCGAGAGGGCCGAGGACGCCGACCGGCTGGATGGCTGGATGAAGGAGCGGTTTCACGAGCCGACCGGCCGGTGGCAGTTCGCCATCGACGACGCGTTGCGCCAGGCGCTGCGCACCGCGGCAGGCCCGACGAACGGCCGTCGGCGCCCCTAGGCGCCATCGTCAACCATATCTGCACCGAAGGAGCAACCGACGCGATAGCGGCCCGTTAAGCGCGCACGTCCCGGCATTTCGGGATGCGCCCTACGGGAGATACCCAATGAACGCCATCATCTATCTCGTCGGCCTGGTGGTCATCGTGTTGTTCATCCTCTCCTTCCTCGGCCTGCGCTGAACTGGGGAGGAAGTTCCATGACCGTCACCACCACAGCCGTCGTTGCCCCGGCGGATCCCATCGCCGCCGATGGCCGCCCAGTGCGCTATGTCGAGTGGGGCCCCGTGATCCTCGGTGCCTTCACCGCGGCCGCAATATCCATCGTACTGATGACCTTCGGCGCCGCCCTAGGTCTTACCGTCGTTTCGCCTCAGCCATACGCCGGCCTTTCGGCCCGTGCCGTCGCGGTGCTGGCTGGCGTGTATGCCGCCTTGGTGCATGTCGCAGCCTTTGCCGCGGGCGGCTATCTGGCTGGCCGCGCGCGGACGCCATGGATGGGTGAGGAAGCCGAGCAGCACTTCCGCGATGGCAGCCATGGCTTCGCCGTCTGGGCGGTCGGTGTCGTTGCGGCAACGGCTATCGCTGTCGGCGGCGGCGCTGCTGCCCTGGGAACCGCGGCCAAGTCGACAGCCGCCGTTGCGGCCGCGGGTGCCGCCGGCGCGGCCGCCAATCCGGCGACCGCCGATCTGGCCAGCCGGATTTCCCTGACGCCGACGGACATCGCCGTCGACCGCCTGCTGGCGCCCGCAGGGGCTCCGGCCAACGACGGTCGAGCCGCAGAGGGCGGAGCCGCGCGGCGGGACGATATCGCGATGCCGATTGCCAGGACTCTCGCGACGAACATCCGCGACCGCAATGACTCCGTCGACGCCCGCGACCGTACCTACCTGGCGCAGCTCGTCACACAGCAGACGGGCATGCCGCAGGCCGAAGCCGAGAAGCGCATAGACGAGACGTACACCCAGCTGAAGGCCGCCGAGCAGAAGGCGCGCGACGCGGCTGACCAGGCGCGCAAGGCCGCATTGATTGCGGCATTCCTGGCGGCGGCCACGCTCGCCATCGGTGCGGCAGCGGCCTGCGCCGGCGCAGCTCTCGGCGCGCGGCACCGCGACGAGCATACGCTCGTCACGCTCTTCGGTTCACGGCGCTTCTGGTAGGCGTCGATGACGAAACGCAGCACGCTTTCGAAAGCTCTCGCCTTGGAACTCGAACAGCTGAGGACCCTGGCGAAGCGCCGCCGCTCCGAGGCTCTCCGGCTGTTCGCCAGCCGGCGGACCCTCGGATCGGAGGGTAGCAGCCCGCGCGTCGTCCGACGAACATTCACTCAACCCGTTTCCAGCACCCGAGAGAGGACACCATGACGGCAAGCAAGAAGCCAGACGCCATTGCGCTCCTGAAGGAGGATCATCGCAAGGTCGAAGACCTGTTCGAGAAGTTCGAGCACGCTCACGGGGAGGATCGCAAGGCGGAGCTGGTCAAGCAGATCTGTACCGAGCTGTCCATCCATACCGTGATCGAGGAGGAGATCTTCTACCCGGCGTGCAAGGGGCAGATCGAGGATGAGGATATCCTCGACGAGTCCTACGTCGAGCACGATGGCGCCAAGGTCCTCATGGCCGAACTGATGGAAGGAAGCCCCGATTCGGAATTCTATGACGCCAAGGTCATGGTGCTGTCGGAGATGATCAAGCACCACGTGAAGGAAGAGGAAAAGCGCGCCGAAGGCCTGTTCGCCCAGGCCAAGGCCGCAGGCCTCGACATGGCCGCGCTCGCCGACCGTCTCAAGGCACGCAAGATGGAGCTCATGGAGGAGTTTGCCGAGGATCTGCCGCCTCCGCAAACCCGCAGCTTCACCGGGCACAGGCTGGTCCAGAGCGAGCCGGTCGCGGCCGAACCCATGGAGTAGATGCCGCAGGTTTCCGCTGCTCAGTGCAGGCGGGGCCGCAGCTTGAAGGCGGGGGGCGGGAGCACGAGTCCCGCCGTCCGCAGGGCTGCGGTCGCCAGCGACAGACGACTTCCGGCGACCGGCCGGTAGCAGGGCGGCATCAGGACGGCGAGCGACGCCGCCACCAGGTCGTCCGAGGCCGCTTGCGAGAGTATGCAGAGGGTGAGAAGCCGCTTTTCATCCGCGCCGAGGGAGGCTGCGGCAGGCGGCTGGATCTGCAGTTCGCGGCGGCTGTAGAAGAGCAGGGTCTCCATGGCTTCGGCGAATTCCGGCCAGGCCGAACCGAAACCGGCGGCGGTGAAATGCGCCGCCAGAGCCGCGTAGCGGGTATGGCGCCTGTCGCGCTCCCAGCATTTCCAGTCACGACGCCACTGGCGGATCGCCGTCAGCAGAAACCGCTCCGCGCCCCGCAAGGGATCGGTATCACGCGTCCCAACGGCCGGCACTGGCAAGCCGCGCGGCACCGCCCGCTGCGGCTGGATGTCCTCGTCCATGCATCAGATCATAGAGCGTGAGAGCCGTTCGCAACAACGGTGCGATGGTCGCATGGGAACGCCTCGGGCGGACGTCCGTTCGGTGAACACGGCAATCCCGTTCCGGAGGCATCATGGCACCGTCACCCGAGATGGACGTCCAGGCGCATGTCAGGAGTTACGGCAGCTTTCTCCGGATCGTGCTCGTGGCTGCGGCGCACGTCACGATCCTGCTGACGTCCCTCGCGCTCGCTTTCATCGCCGACGTTCCGATCTTCGCCCTGTTCCTTTTCCTGATCGGCCACGCGGTCCTGTTCATTGTGCTCTTCACGCGGGGCAGGACGCTGGGCCGGGAGAATGATGTCCTGCGGCTGGCGGACGTCCGCCGCTGACCAAGGCGTGTTGTTTCCCGGTTGATCTTCGCACGCTAGACTTCGCGGGCAAGATGGGGAATGCCGATGCGCGCGAGGGACGTGATGTCCACCGATATCGTGGCCATCCGGGGCGACAGTACTCTCTTGGAGGCCATGAAGCTGCTGGTGAATGCCAATGTCACGGCCCTTCCGGTAGTGGACGAGGGTGGGGCGCCGGTCGGCCTGCTGAGCGACCACGACCTCATTCGGCAGATTCTGCGCGAGGCACAATCGGGCGGATTGCACTCGCATCCCGGGCAGGACGGCTCATCGGCCGCCGACGCGTACACACGGCCGGTGAGGGCGGCCATGACTACTCCCGTCGCGACGCTCCCGGAAGACTGCTCCCTGGAGGACATCGCCGCGCTGATCATGGAGAGGCAGCACCGCCTCATCCCGATCGTCCGCGGAAAGACGATCGTCGGGATCGTCGGGCGTAACGAGCTCGTCAAGGCGCTGCTGTCCCGAGCACCGGACGGCGCCGGTGTCGAGCAAGGGAAGGCCGTGGTTGCAGATGAAGACCTGCGTCGGGCCGTCACCACGGCGGTGATCCGGCTGGGCGTCGCCGTCGGCGGAGGTTTCGACGTGGTTGCGCGGCATGGCATCGTCCATCTCTGGGGCGAGGTCTCCGACGAGGCCGACCACCAGGCCTGCCGTGTCGCGGCCATGAAGGTGCCCGGCGTGCGGGATGTCCTGAACCACATGCAGATCATCTCGCCGGCGCGCCGGATGGTGCGTCGGAACTGGTGACGGTGCGCGAACTGCCCTGGCGAAGGAGACGCCGGCCTATCGGGCGCGGGAGCGGCTCCCCACCATGAGAACGAGAGGGATGGCCATTGCCGAGGCCAGCGTGTAGAGGCCGAAGGCATTGATGTAGCCCAGCATGGCGGCCTGGCGACCGATCTCCTTCGACAGCCTGGCCAGTCCGGCGACGCTCTCGACGTCCCATCCGCCCGCGACCCAAGGCAGTGCGAGCGAACGGTTGAAGGGGTTCACCATCTCGACCAGCCGGCTGTAGTTGGCGCCGCTCGCGCGAACGACCTCGGCGACGCAGATCGAGATGAAGAAGCTGGAGCCTATGTTGCGCAGCAGGTGGTAGACGGCCGTGCCCTCGGCGAGCTTGGCCGAACCGACCGTCGCGAAGGTCGCCAGGGTGAGCGGCACCCAGATGACGCCGATGGCGATGCCCTGGATCAGGCTGTTGGCCATCAGGGTCCCGCTGTCGACGTTCAGGTCGAGCGTCATCAGCCAGAATCCGGAGATCGCCTGCAGGGCATAGCCGCCGCCGATGCCGATGCGCGGATCCATCCTTCCGATGAAGATGGCGAGAAAGAAGCCGATGGTGGCGCCGACGCCGCGCGCGGCGATGATCTCGCCGATCAGCGCATCGGGAAAGCCGGCATGCTGCTGCAGGAGCGGCGGCAGCAGCACCATCGGCGTGAAGTTCAGCATCCCGTAGATCAGCACCAGCACCAGGCCGAGCGCGTAGTTGCGGTCCCTGAGCATCCCGAGATCGAGGAACGGTCGCTGCGCCGTCAGGCTGTGGACGAGGAAGATCCAGAAGGCGATCGCGGCGATGAAGGTCTCGACCACGATCTCGGTCGATTCGAACCAGTCGAGACGCTGACCGCGCGACAGCACGAGCTGCACGCCCGCGATGGCCACCGACAAGGACAGGAAGCCCGTCCAGTCGAGCGCCGCTCGGCCGGTCGGACGATCGTGCGGCAGCGTGAGGCGCAGGCCCACGAACGATATCAGCCCGACCGGGACGATCATGTAGAACGCCCAGCGCCAGCTGTAGAGCTCCGACAGCAGCCCGCCCAGGGTCGGCCCGATGACCGGACCGATGACGACGGCCATGCCGAAGATCGAGGTCACGAGGCCCTGCTGCCGCTTGGGAAAGGCGTCGAGCAGGATGGTCTGCGACAGCGGAATGACCGGCGCTCCCAGGGCACCCTGCAGGACGCGCCAGAGGATGAGCGTTTCCAGGGATGTCGCGGCACCGCACATGAACGTGGCCGCCGTGAACAGCAGGACGGACCATGTCATGGTCGCCCGTCGTCCGAAGCGGGCGGCGAGCCAGCCCGTCATCGGCGTGATGACGGCCGTGGCGAGGATGTTGAAGGTCATGGCCCAGGCGATCTCGTCCTGGGTAGCGGCCATGGTTCCCTGCATCTGGGGCAGCAGGGTCGAGGCGATCAGCAGCGTCGTCGCGTAGAGTGTCGCGCCCAGCACCACCATGACCAGGATCAGCACGCGATGAACGACCGAGAGGCTCTCGGCGGTGCCCGGAGGGGTCGGGGAAGCGACGGCGTCGGCGCTTGAGGTCATTGCCGCGGCTATTGTAGCCTAGACAACAAAAGGGGGCGAGCGGGGCTTGGATCATCGGATCAGCGGACCGGCGGACGACGGCTACATCGGCTACATGCTGTCCGATGTGGCGCGCCTGATCCGGACCGTGTTCGACCGTCGCGTGCGCAACCTGGGACTGACGCGCGCCCAGTGGCTGGTCCTGACGCGACTCTATCGCCGGCCTGGCGCCAGTCAGACCGAGCTGGCGGAGATGCTCGAGATAGATCGCGCCAGCGCCGGCCGGATGATCGACCGCATGCAGCGGAACGGCTGGGTGGAACGGCGCCCCGACGGAAGCGACCGCCGCATCAACCGCCTTCATCTCACGGCCGAGGCCCGGCGGGTCCATGCCGAGATGTGGCGTGTCGCGGAGTCCACTGTCGACGACGCCCTCGCGCCGCTCACCCCGCAGGAGCGCGCCCAGTACACGGAGCTCACCGCGAAGGTGAAGGGCAAGTTGCAGGCCCTCGCAGGAGGCCCGCCGTGATTCGCCGTGGGCACCCGGCCATGCGGCTGCTGCTGCTGGTCGGGGTACCGGCGCTGGCGGCGGGCGGCGGTCTTCTCTGGTGGCTTTCTGGCGGCCGCTTCGTCACTACCGACAATGCCTACGTCAAGGCGCATATCGTGCATATCGCGCCCGAGGTGTCGGGCCAGGTGCGGCGCGTGCTGGTCCGCGATCATGCCGCGGTCGAAGCCGGGGACACTCTTCTCACCATAGAATCGCGACCCTTCAAGCTGGCGCTCGACAGCGCGGACGCCGAGCTCGATCAGGCCCGCACACACGTCGAGACGCTGCGCGGCATGTGGCGCGAGGCGATGAGCGAGCTCGCCGATGCCGAGGCGCGGGCCGACTATTTCCAGCGGCAGTGGCAGCGGCAGGAGGAGCTGGCGGTCAAGGGAGTCGCCTCCGCCAGCAAGCGCGACGAATCGCAGAATGAGGCCCGGGCCGCGGCGGACCGCGTGGCGACGTCGCGCGAGAAGCTGCAGCGCGTGCTGACAGCCTTGAACGGGGATCCACAGCTTCCCGCCGATGAGCATCCGGTCGTCCGCGAGAAGATCGCCGCCCGCGAGCGTGCCGCTCTCGACCTCGCCCGCACGGCCGTGCGGGCGCCCGTCGACGGCGTGGTGGTGAATGTACGCGTCCAGCAGGGAGAGCAGATCAGGGCGGCGACGCCGCTCTTCGCCTTGGTGGTGGTCAGCCGTCCCTGGGTCGAAGCGAACTTCAAGGAGACCGAGCTCACCCATGTCAGGAAAGGCCAGCGGGCGACGGTCGTGCTCGACACCTATCCCGACGCGACCTGGGAGGCGGTCGTCGAGAGCCTCAGTCCGGCCACCGGCGCGGAATTCGCCATCCTGCCGCCGCAGAACGCCAGCGGGAACTGGGTCAAGGTCGTGCAGCGCCTGCCGGTGAAGCTCACGCTCCTTCCCCATGCGGGCGAGCCGCCTCTGCGCGCCGGCATGACGGCGACCGTCACCATCGATACCGGCCGGCAGCGCAACATGGGCTCGCTGTCGCGGTTCTTCGGTGGAAGCGCGGCGGACGCGGCGATGGCGGCGCAGTAGTCTTCTCCCGGATCACGAGCGCCGCGCTCGTGGAAAGAGGGGGGAGGACTCCTTGAAGAAGCTGATCAACGATCCGCGACGCGTGGTACGCGAGATGCTCGAGGGCCTGTGCGACCTCCACGCCGGTCTCGGATTGCTCGCGGAGTTCGACGTCGTCGTCCGCGCGGATCTCGGCCCGCCGGCAAGCCGGGCCGTTGCGGTGATCTCGGGCGGTGGTTCGGGCCACGAACCCGCCCATGCCGGCTATGTCGGTTCCGGCTTGCTGTCGGCGGCGGTGGCGGGCGACGTCTTCACTTCGCCCAGCGTCGACGCCGTGCTGGCGGCGATCCGTGCCGCGGCAGGCCCGGCAGGCGCGCTGCTGGTCGTGAAGAACTACACCGGCGACCGGCTGAACTTCGGGCTTGCCGCCGAACTGGCCCGGGCTGAAGGCATTCCGGTCGAAGTCGTGGTCGTGGCCGACGACGTGGCGCTTGCCGGCACGGTGGAACGCGACCGGCGACGGGGAATCGCCGGCACCGTGCTCATCCACAAGATCGCCGGAGCAGCGGCCGCGGCGGGACGCAGCCTGGGCGAGGTGGCAACCATGGCGCGTGCAGCCGCTGCGGATCTCGGCAGCATGGGCGTGGCGCTCGGCGCCTGCACGGTACCGGCGGTGGGCCGCCCCGGATTCGTGCTCGGGGATGACGAGATCGAGCTGGGCCTCGGCATTCACGGCGAACCGGGCGTGGAGCGCTCCCGCATGCTCGAGGCCGATGCGCTGGTGGCACGCCTCATGGGCGCGATCCTGAGCGACCTCGGGCCGTCGCGCGACACGCCGCTGGCGCTTCTCGTGAACGGCCTGGGCGGGACGCCGGAGATGGAGCTGGCTATCGTGGCGCGGCACGCCGTGGCCGTGTTGCGCGATCGCGGCCTGCATGTGGTGCGGGCCTGGAGCGGCGAATTCCTCACGGCGCTCGACATGCCGGGCTGCTCGCTCTCGGTGCTCAAGGTGGACGAGCCGCGGCTGGCGCTGCTCGACGCGCCGGCGCGCGCGCCGGCATGGCGGGACGGCAGCATCGTCTCCACGCGCAAGGTCCTGCCGCCGGACAGGCCGGTCGTCCGTCCGGCACGACCGGCAGGGCCGCATGCCGCAGCCTTGCGGGCTGCGGCATTGGCCGTTGCCGGTGCTCTGCGGGCGGCAGAAGCACAGCTGACCGATCTCGACAGCCGCGCCGGCGACGGTGATCTCGGTCTCAGCCTGGCGCGCGGAGCCCAGGCGATGGAATCACTGGAAGAGTCGGCGTGGAGCGATCCGCCGACGGCGCTCGCGCGCGTGGGCGAGGCCCTGCGCCTGGCCGTCGGAGGCAGTTCGGGACCGTTCTACGCCACGGCGCTCATGCGCGCGGCCCGCGGACTGCCGCGGGACCCCACGCCGGGCGATTGGGCCGTTGCGCTGCGCGCCGGCGCCGATGCGATCGCCGACCTGGGCGGCGCCCGGGCGGGAGACTGCACGATGCTCGACGCACTGCTGCCGGCGGCCGCGGCCTTCGAGGCCGGGGTGGCGGGCGGCGACCGCGCCGGCGCCGCCCTGCGGTCGGCCGCCACGGCTGCCGAGGCGGGCGCAAGGGCGACGGTGGCGATGCGGCCGCGGCTGGGGCGCGGCAGCTATCTCGGGGATCGCGCCATCGGCGTGCCGGACGGCGGCGCGACGGCGGTCGCTGTCTGGATGGGCGCGCTGGCGGACCACATCAGAGATTGATCCCGCCGGGCACGGCCTTGCTCCAGTCGATCCAGTCCGTCAGGGGAAGAAAAGAACCGTCGTCGACGCCGATCTCCCGCGCGATCACGGCGTTCAGCTTGGCGTTCATCGCCATGATGAGGTCGCGGTTGGCGTCGAAGTCGTAGGCCAGATTCACCTTTTCTTCGGGATCGGCCTGCAGGTCGTAGAGTTCGAGGTCGTTGCTGGCGCGCAGTTCCTCGGGCGTGGTCGGCGTGTTGAAGCCGCGGAACGAGAAGTAGCGCGAGAAGGTGTAGCGCGCGTCGGTGATGCTGCGGATGGCCACGCGCAGCGTCCAGTCGATCGGAAACTTCTCCAGGGTCGGTAGCTGCTCGGCGCGAGAGATCGCCTTGTCGCGCAGCGTCTCGTAGAGGATCTGCGTGAACTTCGGATCGTGCACCATGAGCTGGGCGTAGCAGAACAACACGCCGCCGCGGTTGCGCGAGAACGCCGGATTGACGGGCTGGCGCAGGAGCGGCGTGATGTCCTGGCCCTTCATCTGCGCCATCATGTCGGCAGCCGGCTTCGTGGATTTCCCGGTCATGGCGACGATCGTCGGCACCAGGTCGAGATGCGAGGTCGTCTCGAGGCAGCGCTGACCCCCCTTGATCCCGGGATGCACGATCAGCAGCGGCACGTGGTTCTGCTGCCGGTAGGCCGTCGTGCCCTTGCCGCTGAGGCCGCCGTGCGAGCCCAGCAGCTCGCCGTGGTCGGAGGTGAAGATCACGATGGTCTTGTCGGTGAGGCTCAGCCGGTCCAGCGCATCGAGAAGCTGCACGACCTGCTTGTCGACGTCCCGGATGGCATTGAAGTAGTAGTTCTGGCGCTTGCGCACACGCCATTCCTCGTTGGGAATGAGGCCGGTCAGGTAGCCGTTCGCGGCGTGGTAGATGCGATGGGCCGGCACGCGTCCCGGCCCGTCGAGCGGCTGCTGCCAGGTGCTCTGCAGCGGGATGCCGTCCCATTGCTGCTTGTAGAGCGTGTCGTCGGGCTCGTAGGCGATGGCGAGCTTGGCGTCCTTGGCCTGCACCGGATGACCGGGCAGGTCGGTGTTGAGCCACATCACGTCGTGAGGATTCACGAGGTTGACCGCGAGGTACCAGGGCTGGCGGCGCGCGGTCATCGGCTGGCCGGTGGCCTTCAGCCACTGGATGGCCTGCGCGGTCGTGATCTCGTCGTACTGATAGCCGCCCAGCGCCCCTTCGATGTAATCGCCGGTGCCCGTGTAGTCGTAGAAGCCGTAGTCCTTGTCCATCAGGGATTCGAACAGCGCCTCGATATGGTTCGGATGGTTCTCCATCGCCATCGCGCCGTTGAGATGGAACTTGCCCTTGTAGGCCGGATAGTAGCCGATCCGCCGCAGGATCTTGCCGATCGTCGGCAGCTTGGCGTCCAGGCTTTTCATGTAGGGCACGCCGGCATTGTCGAAGATGCCGTTCAGCGGCTGGTGCAGCCCGGTGTAGATCACCGCCCGCGACGCCGAGCACATGTCCGCGGCGATGCGATGGTTCTCGAAATAGGTGCCAGTGCGGCGCAGGCGTTCATGGCCGGGCAGCGGCACGGGCCAGCCGGGCCCCATGTAGTGCTCCTGATCGGTCAGGATGAAGAGGATGTTGTATCCACCTTCGTTCGACCCCGGCGCCTCGGCGGAGGGGAATAACGATTCGCTGCCGCCGGTGATACGAGGAGGCTGAGCGTCGGCCTGGTCGGCGGCAAGGGCGGTGCCGGCGAGAGCCGCCCCGGCCTTGAGGAAGGTCCGGCGGGAGGAGGGGGCATTGGTCATGCCTCCACTATGGCGCGCGGCAGGGCCGGTCGCCATCGCCTGCAACAGTCACTTCGTGCCGACCAACGAGAAGGCGGCACCCTGCGGATCGGATGCCTGGACGATCCAGCTTCCGCCGGGGACTTCCATGGGCCCATTGGTCACGGAGGCACCGGCGGCTTTCAGGCGTTCGAGCGCCGCGGCGATCGAATCGACCTGGAAGTAGTAGCTCCAGGAGGGAATCGGGACCTCGGGCGGCTTGGTCATCATGCCGCCGATCGGCTGGCCGCCGGCCGCGAAGAGCTGGTAGCGACCCATCGGTCCGAGATCCACCGCCTCGGCCTTGGTCCAGCCGAAGAGGCCGGCATAGAA
>Ga0182792_1002068_pt1 | contig 14916 bp, 10 predicted proteins | sample Passage237B_FD_130497 | JGI IMG/M metagenome (GOLD analysis project Ga0182792, IMG submission 130497) | Cellulose adapted compost microbial communities from Newby Island Compost Facility, Milpitas, CA, USA - Passage2 37B (version 2) (version 2) ...
AAGTTCGATTACTTTACAGCGGGTGATCTGGTCGGTGTCCCGAGTGCGGGAAGCCCGGCCTGGAAAGACATCGAAACCCCGGTGGCAAAGGCAGTCGGACCGGTAGATGTCAGCATTGCCAACCATCACGCATTTATCGATGCTCAGAACGAATTTTACATCAAAACCCTGCAGCCCCGGGTAACCATAATCCAGTCGTGGGTGGCCGCTCACCCTGCTCACAGTACCCTGTCCCGACTTCTTTCCCGACAGCTATATCCCGGAGAAAGAGATATATTCATCACCAACCTTAAGGAAGAAACCCGGGTAGTGATCGGATCGGCTATCAACCAGCTGAAAAGCCAGCAGGGCCGTACCGTCATCCGGGTCAGTCCGGGAGGGGACGAATACCGTATTTTCGTGCTCGATGATTCGGATGAAAACTTCACCATTCGGTCGGAGCACGGTCCCTACCAAAGTCAGTAGGGATACGGTAGTTTTATCCTTATTAAGAAAAAACACCCTGACATGCGCATAAAATACAAACTTCCTATACTTCTAACCCTCTGTTTCCTCGCCGCCATTCAGGTGACGGGGCAGAAGCTGAACAAACCCTTTCCCAAATGGAAACCCGGATATCTGGACATTCATCATATTAACACAGGCAAAGGAGAAAGTGCCTTTTTTATGTTCCCCGACGGAACGAATCTGCTGGTAGATGCAGGTCTGCATGAAAGGCCTATGGATGCCAATGCAGCCAAAGCACTGCCCGACGACAGTCGGGAACCGGGTGAATGGATTGCCCGTTACATCCGGAAAGTGCTGAAACTGGCCAAACAGCCGGAGAAAATCGACTATGTCGTCCTTACCCATTTCGATACGGACCATATCGGGGCGATTCTTCCCGGACTCAAGACGTCGCGTGAAGGTGGCTACGTGCTAACCGGGATTACGGAAGTAATAGAGCATATCCCGGCCACCAAAATCATCGACCGGGCCTGGCCTGATTACAACTGGCCCAAACCCCTGACGCAGGATCATATTCTCAACTACCGGAAATTCGTAGAGTGGCAGGTTAAAAACAAAAAGCTGGACGCTGAACAGTTTAAGGTCGGAAGCAAACAGCAGATCGCTCTTTTGAAGAACCCTTCGCGTTATTCCAATTTTGAAATCCGCAATATTGTTTCCAATGGGGTAGTCTGGACGGGCGAGGGCGAATCAGCCAAAAGCCACTATCCGCCGCTGGAATCGATGGAGGGCAGGCTTCCATCTGAAAACGGCAGTAGTCTGGGCTTCAAACTGACCTACGGGAAGTTTGATTACTTCACCGGCGGCGACCTTATTGGGGTAATAGGGAGCAATGCCCCAGCATGGGCCGATATCGAGACCCCCGTTGCCAAAGTTACCGGCCCCGTAGACGTGAATGTGATGAACCACCACGGATACCGCGATGCCCAGAATGAGTTCTTCCTCAGCACCCTCAAACCACGGGTGCATATTATACAGGCCTGGGATTCATGGCATCCGGCACCCACGACGCTCGAACGGGTGCTGTCTTCTACCGTTTACGAAGGTCCACGCGACATCTTCGCCACCAATCTGATCGACACCGCCAAAGGTCGGCTGGGTGATAGTGCTAAGGAAATTATCGATCAGCACGGACATATCGTGGTAAGAGTAGCGCCCGGCGGGGATACCTATACCATCTATGTGCTCGATGCTACGAATGAAGCCCAGATCGTGAAAGCCATATTCGGACCTTATCAGAGCAGGTAGTTTTGGAAATTTAGTCTACCCTATGACATTGACCAGGTGTACAGAATTGTATCTCAGAGATATCTGCTCGGTAAGCAAGTAGACGGCCTGTCCTTTTTGTAGCTTTCAGCCGATTGAGGACGGATCCATGGGAAAAAACTGTGGCCGTAGCTACTGGCCGCTTTCTTCCACAATCTCTGTAGTTTGTAAATTTTACTCAACGACACCGGCAGCCCCCCTAAAGTACCCTGCACGTCCGTCAAACCCTGTCTTTAACCCTCACCTCCTGAATAAGATTCGTTGCGAAGTGGTCCCGATCCGAAGGCTCCGGGTGAAGATCGTCCTATATAGCCGATTTAACCGGAAGTATCCGTTTAAACACTGGATAGTTAACTCCGTGTGGTGTAAATTGCTCCTGGGGTTGGGGAGGGCTTATCCCCGTATATTTATAGGAACTACCTTGCCCTTACCGACCTGAAGCTGCTAAAGCGCCCTGTACTCCAACTCGGCACCGCCTACACCTGGCAGGGCAACGCTCCTCGAAGTATACCTGATTGCCCAATGCTACCGGCGGAGTTGCCTGGCCTAAGCTTCGGACTTTAAAACAATCTATTGCATCCCTTTCGGCAGGAATACCTATCGTGTCGTATTTTCCAGCACAACAACCGACGGACTGCTCTGCAGCCATTTCTTACCTAAACCGGTGGTATCACCCAGGGGAAGAAAGTAAACAAAGGATCCCAGAGCCAGATCTATGTCCCCGTCCCCATCGAGATCCCCGGCGTCCATCACGATCCAGCGGCCGCGGGATGCTTCGGGAAAGGAATAATCTTCAAAGCGCAGATTTCCCTTATTCTCCAGATAAACAAAACTCTCTTCAGGATAGCGGACATAATCGGGAAAAAAAGAAATGGCTGCGATATCCAGATCACCATCCTTATCAAAATCGCGGGCGATCGCCTTATAGGCTCCGTTCATCGGATAGAAAAATGACTGCTGAAAATTGCCCTTACCGTCGTTTAGATAGATGTAAATTCCATGATAAGGTTTCAGAATGGGTGTCTTGTCGGCGTTATCTCCGGCCACGTACAGGATATCATCGTACCCGTCTTTATTGAAATCGGCCAGTTCGAGGTAAGTCGAACCGTTGAGCGGAGAAAATGTCAGAAGTCTCTTTTCATGGAAATTCCCGTCCCCCTGGTTTTCATAGAGAAAAACACCTTCGTCTCCCTGAGCCATGAGGACGTAAATGTCGGGGAGTCCATCTCCGTTGGCATCCCGGATCACGGCCGAAATAGCACCGGACCGCTCTGAAAGAATACGCTTATCGTATCCTCCCCTGCCGTTATTTACAAACCAGGACAACTTCCCAATCTCGTTGCCGTACTCGCAAAGAATGATATCCTCTAAGCCATCGCCGTTTAAATCGCCCCAACTGGTGTGGACAGGCCGCTGTAAATCCAGAATAACCGGGGCTTCCGCCTGATAGGCCGTATCTTTCGGAACAAGCCGGAAAACCGCTCCATGCGGCAAATCGGAGGGAAAAATTCCTTTTCCCGCAGTGGTGACATGGATACCGTTGGGCTGCACCTGCAGATTAACCGGTGTAGTAGGAAACTGCATACTGAACCGTTCCTTCAGATCAGCATTCAGAAATGTGAGTTTACTGCTAGGCCCTTTGGCATCACTGAAAATCAGGCCCTGCTTATCCTCCAGAATTTTCACCATCGCTGTTAACGGAGGGCGGTTCGCCACGCCCGCTTCACGGTAACGGAAGTGCTTCAGTCCCATCCTGATGGGGGAGGGCCGTACGGGTGCGGCTACCGTGTCCGGTGCACTTTCCAGATAAAATGCTTTCAGCTTTTCCCAATCCTCCGGAGCCATGACAGCGGTTTCGGGATAGATGTTGTGTCGCCTCAGAACTGCCTCGCTATTGGTGGCCGCATAGACACTGTCCCGCTGTGCCGTACTACTGAAAACGCCCATCCGGAAGCCCATGGCAGGCAATACATCATTTTCCCAGACCGATCGGGGTAGCATTTCGGGTCCCACATAGGAATGACACCGTGCACAATGGGCAGCAGCAAGCTCCTTTCCATCTAAACCAGTGACCGGGACAGAGTTTGTCTGCTCCCGTGTGCCACAGGCGACGAGGTACAGGCAGAATGCAGTAAAATAAGATGAGATTTTAAGAAAGGGCCAATTCATACAGATACCAATATGGGAAATCGTATAAAGGTAGGAAGATTATGTCATTTGTCTTTTTACTGCAAAACCCCTAACCCTTATGAAAAAGATCGTGATGGTCGGCTGCTTCGACACCAAAGCCGAAGTATTTCACTACCTGTACGAACAACTGCGCTCGCTCCACTGCGAGGTAATTGCCATCAACACCGGTATACTGGGAAGTACGGACCTTTTTCCTATTGCCATCGAGAATACGGTTTTAGCAAAACGGGCTGGCAGAACCCTGACTGAACTGGCTGGCAACCGGAATGAGGCTGTGGAACTAATGGCCGTGGCTGCCCGCGAACAGGTACAACAGTTGGTAATCGAAGGGCTGGTCGACGGAATTGTCGGTATGGGAGGTGGTGGAGGAACCTATATCGCCCTTAAAGTCATGCAGGGAGTCCCCTTTGGTACACCAAAAATCTGCATTTCCACGCTGGCCACCAAAGACGTAAGCGATCTGGTAGGCGCCAGGGATATCATCCTGTTCCCTTCCATCGTAGACGTAGCAGGGTTAAACAGTGTCATTGCGGCAATCATAAGACAGGCCGCCACGGCCCTGCAGAGCCTGACCTCCCTGGAGGTTCCGACCCAAAACCGACAGAAACGAATTGCCATCAGTATGTTTGGCAATACCACCCGATGTGTGGACCGCTGTTCTGCATTGTTGCGAAAGGAAGGATTCGAAGTTTTTCCCTTCCATGCGAACGGAAGTGGAGGAAAAGCCATGGAGGAAATGATCCGAGCCGGATTCTTTGATGGAGTCCTGGACGTGACAACCACGGAACTGGCGGATGATCTTTGCGGGGGTATCTGCAGTGCGGGGTCCGACCGCCTCACGGCCGCTACCGAAATGAAAATCCCGCAGGTGGTTGTACCGGGGTGCCTCGATATGGTCAATTTCGGGCGGGTGGAAACCGTTCCGGCTCGCTACCAGCACCGGAACCTGTACCGCTGGTCTCCGGATGTGACACTGCTCCGGACCGATGTCACGGAAAACCGCGAATTGGGAAAGCGCCTGGTAGCACGTCTCCTTCCGGCAGCGCGTCACAGTACGATCGTAATACCTTTGAAGGGAATCTCTGAAATCGACAGGGAAGGTAGTTCCTTTCAAGACCAGGCGGCGAATCAGACATTATTCGAAACGATCAGGGTAGAAGCCGGAGAGAGGATGAGTGTGATGGAACTGGATTCACATATCAATGATCCGGAATTTGCCGATTACCTGACCTCCCTATTATTGAAAAGCATGAGAGACCAGGAGTAAGTTCCTGATCTCTCTATACATGCATCAGAAGCTGATCGAAATACCGAGGAGTTTGTAGAACTCGCGCAGGATGGCCGGATGGCCAGGCCATGCGGGTGAAGTAACGAGATTTCCGTCTACCACTGCCTGATCAGCCGGTACGTTTTTCCAGGTTCCTCCTGCCAGTTCGATATCCGGACCTACCGCGACATAGGCTGTCAGGGTACGTCCCTGCAGGACCTTGGCAGTTGTCAGAACCTGAATTCCGTGGCAGATAGCCGCAACCGGCTTGTTGGCTTCGAAAAAGTGACGGGTAATTTCCAGTACTTTGGCATTGAGTCGGATGTATTCAGGGGCACGACCACCGCAGATGTACAACCCGTCATAGTCAGCCGGATTAACTGCATCAAAATCGGCGGTGATGGCAAAGCGGTGGCCACCGGTTTCCTTGTACGTCTGGTCTCCGACGAAATCGTGAACGGCAGTAGGAACAGAATCTCCTTTCTTGCGGTCCGGAGCAATGGAATCAACCTGCAGGCCTACGGAAAGCATCGCCTGAAAGGGTACCATGGCTTCGTAATCTTCAACGTAATCTCCTGCGAGTAATAAGATTTTCTTGGACATAATCTCAGATAGTTAATAGTTAATTGATGATGATTCGGCACGACTGTGAGGAACCATATCTGCGTATAATTTTAACTGAAATTTAGTGGAAATGTTGCTATCCCAAAGAGGAAAAATAAAATTTCACGAATGGCAGGATGAATGCGCTCCCTCTGCGAAAAAGAGGACAACAAAAAAGGGTAATGAAGGCATTTCACCCTCATTACCCTTGAAAGTTTATCAGGCTTTCGCTTACAGGACGGCTTCAGCCAGTACCAGGATTTTGTTGTTGAGAACCTCTACAACGCCTCCGTCTACGGTTACAGTCTGTTTTCCGGCCCCTGTATCGATGACCACCTCACCCTTTCCAAGTGTACTAACCAGCGGAGCATGGCTGTTCAGGATCTGAAACTGGCCTTCTGTTCCGGGCAGAGTCACGGCTACAGCTTCTCCGGTAAATACCTTTTTGTCGGGTGTAATAATTTCGAGATTCATTTCAATCCACTATTATTTATTAGCTTCGGCCAACATTCTCTCACCTTTTCTGACAGCATCCTCAATGGTACCTACCAGGTTGAAGGCCATTTCAGGGAGGTGATCAAATTCACCGTCGATGATCATGTTGAATCCTTTGATGGTGTCGTTGATGTCAACGAGTACCCCTTCCAGACCTGTAAACTGAGAAGCAACGAAGAATGGCTGAGAAAGGAAACGTTCTACACGACGAGCGCGGGATACAACCAGTTTATCCTCTTCTGAAAGTTCTTCCAGACCAAGGATGGCGATGATATCCTGAAGTTCCTTGTAACGTTGCAGGATGTTTTTCACGCGCTGAGCACAAGCGTAGTGAGCTTCGCCGAGCGCTTCCGCAGTCAGAATCCGGGAAGTAGAATCGAGCGGGTCTACCGCAGGGTAGATACCTTTCTCAGCTACTTTACGGCTCAATACGGTTGTGGCATCAAGGTGGGCGAAAGTTGTCGCAGGCGCAGGGTCAGTCAAGTCGTCCGCAGGAACGTAAACTGCCTGTACGGAAGTGATGGATCCGTTCTTGGTAGAAGTAATCCTTTCCTGCATCGCACCCATCTCGGTAGCGAGGGTTGGCTGGTAACCTACCGCAGAAGGCATCCGGCCAAGGAGGGCTGATACCTCAGAACCCGCCTGTGTGAAACGGAAGATGTTGTCGATAAAGAAGAGGATATCACGTCCTTTTCCTTCGCCATCACCATCCCGGAAATATTCAGCGACAGTCAAACCGGAAAGGGCTACACGGGCACGTGCTCCAGGAGGTTCGTTCATCTGACCGAACACGAAGGTAGCCTGAGATTCCTTAAGCTCGTCGTAATCGACGCTGTTCAGATCCCAGCCGCCTTTCTCCATACTTTCCTTGAACTTCTCGCCGTATTTGATAATTCCGGCTTCGATCATTTCGCGCATAAGGTCGTTACCTTCACGGGTACGCTCACCTACACCGGCGAATACCGAAAGACCTGAATACGCTTTCGCAATATTGTTGATAAGTTCCTGAATCAATACGGTTTTACCTACACCCGCACCACCGAACAAACCGATCTTACCACCTTTTACGTAAGGAGCTAGAAGGTCGATAACCTTGATACCGGTGTAAAGGATTTCGGTACCGGTTGCGAGATCTTCAAATTTAGGGGCTGCTCTGTGGATAGAAAGACCGTTTTCTTTTTCCACAGGCTTAAGACCGTCGATAGCATCACCTACCACGTTGAAAAGACGGCCTTTGATTTGTTCTCCAATGGGCATTTTGATGGGCGCACCTTTCGCGATCACTTCCATTCCTCTCTGCAACCCTTCAGTACCCTCCATGGCGATAGCACGCACACGGTCTTCTCCTAAATGTTGTTGGGTTTCCAACACCACTTTCTGTCCGTTTGGCTTGATCACCTCAAGGGCGTCCAAGATCGACGGCATGTGGCTATGATTTTCAAACGATACGTCTACTACCGGGCCGATTACCTGCGTAATTTTCCCTATGTTTGCCGCATTTGACATTGTTTCGCTTTGGTTTATTGGCGTATATTTATTTTCAGACCGCAAAAGTAGTTGATTATTCGATCATAACAAACCTTTATGGGGTGCAAAATTTGGATATTTTTGAGAAAATTCCCTTCCGCCAATTTGTTCATATATAAATCTCCTGGGTCATTTCCGTTAAATGGCAATGAATGATCTTTTTTTCTGGAAATCCTGGACTCTCCGGGAGCGTGTAACTTTTTGGGGGTTAGCCCTGCTGATCATCCTCGCACTGGCAGGACTCTTCTTGAATTCCCTGGCCTTTAACGGGGCCGGTTCGGCAAACTGGGATATTTTAACGCGGGTTTCCGACACTTCGATACCGGCTAACCAGCTCGACCTGGGCAGTTTCCGCTTCATCATTCAGGTGCCTTCCGTACTGGTGACCGAAGAGTATGCCGCACCTCTGATGCTGCCCGATACCCGTCAGACGGTTCTGTTTCTGATTCTGGCCATTCTGGGGCTATCCGTAGCCTTTGCCGCCCTGACAACCCTACCCCGATTCTGGTTTCTGGCGGGACTGTCGGTCTTTATCCTGTTGACGGTTTTCTCCCGAACCGAATTTTTGACGCTCAAGGGGCTTCCCGAACGCTCTCTCCTTTTTTTAATACTTATTTTATATGGTGGAACCGGATACTACTTTCAGGCTTTCCGCACGCAAACTCCGGTTTCTTCCCGGATCCTCACCTTCTTACTAATATCCCTGGCACTGGGGCTGCTCACCGGATCCCTCACCTCTACCCCCTATCCGGCTTATGCGTTTGCCGCCTGCAGCATGCCTTTTTGGCTGGTACTCTCGGTTATTTTCCTGCTTATGTCAGCCACCGACATCTGGTATGGACTGATCTGGCTGACCACCTCGTCCGTAACAGGGATGGGCAAAAGGGCATTACCCAATTTTCTGGTCATTGCCTTTATATACCTTTTGATACTGGTTTTTGCCTACGTCAGCAACACCCGTATGGCCGACTGGGGCATGGTCATAGTGCCGGCCTATCTGTTGGCAGCAGTGGCGGCAATCATCGGGATCTGGAGCTTCAAACCCCGCTGCGATAATTCGGAAATACACCTATCCTACCGCGAAACCGGACTTTGGCTTTACCTCGGCATGTTCCTGGTAACAGCGGCCATGACCGGAATGGCGGCAGCTGCCCATAATGACCCGCTACTGGAAGTACTGGAAGACACCGTCATCAACGGGCAACTGGGCATGGGCGCGGTTTTCCTGTTTTACATTGCCGTCAATTTTCTTCCCCTGCTGCGGGATGGGTACCGCGTACACCGCGTTCTTTACAAGCCACTGAAATTCAATCTCTGGAAAGCGAGGATCATCGGCGTAGGTGCAGTTGTAATTCTATTCTCCATGCAAAACATGCTTCCGCTGAAACAGGCCATTGCAGGTTATTTTAATGGACTCGGCGACTGGCATACCCTCACCGAGAAATATCGCCCGGCGGAACAGTATTATCAGCATTCCCTCCAGCAGGAATTCCAGAACCATAAAGCCAATTATTCCCTGGCTACCCTTGCCCGGGTACAGGGTGACAAAAATGCCGCCGTGTATTATTTCCGGCAGGCTACCCTCAAAAAGCCTTCTCCCCAAGCCTATGCAGGACTCAGTAATCTGCTGATGGAGGAAAATCTCTATTTCGAATCCATGTTTAACCTGAAAGAAGGACTCCGGAAATTCCCGGAAAACAGTGCTCTATTAAACAATCTCGGGATCCTGTATGCCCGGACCAACGTTGCCGACTCGGCCTACTATTACCTTAATGCAGCAGAAAGGAATTCCTCCGATGGAATCCCGACACTCAATATCATCGGTACCCTGGTAAATGTCCTCGACACCCCAACCCTCGATTCCCTGCTTCGGGAGGGGCCTGCCTCTTCATCCGTTTCATGGCATGCCAACCGGCTGGTCGTGCAGAACCTTGCCGGTCGTTTTGAACCGGAAACTATGCAAAGAGATGCTATCCGGAACGACTCCCTGCTAAGTGCCGGAGGCTATGCCTATTGGATTAACTTCCTGTACAACCAGGGGCGGAATGATGAAACCCTCGGAGAGAAAGGAAGGAATATCGTACTGCATAACGATATGCTGGCAGACGACTTACTGCTCGCGGCCGCCCATGCCGATTTCTATGGTGGCGATAAAACCCGTGCGCTGGAAACCCTGCTTTCCCTCCTGAATGGAGAGACACAGCGTTCGCAACTCTACGAGAAAATCCTTGGCCACTGGTTTTTGCAACTTGGACTTTATGAGCAGGCCATCGGGTATTTTTCCCAGGTCCCCGACGAAGAAGGCATCATAGGGCATGCCGTTGCTCAGGCCTTGTCCGGCAATCCGGTCGCGGGTTCGGTGGTTATCGAGTCGCTGAAACAGCTGAATGTCGATCCCGGTCAGATTGAAATGCTACAGCAGCAAATTATAAAACTTGCTCCTCCGTCAGGAAAAGCCCAAGATCGTTTAACCGAATTGAAACTAAAAGGGAATGAAAAGGCCTACCTGGCCGCATTGCGGCAAAACCCCTATGACCCGGATATCGTAAAGGCGGTAGCTGAGTTTTATGCTGTAAGACAATCGGATGTACAGGAAGCCTATCAGATCGTAGTCAATGCGCTGCGTTTCAACGAAACATCCCCTGTCATCTGGGGGGAATATGCTTTGCTGAACCTCGAACTGGGTCTTTCAGACCTGGCCGAAGAAGCCCGGGAAAAGGTAAGGTCATTGACCGACGACACGGCTTATCACGAATTTCATACCCGTTATCAAGCCAAATGGACGCTCAAACAAAAACAGCGTGAAGAGTTTCGATAAATGACTAACTTGGTCCTCTTAAATCGCCGAACACTATGAAAATTATCGAAATGTCGAACATATCCCGGCGCTACCACATGGGAGCGGAGATCATTGACGCCCTCAAGTCGGTAACCCTGGAAATTAACCGGGGAGAATACGTAGCTTTTATGGGGCCGTCGGGGTCCGGTAAATCTACCCTGATGAACATCATCGGGTGCCTTGATACCCCTACCACAGGGCAGTATATTCTCAATGGAAAGGATGTGAGCGACATGAGTGAGAGTGAACTGGCTGAAATCCGAAATCGTGAAATCGGTTTTGTATTCCAGACTTTTAATCTGTTACCACGGATGTCGTCCCTGGATAACGTAGCGCTACCACTGGTTTATGCCGGCCTGAGCAAAGCCGAGCGAACCGAAAAGGCCATGCTGGCTCTCAAAAATGTGGGGCTTGAAAACAGGGCTCATCACAAACCCAATGAACTTTCAGGCGGACAGCGTCAGCGTGTGGCCGTAGCCAGAGCACTCGTCAACGACCCCAGTATTCTGCTGGCCGACGAACCCACCGGAAACCTCGACACCAAGACCTCCTACGAAATCATGGATCTGTTCGATCAGCTGTACAGCAAGGGAAATACGATTGTGATGGTGACGCACGAGGAGGATATCGCCCATTATGCACATCGGATCGTCAGGCTACGTGACGGTCTTATAGAATCAGATACCATCAATCCGTCGCCTACGAAGGCTGTTATACCTGTCTAGTGCAGGGTCAGCAGGACTTCTTTTTGAGTCCCGTTTTCCCGGTAATCCTGCGAAGTGACTTTGCCCCGTCCTTTGAAGGTTACCTTAAAGCCCTTGTTTTCAAGAATAAAGAGGGCGTCCCTCAGATTTAAACCGGTCACATCCGGCATCCGGACGTCGCCCTGATACTTGGGCGACCAGTGGGCATTATTCCTTCCTACAACCTTACCGCTCAGCCAGCCACCCGTGATATCGGGTACAGTCGACAGCTTAAGCTCCCGGGCTATGGCAGCCATATCTTTGGAATACCCGGCCAGTATGACCTCTTTGGCTGGTTCCTTTTGTTCTTTTTCGATGGGAAGCGCGTCGTGCAGGCTCACGTCATAAAGGAATATCCGGTCGGCGATTTCCTTAAAAACGGGTGCCGATACACTTCCCCCGTAAAGTGCTGAGAGGGAATGTCCTTTCGGATTGTTTATGGAGACAATCATGCTGTACTTCGGATTGTCTAGGGGGAAAAATCCGGCAAAAGAGGCATGGTATTTCCCTTCTTCCGGTCCCTTGGGGCCGTTCAACTGAGCAGTACCTGTCTTACCAGCTATGCTGTAGTATGGAGAATTGATCTTACTGGCCGTTCCATTTGCAACTACCCCGGCCAGTGCCTCCTGCATTTGTTTGATGGTCGAAGGTGAGGCAATAGGTTCCCGGCTAACCTGTGGAAGGAATTCTTCCACCACTTCCCCATTGCTGCGGATCTGCCTTACGAGCATGGGACGGACCATATAGCCATCGTTCGCCACGGCATTATAGAAAGTGAGCATTTTCAGGGGTGTGACCTTCATTTCATACCCATGCGAAATGTATGGCAGGGAGATGGTCTTGTTCCAACTCGCATCCGAAGGACGTTTGATCACCGATTCAGCCTCGCCTTTCAGGGGAATACCCGTCAGTCCCCGAAGCTGAAAACGGTCGAGGTATTTGCTGAATTTCTCAGGATTCTTGCCGAAATATTTCTGGGCCAGCAACACGGTACCTACGTTACTCGAAACCTCCAGTACCTTTTTGGCGGTTATAGCACCGTAGCCCGACTGGCGTACGTCGGAGATGGTGATGCTGCGGGTAAGCCGGTAACGGCCGTTTCCGGTATTGACTATCTCCTTGTTGATGTCGAATTTCCCTTCTTCGGTAGCTGCCATCAGGGTAGCTAGTTTAAAGGTAGAACCCGGATCGGAGGCATTCAGCAAAGCGTAATTAAAGTTATCCCGCAGAACGCCCTTGTTGTTGGAGAAGTTGACAATGGCCTTGATCTCCCCCGTCTTCACTTCCATCACCACGACACAGCCATTATCGGCATTAAAGTTGAGTACGGCTTTTCGGAGGGCGGTTTCTGCAAAGTCCTGGATGTTCATGTCAAGGGTCGTATATACATCCATCCCGGGCACAGGCCGTTCGATGTAATCGCCTATGGGAATCTTCATGGACTTATCCAGTTCCATCAGCTGCGACCCGTCTTTCCCGGCCAGATAGGTATTGAAACTCGCCTCTATACCCACCGCGCGGGTTTTGTCGGTTCCTTCCGTCCCGATCGTACGGCCGGCCATAACACCAAAGGGCTTATAGCGCGAAATCGAGGGTTCAAACACCCCTCCCTTATTTACTCCTTTAAAAAACGGCAGTTTCTGTATCTCTTCTTTCTGGAAATGGTCGACCTTATTGGGGAGCAGACGTGTATAGCCACTTACCTTACCGTTATGCCGACGACTGCGCAGGGTAGCTTCCAGCGTTCGGGCACTTTTCCCGGGATAAAGCTGAACGAATTTCTCCGTGAACTCGCGGATATTGGATTCAAAATAGGCACTGTCGGCTGCCCTGGTGTCAAAACCTACATAATAAAATGGCAACGAAGTAGCCAGTACGCTTGAATCGGCCGAATAGATATTCCCCCGGCTGGCGGGGATTCTGACGACCTTTTCCCTGGATTTCTCGGCATGCTCCTTCCAGGTCAGATTTTTATAGGTATCAAAGAATTGTATATGGATGAGCTTGGCAAACACGCCTACACCGAGAAGACCGATTCCCAACGCGACCAGATAGGCCCGCTGTATCAGTATCTGTTTATTGCTTTTGCCGCTTTTTACCGCTTTTGCCATAACCGACTACCCCACTCAAAGGTTATTTCTCCCATTCTGAACGATTAACAATAATTTTGATAGGCGGGGCTTTACGCTCCATAATACTGTCTTTCACCAGTTTGGACTGTATTTCTGACTGCTTCCCGCTCTTCATGTTCTCAGCTACCAGGGTAGTGTATTCCGCCCGCATATTATCGAGCCTCCTGCTCAGGACAACCGTGCTTCTGGAGTTCACTTCGTCCCAGTAACCGATCCGGCCCTGAATTACAAGCAGTAAAACGATCCAAAGGAGATAATTGAAATAGGCAATGGGCAACCGGGTATCTTCCGGCGTAGTCCGGGTATTTTCCGCGAAAAGGCGATCCAGCGGCAGAAAACGATTAAGCCAGTTGAATAATTTGTACTGATTTCTGCCCTTGATCGGCTCTGGCTTCTTATTTCCCATATTAGATAAATCCTTACGATAACGGTGTGAAATAGAATAGCTGTTTATTCCAATGGCTTTTCCGCAATCCGGAGCTTGGCACTCCGGGCTCGGGGGTTTCTCAGCACTTCTTCCTCATCGGCCTCCACGGGTTTTCGGTTAACCGCTTCCAGGGGCTTGATCACCCTTCCATAAAAATCCTTTTCAGGCTCACCGGTAAAATTCCCTTTCAGGATGAAATTCTTCACCAATCTGTCTTCCAGCGAATGGTAGGACATGACTACCAGCCGGCCGCCGGGCTTTAAAAGACCGGGTGTCTGCATGAGGAAACTTTCGAGGGCTTCCAATTCCTTATTTACTTCAATACGAATGGCCTGGAATACCTGTGCGTAATATTTGAATTCCCTGTTTCGGGGGGCATAGCGTTTCAGTATGCCAATCAGCTCGCCAACTGTATTGATCGGTGCATTGTGCCGGGTAGCGTAGATGGCCGACGCTACCGTACGAGCATTGTGCACTTCTCCATAACGGCTTAGAACCGACTGCAGCTGGTCCTGCGAATACCCGTTCACCACATCCCAGGCAGAAATATCTCCCCCGGTGGAATTCATGCGCATATCCAGTGGTCCGTCGAACCGGGTTGAGAACCCGCGGCCGGGATCATCGATCTGGTGGGATGACACCCCCAGGTCGGCCAGGATACCGTCAACGGCGGTAATCCTATAGGCTTTCAGGTAGCGTTCGAGGAAACTGAAGTTGGCCTGAATGAACAGAAACCGGGGATCATCCCTGAAGGCTTCCGCATTTGCGCGGGCGTCCTGATCCTGGTCAAACGCAATCAGTCGTCCATTTTCCAGCTTTTCCAGTATCGCCCGTGAGTGGCCTCCGCCACCAAATGTGACATCCACGTAGATTCCATCTTTCCTGATGTTCAAACCCTGCATGCATTCATCCAGCATCAC
>Ga0182792_1002069_pt1 | contig 14916 bp, 12 predicted proteins | sample Passage237B_FD_130497 | JGI IMG/M metagenome (GOLD analysis project Ga0182792, IMG submission 130497) | Cellulose adapted compost microbial communities from Newby Island Compost Facility, Milpitas, CA, USA - Passage2 37B (version 2) (version 2) ...
GACGGGGGCGGGGGGGCCGCCCCCCCCGCCCCCCCCGGCGCCGGGGGGGAGGGGGCGGGGGCCGAGGCGAGGGGGGGGGGCCCCCGCCAGATCTCCGCGTGGAACAGCCTGCGCAAGGAGGCCGAGGCCCGCCTCAAGGAGCTGGAGGCGGAGCGCAACGCCCGCGAGTTCGCCGAGCGCCTGCGCCGCGAGGTGGACGACCTCCGGTTGGCCGCGACCGCGCAGTGCAACGCGATCCTCGCCGAGGCCGAGCGCGAGGCGGATGCGGCGCTGGAGAAGATCGAGGAGCGGGTGTTCGCCCGGCTCCTGGAGGTCCGCGAACGGGCGCTGGCGGAGCTGGGCGAGCTGAGCCTGGACGAGTCCGAGATCCGCCACCGCCCCCTGGTGCCGGTGGCCTCGGCATCGGCCGAGCGGTCGAACGGGCTCCGGGCGGTCGACTGGGGTGAGGACGAGCGCCCGAACGGTCGGGCGGGCGACGGACCGTTCGCCGAGCTTGGCCTCTCGTCACCGTCGAGCGACGCCGCGGCGCGGGTGGGGAGCCGAGCCACGGGCGAGGCGCGACGGCGGGGGACCGACGAGGTTCCTCGTGCGGATCGGTAGGCGATCGGTCCCGACGGCGTCCCGATCGGCAGCGAGGAGTTGAGCCTCGCCGTACCGAGACGGGAGCCACAGGCATCGGTGACCAAAGTCATCGAGATATCCGAAACCGTACAGGGGTGTCCCGCGGGGTTTAGGTTGCCGACCCGGTACGTCGGATCCGGGGCGGAAACTGAGCAAACCCCTCGCATCTGAGGAACCGCATGGACACCCGTCCCGCACGGCCGCAGGTCGTTCTCGACCCGTCGGCACGGCCCTTGGAGGCCCTCGTCGAACAGGCCGAGGCCCATCGCGTGCTGGTCGTCACCGGCCCCGTGGGCTACGGCAAGACGGCGCTCCTGCGGCGCTGGGCGGCCGAGGCCGGTCGCGCGGGCGACGCGCGCCTCGCCACCTGCGCCGCGTCGGTCGAGGCCGTCCTCGATGCGCTGCTGGAGCTGAGCGGGGCGGACCCGCCCTCGAACCCGAGCCGCCTCGTCACCGCCGCACCCGACGGCGACCACCTGAGCGATGCCGGTCGTGAGGCCCTCGGCTCGGCGCTCGGCGCCCTCCCCGGGGCCACCTGGGTGCTCGACGTCCAGGGCACCCACCAGCCCCTCCCCGTGCTCGTCGGGCTCGCCCAGCTCTGGCTGGACGACCCCGCGATGGCGCGCCACCGGCTGATCGTCGCCTCCCGCGGCCGCCCGCCCCAGGGGCTCACCTCGCTGATCGTCGCCGGCCGGGTCGGCCACCTGGACGAGTCGACCCTCGCCCTGCGGCCCGACGAGGTGCGGGCCGTGCTGCGGGGCGGGGGCGGGTCACCGGTGGAGCCAGGGCTGATCGACCAGGCGGTCGACATGGCCGGGGGCTGGCCCCTGGCGACCGCGCAGCTCGCCGCCGCGCTGCGCGGGGGCGAGGACGACCCGGTGAGCCTGGCCGAGGTGCAGGAGCGGCTGATCGACCACCTGGTCTCGGAGGTCCTGGAGTCGCTGACCGACGAGCAGGTCGACATCCTGGAGCTGGCCTCGCTCGTCCGCCGCTTCAAGCCCGAGCTGCTCCACCACCTCGACGGCGACGCCGACGTCATGCACCACCTCCACGAGCTGCGCAGCGCCTCCTGCTTCGTGCAGGTGTGCGACTCGCCCGGCTGGATGCGCATCCACCCCCTGATGCGCGCCGCGGTCCGCCAGCGAGCCGGCCGCATGGACCGCCACCGCCGAGACCGCCTCGTGGTCGCGGCCGGCGACTGGTTCGTCGCCCACCGCGAGCCGGTGGAGGCCGCCTGGTGCCGACGGGACCTCGCGGACTGGACGGGGAGCGGCGAGATCCTCGTCTCCCACCTCAGCATCATCCTCCGCACGGACCGGCTCGACGAGCTGCTGGAGATCACGAGCGAGCTGCCCCTGCACCTCCAGGCCGAGAACGTCACCTGGGCCCTGGGCATCGCCTGGTTGGAGATCTGCACCGGCCGGGTCTCCGAGGGCCTGGCCCGGCTGGAGATGCTGGAGCGCTACTGCGATCGCCCGCAGCGTCGGTCGCTCCTCAACCTCCGCGCCGCCTCCGCCCCGTTCCGCCACGACCCCGAGGCCGCGCTGATCGCCGCGGAGCAGGTCATCGACCTCTGCGCCGAGAGCGACCCCGACGAGGTGTTCGCCGAGGTCTTCCTGGTGATGCGGCCGAGCCACTACGAGGCCCAGGCGCGGGCCAACGCCCTGGTCGCCGGCGCCCACCTCGGGGCCTGGGAGCGGGTCCGGCACCACGACGTGGCCCTCGACGCCTCGATGGCGGCCGAGCTGTCGCCCACCACCACCTACGGGATCCTCGGTCGCCGGGCCGCCTACCTGACCCTCGCCGGTGCCGACCGCGACGCCCTGGAGCTGCTCGACGCCGCCCGGGTGCTCCGCACCACCCGCAGCGACCTCGTGGTCACCGCCCAGGCGCTGGCCGACCTGGCCGAGGCCGCCGCGCTGCTCGGCGCGGGCGAGCCCGAGCGCGCCCGGGCCGTGGTCGACGGCCTGCCGTCCCTGCCGGATCGGGCGCCCAACCGGCGGGCGTGGCTGGGTGCCCTGCGGGCCGAGCTGGCCTGCGAGGCGGGGGAGCCCGACCGCGCGCTGGACCACGTGGAGGACGCCTACGACGACCTCCAGGTGACCCCGGCCCCGATGCTCGACTCGCTGCTCGCCGGGGCGACCGCCCGGGCGAGGCTCGCGCTCCACGACCCCGCCGGCGCGCTTGCCGCCCTGCGGGGCGGGGCCGACACCTACGTGACGAGGTGGTGGCGGGTGCTGGCCCTCCTGACCCGGGGCGACCTCGCCGCGGCCGCCACCCGCCTGGACGAGTGGCCCGACGAGCCGGTGCCGGGGAGCCGGGTGCGACGGCTGCTCGGGCGCGCCACCCTGCTCGACCTCCAGGGGACGCCGGGCGACGCCGACCGCACGGTGGCCGAGGCCGTGGAGCTGGTGGAGCGCCACCGGCTCGTCCAGCCCCTCCGGGACCTCGGCGCGCTCGGCCGGGCGATGCTCCGGCGGGTGAGCGCGGACAGCCCCACGATGGCGGAGCTGAGCCGGCGGGGCGTCGGGTCCGGCGTCGGCACCGACGGGCTCACCCAGGCCGAGGCGCGGATCATGGACCACCTGGTGCAGCAGCTCACCATCCGGGAGATCGCCGAGCGCCTCCACCTCTCGGCCAACACGGTGAAGACCCACCTCCGGCGCATCTACCGCAAGCTCGGCGTGGGTGACCGCAGCGCCGCGGTCCAGCGGTGGAGCCGCGGGCCCGCCGGGCCGGTCTCGCACCCGCCCGAGCCGCCCGACCACTGATCGGGCCGCCGACCCGACCCGGCCTGGCTCGACCCGACCTGGCTCCGTCCGGCGTGGCCCGACCACGGCCACGATCCGGCGTGGCTCGACCCGACCTGGCCCGGCCGGACCGGGCGCGGGCGTCGTCCCCCAGGAGGTGGCCGGCGGGCGGCCGTCGCTCAGCCACCGACCAGCCGGCGGCCCAGGTAGCAGAGCAGGAAGCCGGTCGCGAGCACGGCGAGGGCCGGTGCGGCCCGCTCGCCCCGGCTCGGGCCCGGGCCCGCTCCCACGACCGTGCCCGCCCCGAGCGACACCGCGGCCGCCGTCACCGCCTGCTGCGACGTGGGTGGATCGGCGGTGCTCGATCGGGCCGCGGTCGTCGTGGTCGTGGTGGTCGCCGGCGTGGGCGGCACCGACCCGGCGCCCGTGGTCGTGGACCCGGCCGGCCCGGTCGAGGGCGGGGCGTCGTCGTCGGTCGTGGCCGTCGCCGGTGCGGCCGGTGGGGGGATCGGCGTGGGCGGCGGTGGTGGCGGCACCCCTGCCGCGCCCCGCCGGGGGACCGCGAGCGAGACCGCGGCCTGCACCTCCGCGCCGTCGGGGGTTCGGGCCCGCACGTGGCCCTCCTCGAACGCGGCGCCCCGGGCCGCGTCCTCGTCGGAGGCGACGTGCTCGCCCCGGCACACCAGGCGCTCGCCGGGCCCGAGCGTCGCCGGGACCGGGCGGTCGCAGGTGATGGTGGACGCGTCGAGGGCGCGGGCGTCGACCTCCACCGACGAGAGCGCGGACGGCCCGGTGTTCAGCACCACGAACCGGATCGCGAGCCGATCACCGGCCGCGTCGAACGACGGCTGCTCCGCCGCCACCTCGAACAGGAGCAGGGTGGCGGACCGCCGCGGCGCCGCGGTCGCGGTGGCCGGTGCCGTCGCCCCGATCGCCACGAGCAGGGCGAGGATCGCCGGGACGGCCCGGGTGGGTCGCATCGACCGGACCGGGCGCGGGCGGCGCGCCGGGCGAGGTGCCGCCCGAACCCGGGCGACACCTCCCCGGACGTCGCGGTTCCCTCTCTCCACGTCGTGTGACAACCGCCGGGGGGCCGGGAGGTGACGCTCCGCCCGTCATGGCCGCGGGCGGGGCGGGTTGTTCCTGCTGCCGGGCCCACTGGGCCTCGTCGTCACGTCGTCAACCTCGTCCCCGGCTCACGCGGAGCCCGAGCGGGGCGACCCAAGGAGCACCGATGCAACCCGACCAGCTCGAACAGTGCGACTTCTCGATCGTTCGTCGCGGCTTCGACCCGGAAGAGGTTCGGGTGGTGCTGCTCGCCGCGGCCAAGGCGCTCCGGTCCGCCCGCGACGGCGACGCGGCCGTCGAGATCGAGCGGTTGCAGCGGACCGTCGACGAGCTGGAGCGGGGTCGCTCGCTCGGTGACCTCGACGTCGACGCCGCGGTGCAGGGCCTCCAGAGCGACCTGGACGCGTCGCGCCGGGCCGAGGCCGCCGCCACCGCCGCGCTCGCGGAGCTGCAACGCCAGGTCGAGGTGCTGGAGCGGGACCGGACGGAGCTGACCGACCAGCTCGACCAGAGCACCGAGCTGATCGGCCAGCTCCGGACCGAGCTGGAGGCGGCGTCCGCCACCCAGGGCGACGCCCAGGACCAGTGGAAGCGGCTCGGCATCGACGTGAGCGGCATCCTCCGCGCCGCCGAGCAGGAGTCCGCCCGACTGCGAGCCGACGCCCGCGGCGAGGAGAAGGCGATCCTCGACCGGGCCGCCGAGGAGGCCGGCGAGATCCGGGCCCAGGCCGACGCGTACGCCGACCAGGTGACCCAGCAGGCCGACGCCTGGGCGGCCACCCGCCTGCGCCAGGCCGACGCCGCGCTCGCCCAGAGTCGTGACGAGATCGAGGACGCCAAGTCCCAGGCCCGCGACCTGATCCGCCAGGTCAACATCCAGATCGAGGCGCAGCGGCACAACGCGACCGCCGCGCTCCGCCAGCTCATCGAGGGCTCGGCCATGAAGTTCCGCACCCGGGCGCAGGCGGTGGAGGACCACTGGACGGCGCTCGACACGCTGCTCACCGACCTCCGCTCGCTCGTGGACCGGGCGCAGCGGACCACCGACGCCCCCGTCGACCTGGAGCTGGACATCGGCGACATCCTGACGGCGCTCAACGCCGCCGACGAGCGGGTGACCACCAGCGCCGCGCTCGTGAGCCTCGACGCGGCGCGGGTCGAGGAGAGCGGCGCCCAGCCGGCCACCGGGGCCACCCTCGTGCCGGTCGCCGCGCCGGACTGACCCGCCCGCCGACGGCCCGTAGGTGCCCACCGGAACCGAACCGGGAGACGACCGCCCCGCCGATCTGCCGCGGGCCGCGGTGCCCGGAGACGGCGAGGTCGCGCGGCTGCTCGCCGCCGGCGACCTGGCCGGCCTGCGCCGCCTGATCCCGGCGCACCGGCCCGCGCTGGAGGAGGTGCTGCGCTGCCGGGGCCGCTCGCCCCAGGCCGCCCGCGCCGAGGTGGACGACGCGCTCGCCGAGGCCGCCGCCCGCTACGGCGACGGGGAGGTGCCGCCGTCCGGCCTGCGCTGCTCGCTGCTGGAGCGCCTGTCGCCGTACGCCGAGGGCGGCGAGACGTCGCCGGCCGAGGCCGCGGCGCGGCGCTGGTGGCTCGGCCTCGACCCGGCCGAGCGCGACCTGGCGTGGAACGGGATGGTCGAGGGCCGCGTCGCCGCCTCGGCCGAGTCGGACGACCTGCGCCGCGCCCTCGGCGCCGCCGTCCGCTCGGCCGACGGCCGGGCTGCGACCGCGCCGGCGACGGAGGCGGTGCCGGAGGTGGAGCCCGAGGTGGAGCCGGAGGGTGAGGCGACGCGAGGCCGGGTCGACGGCGACGGACCCCGGGCACCCGTACCGGAGGCGTCGGCGTTGCTCGCCGCGGCGGTCCTCGGCGCGCCGGGGCGGCGGTATCGCGGTGATGCCGCCCGGACGGCCGGGCCCCCGTCGGAGGGCCGGCGGCGGGCCCGGTCGCTCGACCGGCGGCGAGCCGGGCGGATCGTGGAGCTGGCCGGCCTCGTGCTCGTGGCGGTCGCCCTGGTCGCCCTCGTCATCGCCCTCCGGGGCTGAGGTCCCCGACGCGCCGCCGCTGCTGTCGGCCCACCGGCCGAGGCCGCGCCACGCTCAGGGGCGGACCTCGTAGAAGGCGTTGGTGGGGTGGTCGACGGCCAGGCGTTCGAGGCGGGTGAAGCCGGCGGCCTCGGCCAGCTCCCGCGCCCGGGACTCGGGCAGGCCGAGGGTGCCCAGGCCGGCGCCACCGGGCTCCGACAGGGCCGAGGACATGCACGAGAGCACGCTGATGCCGTAGAGCAGCGGCGCCATCGGGTTGCGCTCGGCGTTGACCGCGAAGGTGTCGTGGGCCTTGATGTCCACCAGCAGCCAGGTGCCGTCGTCCGCGAGGGCCCGGCGGATGGCGCGGATCACCTCGGCGGGATGGGTCATGTCGTGGATGCAGTCGAACGACGTCACGAGGCCCAGCGACCCGTCCTCGGGCAGCGGGTCGACGCTCGCGTCGTGGAAGGTCACGTTGGTCAGCCCGGACTCGGCGAGCTTCGCCCGGGCTCGATCGAGCGCGTACCGGCTGATGTCGTAGCCGTGGAACGTGCTGTTGGGGAACGCCTCGGCCAGCAGCAGGAGCAGGCTGCCGGCCCCGCAGCCCACGTCCGCGACCGCGATGCCCGCCTCCAACCGCTCCTGCACGCCGTCGAGCGCCGGGATCACCACCGGCAGCAGGCACGCCCGGTTCCACGGCTCGAAGCTCCGCTCGATGCCGACCGCGCCGTCGGGGCCGTGGCTGTCGTAGGGGTGGCCGAGGCCGGTGCGGAACGACTCGGGCATCGCCCGCAGCGCGCCCATCGTCTCCGGCAGCCGGTGGAACATGCCCATGCCGAACGCCGGGTGGGCCGGGTCGGCCAGCACGGCCACGCTCTCCTCGGACAGGCCGAAGCGCTCCTCGGCGTCGATCTCGATGATCTGCGCCGCCGCCTGGTTGTACGCCCACTCCCGCACCCAGCGCTCGTGCAGGCCGGCGCGCGCCGCCAGGTCGGTCGAGGTCAGGGGCTCCTCGGCGTCCGCCAGCACCCGGTAGAGGCCGAGCACGTCGCCGAGGTGGATCATCCCGGCGGTCACCGCCCCCTGGAGCGTGGAGAACACGCGGTACGAGGTGAGCTTGAGGGCATCGGGGTCCATCGGCAGACGTCTCCGGGGGAGCGGACGGGGGTGCGCCCGATCATGCACGTTCCGCCGCCCCCGTGCCGGCGGTGGTGGGGCCGGGCCGTCAGCGGTGGGTGACGGCCTCGACGTTGTGGCCGTCGGGGTCCCGGAGGAACACCGCGTAGTAGCCGTCGTGGTACTCGGGCCACTCCCGGGGCGCGTGCAGCACCTCGGCACCGGCCTCGACCGCGGCGGCGTGCACCGCGTCGACCTCGGCGCGCGTCGGTGCCGCGAAGGCGAGGTGGTCCTCGCGGGCCTCGCCGCGCTCGTTCGGGGAGAGCCAGAACTGCGGGAGCCCGGCCGGGCCGGCGAGGCCCACGACGGGACCGCCGGGGGTGTCGAGCCGCATCGCCTCGGTGAAGCCGAGCGGTGCGAACACCCGGAGGTAGAAGCGGACCGACGCCTCGACGTCGGCCGCCTGGATGCCCACGTGATCGAACATGCCGGCCGGTCTAGCACCGCCCACCCGCCGACGCCCCGCGGTCGCCGCCGGCCCGCGGTCGCCGCCGGCCCGCGGTCGCCGCCGGCCTGCAATCGCGGGCGAGGGCGGCGCGCAGGCGGCCCGGGCGCGGCGGCGGGTGGGTGGGCGTGGCAGCATGCGGAGGCCCCCCGAACCCGACCACCCCCAACCCCGAGGAGCCCCCGTGGACGCCCTGACCGCCGCCACCGAGTCCGCCCCCGCGATCAGCAACGTGACCTCGTTCTTCATGATCGACCCCAAGACCTTCGCCACCGGGGCCGAGCACGGCTTCAGCGGCCTCGACTTCTACGTCACCGGCCGGGGCGGCGTGCTGGGCGAGGTCGATGCGGACGTGGTCGCCGCGGCGTTCGTCTTCTTCTCGCCCGACACGGTGCGGGCCCAGTGGGAGGCGGGCCGGGCCGTCCTGCCGGCGCTGGATGCCGGGCGCGCCTTCGCCGGCTGCCTGGTGGACTGGACGCACGAGCACGTGCCCGCGGACCTCGACGCCGCCCGCCTCGCGGAGCTGGCCGAGCGGGTGGTCGCCGCGGCGCCGCCCGCCGGCGCGCCGCTCTTCGCCGGGTGGCGGGCGAACGTGGAGGCGCCCGACGAGCCCGCGGCCCGGGCGACGTTCGCGCTCAACGCGCTGCGGGAGCTGCGGGCGGCGCGCCACGCCGGCGCCGTGCTCGCGGCCGGGCTGGACGTCCGCGACGCCGTCTCGCACCGCTCGCCGGGCATGGCCGGCATCTTCGGCTGGGGCGACCCCGTCGACACCGCCGCCATCGCGTCGCGCTGGGACGAGGCCGAAGCCGCCACCGACGTGGCCTTCGCCCCCGTGTTCGAGGTGCTGGACGACGCCGAGCGCGCCGAGCTGACCGACCTGTCGCTCGCCCTGCTCGACGCCGTCCGCTGAGCCGGCGGCAGGCCGGACAGCCGACGGGCACGACCCAGGGGAGGTGAGCGAGGTGGACGACCGGCAGCGCCTCACCGGCGACGAGATCGCCGCCGCGGGCCTCGACGCCTGGCAGGTGGAGGAGCGGAGCCTCGTCGCCCGCTTCCGCACCGGCCGCTTCGCCGCCGGCGTCGCCCTGGTGGAGCGCATCGGTGAGGCCGCGGACGCCCTCGACCACCACCCCGACGTGGACCTCCGCTACGACCACGTGGTCGTCCGGTCGCGCAGCCACGACGTGGACGCCCTCACCGCCCGCGACCTCCGCCTCGCCCGCCGCATCGACGCGCTCGCCGCCGACGTCGGCCTCGCCCCCGAGCCGCCCGAGGAGGCTCCCGCCGATCCCGGGGTGACCGCCGTCGGTCGGGCAGGTGGTGACGAGACGGGTCCGGCCGCCGACGCAGGGCAGCGGCCCGGCACGGCTCCCGCCGAGCCGCCCGACGGCGCCGAGGGACCTCGTCATCGAGGGCGCGACGTCTGACCGAGCGCGACGGCGCCCCCTCCGGGGAGGGGGCGCCGGTCGAGGGGTGGGGACGGCGATCAGTCCTTGGCGGTCCTGACCAGGTGGAGGACGCCGAGGACCGTGAGGATCGCCATGCCGGCGGCGGCGACGAAGACCACGATGGCGGTGATGCCGGCGATGCGGCCGACCGTCGACCAGGCGTAGGCCGACAGCAGCAGGCCCCGCAGCGTCTCGCCCTTGAACAGCGTGTCCCGCTGCCCCTTCAACTCGTCGGCGGTCTCCTGGAGCTTGGCGATCTCCGCCTCGGGAGCGCCCTCGTCCCGGGCCTGCTGCACGGCCTCGGCGGCGGCACGGTCGTCGATCTCGGCGTAGGTCTTGCCGCCGGCGATGCCCTTCAGGTGGCCGTCGATGTAGCTGGCGTACGCCTCGGCGTGGTCGCCGGTGGTCACCTGCTCGCCGGCGTAGGTCACCAGGTCGTCGCGGCCCTCGGCCTTCAGCGACTCGGCGTCACCGAAGTAGATGTTCTGCGACGACAGCTCGTCGTGGACGTAGTCGTCCGAGAAGTTCGCGCCCCAGCGGAGGAGGCCGCCGGCGACGACCAGGACGAGGGTCGCCACGACGCCGAAGCCGACGAGGACCTGGTCGACCCGGCGCCGCGACACCTCGATCGGTGCGTCGGGGTCCGGGGTGGTGGCATCTGTCGGGCTGCTCATCGCGCTGCTCCCTGTTCGGTGCGTCGTCCCCGACCGGAGGTGGCGGGAACGCTTCCGACGGTACGGATCGCCCGCTCACCCCACTAGGGGCAAAGGTCCCGACCCGCCCGACCCACCCGACCCCTTTTCCGAACTTGGCACGGAAGAGCCGCACGGGTGCCCCGTTTCGGTGCCAAGTTCGGGTGGGGTTGGCGGTTGGGGGAGCGGTCGGGCGCGTCAGGGGAGGGGGGCTTGCCAGGTGACGCGGGTGCCGGCGGCGTCGCCGGGCTCCACCGCGAACCGGCCGCCGACCTGCTCGGCGCGGTGCGCCATGTTGGTCATGCCCCGGCCGCCGGCGCGGCGGCCGTCGCCGGGGCCGCGGCCCTCGTCGGTGACCACCACCTCCAGCTCGCCGCCGACGACGCGGACGCGGACCGACGCGGTGGGCGAGTCGGCGTGGCGGGCCACGTTCGCGAGCGCCTCGCCCACCACGGCGAGCACGTGGCCGGCCAGCTCGCGGGTCACCGACGCGTCGACCGGCCCGTCGAAGGTGAAGGTCGGGGCGTAGCCGAGGGCGTCGGCCACGTCGTCGCCCAGGTCGAGGAGCTGTTGGCGCAGCCCGGCCGAGGTCACCGACGGCGGGTGCAGCTCGAAGATCGAGGAGCGCACCTGGCGCACCACCAGGTCGAGGTCGTCTATGCAGGACTCGATGCGGGCGGCCAGGTCCGGGATCGGCTGGGCCAGCCGGGCCGCGCCCTGGAGCGACAGGCCGGTGGCGAACAGGCGCTGGATCACCGTGTCGTGCAGCTCGCGGGCGATGCGGTCCCGGTCCTCGACCAGCTCCAGCTCGCGGGTGCGCTCGTGCAGGCGGGCGTTGGCGATCGCGGTGCCCGCCGCGGCGGCGATGGCCACCGCCACCTCCTGGTCGTCCTCGGTGAAGGGGCCGCCGCCGGCCTTGTCGGTCAGGTACAGGTTCCCGTAGACGACCCCGTCCACGAACACGGGCGCCCCGAGGAAGGAGGTCATCGGCGGGTGCTCGGGCGGGAACCCGAAGCTGTCGGGGTGCCGGTTGAGGTCGGGGAGGCGGATCGGGGTCGGGTCCACGATGAGCAGGCCGAGGATGCCGTGGCCCTTCGGCGGCTCACCGATGCGGGCGACCGTCTCGTCATCGATGCCGACGGTGATGAAGGCCGACAGGTGCGTGCGGCTCGGGTCGAGCACGCCGAGGGCGCCGTAGCGGGCGTCGACCAGCTCGACGGTGCTGGCCACGAGGCGGTGGAGCAGCACGTCGAGGTCGAGGCCCGACCCCAGCCCGGTGACCGCGTCGAGCAGCCGCCGGAGCTGCTTCGGGCCGGCTGCGACGTCGGGCATGGCGCGCACCGTAGTCGGCGGCCCTCCGCCCCCTCCCGTCCGCACCGGGGCCGCTCCGGCAGGCTCCGGGTCGCTCCCGCCTCGGCCGGGGCTGCTCCGCCTCGCTCCGGCCTGCTCCGGACTGGTCCCGCCTCGCTCCCGCCTCGGCCCGGGCTGCTCCGCCTCGCTCCGGGCTGGTCCGGGTCCGCCTGCTCAGCGGCGGCGCTCGTGGCGGGCGGCGTACACCGCGGCCTCGGTGCGGCGCTTCATGCCCATCTTGAGGAGCAGGTTCGACACGTAGTTCTTCACCGTCTTCTCGGCGAGGAACAGCTCCTCGCCGATCTGGCGGTTGGTCAGCCCGTCGGCGAGCAGGTCGAGCACCCGGCGCTCCTGCGGGCTGAGGGTGGCGAGGCGCGGGTCCTCGTCGCGGGCCTTGAGCCGCTCGATCGCCCGCTCGGTGGTCCGGGGGTCGGTGAGGGTCGCGCCCGTGGCGGCGACGCGGATGCTCGCCACCAGCTCGTTGCCCCGGATCTGCTTGAGCACGTAGCCGGCCGCTCCGGCGAGGATGCTGTTGACCATCGCCTCGTCGTCCGCGTACGAGGTCAGCATCAGGCAGGCGATCTCGGGGTGGGAGGAGCGGATCTCCCGGCACACCTCGATGCCCGAGCCGTCGCCGAGCGCCACGTCGAGCACGGCGACGTCCACCCGGGCCACCGGGATGCGGGACAGGGCCTCCTCCACCGACGACGCCTCGCCGGCCACGACGAGGTCGTCCTCCAGCTCCACCAGCTCCCGGATGCCCCGCCGCACGATCTCGTGGTCGTCCAGCAGGAAGACGCGGGTCGGCCCGGCCGCCAGGCCGCTGCCGGTGCGCTCGTCGGTGTCGCTCACGTCGTCTCCCTCGCGTCCGGTCGGGTCGACCCCGACCATGCCCCCGCCCGCCCGACCCTGTCCAGGGCCGAAGGTCCCGGTCCGGCGGGTCCGTGCACCAGGCCTGCGCCGCCCTGCCCCACCACCTCGCACCTACCCCCTGATCGTGGGGCGGTCCCGCCACAAGCTCGCGCAGCTCGCCATCCCGCTCACCTGACTCGGGTGCCGGTGGGCCTACGGGGGCGGCGGGGACGGTGGCGGGGGTGCGGGTGCCTCGCCGCCGAGGCCGGCGCGGCGGGCGGTGACGATCGCCTGGGCCCGGTCCTGCACCTGGAGCTTCGTCAGGATGTTGGACACGTGGTTGCGGACCGTCTTCGGGCTGAGGTGCAGCCGGCGGGCGATGGTGGCGTTGTCGTGGCCCCGGGCCACCTCGTCCAGCACCTCGACCTCGCGCCGGGTCAGGTCCGGGAACACCTCGGGGCGCCGGGGCCGGTCCTGGAAGAGGCGCAGCGCCCGCTCGGCCACGTCCGGGCCGAACAGCACCTCGCCCTGCGCCACGGCCCGCACCGCCCGCTCCACCACCGGCGCGGGCGCGCTCTTGAGCAGGTAGCCGCGGGCGCCGGCACGCAGTGCCGCCAGCACCGACGAGTCGTCGTCCGACATGGTCACCACCAGCACCGCCACCGCCGGGTGCGCCGCCAGGATCGCCGCGGTGGCGTCGATGCCGGAGGTGGCGCCGAGGTCGAGGTCCATGATGACCACCTCGGGCCGGTGCGCCTCGACGGCCGCCAGGGCACCGTCTGCGTCGGCGGCGTCGCCCACCGCCTCGATGCCCGGCAGCGACGACAGCAGCGCGCCCAGGCCCAGGCGGAACATCGGGTGGTCATCGACCACCAGGACGCGGATCGGCTCGGTCACGACGGCCCCCTCGTCGGCAACGACACGGTCACGGTCACGCCCGGTCCCCGGGTGCCGGGCGGCTCGGACCCGCCGGCGTCGATCCGGCACCAGCCGCCCAGCTCCTCGGCCCGCTCGACCATCGAGCGCAGGCCGACCCCCGGCTCGACCGAGCGGGCGAGGCCGGTCCCGTCGTCGGCGATCGTCACCCGCAGCGCCTCCCGCTCGACGGCGACGGCGATGGACGCCCGGCTCGCCCCGGCGTGGCGGAACGCGTTGCGCAGCGCCTCGGACGCCACCGCGTACGCCGCGGCCGCCACCGCCGGCGGGACCGGGACGCCGACGTCCGCGTCGACGGCCACCTCGAAGGTGGAGGTGCGGTGGCGGGCGGCCAGCTCCTCGATCGCCGCCGCCAACCCCAGCTCCTCCAGCACCGGCGGGAGCAGCGCCCGCGAGAGCTGGCGCACCTCCTCGGCCTGGCGGGCCACCTCGTCGGCCAGCCGGTCGAGCAGCTCGTCGGCGGCTGCGGGGTCGGTCGTCCGCAGGTTCTGGTGGGCGCGCAGGCCCAGGCCGATGCCGGCGAGCGCCGGGCCGAGCCCGTCGTGGAGGTCACGCCGGAGGATCCGGCGCTCCTCCAGGCGGGCCGTGGTCAGGCGGGTCTCGGCCCGGGTCAGCTCCTCGGTCAGGTCGGCCATCGACAGCGCGGCCGCCACCACCAGCGCCAGCTCGTCCATCGTGCGGAGGCTCCGGTCGTCCAGCCGGACGCCGTGGGGCGGCGACACCACGAGCTGGCCCCGGGCCACGCCGGTGAGCAGCAGCGGCACCCGCGTCTCGGGCCCCTCCGCCACGCCGACGGTGATCGGGGCCCGGCCCCGGTCCCGCTGCACCGTCACCGACGCGAGCCGCGCCGAGCGGCGCACGCCCTCGGCCACCTGGGCCAACAGCTCCTCGCCGGCCGCCGGGGTGCCGAGCAGCCTGCCCGCCAGGTCGAACGCCACCGCCGGGTCGCCGGCCCGCCCGTGGACCAGGTGGTCGACCCGCCGCTGCACCCAGGCCCGGCCCGGCTCGGCCACGAGCGCCACCGCCAGCACCCCGACGACCTGCGCGGCGAGCTGGTCCGACCACAGCCGGCCGACGGCGACCGCGACCGCCACGTACACCGCGATCAGCAGCCCGGTGAGCAGCCAGCGCACGAGCGTGCGGCTCACGGCGAGGTCGAGGTCCCACAGGCGCTGGCCGAGGATCGTGACGAGCGCGGCGGCGGGCAGGAACGCCTGCGCGGCGAGCATCGCCGCCGGCGTCGTCCATGCCAGGTCGATCGTGCCGTCGGTCCAGTTCGTCGGGATGGCGATCGGCAGGAACGACAGCGCCATGAGCGCGGCGCCGACGGCCAGCCAGCCCAGGCCCCGGCGCTCGATCGAGGTCGCGTGGGCCCGCCGTGCCAGCACGTCGGCCGCCGCGACCAGGCCGAGCACGACGACGGCCAGGAACGCCCACGGCAGGCCGAGGTCGACCGCGCGCCCCCAGCCCGCCGAGCGGATCGCGAGGGGCATGAACGGCTCGCCGGCGGGCCACGGCCACGGGTGCGTGGCCCGGCCGAGGGTGATCGCC
>Ga0182792_1002071_pt1 | contig 14914 bp, 15 predicted proteins | sample Passage237B_FD_130497 | JGI IMG/M metagenome (GOLD analysis project Ga0182792, IMG submission 130497) | Cellulose adapted compost microbial communities from Newby Island Compost Facility, Milpitas, CA, USA - Passage2 37B (version 2) (version 2) ...
CCGCGCTTGGTTTACTCCAGCAGGCGTACGCGTTAGAACTCTTCCCGAACCTGAATCCACTGAATGGCGGCTTCTACCTGAACATCGGCGCAGACTTGAAGCAGTGGTTGATGGGAAGTCCGCCGCCGCTCAGTCCCGACAATACACCCGCACAGGATTCGGCGTACCTGGCTTGGTACGAACAGCATGCATTCAGCTACGAACGGCGCATAAAAGGTAGACTATCTGAACGCGAGGCGCTTCAATGTATGCAACGGGATATCGGCGAGTTTTTTCGGGGCCATATGGGCCTATCTGCACGGATTGTTCCGGGGCCGCTGCATCGCTACGGCGTGTTAAGGTTGCACGGCACCCAGTCCGAAACCCTGCGGCTGCTTACCGAGGGTATCTTGCCGGAAGGTGCAGACAAAAACGGGTTGCTCGTATTCCCCAAAGGTAAGTATAACTCCCAGCTCTTTTTTTTAATGGCTCGTACGTCCCTGGAGGCGTCTCCTGGTCTTGAACTGACAACCAGTTTAATAGACAGCACCGGCATTGATCCGGATACGGATGTGCGCATTTTCTTTCCCAAAGAATTGCATGACGGCCTGCCGCTGGAAGAAATAAACCGGCAACTAGGCCGATATGGCTTGTATATCGAACTGGAGGAAAAGCATGTGCCCATACTGGAACTAACCGAAATAGATAGCTAATAAATCAAACAACCAACCAATGAAAAAAATTGTACAACTACTAACCATCCTTGCCGTGGGGTATTGCAGCCCCGGTTTTGCACAGCAGCCGGTCACGGGCCGGGTTACCAGTCCGGCGGGCGAGCCGCTCGCGGGTACTTCCGTGCTGCTTACGGGAAGCCGCCAGTCCGTTGCTACCGATGGTTCGGGTCATTTCTCATTTGCAGGCGTAACCCTGCCGGATACACTGCTCTTTTCCCATGTGGGTTACCTGTCGGAAACCGTGCCGCTCGTTGTCCTCGGTAGGGATTTAGAAGTAAAACTCCGCCGTGACGAGAATGTCCTTCAGGAAGTCACGATCAATACCGGATACTACACCGTGCCAAGGGAACGGGCTACGGGGGCGTTTACGCACATTGACAATGAGCTTCTCAACCGAAGCGCCAGCCAGAACATACTTGACCGGCTGGAGGGGATTGCGCTGGGTGTACAGTTTGACCGTCGCAACCTGGACAGGGGCGATGTGTATGGCCAGCCGGAAATACGGGTACGCGGCCTGAGCACCATCGAATCCAACAGCCAGCCGCTGATCGTGGTGGATAATTTTCCATTTGAAGGGGATATCAATACCATTAACCCGAATGATGTGGAAAGCGTAACGGTACTGCGGGATGCAGCAGCAGCGAGCATTTGGGGTGCGCGGGCCGGAAACGGTGTAATTGTTATCACCACGAAACAGGGTAGGTACAACCAGCCGACACGGATCAGCTTCAATGCGAACGTGAATGTGGCCGCCAAGCCAGACCTGTTTTACAGCGATAAGTATCTGCCTTCTTCGAAGGTGATGGAAATTGAAAAAGAATTGTTCCTGCGGGGTGCATACCCCGAGAGCGATGCCGTGCGGATACCGCCCTACGTGGAACTGCTGATCAAACAGCGTGATGCGCGGATTACCCAACAGGAGTTTAACCGTCAGGAATCGTATATGCGCGCCACCGATCTGCGCGATCAGGCCGTGCAGTGGCTTTACCGGGAGGCAGTGCAGCAACAATACGCACTGAATATCCGGGGTGGTGGCGACAGGTACAACTACTCCTTTACTGCCAACCGCGATGACAACCGGCTGAACCTTGTGGGCAACGGCAATAACCGCTTGAACATCGGTGTGCAGAACACCTTTAAGCTAACCGACGGGTTGGAGCTGGACGGTTCGTTCTGGTATACACAACAGCATTCTGCTGCCAACGGCTTCGCCTATGACAGGGCTTATCCGATATACCGCGGATTGCTGGATGTAGACGGAAACCCGCAGAGTGTATTCGGCGCATTCCGACTGAAATACCTCGAAGAGGCTACGGAAAGCGGTTTGCTTGACTGGCAGGAACGGCCGCTTGACGAAATTCACTTGGTTGATCATACCCGGGATGCGGAGTCTATGCGCTTCAATCTTGGCCTTACTTACAACGTGTTCAAGGATCTTCAGCTGCGGGCGTCCTATCAATATACCAAGGCAAAGGCGGGCGGTACGGATTTTTACGATAAGGAGAGTTACTACGTCCGGAATATCGTCAATCGGTTTACACAGGCCGACGGAACACGCATTGTACCTCATAACAGTATCATGGATTACTTAAGTGCCAACAAAGGTAACACCCATGCCGCCCGGTTGCAGGCTGACTACCATAAGCAGTTTGGACCAAGGCATGAAGTCAATCTCTTGGGTGGTGCAGAAGTGGGGCAACTGGTCAGCACAACCATTCCGGGGGTGCGATTGTACGGATTCGATAACGAGATATGGACGGCCAACAGTGCACTGGACTACAGTACGTTTTACCCCACGCGACCAAGTGGCCGTGCGGCGGTTACCTTCAGTAGTTATAGCCCCGAAAAAGTCGTGAACCGCACACTTTCTTATTTTTCCAACGGTAGCTACACGTTGGATAACAAATATGTGCTCAGCGCGAGCACACGTTGGGATGGTAGCAACCTCCTGGGTGTGAAAACCAACCAACGGGGCACCGTGCTCTGGTCGGTTGGCGGAAGCTGGGAGGTGAGTAAGGAAGCATTTTTCCGGCTGCAGTGGCTTCCGTATCTGCGTTTGCGGGCTACTTATGGCAGTGCGGGCAACATCGATAAAACCCAAAGTCATTACCCGACGGTATTTGTGCAGACCAACACCATCTCGAACCTGACGCAGTCTAACCTCACCAGCCCGGGTAACCCCTCGCTACGGTGGGAACGGGTAAATACAATGAATGCAGGACTGGACTGGGCCCTAAAAAACCAACGCATCAGCGGTAGCTTCGAATATTACCGCAAATGGTCTGACCATCTGCTGGGTGCGGTACTGATCGACCCGACATTGGGAATCCCAAGCTCATCGACCTATAAGACAAATTATGGCAGCATGCAGACCCAGGGCTGGGATCTGCAGCTCAACACACGTAATACTACGGGTCCGCTGGCATGGAATACAATCTTGTTGATGAGCACGACGAGAAATCGGATCACCTACTTGGAGGAACCCACGCAATGGGGCGCAACGGTGTACTTCGACCGCTTTATTCCGGTGCAGGATCGGTCGGTGGATGTACTGTATGCATTTCCGTGGTTTGGACTGGATGGACAAAACGGATTGCCCAGGATAATAGTAGATGGTGTGCCAACTACCGACATGGCGGCTTATGGACAGTTTCTGAATACACTTCGTTACGAAGATCTGCGGAATGCCGGAGTCACCGTGCCGACATTTTTTGGCACTCTCCGCAATTCGTTTACGTGGCGCCAGCTAACGCTGGATTTCGCGATCGGGTTTAAAGCCGGGCATGTGTTCCGCCGGCCATCGCTGGCATCGGGGCAGGAATACAATACGTTCTTGCCTGCCTACCACATGGACTACTACCGGAGGTGGCAGAAACCGGGGGATGAGCTGACCACTTCCGTCCCTGCAGCAATCGACCAGTTCAACCCCCAATTGGAGCAATACTACCGGTATTCGGAAGTCCTGATCGAAAAGGGTGACGTCATCCGCCTCAACGACATCAACATCCGGTACCGGATTGGAAAAAATAGACTGGGCCGACTACCGTTTCAGGAAATCAGTACCTCGTTGTACCTAAAAACCCTGGCCATTCTGTGGCGTGCAAACGATGCAGGGATATACCCGGATTATCCGGCAACGGACTACCCCGCTCCGATCAATGCCGCCTTGGGTATCCAACTAATATTTTAACGTCATGATGAAATCAGTCAATTATAAAATTGCTTGCGGGGTGGTAGCCACCCTGGCAATGTGCTGGTCCTGCGGAAATGCATTTCTCGATGTTCGTCCATCCGTGCGGCAACGAGTGCCGCACTCGTTTACGGATTACATGGGATTGATGGACAACATCACCACCATGAACAACACTTCGCATGCGCTGGGCATGATGGGGAATGATGAATACTATATCATAGATGCGTACTACAACATATTTCCCTCTTACATCCAATACCAAAAACGCGCGTATACCTGGGAAAGGGAAATCTATGACGGCACCGAATTGTATATGCTGGATTGGAACGAGGGCTACAAGCGGATTCTCTGGAGCAATCTGGCACTTGAGGGGTTTGAGAAAATTAAGAACGGCGATGTCTCTACGGAGCAGCTTAACATGGCAAAAGGTACCGCGCTGTTTCACCGTGCCTGGAATTACTACAACCTTGCACAGCTGTATTGCCCGGTGTATGACGAGGGGACCGCTAAAAGTCAGCTCGGATTGCCACTGCGGCTCGAATCCGATTTGACCCTCCGGGTATCCCGTGCTAGCCTGGCAGACACATACCGCCAAATCGTAACCGACTTGGAGACTGCGGAACGGTTGCTGCCGGATTATCCTGAAGTGGTTTTCCGTCCGGGGAAAGGAGCTGTATACGGGCTCCTTGCGCGCGTTGCCTTGCAAATGGGAGCCATTGACGAAGCGTTGAACTATGCTAACAGCGGATTAGCCCTGCATACTGCCCTATTGGATTTTAATGCCGTGGCATTTGATCAGGCTCCTACGTTTCAACCAAGGGGAGAAGGCAATCCCGAAGTGATATTTATGGCTTCGTTGGCTACCTTGTCAAACCTGGACCTAATTGCATATTACCGGCAAAATCCAGATACCGCCTTGATGGATAGTTACGCGGAAGGTGATTTGCGGGCGAAAGCTTTTTTCAGGGAAATTAACAATGGAATGAAACATGAATACATCGGGAGTTACGACGGTACTTCGTTGAGTACATATTTTACAGGGATTGCTACGGATGAACTGTACTTGGTCAGGGCGGAATGCGCGGCGAGGCTGGGTGACGTAGACTGGGCATTGGCCGACCTGAATTTGCTCCGTAAACATCGATTTGAATCCGGAACGTACGAGGAGCTTGCATCCAATGATCCGGCCGAGGTATTGGGTTGGGTGATTGCGGAGCGTAAGAAAGAACTTGTCTGGCGGGGTACCAGGTGGGAGGACCTCCGAAGGCTAAATAAGGAACCAACGTATGCAACTACGTTGGTACGCAAGGTCAACGGACAGGAGTTTACGCTGCCTCCGCAAAGTGAACGCTATGTCTGGCCGATACCGTTGGATGCCGTAGCGGCAGGTGGTTACGTGCAAAACGAGCGATGAAGCAAAGAAAAAAGGGCGGTCGTAATTGCCGCCCTTTACGCAATGATCCTTCCGGTGTATACGTTATCCCTCGGGTGTATCCACGCCGGATACGAATTGCTTCGCCGCTTGGATAAACGAGGCTCCCAACGCAATAAATTCACTGACCTTTGGCGGGTTGGAGGTGCCAATGCGGGCCAAAAGGGCATTGTATGCAGCCATGTCTGTAATGCCAGAGATATCCAACTCAACAGAACAGATATTTCCACTGTAAGAAGGCCGGCATGTGCCCGATGGTTGTTCTTCCTCGGGCTGGTTTGTTACGGTCTGATTGCTGTGGTCTGTGGGATTATTATTGCTTGATGACACCTCAAACCACTGTTGTGACTGGATGAATTTTGCGATATAGGCCGCTGCCGGATTCGGTGCGGGAATCGCAGCTTTCTTAACCGGTTGATTGGCCATACCCATATGGGCAATCGCAAAAAGGGCAAGGACTAACATTGCTTTTCTGATGATGTGATTAAGCGTTTTCATACTTTGGATGTGCATTTAGGACGGAAATGCGTACCGTTTTTGTGAATGAAATTTTGAGATAGTTGGTCGGTTAATCGGCTGACCGGACCGCGGCGCCCCGGCAACTTGCCGGGGAGATCAATGATGATAACCGGGTATTAATAATACGGCCTTACGCCGGAACAAAGCGAATTTTCTGGGGTGGCATATGCCGCTGATAGGTTTGCTGAACGATACCATAATGCCAAATTAGGGCAAAAGGAGGGACAAACGTTAGCAACTAGTTGTCAATTATTTTGGCAACTAATTGACAATTATTTGTCAATCGCTTTAAGAGTCTTTACATACCAATACCGGCTCATGTGGTTGTGCATGGCGCAGATTTCGGTCGTGGTGCGGTGGGGCAGGGTAGGGTGCTGCTCAAGAAAAGCGCGGACCCGTGCTTTGGCAGGCAAGGTATTGCGAAGGTTGTATCCGAGTAAATACTCGTTACGGGATGCCGCCAGTATCCTGAGCTTCGTTTGCACGGGCGGATACCGTTCAGCAAGTATACGCAGAGTACCGTAGGGCAGGGAAAGTAAGATCGAAGGTTCGAGGGCGCGGATGTAATCACCACGATCTTCGCCCCGGTAAAAACTTTCCGCTGCAAAGATGGCGTCGCGCCGGTAATAAACATGCCTGCCCCGAAGCTTTCCGGTAAAGGGGCAATGGTAATAACTATCCACCAGGCCCTGCAATACCAGCATAAATTGCCCTTTCTCGGCTGGCCCCGGTTCTTCCAGCAACTGATATTTTACAGTATGAAGCAGCCGGATACCGGAAAGCAGCGCGGTGTCACTGTGCGTTTCCGGCGGCAGCTCGAAGAATGGGAATAGATAACTATGAACATCGGACAAATACTCGGAGGGTATCATGGTTGGTTTGTATATAATTTTGTAAACCCGGGTAAAGACTGCGGCCTTTTGTTCCCGGGTTTACAGAGAAACCCTGTTTAGCGGTTCTTCGGATACCGAATAGTTACTTGAAGGTGGCCGGTAGCCAGCGAGCCTTCCAGTTGCCGATAAACAACCTGTTGGCTCTCGTTGAAAAGGATGAGTTTGCCCCGTCCTTCATCTTCTTCTGGCGGTGTTTCGGCATTCAACGACATCGGAAGGCGATGGCCAACATAATGCGAGACTAAGCCAGACGCCTGCTCAACGAAATCAGAATCGAGGGTCTCAATATAATGCATCTGCTTGCCGGTCAACTCAAAATGAGCCAATAGCCCCTCTTGAAATTCATCGCGCGCAGCACTTGCTTCTACGTGCAGCGCATCATCTGGAAGGGCATACAGTTCTTGTTGCAAAGCTTGTACACCAACGGAGGTAAATGGTTTTTTTGCCATGGTTTTAAGTTTTTTATAAAATAAAATTAGTTAGCCAAGGCAGATGGCACCGCCTTGGAAGCTTCAAAATTAGGGGACAAGAAATGTTCTGGATAGGCTAAATCATAAATTGATACACGGATGGCCACTGAGTGTACATGTTTGGCCACCTATTTTGATTGGATATCGCCCTGTGAATTTGGCTGTTAAAGAAGGATGTATTAATTTTAGGATCTAACCTTTTATGGCGCTTAAGCTTTTATCTTGAAAAATGTTATGCAAACACATGAACAAACCTATTTTTCTGCGCGTGGTCAGGTGATCACCGCGTTTTTTGTTGCACTGGTGATTGTGCTAAACAACCAAAGTATTCCCGTTCTTAAAATCATCCGGTATCTGGGATTCTATGTTTCGGTAGCCTTCAGTTGGCTATTCGCTTGGATGATCATTCATTTCATTGCTTGGCTTTCGAAATCCATCGATGGCTTCCCACGATGGAATAAAACATACGATATACGTTTTGTCATGCAAATGATTGGTGGAGTGGCGGTACCCTGTTTGGCTGCCGTTGCATTGGCATTCGGGTTTTTGGAAGGTTTCGGCAGGGATTTTAGGGCGAGTGGCTACCTGACCCACGAATTTCCGATCATCTGCCTGCTGATTTTGATCATGAATTTGACCTATTTGCTGTTGCACTATCGCCAAGAAGCGAATCGGCTGGCGGATGAATTGAACGCTAAGACAGGGGCATTGCGGAAGGCTGTGTTAGACGGGCAGATTTGGAAGAAACGGACGTTGATACTAAAACAAAAGCTGGAAACCGCCAAAAAAGACGCCGCTGGAATTTCCAAGCGATTGTTGGAGACTGAAAATGCGCTGGCTGCTTTGGAAGCTAAACTTAAGGTTAGAAGTGGCGGAGCAGATACATTGTGCGAATTGCCAAAGCTTCGAGGCTTTATGGAAATTCAGGGAGCCCTATCTATTGACAAGATACCATATACCGAAATCCGATACATTGAATATGAGAAGCGCCGGGCATGGGTGTACACCTCTAAATCCCCTCATTTCCGGAGGACATCATTGCAGGAAATCCAAAAATCTCTACCAGCTAACTGGTTTTTCAGGGTAAGAAACAATGCAATTATTAATAGAATGTACATCATTGACGGGCCGGGAATTAAAAAAGGCAGGAGCATGGAGATAACACTCAGGCTTCCAAAGAAGCAAACGAAAACTTTGACAATTCACCGCAGGAAGGTGGCTGCATATTTGGAGTGGTTTTCGTTAGCCCACGTATAACTAAACTTTATCTTCTACAACCTTTGAAAAACAGATGTTATGCAGAAGCCGATTCATATGGGTACCGCAAAGTCATGTTGTGCCTGTTCAAGGGTATTCCAAATACTTTATCCGGAACTGAAACAATTGCGTGCCGATCACCAGAAAATCTGTAACTACATCCTCGATAAGCAGGAAGTCGAAACCAAATACCTCGATGCCGAGGAAACCTGGAAACGCGTAGGCATCAGCGAAAGCACCCTGCTGCGTTGCCAGCGACGCGGCGAGATCACGGTGGCGAAAGTAGAGAAACGCAAAAAATACTTTCGCGATTGCGATGTGGAGCGGTTGAAGAAGGAGTACTGGGGGCGGTGATGTTGAAAATAAAGCAACCGAATAATTTGCCCTTTAGCTACATTTGTTTTCACTATTATCGTAAAGGAAATGAAAAAGAAAATCCTGTATTCCGGTGCTCTTTATTTGTTGCTGCTTTCGGCATTTACCTCGGCCTATCTGGTTGGATGGCAGGTAAAGGAAGACGATTACGCGGTTAGGTTCAGCACCAAGGGGGCTTCGGGCACATTAAAGGGCCTGAAAGGCACCATTGAGTTTGATAGCGCAAACTTGGCGAATTCCAAATTGGATGTTACCGTGGATGTAAATACAATCAGTACCGGCATAGGGCTCAAAAACAAGCATGCCCTGGCAGCGGATTTCCTCAATGGGGAAAAATACCCCACTATCCGCTTCGCATCAAATACGGTTACCCCTTCGGAAAGTGGTTTCGTAGCCAATGGCAGCCTAACCATCAAAGACGTTACCCGCGAGATTGCTATCCCGTTTATGTTTGATGGGGCGGGCGATGAGGGGGTATTTCGCGGGCAGTTCGAATTGAACAGAAGCGATTACAACCTCGAAAAAAGCCGGATTGGCGAAGTTATCGCGGTAGAGTTGGTTGTGCCCGTTACTAAAAAGCAATAACAGCCATTCTCCTGCGGTAATGTGTGCGGTGGCTAGGAAACTTGTACGCTTACCGGGGCAGCAGCAGCGTCGGTTTGCCTACAGAGTCTACAGACAACTCGATAACCACATTGCCTTTCCGGTCCATGATAAAAAGACCTGCGGTTCCGTTTTCGTTTTGCAGCGATATACGGTGTGCGCCTTCGCCCAGCTTTTCGCCCTTGTCGTTGATTTGGATGGCCGCACGATGGGAGCCGGCACCTTTGTCTTCCTGCACAAGCATGCCAATCGCATCGGCATTGGAGTAATCCAATACGAACGCGTTCAAAGAAGCGGAGTCTCGTTTTGAAAAGGCCATGCCGCCCACTTCATTGCCATCTTCATTGAAGAAAACCATCCCGCTGGGCGACACGGCGCGCTTATGGGTTTTGCCATCAATGATGGGATCCGGGAAATGTTCGGGATTGGAAAGGCTCAACAAGGGTGTGTCGTTTTTATCAACAATGTCCAGTCGTTCCGTTGCCGTGGTTTTGTCCTTGCAAATGTAGGTATATGCCAGGAAGGCGGTCAGCAAGATATTCCAGCCTACTAAAATAGAAAGTAATGGGTTCTTTTTTGTCTTCATGTGCTTAAAAAATACGTGTACGTGTCACCTGTTTTGTAAGCCGCCAAAGGTAGCGAAAAGGTACCGCCTTTCGCTCCTCTTTCTTTTGAGCTTCTCCCGCCCTTCTCCTGCGGTAGTGTAATCTGTATCTATGCCGTATTCGACATTTGGCTATCAATTTCATAGATACGGGTTAGATGAGCCTTATACCGCGCATAGTAAATGGTAAGAAATAGGTAGGAGAAAGTAGGGAGTTAACAGTTTTAGACCGTTGCAGACACGGCCTAGGAGACGCCAGCGGAGCGCCGCGGATCCAGTCGTGGAGTAACGGTCTAAACCCCATAACCCCTTCACTTCCCCTTCACTTCCCCGTCAATTTACCGATCACACCCCGTCACATCCCCGTCAACCGTTTCCGATTGCTATTTTTTTGATTTACAGTACACTATGTTTGCCTTCATGAAACAACGCATACCGGTATTGCAGCATTGTGGATGGAGTAAATAAGTAAGCTTGTAAACACGTGAGCAGCTGATCAGGCGAGCGGGTGAACAGGTGATAAGTAAACAAAATTTAAAAAGGAGACCAGAAATGGGAGTAATCAGAAAAGGAGCCAATGGAGGCTTCAAAGGAAAAGCGGGTAGCGTGATCGGCAGCAGCTGGAAGAGCATCGACTACATCAAAGGGTTGTACAAGAAACGTACGAAGCCAGCAACGGAAGAGCAGCTGATGCAGCAGGCTAGGTTTACGCTGCTGATGCGTTTTCTGTTGCCGCTGAAGGTGTTTATCCGGATCGGCTACGGTCTGCGCAAAACGGAGACGCATACGCCGATGAACGTGGCGTTTCAGGAGAACATCGATCGGGCGATTATCGGTGACTATCCGGAGTATGCGCTGGACTACAGCAAAATCCGCATTGCGGAAGGGTACAGCGGCGGCGCTACCGAATCTGCCAGCGCAGAAGAGGGGGTGCTGACGGTGACCTGGGACACGGTGCAGAATGAACTGTACGAGCAACAACCGGATGACCGGGTGTACATCGTGCTGTACCATCCGGGCATCGACCAGTTTCTCACCGCGCCCACGCCGCCCCAGCGTGCCGATGGAACGGTAGACATCGCATTGCCCAATCATTTCCAGACCGGCGAGGGCCACATATGGCTCTTTACTGCCGACCGGAAACGGCGCAACGTGTCGCGTAGCGTATACCTCGGTGAGGTAGCGCTGGCCTAAAGCACTAAACCGGAAGCGATTCGCCCGCCGCGGGGGTGGGTCGCTTCCTTTAAACGAAAAACATGATGAACGTTATATCCAATAGCGAACGGAAGAAAAGCTACGAGGCAGACGGCCGCCTAATTATCCAACAGCGTTTCAAGCTGGCGAGCGAGTTTTTAGCGCCGGTACGCAAACTGATCCATCGCGGCTTTGCCACCCAGAAGAAAGGCAAAACGCCATTTGGTCGAGCCATGTCATATGTGCTGCTCCGCGCAGTGGCGGGCGATTATCCCAACCAGTACATTGACCCCGCTGCGGTGCGGCTCAGTGAAGGCGTACTGCGGAACCCCATCCGGACGGAAGTGATACGCCAGGGGCGTATGGTTAATGTTGAGGTAGAGTCGCTGGGAGGCGACTCTGAGGGAGTGAATGAGGCTTGGGATGACCGACTCGTCCTCTGTGCCTATAACCCCGAATTGCGCGTTGCAGGTATCAACGAAGAGAAGCGGCTGCGCGAAGAGGGTAGCGTAGCGCTCGAATTGCCACCACTGTTGGAAAACAAGCCGGTGCACCTGTACCTAATGGTGCACGACCGCAAAGAGCGGAAATGGTCGAATAGTAAGTATCTGGGAGAAATTTAATTAAAAAACAAAAAAATGAGAAAAAACAAGAAGACCGTCGGGCTTCCCGCAGCGGAGAAGCCGACCGTATACGAACGGATCAAGGAAACGCTGGCTGTGGCCAGCCAGCTGGTTATCGCTGCACCGATGAAGTTGCCATCCAAAGTGGTGATGGTTGCCCGCTATCTGGCGCTTGCGCTGGGGGTACTGGAAGCCGTGGAGAACGGCACAAAGAAAGGTGGGGAAGATGAGGATTGACCACCGGCTGGGCATGGGTACAGGCAGCGGTACGCTACTGAGCATTATTGGCCAACTCGGGCTGCATGACGTGCTCAAAACCGCGGTGCTTGCCGCCATCGGCGCGGTGGTGAGCTTTGCCGTGAGCTGGGTGCTGCAACGATGGGGTAGCAGGCGGTAGGTATGACCGGGACGAATCAGTTGTCGTCCCGGTTTTGTCCAGCCTGCTTTGAGAACAGGTACCCTATATAATATTTGATTTTTACATCGCAATGTCTTATCATTGGACGTTTTCAATCCAATCATGCATATGTCAGTCGAAGAAGAAGGAGATAATAACAACAGTTCGAAATACCACGTTCCCAATTTGGAGCGTGCACTTTACATGATTGAACTACTTTCCAGTTCGCCCTCCGGAATGGGAATCACCGAGATCAGCAACCAACTCGGTATTTCGAAAAACAGCACCTTCCGGATTGCTATGACACTGCTCCACTACGGATACCTGACGAGGGATGAAAATTCAAAAGCTTTTAACCTTTCCGGTAAACTCCTATCCGTAGGCTATGCGGCGGTCACCGAGCAAAATCTACTGGAGAAATCAATGGACGTATTGCGCGACCTGCGGAATACGACAAAAGAAACCGTGCTGATCGGGATTATTTTGGCAGACGAAGGGGTGGTACTTGAACAGGTACCGGGTCTACATTCCTTTAAATTCTGGATTGACGTGGGTACAAGATTTCCCCTCCACACCGCAGTGCCCAGCAAGGCGATCTAGGCGTATCTTCCGGAAAAGATACAGCAATCGATTTGTTCGCGCATTGAATTCAAAAAGTATACAAACAAGACCATTACCAAACTGGATGACTTTTTGGATGAACTAAAAAAGGTAAAGGAAACGGGCTATGCCATTGATGGGGGTGAAGAGGTAGAAGGGATGCATTGCATCGGAGCACCGATTTTCAACGGCAATTCGTATCCCGTAGCGGCAATCTGGGTAACCGGCCCATCTGACCGGCTCCCGGTTACCCAATTCGAACCCATGGGGAAAGTAGTCAAAGAACATGCCCTGCGGATTTCTCAACGGTTGGGCTACTTTTCTAAATAACAGTCACTTCACGATTCGTTTCTAAGTAAGATCCTTCGCCGGGGGCACGCAAACGTGCTGCCCGGTAGTCTTGTTTTTTTAAACTTTTTTGTTTGATATATAAAATTAGTTTCTACATTTGAAACTGTAAGCTAAATTATAAACGAATTATGGGACAAAAGAAATTCATGAAGGCAATGCTGATGATGGGGATACTGCCTTTAGCGGTATGCTTTAATCAGGTGTGCTATGCTGTCGAAAGGATGCAGCAAACGGTACAAGGTACCGTACGTGATGCACAGACTTCGGGGGTACTCGCAGGTGTAAGCGTTAATGTAAAAGGTACGGGCCATTCGGTAACGACCGATGCGGACGGTAAGTTTAGTATAACGGTTCCAGACCGGGCTGCGGTGCTCGTATTTACCAATGTAGGTTACATCAGCAAGGAGGTTGCAGCGGAGGGCGGAAGACTCGACATATTGCTCGTTCCGTCAGAAACGGAATTGGATGAAGTAATTGTTGTGGGGTACGGTACCCAACGAAAAGCCGACCTTACGGGGGCGGTGTCCATTGTGGGTGCCAAAGAAATTACGCAACGGCCGGTCGATCGGGTAGAACAGGGGTTGCAGGGAAGGATACCGGGTGTGCAGGTAACGTCAACCACGGGGGCTCCGGCGGGTGGTATGCGTATCCGAATCCGTGGGAGTAATTCCATTCAATATGGGAATAGCCCGTTATATGTAATAGACGGCTTTCCAATGGGCGGATCAAGTGAGTTCATGAACCCGAATGATGTCGAATCCATCACGGTGCTCAAAGACGCTTCCGCAACGGCGATTTACGGGGCGCGGGGAGCAAACGGCGTTGTATTGATAACAACAAAAAAGGGCATACAGGGGGCTACGCAAATCACCTACGATGCGTATTACGGCAGCCAAAGCGTAACGAAAAAGCTTGACCTGCTAAGCGCGAAGGATTATGCAACATTGGCGCGTACGTTTTGGAGCCGGTTCCGGAACGGTAGTTTGGTCAGCCGGGCCTATTCAGAAGAAGAAATTGCGCAGATGGGCAATGGCACGGATTGGCAGGATGCGATTTTTCAGACTGCGCCGATGCACAGCCACAACGTATCGGTACGGGGCGGAAATGAAAAAACACGGTTTGCGCTATCCGGGAACTATTTCGATCAGGACGGCATTGTCATTTTCTCTAAATTTCAAAAAGGTAATGTTGCCCTGAACCTAGATCATTCGGTATCGGAAAAATTGAAGATTGGCGCAAACGTATCCGTTGGGTATAACAAAGATCGTCCCATACAGCACAGTACATCCGGTCATGGCAATTCCGGTGTGATTTATGCAGCGCTGCAATCGGATCCGGTGCAACCGGTGAAGTACGAGGATGGTACGTACAGCTCGCAGGATCGATTGTGGACAACCACGGGCCTTTACGCCAATCCGGCCATCCAGAATCCGGTAGAAATGGCGGAAAAAGCGGAAGCGCTGAATACGCGGATGCGGTTGCTGGGCAATTTTTATGCGCAATATGAGCTGGTCGAGGGGCTTGTCGCCAAAATGACGTTCGGCACATACCTCACCAACGGACGGAATAGAAGTTACCTGCCGTCGTACTTTGTCAATTCACGGACCACCGGGGGCAGCGGCAGCGTTTCCTCCTCAGAGCTGTTTAACTGGGTAAACGAGAATACGTTGACCTACAAAAAGTCAATTAA
>Ga0182792_1002073_pt1 | contig 14902 bp, 14 predicted proteins | sample Passage237B_FD_130497 | JGI IMG/M metagenome (GOLD analysis project Ga0182792, IMG submission 130497) | Cellulose adapted compost microbial communities from Newby Island Compost Facility, Milpitas, CA, USA - Passage2 37B (version 2) (version 2) ...
GGGGAACCACATCCTGGCGCTGCAGTTCGACGACAAGACGGTGTGGTACCTGATCGCGCTCGGCGTGTGGGCCTGCGGGCTGGCCATCTGGTACCGCGTCGACCGCAGCATGGCGCGCAGCGCGATGGAGGCGATCTCGGAGGACGAGGACGCGGCGGCCGCCGCCGGGGTCAACGTCACGGCGGAGAAGCTCAAGATCACGGTGCTGAGCGCCATGATGACCGCACTGGCCGGCGCGCTCTATTGCCAGTACCAGATGTTCATCTCGCCCGACACGGTGAGCGGGATCGCCGTGTCGCTGCAGATGGTGTTCGCCGTCGTGGTCGGCGGGCTCTATGTCGCGCTGGGCCCGACGGTGGGCGCGATCATCACGCTGCTCCTGGCCGAATCGCTGCGCATCTTCTTCGGCACCAAGGCGGTCGGCTGGGACAATCTGATCTACGGCCTGCTGCTGGTCCTGTTCATCATCTTCCTGCCCAGGGGCATCCTGGGCACGCTGCTCGAGCGGCTGCGGTTCAGACGCGGTGCCGCAACGCGTGCCAGAGCCGCTGCAGGCGCGGCCCCAGGCTGAGCCAGGCCGGAATGAAGACGCCGTCATACTGGCCGACCATCTTCGGCGGTTGGCGCCAGCCCTGCGTCGGGCGGAACAGCGGATCGCCGGCGCGGTGACGTGCGACGTAGTCGGCATGGGCGAGCCGGCGCCCCTTGACCTCGGGCACCAGCAGGTCGAGCAGGCGGTTCGGATCGGCCCACCGGGCGAAGGCGTCGCGATGGGCCGGGATCATCTCGGCCGCGCAGTCGGCGAGGCCGAAGATCTCGAACAGGCAGGCATGCTTGACGGGCTGGGCGCTGGCGAGGCCGTCGCGGAAGTAGAGCGCGTCGCTCGAGAGGACCTGGCCCTGGACCGTCGGGCCGGCCACCGGCCGTCCCGCCCCGTCGCGCGAATCGTAGAGCAGCGGGTAGGGCAGCGCCTGCCGGCTGAAGCGGTAGAGGTCGAGGTCGTAGAGCTGCAGGCCGTTGGCGCGGCAGTGCGTGTCGAAATCGGCGAAGGAGGGTTGGCCGGACGGCGACTGGCCGAAATTGAGCTCGGCGATCAGGCCGAGCGTGGGCGCCAGGTCGGCGCCGCGCAGCACGTCGAGTTCGGCGCCCTCGGCGTCGAGCTTGATGAAGTCGACCCGGCGGCCGGCCAGCGCGGTGCGCAGCGTCGATGTCTGGACGGTGGTCTCGTGGTCGACCTCGAGGTTGTCGGCGAAGGTATAGCGGCGGCCCCATTCGGGAACGGTAGGGTAGAAGGTGCTCGAGGCGGCGTGGCGGGTCACGTAGAGGGTGCGCGGCCCATCCTCCGAGCCGAGCGCCGCGGCGATGAAGGTGACGTTCCTTTCCGCGATCGCGTTGAGACGCGCGCATTCCTCTTCATCCGGCTCGAAGGCGATGATCTGCACATGGTCGCCGAACACCTTCCAGTACCATTCGACGCCGCCGCGCGCCCCGACATCGACCACGATCACCGGATCGTCGGCAAAGGCGCCGGCCGCCACGAGCGCCTTGGTCATCGGAGGGTCGGCGACGATGTGCAGGTTGGGCATGGGCCATTGATGCCTTTAGCCGGTTTCGGCGGCAAGCGGCCGCTCGAGCGCAGCGACGCCCAGCGGCGCTTCGCGGCCGCGCATCTCCTGTACCGGCAGGCTCACGGTGTGGATGCCCGGCGGCAGCGAGGCACGGGCGAGCAGGTCGGTCGAGGCCAGCACGTCGTGGCCGAGCGTCTTGGCGGTCTCGAGCAGGCGGGCGGCGACGTTCAGCGTGTCGCCGACATAGGCGATCTCGCGGCGCACGTCGCCGATCTCGCCCGTGACGATCTCGCCGTGATGCAGGGCGGCGCGAAACGTCGGCTGGAGTCCGAAGCGCTCGCGGTAGCGCCGGTCGTTGGCGGCGACGTTGTCGCGGACCACGAATGGACAGCTCAGCACGCTGCCGTCCTGCAGCCCAACATCGCCCGGCCAGGTAAGGATCGCCTCGTCGCCGACATACTTGTGGATCTCCGCGCCGCACATCAGGGAGGCGTCGGCGATGTCGCGAAAGAAATCGTTGAGCAGCTCATGGAAGCGGATCGGGCCGAGGCGCTCGGCGATGCCAGTGGAGTTCTTCATGTCGATCAGCAGGAACGTGCGCCGTTCGCGCTGCGGCTTGGCGTAGCGGCCGGTCGCCAGGCTCCGCAGCGTCCGGAAGCCCAGCAGGCTGCCGATCTGATAGACGACATTGGTGATGACGGCCATCGAGATGGAGAAGACGAGGGAGTTGCGGAACACGCGGTCGAAGGCGAAGTTCTCGTCCCGCAGGCCGCCCACGAGGATGAGGCCGGTCAGGATGACGACGGCATAGAAGACGACGCGCAGGACGAAGTACCAGCCCAGCGGCAGACGCCGCATGCGGCGCACGATGGCAAGGTGTTGTCCCTTGGCCTCGAACAGGATGATCGGCGTGGCGATGACCAGCGAGTGCAGGACGCCGGATACCGTGGCGTGCCAGGGGCCCGATTCCTCGGCCGCGACCGCGTAGCCGAAATAGCCGCTGAGCACGGCGCTGCCGAGGCTCAGCCACAGGACAATCCGCCACTCCCGTCGGGCGCGGCCGGACAAGGTCATGCGGGATGCCGCTCGAGAGCGCTGCGGAAGGTGGCATGGTCGACGTTGCCGCCCGAGCAGACGACGGCGACGGTGCGGTCCTTCACCGGCAGCTTGCCGGTCAGCGCCGCGGCGAGGGCGACCGCGCCGCCGGGCTCGACCACCAGCTTGAATTCGCGGAAGGCCAGCTCCATCGCATCAAGCACTTCCTCGTCGGTGACGACGAGGCCGGGGCCCAGCAGCTCCTGCGCCAGCGGGAAGGTCACGTCCCCTGGCGTCGGTGCCAGCAGGGCGTCGCAGATCGATCCCGAAAGCTTGTCGTTGCGCTGCTTGCTGCCGGCGGCCAGCGACCGCGCGAGATCGTCGAAGCCGGCCGGCTCGCCAGCATGCACGCTGGTCGACGGGCTGAGCCCCTTGACCGCCACGGCAATGCCCGTGGCCAGGCCACCCCCGGAGCAGGGGGCGGCGACGGCGTCGAGCGTGGCGCCGATCTCGCGCGCCTGCTCGACGATCTCGAGCCCCGCCGTACCCTGTCCGGTCAGGATCCAGGGATGGTCGTAGGGCGGCACGATCGTGGCGCCGGTGTCGCGGGCGATGCCGTGGCCGATCTCCTCCCGGCTTTCCTTGACCCGGTCGTACAGCACGACCTCCGCGCCGGAGGCACGCGTGTTGGCGATCTTCAGCGCCGGCGCGTCGGCCGGCATGATGATGGTGGCCTTCACGCGGAGCAGGCGGGCGGCCTCGGCCAGGCCCTGGGCGTGATTGCCCGACGACCAGCCGACCACGCCCTTCGCGCGATCGGCCCCGCTCATCAGGCTGAGGAAGTTGTAGGCGCCGCGCAGCTTGAACGAGCCGGTGCGCTGCAGGCACTCCGCCTTGATGAACAACCGCCCGCCCAGGCGATCGTTGACCCGTGCATTCTCGAGCAGCGGCGTGCGCAGGGCCACGCCCTGAAGGCGGCGCGCCGCGCCCTGGACATCGGACAACGAGGCGGAGACGGAAACGGACATCAGGAAACACCAAGCAGTGGGGGAAGGGAAGACAGATCCCGGATCTGCGTGGCGAGCTTTCCGGGCAGATTGTCGTCGGGCGCGCCGGCACGGTTCACCCAGACCGTCCTGAAGCCGAAATGAGCAGCGCCGTGCGCGTCCCAGCCGTTCGAGGACAGGAAGCAGACGCTGGACGGCGGCACGCCGAGGCGGGCTTCGACCAGGCGATAGACGCGCGGATCGGGCTTGAAGACCTGGACCGCATCGACGCTCAGTACTGCCTCGAAGTGCGGCGCCAGGCCCGAGGCGGCCATCATCGGGTCCAGCATCTCGGGATTGCCGTTTGACAGGATGGCGCAGCGCAGGCCGGCGTGTCTCAGTGCGCCGAGCATCGCAGGCACCTCGGGGAAGGGATCGAGCGCCAGGTAGGCGCCCAGCAGCTTCTCGCGCACGCTTGCAGTCGTGATGCCATGGACGGCGAGGCAGTGGTCGAGCGCTTCGCCCGTCACCTGCCAGAACTTGTCATAGACACCCATGCCGTTGCGCAGCCACGTGTACTGGATCTGCTTGCTCCGCCACAGCTCCGACAGGGCGTCGGCTTTCGGGCCGATCGCGTCACGGTGGCGGGCAACGGCGGAGTTGAAGTCGAACAGCGTGCCGTAGGCGTCGAACACGCAGAGTTCGGTGCCGGTCAGCGGACCTGTCATGAATTGCTCCCGTCGGGCGATGGCCGTAGGCTACCATGCATGTTCATCGCCATCGTTCAAATACCGATGTCCAAGCGGTCGCACGACGCTGCGGTGGAGGCGGCGCGCAACTCCGCGCCGACCTACACCGCCCTCGGGGCGAAGGGGTTGCTGAAGAAGTATTACCTCAACGGCGATGCCGGCGGGGGCGGCGTCTACCTGTGGGAATCGGAGCAGGCGGCCCGTGCATGGTACACGCCGGACTGGGAGAGACGCGTGGAGGCGGCGTTCGGCACCAAGCCGACGGTCACCTTCTATGACAACCACGTCGTCGTCGACAACGAGGCCGGCAAGGTCGCGGTCGACGGAAAGGACATCTGACGGGAGAAGACGCACATGCAGAAGCGCAGGCTGGGACGCACGGGCCTGGACGTATCGGTGCTAGGCTATGGAGCCGGTGCCGTCGGCGGCCTGTTCACCAAGGGCCGCGCCGACGATCAGGAACGCGCCGTGGCACGGGCGATCGACGCCGGCATCAACTACTTCGATACGGCGGCGCTCTATGGCAATGGCGAATCCGAGCGCAATCTCGGACGTGTGCTCAAGGCCCTGAAGGCGGATGTCGTGCTCGGCACGAAGGTCCGGCTGGCCGCCGAGCATCGAGGCGCTGTCGCGAAGGCGGTCGAGCAGGGCATGAACGACAGCCTCGCGCGCCTGGGCCGCGACCACGTCGACCTCTTCCAGCTCCACAATCCCCTGGTCGCCCGGGACGCCGGCGACCGCCTCGCCATCGACATAGCGCTCGATGAGGTCGCGCCGGCCCTGGAGAAGCTCAAGAAGGCCGGCAAGACGCGTTTCATCGGCTTCAGCGGCGTGGGCGAGACGGCGGCGCTGCACCGCGCCGTGGACTCCGGCGTCTTCGACACGGTGCAGGTCGTCTACAACGCCCTCAATCCCAGCGCCGGCGGCGCCATGCCCAAGGGCGCGCCGGGGCAGGACTACGAGCGCCTGCTGGAGAAGGCCAAGGCGGCCGACATGGGTACCATCGTGATCCGCGCCCTGGCGGGGGGTGCCCTGTCGGGCACGGCGGAACGTCATCCGCTGGCGATGCAGGACGTGGCGCCGCTCGGGTCGGCACCGAGCTTCTCGGGCGACGTCGAGCGCGCGCAGGCGCTCGATCCGCTGGCGCGCGAGAGCGGCTGCGGCAGCCTCACCGAGTTCGCCGAGCGCTTCGTGATCTCCCACCCCGCCGTGTCGACCATGCTGGTCGGCTACTCGACCCTCGATCATCTGGAAGCGGCGATTGCCGCAGTCGACAAGGGGGCTCTCCCCCAGGCGATCCTGGCGCGACTGGCCTAGATGCGGATGCTGGCGGGCGGATGTTTCTGCGGCGCCGTGCGCTACGAGGTCGCCGACGACTTTCTATATGCGCTGAATTGCCATTGTTCGGGTTGCCGACGAACGACCGGCTCGGCCTTCAAGCCGTTCGCCGGCATCGAGCGCGGCAAGATTCGAATCGTCAAGGGAGATGGCGGGCTGCTGATCGTCGGCGACGATCTGAACAACGACACACATTGCCGGACATGCGGTTCGCTGCTGTTTTCAGTCGTGCGCGACGGAGCCTACGTGCACGTCGCGATGGGCACCCTTGCTGATCTGCCGGCGATCCGGCCGACGGCCCACATATTCGTGGGCTCCAAGGCATCATGGCACACCATCACCGACGACCTGCCGCAATACGAGGGGCACGTCCCGGGCAAGTGATCGCTGGGAGCCATCAGCTTCTGCCGGCGGCGGGCGGTACGGTCCGGAAGGATCCGTTCAGGCGATCGCGATAGACGGTGACGCCTTCCATGATCCGCTGGACGTAGTTGCGCGTCTCCGAGAAGGGGATCATCTCGATCCAGTCGACCATGTCGATCTTGCCGCCGCGCGGGTCGCCCATCGTCTCCAGCCAGCGCGCCACGCGATTGGGGCCGGCATTGTAGGCGGCCAGCGCGATCTCGTAGGAACCGCCGAAGCGGCCCAGCATCTCGGAAAGATACTGGCTGCCGAGCTGCACGTTGTAGGTGGGATCGCGTGTCAGCTTCTCCTGGATGAACGGAATGCCGAGCCGGCCGGCGACGTCGCGCGCCGTTCCGGGCAGGAGCTGCATCAGACCCAGCGCACCGGACGAGGAGATGGCGGCGGCGTTGAACGAACTCTCCTGCCGTGTGACGGCCAGGGCGAGCGCGCGCTCGATCGCGCCCGTCGAGCCGAGATCGACGACCGGGAAGGCCGAATCGAACAGCACGACGCCGTTCATCGCGCCGCGCCGCGCGACCGTGAGGGCGACATCGGGACGTTTCAGCTCCAGCGCCAGCTGGGCGAGCAGCGCCGTCTCGCCGGGCGCCGTCACCTTGCGTGCCAGCTGGAGAAGGAAAGGCCGCGTACGCTCGAACTCGCCGGCCTGGCCGAGATAGCGCGCCATGGTCACCAGTTCCCGGCCGGCCAGCGCGTCGTGGTCGGTCGTCGATGCCAGGGGATCGGTCGGCAGCCGGGCAGCCGTGCCCGGCAGCTTGCGCGCCGCCAGCTGGCCATAGAAGGTCTGTCCGAAGCCGGCGGCACGGCCGTACCAGTCCTTCGCGTCCCGACCGCGGCCGGCGGCCTCGTGGGTGCGGCCGAGCCAGTAGGCGGCGCGGCTCCTGGAGATGTCGGTCGACACGCCGTCGAACAGCGTCTGGAAGTGCTTCTGTGCGGCGGCTGGCTTCTTCAGCTGGCGCAAGGCGATCCAGCCGGCGAGGAACTCGGCCTCGGCGAAAGCGGCCCCCCTGGTCAGCCCGTGCGGGACGACCACGGCATAGGCGTCGGCGGCGCGGCCGGCCGCCAGCAGGTCCCGCGCGATCAGGTTGCGTTCGGTCCACCAGGCGTCGTTCGGACTTGCGACAGGCTTGCTGAGCAGTGCCTTCGCATCGTTCAGCTTGCCGGTGCGGCGCATCCATTGCGCGCGCTCCAGCTTGATCGTGGGCTCTTCCAGCTTCGCGGCCGAGACGCCGCGCAGCACGGTGGGCGCGTCCGCGGCGCGGTTGGCCATGGCCAGGCGCGCGTTCGCCAGCGGCAGGTAGTCGGGGGGCAGCTTGGCCACCAAGTCGCGCGCCACCTGCGGCCGGCCGCTGGCCAGGATGCGGTCGAAACGGGCGATATGGTCCTGTGGCGTCAGCAGATGGCCGTACCGATTGAGGAAATCATCCTCGTCGGAGGCACGGAAGGTGGCCCTGCGCCAGCTGTCGCGGGCAAGCTTCGGCACGTCGTCGGGCTTCACCGCCTGTGCTGCTTCAAGTCGACGCATGTGGCCCGTCGAGGTGAGCGGCGGGAAGGCTGTGAAATAGCGGAAGACGTCGGTCGGCGGCGTATCGGGACCGATCCGGTCCTCGGCCTGCCGCCGCAGCACCTCGGGATCGGGCCAATCGGGCTGTTCGCGCAGGAAGCGCCACGTTGCCGCGAAGCCTGCCTCCGTCCGGGGCGCGGCCCGCAGGATGCTCCAGTCGATGTAGCGACCGACAAGGGTCTGCCGGAAGTTCGCGACGGCCGCGCGGGCATCGTCCCAGCGGCTCTCGTCGACGGCCTTGAGCGCGTTCGCAAGGGCGGCGACCTCGGCCTCGGTGAGCGGCCTGGACTCGGCGGATGTCGCCCGGGCCGTGCCGGTCTCCACAGGAGACGGGGAGACGGGCGGCTGTGCAGGCGATGCGGCAGCGGGGGACGGCGGCGTACCGGGGACGCGGCGGAGACCGGTGTGCGGCGCTGCGGTGGGCACATCGCCCTGCTGGGCGGTCGCCAGACTCGCCGCCGACACCGTCGCCAGCACGAGAAGAGGGGCAAGAGAGGACTTCACACCAGGAATCGTATGCAGGGAGTTTGGGCATCACAATGGCAAGTTGGTCGCCTTGCTCCGATACGACCGGGCGCCTAAACTGTGCAATTCATCAAGAATCGGAGGGAGCCATGTTCACCGGATCGCTCGTCGCGCTGATCACGCCGTTCAAGAACGGATCGGTCGACGAGAAGGGATTCGAGAAGTTCGTGGCCTGGCAGATCGGCGAGGGCACGGACGGCCTGGTGCCCTGCGGGACCACCGGCGAATCGCCCACGCTCAGCTACGACGAGCACAAGCGGGTGATCGACATCTGCATCCAGACCGCCAAGGGCAGCGGGGTGCCGGTGATCGCCGGCACCGGATCGAACTCGACGGACGAGGCGATTGATCTGACCCGGCATGCCAAGAAGGCCGGTGCGGACGCCGCCATGCTGGTCGTACCCTACTATAACAAGCCTACCCAGGAAGGGCTTTATCAGCACTTCAAGGCGGTCGCCGAGGCGGTCGACATTCCGATCCTCCTGTACAACGTGCCACCGCGTACCCGTGGCGACATGCAGGTCGACACCGTGGTGCGGTTGTCGCAGATCGAGAACATCATCGGCATCAAGGATGCGAGCTACGACATGGCGCGTCCGACGCTGACCAAGCTCAGGGCCAAGAAGGGCTTCCTGCAGCTCTCCGGCGAGGATGCGAGCGCCGTCGGATTCCTGGCCCAGGGCGGCGACGGCTGCATCTCCGTCACGGCCAACGTGGCGCCGCGGCTCTGCGGCGACATGCACGATGCCTGGAAGAAGCGTGACCTCGACAAGGTCTTCGAGATCCAGGACCGCTTGATGCCGCTGCATAAGGCGCTGTTCGTGGAGACCAGCCCGGCCCCCGTCAAATACGCGGCTGAACTCCTCGGCCAGGCCAGCGCCAAGCTGCGTCTGCCGCTGGTCGAGTGCACCGAATCGACCAAGAAGCAGGTGCGCGAGGCGATGATGCATGCCGGGCTGATCAACTGAGGCACGCTGTCATCCGAGCAGGATGACAACGGGATCGCAGAGGCAATACGACAGTGGCGAAGAAATCGGACCTGGACCGCACCGTGGTGGCCCAGAACCGCAAGGCGCGGCACAACTACTTCATCGAGGAGACCTTCGAGGCCGGGCTGGAACTGACCGGCACCGAAGTCAAGTCGCTGCGCGGCGGCCGCAGCTCGATCGCCGAATCCTATGTCACGGAGGACGGAGGCGAGGCGTGGCTGGTCAACGCCAACATCCCTGAATATGCCGCCGGCAACCGCTTCAATCACGAGCCCAAGCGGGCTCGGAAACTGCTGCTGCATCGAAAGCAGATCAACAAGCTGATCGGCGCCATCCAGCGCGAGGGCCGAACCGTCGTGCCGCTGCAGGTCTATTTCAATCCGCGAGGCCGCGCCAAGATCGAGATCGCGCTCGTCACCGGCAAGCAGGCCCACGACAAGCGTCAGTCGATCAAGGATCGCGACTGGCAGAGGCAGCGCGCCAGGCTGCTCAGCCACAGACGCTGATGGACGACGCACCGCCATGCTCCTCACCGAAGAACAGACCTTGATCCGCGATACCGCCCGGGCCTTTGCCCGGGAGAAGGTGGCGCCGAACGCCCGCGCCTGGGAGGCGGCCGGCGAGATCCCGAGGACCCTGCTGGCGGAGATGGGGCGGCTCGGCTTCATGGGCATGTGCGTTCCGACCGAGTGGGACGGCGCCGGCGCCGACATGATCTCCTACGTCCTGGCCCTGGAGGAGATCGCCGCGGCCGATGGCGGCCTCTCGACCGTCATGAGCGTCAACAACTCACCCGACTGCGCCGCGCTGCTGGCATACGGTTCGGCGGAACAGAAGGAGCGCTGGCTGAAGCCTCTGGCCAAGGGCGAGTTGCTGGGCGCCTTCTGCCTCACGGAGCCGCAGGCGGGGTCGGACGCTTCCAACCTCAGGACCCGTGCGGAACGACGCGGCAACGGGTGGGTGCTGAACGGCGTCAAGCAATTCATCACGTCAGGCCGCACGGCCGACATGGCGCTGGTCTTTGCGGTCACGGATCCTGCGGCGCCGAAGCGGGGCATCTCCTGCTTCATCGTGCCGACGGCGACCTCCGGTTACCGCGTCGCGTCCGTCGAGAAGAAGCTGGGCCAGAAATCGTCGGACACCTGCCAGATTGCGTTCGAGGACTGTACCGTCGGGGCCGACGCCCTGCTCGGCAGCGAGGGGGAGGGTTACCGGATCGCTCTCGCCAACCTGGAAGCGGGCCGGATCGGCATCGCCTCCCAGGCGGTCGGCATGGCCCGAGCGGCATTCGAGGCGGCCAGGGCCTATGCCAATGAGCGGGAGGCCTTCGGAACCCGGATCGTCAATCACCAGGCGGTGCAGTTCCGGCTGGCCGAGATGGCGACCAAAATCACCGTCGCCCGCCAGATGGTCCTGCATGCGGCAACATTGCGCGACGCCGGTCGGCCATGCCTCACCGAAGCCGCAATGGCTAAGCTATATGCCTCGGAGATGGCCGAGGAGGTGTGCTCGGCCGCGATCCAGATCCACGGCGGCTACGGCTACGTTTCCGACTACCTGGTGGAGAAGATCTGGCGGGACGTGCGGGTCTGCCAGATCTACGAGGGTACCAGCGACGTGCAACGCATCCTGATCGGCCGGGGGCTGGCAACCCTGTAACTCCCGTCCTGCCTTGTTCACGAGTGCGAGCCGTGCAAGAATCAAATCAATGTGATGGCGACAAGCCACGCATGTGTGGCTTGGGGGGCCGAGTTGGGGGACGTGGGAGGAGCCGGGCGATGGGTGTCGGTCGTGCTCCGTAGGAATTCCGGGATCGTGGCGGTCGCCGTCGCGGTGGTGGCGGTCGTGGGTGCGGCTGTCGCAAACGACAAGGGCGCCAATGACAGGGGCCGGGCCGTGGATGTTGGCCCGCCGCCTGCACGCATCATCAAGATGCAGACCGCCTTCAATCCAGGCCTGCCCGGTTCGGGCGAAGGGGTCCGGATCTTCACGCGGACATTGAAGCAGATGTCGGGCGGCCAACTCTCGATCAAGATCTTCGAGCCGGGCCGCATCGCACCGACGGCGGACATGCTGGACGCCATCATCGATGGCGACCTCGAGGCCGGTTTCACCTGGACGGGCTACGCCGCGAGCAAGGCGCCGGTGTTTTCCGTCTTCGGCGGTCTCCCGTTCGGTCCGGCGACCGAGGACATGACGTCGTGGATGCTGGAGGGCGACGGCAGCCGCATCCATCGCGAAGCCTACGAGAAGCTGGGCATCACGGGCATTCCCTGCGGTATCCAGGGGGCAAAGGGCGGCGGCTGGTTCCGCGCCGACCTGGACACCGTTGCCGACTTCAAGGGGCTGCGCCTGCGCTACGGGCGCTACGCCGGCCAGGCGCTATCGCAGATGGGCGCCACCATCGTTCCGATCTCGGCGGGCGAGTTCTTCTACAAGCTTCAGCAGGGCGTCGTCGACGGCGGCGAGATGTCGACTCCGGCCATCGACGCCGCACTGGGTTTCGACAGGCTCGGCCTGCCCTACTACATGCCGGGCTGGCAGCAGCCTTCGGCCGTACTGGACTTCGTGATGCGGAAGGACAAGTGGGATACGCTGCCCAACACCCTTCGCACCCAGGTCGAAACGGCCTGTCGCGCCAACATCGCGTGGATGCTCAGCCGCCTGCCGCACCTCCAGGGCATGGCGCTGGAGAAGCTCAAGGGGGCCGGCGTCGTCATACGACAATGGTCGCCGGAACTGATGGACGCATTCCGGAAACATTCCGAGGCGGTGTTGAAGGAGCAGGCGCAGGAGGATGCCGACTTCGCCGCGGCGCTGGCCAACCAGCGCGCCTTCGTCCACCAAAGCGTCGACTGGCGGAAGCTCTCGCGACTGCCCTGATGGTGTTCCTCCCTCGTTTGTAGGGAGGAAACGGAACGCGCGCACATCTTGCACAGGGCGCACCATCCGGGCAGTTTGAGCCCGGCATGACGGTCCTTTCCTCCCAAGTCGATACTCGTTCCGAGACATTCCGGCGCAACGCCGAAGCGATGCGCGCCCTTGTTGCCGATCTCAAGAGCAGGACCGACAAGGTCCGGCTGGGCGGCAGCGAGGAATCGCGCAAGCGCCACGTCGCCCGCGGCAAGCTGCTGCCGCGCGAGCGCGTGCGGGCGCTGCTGGATCCCGGTTCACCCTTCCTCGAACTGTCGCCGCTGGCGGCGATGGACATGTACGACAACGAGGCGCCGGGCTCGGGCGTCATCACCGGCATCGGCCGCGTGAGCGGCGTGGAGTGCGTGATCGTCTGCAATGACGCCACCGTGAAGGGCGGCACCTACTATCCGATGACGGTGAAGAAGCATCTCCGCGCTCAGGAGGTGGCGATGGAGAATCGGCTTCCCTGTCTCTACCTGGTCGATTCCGGCGGCGCCAACCTACCGCAATGGCCGGAAGTGTTCCCCGACAAGACGCATTTCGGCCGTATCTTCTTCAACCAGGCCAACATGTCGGCACAGGGTATCCCTCAGATCGCCGTCGTCATGGGCTCCTGCACCGCCGGCGGCGCCTACGTGCCGGCGATGAGCGACGAGACGATCATCGTGCGCAGGCAGGGTACGATCTTCCTGGCCGGTCCGCCGCTCGTGAAGGCGGCGATCGGCGAGGTGGTCAGTGCGGAGGATCTCGGCGGTGCCGATGTGCACGCCCGTACGTCGGGCGTCGCCGATCATTACGCACACAACGACAGCCACGCACTGGGCATGGCGCGGCGGATCGTGGCCAACCTCAATTGGAAGAAGAACCCGTCGGTAGCGCTGGCCGAGCCGCGCGATCCGCTGTATCCGGCGGAGGAGCTGTACGGTGTCGTTCCGCCCGACAGCCGCACGCCCTACGACATGCGCGAGGTCATCGCCCGGCTGGTCGACGGCAGCGAGCTCGATGAGTTCAAGCATCTCTACGGCACGACCGTCGTCACGGGCTTTGCCCGCATCTGGGGCCATCCCGTCGGCATCGTCGCCAACAACGGCATCCTGTTCAACGAATCGGCCCTGAAGGCGGCGCACTTCATCGAGCTGTGCGGCCAGCGCGGCATACCGCTGCTCTTCCTGCAGAACATCACGGGCTTCATGGTCGGCCGCAAGTATGAGGCGGGCGGCATCGCCCGCGACGGCGCCAAGATGGTGACGGCGGTTTCGACCGTGAACGTGCCGAAGTTCACGGTGATCGTGGGCGGCAGCTACGGTGCGGGCAATTACGGCATGTGCGGTCGCGCCTACAGTCCGCGCCTGCTGTGGATGTGGCCGTCGTCGCGCATCTCGGTCATGGGTGGCGAGCAGGCGGCGAGCGTTCTCGCCACCGTGCGGCGCGACAATATCGAAATGCGCGGCGGCTCCTGGTCGAAGGAGGACGAGGAGGCCTTCAAGCGGCCGATCCGCGAGCAATATGACCGTGAGGGTCATCCGTACTACGCGACGGCGCGGCTGTGGGACGACGGCATCCTCGACCCCGTCGACACGCGCATGGCGCTGGCGCTGGGCCTGTCGGCGGCCATGAACCAGCCGATCGGCTCGACGAAGTTCGGCGTCTTCCGGATGTGACGGGCATGACCTCGACGGTGAAGACGGCAGTGAAGGATGGCGTGGCCCGCCTGATGCTCAACCGCCCCAGGGAGATGAACTCGTTCGACGCCGACACCGCACGCGCCCTCGTCGAGGCCGTGGAGGCGTTCGGCGACGATCCTGCGGTGCGGGTGCTCGTGCTGGGCAGCGAGGGCCGCACCTTCTCGGCAGGCGGCGACTTCAATTGGGTTCTGACCTGGCCCGACCTCGACGCCATCACCCGGCGGGTCGGGGCCGATGCGATGATGGGGGCGGTTCAGGCCGTATACGATTTCCCCAAGCCGTCGATCGCGCGGGTGCACGGGGCCGCGGTGGGCGGCGGCGTCGGACTGATGCTGGCCTGCGATTTCGCGATCGCCGCGAGCTCCGCACGGTTCGGCCTCACCTCGGTGCGTAACGGATTGCTGGCCGGGATCGCGATTCCGGTCCTGATCGAGGCCGTCGGGCCCAGGGTGGCGCGCCAACTGCTGATGCACGGGGGCATGTTCGACGCGGCGACCGCATTGCGCATCGGCCTCGTCGATCAGACGGTGACGGATGAGGCGCTGGACGCGGCTGTCGATACCCTCTGCGACGAGCTGATGCTGGGCGCGCCGTCGGTGCAGCGACTGGTCAAGGAACTCGTGCCCCAGATCGACTCCCTGCCGCATGGCCTGGATACGGCCGACCTCGTCGGACAGCATGTCGCGCAGCAGTGCGTCACCGACGAGGCAACCGAAGGCATGCGGGCCTTCCTTGAAAAGCGCAAGCCGAAATGGGCAATCTGATGTTCTCCAAGATCCTGATCGCCAATCGCGGCGAGATCGCCTGCCGCGTGATCAAGACGGCACGTCGGCTCGGCATCAAGACGGTCGCCGTCTATTCCGACGCCGACCGGACGGCGCGCCATGTCGCGATGGCCGACGAGGCGGTCCATATCGGTCCCTCGCCGGCGCGCGAAAGCTACCTGCTCGCCGACAGGATCATCGCGGCTGCCAGGCGCACGGGGTCCGGAGCGATCCATCCCGGCTATGGCTTCCTGTCGGAGAACGCCGCCTTCGCCGAAGCCTGCGAGGCTGCCGGCATCGTCTTTATCGGACCGCCGCCCTCGGCCATCCGCGCCATGGGCTCCAAGAGCGAAGCCAAGA
>Ga0182792_1002074_pt1 | contig 14901 bp, 18 predicted proteins | sample Passage237B_FD_130497 | JGI IMG/M metagenome (GOLD analysis project Ga0182792, IMG submission 130497) | Cellulose adapted compost microbial communities from Newby Island Compost Facility, Milpitas, CA, USA - Passage2 37B (version 2) (version 2) ...
GAGCCAGGGCCACCGTCTGCTGCCGAGCGCTGCCGGTGTCGGCCAGCCCAGCAGCCTCGCGCGCCTGGTCGATGCGGGCCAGCTCAAGCTGGAAGTCCTGCTCGGCCTTCTTCAGGGCTACTCGCTGATCGCCGGTCAGGCCCATGACGGCCTCGGCCACATCGCCCTCGGAAGCGTCCGCGCCCAGGCCAAGGGCCGCAGCCACCGCGGCAACGGCCTGCCCTGCCAGCGGACCGCCAAGGGCTGCGCCCAGCGCCGGCGCAACGCCTGCGACGATCTTCTTCCAGTCGATGTCGCTCATGCCAGCTCCTGCAGGTTGGCGGCCACGCGCCGGGCCCAGCCGCGCCCGAACGAGGGCCACGTGGCGAGGTCGGTATAGAAGCGCAGCCGCTGGGCGTTGAAGTGCGCCCCGAGTTGCGGGCCGGCCGCGCGCGCTGCACCTACCGTGACGGCGCCGATCACCCCATCGGGCGTCGTGCCCACGGCGCGCTGCAGCCACTTGGCGGCCTGGCTGGGCCCGTGGTTCACCGCAGCATCGAACACGTCGAAGCGGATGCCCTCGGGCAGCTCGTCGGCGCGCACCGGGGCCCAGTACGACTTGCGGTAGATCGCCTTCGCCGTGTCAATCGGGAGGTCGCGCATGGGGCCGGTGTAGCCGTGCTGCCGCGCCACGTCGACGGTGACGCCCCACATGGTCTCCCCGCCCGGATCCTTGGGGTTGTTGACGTACGCGCCCTCGTGACCGAGAAGTCGCTCGAAGGCTTGGTCGAAGTTCATCGCACGATCCCTCCCGTGGCCCGCTTCTCGGCCTCAAGGTTCTCGATCCGGAATTTCAGGATGGCGATCTCGCCCTGCACTGTGGCGGTGGCCTGGTTGCCGGCCTTGACCGAAATCTTCATGTCGGTCACGTCCTCGCCCAGCCGGTCGAGCTTGTAGTAAAGGCCGAAGCCGCCGCCCACAATGGCCGCCGCCACGCTCAGCAGCCACGTCAGCGGCAGCTTCATGTCGATGACGCGGGTCACCTTCTGGCCCGTGAGATCGCCGGGGCGCGAGTCGTAGGTCACGCCCGGCCCTCCAGCGCGGCAATGCGCGCCTCCTGCGCCTGTACGAGGCCGTGCAACTGCTGGATCGCGTGCATGGCGTCTAGCAGCATCTCGCCGACATCCAACTGCTTCCAGGTGTCGCCCTGCAACACCCAGCGCGGCTCGATGCGCTCCACCTCCTGCGCGATCACGCCCACGTCGTGCGGGGCGCCGCTGTCGATTCCCTCGATGAAGCGGAATCCCACGAAGCGGATGCGGTCGATCTTCTCCAGCGAGTCAGCCGCGGTGTCGGCGATGTCGAGCTTCAGGCGCTCGTCCGAAATGGTGTAGCCCCATGACACGTTGCCCACCCCCGTCACCTGGGCATACAGCGCGTTCTGGCCGGAGACCCGTCCCATACCGGTCACTGTGTCCAGGCGTTGGATGGTGGCGCCCGCCGTCGTATAGCCCGGGCTATTCGTGAAGCTGGCGAGGTCGGACGGCCGGCCGTTGACGTTTCCCCACGTCGTGTAAACGGCCTGAGCATTCCCGTCCACGTTGATCACCGACCGTCCATTCACCGTGTCGTAGCTGATGGTGAAGACGTTGGGGGTCCCGCGCTTCACGTACTCGGCCGCGGCGGTTCCGCCGAGGTTGGTCGCGTTGCTCGCCGTAGTGGCGGTGGTGGCCGTGTTGGCGTTGCCTGCGATGTCGATCGGCCAAGTGTTCCCGTAGTCGGTCGAATCGACCTGCACGCGCAACCGACTGGTGCCGTCCCATCCGATCTTGACAGCACTGCTGGTCTGGCTCGGGCCGGTGCCCTGCTGCACGGGGGTGTAGCCGAGCGCGCCGGTGATGGCGTTGCTTGAGAAGCCAGCGCCATCTCGCAGCATGGCGATAAACGACCCGTGGTAGCGCAACTGGTCATCCAGCACGCTCGGCGGATCGGTCGCGCCGTCCGGGTTGTTCAGTGCAGGCGTCTGCGATAGGTTGGCAATGTCGGTGGTGACTGGCATGTGGGCTCCAGAAACGAGAAAAGCGCCCGGAGGCGCTTGATGGGGTTCTAGAATCGGGCCGTGAACTTCGACCCGATATTTCTCGGCTACTTGGTCGGCCTGGCGATCCTGGCCGTCATCAACTCACTGAGAGGAAAGTAGGCCCCCACCGATGGCGGCGCCGGGAAGAAGCAACGTCTCCCTAAGCGGCTGAACGGGGGGATTGGCAAGAAGCCCGGGAGTGATGTTCTGCGCGGCTCGTTGCCCAACGCTGACCTCGATGTTGCGCAAAGGCTGGCCGATGTTCGGGCCGATGATTGGGACCTTCGTGCTCAGGTCGAGTAGCCGTCCCATCACCGCACCAGCCGTGTTGCTGTTGTTCACCGCAGAGCCTGCTGGTTGGTTCTGCATGTAGCTCGCGACCCGTCCAACAGCCCTCAACTGCGCCAGTTCCTCGGGGCCGAAAAACAATGACAGCTTCTGGTCGCCGATCTTGTTGAGCGCCTTGTTCAACGCCGCCTGAGACACGGTGCCAACCTCATCCGCCCGTCCGCTGAGGGCTTGCTGCTTGATGTGGTTCACCAGGGCATTCTTGATCGTCTCTCTTCCGGCGGGGCCGACAGCGCCAGCAATCTCTCTCGCCTCGCTCAGAGAGCCGTTGATGACGTAGTTCTGCGCGATCCTCTCCGGCTCGGCAGACCGACCTGCAGATAGCACTTGCCGCACCAGCGGGGAGGACTCCTCGAATGCATAGGCCGCCCTCGTAGCAGCTCTGGCTCGGTTCACCGCCTCAATCGCACTTCCAGCCTGTGCATCCGCATTGCGCATAGCCTGAGCCATCTGCCCAGTGACGGGGGCCAGTCCCAGGTCAATCCCCCGAGGGTTGGTGATCGGAGCGATGGGCGTCGATTCCAGAGCATTCCGGGCGATCCGAGCGGCTGCGGCCGTGTTGCCGCCCTGGCTCATCTCGTTCGACAGCATGGACTGCAGGTTGCGATATGCCTGCGCGGTGAAAGGCTGCCGCCCGGTCTGGAATGCCTCCATGTATCGACTGATGGTCGGATTCATGAACGGCATCATCCCCTCGTCGCCGAGCGCTTGGTTGATCCTGTTCAGGGCATCTGGATAAATCGGCTGGGTCGAGTACCCGGGCGCATTTCTGGCTGCATCCCAAGCCGTACGCTCCGCGCCGCGCAGCGCCTCCTGTCGTGCGAGCACTGAGCCGGCCACCGTCTGCCCTGCATCCCTGGCTTCACCCCCCGCCGATGCCCCTAGATCGTTCAGGCGGCCGATCAGGACATTGTTGTTTCGGTTCTGCAGGAGCGGAAGCCCATGAAGCTGACCGTCAGAGCTGTTCGCGGCCATCTTCGCGAGGTTCATCTCCCGAGTGATCTGCACCGGGTTCTGCGAGACCATCCCCCGCGTCGGAGTAGCACCTACGGAAGCGAAATCGGCCAGCCGGCGAACAGCGGCAGGGTCCACCTCTTCGCCGGCCTTGAGCGCTGCCCCCAGTTCGCGCCTCAGAGATTGGCGCGCACGCTCCGGTACTCGCGACCAGTCACCCCCAGCACGCTCCACCAGGCCAGATATCCGAACGTCCAACTCCTGCGGGGTCAGTTTCGGCGTGAACGCACTGCGTGCCGCGCCGGTGACTCGTGAAATGCCTGCGGGCGCCATCCCTCCTGCAACGGACCCGACCACGGTGGCGATGCCCTGCTCAAGCGGGCTTCCCCCGGCCTCCCGGGATGCGCCGCCAGCAAGCCCCCCGCCAGCAGCCGCACTCAACTGTTGCGCGGGATTGGCTGCAAGCGACGAGCCCACCGTGCCACCCAGCCCGGGAAGTGCAAAAGCCGCTCGAGCCGCACCAAGCATGCCACCGGAACCGGCGACGAGGCGAGTCGCATCGCCAACTACGCGCTCCGTAGGCGTCTCCGGAGTCGGGAGTCCAACACCAGAGGCAGCATCTGATGCAACCTCCCCCAGCGGCTTGGATTGACCTTGCCACCCGAACAGGCGCAGCAGCGGATCGGTCACCAACTGGCGGATAGGCTCAGTCACGATCTGCGCCGCTTGTGCCGGCCCCTCCAACGCATAGCGTGTGGTGAGGCCCAACTGCCGAGGGATGCTGTTCAGCGCCTTGCCCGTGGACACGACAGCAGGCTCATCAGGCAGTAGCTCGAACCTGGCGCGAGCGCCCGATCCCTCGTCGATGAGTTCATAGGCCATCAGCCCACCTCTTTCCAGATCAGCCCGTCAGACTGGTAGATCTTTCCGGTGTCGCTATCGCGAATACGTTTTCCCTTGTAGTCCTTGGCCGGAGGACGAGTCTCAAACACTGGGCGCTGTTGCGCGGGCTTCGTTTCAACCTTGGGCTGCGTGTCCAACACATCCACCGGAGAAGCGCCACTCCTGACCTTCTCCATCACGTTCTGATGGCTTTGAATGCGGTAGTTGGCCGTCTTCTCCAGGGCGCCAAGGAGCGTATCCAGTTCCGGCCGAGTGAAGTTGCTGATGTCGCCCGCTTCGGCGCGGCGCAGGATGGCGCGCTCGTTTTCGGTGATCTGCCCCTGCCCCTTCATCTGCCCGGCGGCGGACAGTTCCTGTCGCGCAAGACCCTGGATTGCATTGCGGGTGTTCGACAGGCGCTCCGCATCGTCTTTGCCGCCCACACCGAGCACCTGCCCAATCTGCGCCAGCGCCACACGTGCATTCGCCCCCGGACCCAGGAATGCCTTGTCGAGGCCGGAGCGAATCTGCTGGACGTTCTGCAGCGTGCTTTGGGCCGATTGAGCGCCCGCTTGGCTGGTGGATACCACCTCTGCAGCGGCGCGTCCCAGGGCATCCGTCATGGTTCGCTGCGCGCTGATTTGCCCCTGCTGGGCCGGAGACAGCTCTGTTACGTTCCCCGCAGTCACCAGCGGCGCCGCGCCGTACTGCGCCTGCTGGCCTTCCAGGCGCGCGATCTCGGCGTCGATGGCCGCCTTGGACGCCTGATCCGGCACCTTCTCCCGATCACGGCGCAGGGCGGCGATCTCGCGCGCAGCCGCGCCTGGTGCGGCACCCATGTCACCAGCCACGGTCGTGCGCATCTGCGCCTCGGTGCCGTAGCCGGCCGGTGCGCCGCCGGGCGCAGGCTGACCACCGAGAACCTCAGCGCGGGAGCGGAGGACCTTCTCGCCGTTCGGACCCAGCACCGTCTCCGGCGTCCAGTTCGCCTGCGCCTGGCCGGCTGCGTTCTGGAAGGCCGAGAAGGCGCCAACGGCGCCGGGCGTGGGCATCACCGATGGCAGCCCGGTGCGCGGGTCGATCAGCGTCAGCGTGGACTTCCCGTCCTGTGAGGTGTTCAGGGACGGCAGGAATCCCGGCTTGATGCTGTTCTTGTCGTAGGCGTAGCCGCCCGTCACCTGCATGTCCGGCGTGCCGCGCTTGAACAGCATGTCCGCGATTCCCTTACCGCCGTTGCTGAAGTAGTCGGCCACGAGGGCGTCAACGGGGATGCCGAATTGCTTCGACCATTCCGCGAACTTGCCTTGCGATGGTGCGGGCGTATCCGCCGGTGCTCCAGCGGCAGCCTTCAACGCCACCCCGGCCGTGGCCGAGTCTGCCCCGGGCGAAGCGGCAGAAGCCGAACCAGGCGCCCCGAAGCCGCCACCCAGGAAATAGGCGTCCTGGCGCGATTGACGGTCGAGCTGAGCCCGCCTCAACGCATCCTGCGACTTGTTCTCCGCGATCTGACTTTCCAGCAGGCCAATCTTGAGCTTGTTCTGCTGGAGAGCCTGCTGCTGCGCCTGCCAGTTCTGCAAAGCACCGGCGATGCGCTGCCCGGTCGAGCCCTGCCCCGGGCCGCCAGCAGCCAGCAGGCCGATCCCAAGTTGGAACTGCGGGTCTTCAATGAGGGTTTCCAATAGTCCCGCCATCACTTCCCCTTCACGGCTGGTTCGCCAGGTATTGCTTGTTCAACTCGGCTTGACGTTCGGGGCTGTAGTAACCCGAGTACAGGCCAAGCGGGTCACGCCCGCCCATCGCCAGGTACTGGCGCATGTCCGACTCCACTTCGGTGTTGCTCGCCTTCGGCGTGCCCGGCGACGAGGAGCCCAACTGCCCGGGCGCCCAGTTCGTCAGCATCGCGCCCGGCGGCGCCGAGCCGTAGCGGAACGTGCCATAGGAGCCGTTCCAGGGGATCTGCGCACCCTGCGCCATGAGCATGCTGAGCACCGGCGACGCCTGCGACTGCTGCGTGAACACCTTCTGCGGCTGCATCTGGCTCTGCACCTGGTTGGCCAGCAGGCCGCCCTGCAGCAGCCCGGCCGATGCCATCGGGTTCTGGTCCTGGTAGTCCAACAAGCCGAACATGGCGCCCTCCTACTTGCTGTTGGGCTTCAGGTCGCCGTACGAGACGAAGCCGGGCCCGAGCTGCGCCGCCGCGTTGGTGTCCCCGGCGATGGCTGCATTGCCCAATGCCAGCTTCGCCGCGTCGATGTCGTTCTGTCGACCTTGGGCGCCGAGCAGGCTCTGGAAGTTGGCGCCCAGCAGCCCGAGGTCACCCCAGTTCATCGCCTGCGGCCTCGCATCGGGGTTCTTCCGGTCGTACCCGAGCTGCTGCGACCCCAGCGATTGCAGGAGGCCCGGCAGGATGCTCTTGGCGTAGTCCGACAGGGTGAACTGGTTGTTGTACGCCGCGAGCTGCTGCTGATTGAACGGGCTCTGCGTGTACAGGTCCTGCAGGGCGTTGCCCTGGATCGCCTGGCGGGCCATCCACGGCTGCGCGGCCGCCCACGGGCCGGATGAAGACGAACTGCCACCGCCGCCGTCCGAAGAAAGTGCGTTTCCAACAACGCCGACCGCTGCGCCAGCCACTGCACCCCAAGACATTCAACTACCCTCCGCGGCGCTGGGCGCCAGCTTCAACTGCGACTCGCAGAACAGACGAAATTCCTCCGGCGTCTGCGCGATGAACTGGCGTTCGATCTCGTCAACGTCGGTGAGGTCGGTTGGATGGATCACGGTCCACACCGTCTCCTCCAGCGCATACGCGGCGCGGCGTGTGCCGGGCGGTGCGATGTAGGTGAACGGCGCCCGAATTTCCCTCGTGGTGCCGTCTTCCATATAGAGCAGCAGCGCGCCCTTGCTCATGATCGACAGCGCGGCGGTCTTGTGAATCTTGCCGGTCAGCACCGTGCCGGCCGGGATCGTCATCTCGCGCGCGTAGACGCCGGGCGCGAAGTGGTTCCGCACTGGGCATTCCACGGCCGGGCACTCGGCACGGATGAGCGCCTCCAGCGCATCGATCTTGTCGTGGCGTGCCGCGGACATGGCATGCCGCACAGCGCCGGTGACGGCATCGGAAACCGTGCTCATCAGCCGCCCGTCCCCCACCAGTTGTTCGAGTTGCCCAGGTTCGCCAGGTCGTTCGAGTAGTTGGTGCCGCTGTTGTATTGGTTGGTGTTCCAGGCGTTCTGAATGCGGTTGCCGGCCATGGCCCCGCCGATGGCCGCCGACACAGGATCGCTCTGCTGGTTGCCGTTAATCGTCTGCGTGCTGCCCCCAGAGCCCAGGCCGCCGGCCGTGTTGGCGAACTGCTGCAGGTAGTTAAGCGGCGTGTTCTGGATCGTCGTGGCGTTGTTCAGGTCCTGCTGGCTGAAGCCGTTGAGCAGGTTGAGCAGCCCCAGGCCGTTGTTGAAATTGGCCTGCTGCTGCGTGAACGCATCGTTGTAGACGTTCCGATTGAAATTCTGATTGTTCCAGTAGTTGCCCGCATCGAACTGCTGCTGCCACTGGTACATCCCGAGCTGGTTGTTGTAGTCCTGCGCGCGCATCTGGTTGGACAGGTTGCCCAGGTTCTGCTGCAGCTGGCTTTGTGCCTGCCGGTTCATCTCATCGATGCCCGAATTTCCGAACGACCCCGAGCGCACCATCGCCGCGTTGAAGGCGGGCTGCGCAGACAGGTCGTAGTTGTTGATCAAGTCCTGCGAGGAGGAATCGATCATCTGCTGCAGGTACGGGTTCGACTGCTGCAGGTAGGGGTTGGAAGCGGCGCTGCCGCCGGTCCACATGCTGTCATCAGCCATTGGATGCTCCTGAAAATTCGGGGACGGCTGGAAGTTCAGCCATCAGTTCGGCCTCGGTGGGCACAGGGCGGCGGCCGGCCTGCACATCGGCCAGCACCGCGTAGCAGTGGGCATAGGTCTGGTCCATCCACTGCGCGAAGACGACGCCCTCGTCGTGGAACGGACCGGGATAGCCGGCACGCAGCGCCGCCGTCACGATGCTGTCGTAGCCCTTGAGGCGGGCCGCAGCATTGAGACGCTCATCTACCGCTCGCAGAAGCAGGGCAGCGGTGTCATCCATGCTCGGCGGAGGCGGCACGTACTCACGCGGCATGCCGTCCGGACCGACTTCGATTTGCTTACCAAGCAGGTCGCGGTAGATCTCATCGGGCACGTCGATCAGATCGGACGGCAGGTCCGGGTAGTTCTGGAAATCGGCGTACCAGCCGAGCATGGAAGGAGAGAACTTCATGTCAGTTCCCCACAGCGATCCAGTTGGCACGCCGGGCGGCGCCAGCCCCGAGCCCGACGAACAGGACGTTCATGCCCGTCGTACTGCTGTTGGCGATGGTGGTCGGCTCGTTGCCCGCGCTAGCGTCTCCATTCGATGCAACGGATGCCCGGTTGTCGACGAACGCGACGGGGAACGTGACCGTAATGTTTCCGCTGCCGCCCGTCGTGCCCACCAACGTGCCGAACTGGATGAGCCAACTGCCAAGCCAGGAAGGAAACTTCACATAGCTCGCATTGGTGCCGAGGCTGATCACGAAGCCGGCAGCAGTGGCGATATTCAACATCGCACCACGAATCCAAGAGGAGGACACCGCCTTGGTGCTGTTGTCGGAAGTGGCGGGTGTGGACAACAGCAATAGGTCGCCGCTCATCGTGTCGCCGGCCTTCGACACCTTGCCGTTGATGTCGATCTGCGCCTTCGACAGGCCGTCCACCAGCGCATTCACCGCCAGCGCAGCGCGCCGCATCCACTCGATGAGGGCATTGAAGAAGCCAGTGCCCTGGGTGACGCGCGGATCCGGTTCGAGCTTGTTCATCGTCCGCCCACCACCTTGAGCACCGGCGCGTACAGCGTCTCGCTGTGGTCGCCCGTCATGTCCACGCGCACGCGATGCCAGCGGCCGGACTGCTGCAGATCGAACTTGCCGTCGTTCAGCGCGCACATCGCGTCGGGCACCAACTCCTCACCCTCCGTCCACTTCCGCAGGCCAGTCGCCTCCGCCGTGGCCGGGTTCCTCGTGAAGCGGATACGGAAGCGCTCGATCATGGTCACAGCATCGTCATCTCCTATGTCGCCGGTGGTCAGGCTGGAATCGACGCACACGCCGGACAGCGACTGCAGTTGATTGGAGGCGTCGAAGAAGGCCGGCGTCTCGCCGCCGCCCATCCAGAATTGCGAGTCCACCGGCACGTTGGGCAGCGCGTCGATGGTCGGCGCATATGAATCCAGGCCGTCGATGGCGACCCCGGGCGCGATGTAGTTCAGCGGAGCCTGCACCACCATGTCATCGACGCCCCAGGCTTTGCGCTTCGTGTGGTAGACCAAGCATCGGTCCAGTGCCCCGGTGCTGTTCTTCGACGGGTAGCGCACGCGCACCAGCGAGTTGCGCCGGTCGTAGCTCACCGAGGTGCGGTAGCGATAGGTCGGGCTGCAGTTATCGGCCCACCAGCGCCTCACCACGCCGTCACCAATCGAAACTGGCGCCGTGCCGTCGAAGAGCCAGAAATCGTCGTTGCTGGCGAAGAAATGCACACCGCCGATGTCGCAGACAGCCTCCGGTCCCACCGCGCCGGCCTCAGCACCGCGGATCGCCTGCCAGGCCCAGGAGCCTTGCGCGGCCCCCACGAACTGGCCGAGGAAGATGCCGCGTGCCTTGTAGGCCACCACATAGTCGCCCAGCGGCAGAGCTGCCTGGATGGCGCCCTCCACAGCCACCAATCGGCCGGTGGTCGCGCCGGTGGCCACGCTCGGCGTCCAGTTCGTCTGATCCGATTGCGCGCAGCACCACCAGCGATCCGGCGACACCCCGTAGGTGCCTTCGTTCGTACCGAAGGCGATCACGAAGTTGTTGGAAGCGCTGACCACGATCTTTGCGCGCGGCGCGCCGGCGATGTCGGCAAATGCTGCCGCGTTCGAGGATTGCATGGGGTCGACCAGGTTGGAGAAGATGGTCGTGTCCCCGAATTGGCAGATGCTCCAGCGCGATTCCGTCGAGCCGGTATAGCCGCCCGGCTTACTGCGGTCCGTCCAGGCGCTGCCCGTCGCCTCGTAGATGTGCGTCTGGGTGGCGGCGAAGACGCGGCGCGTCCCGTCCAGCTTCGTCACCACCGCGGCGCCGCGGCAGGGTGCGGCCAGGGCGGCCAGCGCCGCCGGGACAGGCGCCGGCGCACCCTTGAACCCGGCCTCGAAGGGCACGAGATGCTGACAGTCGGTCAGCACGCCCGGCGTCGTCGGGTCGGCGTCGGGGGCAAATCCGATGATCGGCTTCATCGCCGACGCATCCTCAGCGGCGAGCCGCTGATCATTGCGGCACCATCAGCGCTCTTGGCCGCATCGATGGCCTTGTCCAGCAGGGCGCCAAACCGGCCCGCCTCGTCGGGGTTCTTCTGCCAGACGGCGCCCTCGATGAGTGCTGCGAAAAGGTACAGGTCCGGGCTGGCAACCAGCAACTGGTTGGTATCGCCGTCCCCCTGCAGCGCTACAGGGCGTGCGTAGTAGCGTACCTCGATGGGCTCAACCGCATCCGGCGTAGCCCCTAGCACCAGCTGCGCGCCCTCGATGCCGTACACGCCTTGCCACGGGTCACGCGCGGCATAGATCTCGTCCACCGGGCGGTATTCCAGGGGTCCGCGGTCAGTGCGCAGCGCCTTGAACTGCAGCCAATCGGCCGGCAGCGAGATCGTGCGTACCGCCGGCGTCGTCGTCAGCGTGTCGGACTTGATCATCGTGCTCAACCGCAGCATGCGGAAAAGTCTCGTCTCGCCCAGGCGCACGAAGTCCGGCACCGCATTGGCGAACTTCGAGTCGCCACGGTTGGACCAGTTGATGATCGCAGCGCGTAGCTCGGCGTAGGTTGAGATCGCCATCGGGCTCAGGCCTTCAGGTAGGCTGGATACGCGCAGAACGCCGGGTTCGCGCGGAAGAACGCCTTCATGGCGCGCTCGCGCTCGGCGTCGTCAGGGATCTGCAGGATGTGAGACTCCCACGGCGGGATCACACCAACCTCCTTGCCTTCTCCCCATCGCCTGCCGTCGTTGCGCTCGCGCATCTCCTGCGCGCGGCGCAGGTATGGCTCAGCGTCGTACACCTTCTCGCACACGACCTGATCGCCTTCAAAGTGGTAGATCGTGCGCACGCCGGTTTGCGGGTTAACGCCCTCATCGATCTTGAAGTGGCCGAATTCCATGGGCAGCTCCCCAAAGAAAAGGGGCCCCGAAGGGCCCCTCGTTGCTCTCGCCTGATATGGATCAGGTGCCGGAAAGGTCGGCGATCTTCCAGCAGGCCTTCTCGGCTTTCACGCGCAGGGTGGCGTCCACCAGGATCTGCTCGCTGTCGGCGTCCCCCAAGCGGCCGAGCGGCTTGGCCTGGAATGGGCGCAGGTAGACGATGTCCACCTCGCTCTTGTCGATGCCGAAGACCATGCCGCCGGCGGCCATCATGTAGTGAGGGATGTGCGCGACCGAACCGAAGTCCGACACGTACACGTCCGCGCCCGCCACGATGGTGGCCTGCTCCTCGCCCTTGACGTCCTTGCGGATGCCGGCGATGCCCACGAAGGCGGACGCGACCACCTTGGAGGCCGGCGAGAAGTACGCCGTCTTCGGCACCTTTCCTGCGGCCGTGTAGGTCGTCTGCAGGGTGGTCTTGTAGATGCTCTCGGTCAGCGCACGGGGGGTGCCTGGGGTTGGCGCCACGGTGGCGGCGCCGGAGGTGTGGGCCACGGTCGAGCCGCCGGCGCCGTGGTTCGCGTTGCTGTACAGGAGCACGCCAAGGCCGGCAGACTTGGCCGCAGCCGCGCCGCTGCCGAGCACGGCGGGGTTGGCCGAGACCACCATGGCCTCGACGTCACGCTGCAGCTCCTTGTACATCTTGGCCTTCTGGTAGGCCATCTCGGACTTCTTGCCGGCCTTGTCCACGACCTCGGCGCGACCGGAAATGGTCACGGTGTCCTGGAAGATCTGGCAATAGTTGCCGACGCGGTTCGGGGGGGTCTTGGCCGAGGCCGTCGCCTGGTCGCCATCGATCGCGGCGTTGTTGGCGTTCGGCGCGCGCAGGGCATCCCGGCTCCACTCGTGGAAGGTCTGCTTGGCGCTGCCGCGGCCGGCCGCCGAGACGATGGGCGTCGATTCGGGGTCCTGGCGGGAGATGAAGTCCACCAGATCCTCGCGGACGTTGTTGCTGGCGTCGTACCGGTCGTACGTGTTGGTCAGTTGGGTCATGACGACTCCTAGAGGTTGTTGCGTGCGATGAAAGCGGCGAGGTCGTCACGACTCCCCCGGCCGCTGCGAAGCCGCTCGACTTGGCGCTTCTCGCGCGTGTCGTTGCGGGGCACGGATTGCTTCTGAGGCAGGCGCGGTGCATCCGCGGCCTTCTTCGTCACCTCGGCTTTTTTGCGCTGAAGTTCCCGGTAAGCGACGGCGTCGTTCATGATCAGCACCAGGGCCGGGTCGTTCAGGTTGGAGAACCGCTTCTGCGGCACGCCGTAGTCCTTCATGACCGTCTCGAAGATGTGCTGCAGCTTGGGCTTGTCGATGCCCTTCTGCCCGATCACACCCCAGCAGCGGGCATATGCTTGTTGCATCTCCTGCTGCCGTTCCTGCTGCTGCTGAAACTGCGCCTGCTGGATCTGATTCTGGATGTTCGTGAGAACGCCCCTCACCTGATCCGCGCGGGCCATTTCGGCGACGTAGCCGGCCGGGTCCGCTTGCGCGAGCGCCATCATTTCCTGCGGGCTCTTCAGCCCAGCGAGTTGGAGCACAGCCGCCTGTGCCATCTGCGCCTGCTGCACGAACTGGGTTTGGGCCTCGGCAACCTTGGCCTTCACCACTTCCGTGGCCTGCTCCTCTCGCCGCGCCAGCTCCTGCGTCTTGCGGGTGTAGTCCGCATGTCGCTGGTAGCCGGCGATGAGTTCCTTTTCGTCAACCTCTTGTTCGAGGTCCGCGCCGTCTTCGCCCTTGACGGTGACTTTGAACTTGCGACCGCTTGTCGGATCCTGGGGCTGCTCCGGGGCGTCATCGGGCTCATCGCCCTCTTCCCCATCATCCGGGCTGTCGTCTACGTTGTCAGGCTCGTCCGTGTCCTGCTCGGGGGACGCGCCAGATGGCTGCGCTTTCTGAGTATCGTCGGCCCGGTCAGAGTCCGGGTTATCGACCAGAAAGCGCGCCACTTCATCAGCAGAAACCGGGGCCGTATCGGCTTGTCCGTCCATTCGATGTACCTCAGTCAGAACCACCCCCCTTGTCGCCAGAGGTGGCTACGGGCGCGCATCACTGCGGAGGCCCAGTTGGTAGGCGACTACCGTGAAAACCTACGCAGCGCCTTCTTGGCCGCGCTCTCGTTCCTGTGCTGATCCAGCTTGATCGCGGCCAGCTTGCCGCCCTCGACCATGCGCCGCAGGATTTGCTCGAAGTCGTCGGTCACGGCGGCAAACTGGCGCGCCAGACGCAGCCCTTCGGCATCGCGCAGATCGCACTTCTTGAACGCCTCGACGTTGAGGCGGTGCAGTTGCTCCATCGCGCTCGTAAAGGCCGGGTTGTCCAGCACCAAGCGGGCATTCGTGCCCATATCGACAAGCTGCTGGTCGGTCACGGCTTCACCTCCCTGCTGATCTCCGCGGTGGCGGTTTCCGTGGCACTGTTCGCCACCTTGGCCTTGCTGCTGATGTTCGCTACCTCGACCTTCGCTGCAACCTCAAGTTCCAACTTCTCACGTTGGAAGGCCATTTCCTCGGCACGGCGCTGGTTCTCGTAGAACGACTTCATCTGCTCCATGCGCTCTTCCATCGCCATGCGCTGAGCATCGGTCTGCTGCTGGGCCTGCTGCCTCACTGCCTCGACCTGCGCCTGCATCTCGCGCTCCATCTGGTCGGCGCGGGCTTTGTACTCCAGCTCCATTTGCTTGGCCTGCATGCTCTGCTGCAGTTCGGCCTGCTTCATCTGACCCTGCATCTGCATCTTAGCCTGTTCCAACTGCAGTTGAGGCGGCGGCGGGCTCGGCGGCAACGGCTTGCCCTGCGGGTTCCCCAGGAAGTCGCCCACGTTCTTCTGCCCCATCAACTCAACGATCTTCGCGGCCGTGTTGTAGATGTTCTGAGGCTGGATCATCAGCTGCGCATAGGGCGTCTGAGACAGCCCCATCTGCATCTGGAACAGCTGCTGGAAGAAGGCGATCTGCTGCTGTTTGTCGCCCGTTCCCAGGCCGACATTGATCGTCATGTCGTACTGATCCCGCCATTCGTTCGGGTCGTACTGGACGAACTCGCCCCTCAAGCGGAACGCGATGGGCTCCATTTCCCCATCCGTCAGCAGCTTGAGAATGCCCTGGAAGATCGGTTTGACCAGCGTTTCAGCGAAGATGCGGGCAATCAACTTGATCCGCTGCTTGGCCGCGTTGGCGGTCATCATGACCTCGGCGGCAGTGCGATCCGGCCTCAGCGCGTTGGGGTCCAGGCCCTGCTGCTGCTTCGATACCCCCGTGCGCTTCTCGGCCATGTCATCGACATAGGCCAGGACGGGGGGGCAGTGGGGGGGGGTGTTTGGGGGGGGGCCCCCCCCCCCACCCCCCCCCCCCGCCCCCGCCGCCGCTCACCCCGCACCTCGCACACA
>Ga0182792_1002077_pt1 | contig 14889 bp, 10 predicted proteins | sample Passage237B_FD_130497 | JGI IMG/M metagenome (GOLD analysis project Ga0182792, IMG submission 130497) | Cellulose adapted compost microbial communities from Newby Island Compost Facility, Milpitas, CA, USA - Passage2 37B (version 2) (version 2) ...
GACGGGAACCGGCCCGGCTCCGGAAGGACCGCCGCGACCCGGATCGTGCCGCGCCGGAGTCCCGCGTCGCCGCAAGGCCCGCCTGCGCGGTCGTCCGCATCCGTGCACGCCTGCAGGCGTGGCGCGGCGCCGCTCATCGCGCGCCGTGGCTGCGGGTGCCGTGCGGCGCTGCGCCCGCGGCGGCCGGCAAGCCGGCTCCCGCCAGGCAAGTCCCCCGGCTCAGCCCACCCACACCCGGGCGTTGCGGAACATGCGCATCCACGGCGAGTCCTCGCCCCAGCCGTCGGGATGCCAGCTCAGGTTGACCGTGCGCAGCACGCGCTCCGGGTGCGGCATCAGGATGGTGGCGCGGCCATCCTCGCTGGTCAGGCCGGTGATCCCGTCGGGCGAGCCGTTCGGGTTCAGCGGGTAGCGCGTGGCCACGTTGCCGTCGCCGTCCACGTAGCGCAGGGCGACGCGGACCGCGGCCTGGTCCACCGCGCTGTCGAACTCGGCGCGGCCTTCGCCGTGGGCCACGGCCACCGGGATGCGCGACCCGGCCATGCCGCGCAGCAGCACCGAGGGCGACTCCACCACTTCCAGCAGGCTGGTGCGTGCCTCGAACTGCTCGCTGCGGTTGCGCAGGAACTTCGGCCAGTGCTGCGCGCCCGGGATGATGTCGCGCAGCTGGCTGAGCATCTGGCAGCCGTTGCACACGCCCAGGGAGAAGGTGTCGCCGCGGGCGAAGAACGCCTCGAACATCGCGCGCAGCGCCGGGCGCTCCAGCACCGAGGTGGCCCAGCCGCGGCCGGCGCCGAGCACGTCGCCGTAGCTGAAGCCGCCGCAGGCGGCCAGGCCGGCGAAGCCGTCCAGGCGCATGCGCCCGGCGACCAGGTCGCTCATGTGCACGTCCACGGCCTCGAAGCCGGCGCGGTCGAAGCCGCGCGCCATCTCCACCTGGCCGTTGACCCCCTGCTCGCGCAGGATCGCCACGCGCGGGCGCGCACCGCGCGCCACGAAGGGCGCGGCCACGTCCTCGGCCGGGTCGAAGGCCAGCTTGGGCTTCAGGCCGGGCGCGGCGAAGTCGCGCGCCACCGCACGTTCCTCGTCGGCGCTGTCCGGGTTGTCGCGCAGCCGCTGCATGGCGTGGGTGACCGACCACCAGGCGTCGAACAGCTCCTCCCAGCGCCATTCGGCCAGGCGGGCGCCGTCGCGCATGACGCGCACCACCGGCTTGGCGGTGGGCCGGGCGATGCGCTGCGCGCACTCGGTCAGGGCATGCCGCTCGACCAGGTCGGCGAAGGCCGCGCGGTCCTCGTCGGCGACCTGCACGATCGCACCCAGTTCCTCGTTGAACAGCGTGCGGAACGGGTCGTCGCCCCAGGCGTCGAGCACGATCTCCAGGCCCTGGCGCGAGGCGAAGGCCATCTCGCACAGCGCGGCGAAGGCGCCGCCGTCGCTGCGGTCGTGGTAGGCCAGCAGCAGGCCGGCCTCGCGCGCGTCGCGCACCAGCTCGAAGAAGGCGCGCAGCCGCTGCGGGTCGTCCAGGTCCGGCACCGGGCCGCCGAAGGCCGGCAGGGCGTCGCCCTGCGCGTGCACCTGGGCCAGCACCGAGCCGCCCAGGCGCTGGCGGCCGGCGCCCAGGCCGATCAGCCACAGCTCGCTGTCGCGGCGCGGCGCCAGCAGCGGGGTCAGCTGCGCGCGCACGTCGGCCACCGGGGCAAAGGCGGACACGATCAGCGACACCGGCGAGACCGACTTCTGCGCCTGGCCACCGGCGTGCCACTGGGCCTGCATCGACAGCGAGTCCTTGCCCACCGGGATGCTCAGGTCCAGCGCCGGGCACAGCTCCATGCCCACGGCACGCACCGCGTCGTACAGCAGCGCGTCCTCGCCCGGATGGCCGGCCGCGGCCATCCAGTTGGCCGACAGCTTGACCGTGTCCAGCGCCGCGACCGGCGCCGCGCACAGGTTGGTGATGGCCTCGCCCACGGCCATGCGCGCGGCCGCGGCCGCGTCCAGCAGCGCCAGCGGGGTGCGCTCGCCGAGGGCCATGGCCTCGCCGGCCACGCCGTCGTAATCGGCCAGGGTGATGGCGCAGTCGGCCACCGGCAGCTGCCAGGGGCCGACCATCTGCTCGCGCGCGGTCAGGCCGCCGACGCTGCGGTCGCCGATGGTGACCAGGAAGCTCTTGGCGGCCACCGTGGGGTGCGCGAGCACGCGCAGGCCGGCCTGGTGCAGGTCCAGGCCTGCGGTGGACAGCGCCGGCCACGGGCCGGCGGGCGGGTGCGCGCTGTCGCGGTGCATCTTCGGCGGCTTGCCGAACAGCACGTCCATGGGCAGGTCGATCGCCGCGCCCTCGGGAATGTGCGCCACCGTGGCGCCGTAGCCCACCACCAGCCGCTCCTCGGCGGTGGCGGTGCCGACCACGGCGAACGGGCAGCGCTCGCGCGCGCACAGGGCCGCGAATTCCTCCAGCCGGTCCTGCGGCACGCCGAGCACATAGCGTTCCTGCGACTCGTTGCACCACAGCTGCATCGGCGACAGCGACGGGTCGTCGCTGGGCACCTTGTCCAGGTCGATCACCCCGCCCACGCCCGAGTCGTGCAGCAGCTCGGGGATGGCGTTGGACAGGCCGCCGGCGCCGACGTCGTGGATGCACAGGATGGGATTGCCCGCGCCCAGCGCCACGCAGCGGTCGATGACCTCCTGGCAGCGGCGCTCCATTTCCGGGTTGTCGCGCTGCACGCTGGCGAAGTCCAGGTCCTCGGCGCTCTCGCCGGAGGCCACCGAGCTGGCCGCGCCGCCGCCCAGGCCGATCAGCATGGCCGGACCGCCGAGCACGATCACCGCATCGCCGGGCGAGAGCCTCTTCTTCTCCACCTGGCCGCGGTCGATCGCGCCCAGGCCGCCGGCCAGCATGATGGGCTTGTCGTAGGCGCGGACCAGCGCGCCGCCATCCTCGCCCTGCCCTTCCGGCAGCTCGAAACTGCGGAAGTAGCCCAGCAGGTTGGGCCGGCCGAATTCGTTGTTGAACGCGGCGCCGCCGAGCGGGCCGTCGAGCATGATCTCGAGCGCCGGCGCCATGCGCGGATTGAGCGCGCGCTCGCCTTCCCACGGCTGGGGCAGGGTCGGGATGCGCAGGTGCGAGACCGAGAATCCGGTCAGCCCGGCCTTGGGCTTGCCGCCGCGGCCGGTGGCGCCCTCGTCGCGGATCTCGCCGCCGGCGCCGGTGGAGGCGCCCGGGAAGGGCGAGATCGCGGTGGGATGGTTGTGGGTCTCGACCTTGATGCAGAACGCGGACGGCGCCACCGGCTCGGTGCGGTACACGCCGTCCGGCCCGGGCCGGTAGCGCGAGGCCGGATGGCCCTCCACCACCGCCGCGTTGTCGCTGTACGCGCTGAGCGTGTGCTGCGGGGTCTGCTGGTGGGTGTGCTTGATCATCCGGAACAGCGAGCGTTCCTGCGGCTGTCCGTCGATGGTCCAGCTGGCGTTGAAGATCTTGTGGCGGCAGTGCTCGGAGTTGGCCTGCGCGAACATCATCAGCTCCACGTCCGCGGGCTGGCGGCCCAGCTCGGCGTAGCGCTCGCGCAGGTAGGCGATCTCGTCCTCGGCCAGGGCCAGGCCCAGGCGGCGGTTGGCCTCTTCCAGCGCATCCAGCGGGATGCGCTCCACGGTCCCGCGCGGGGGCGCGGCGAACAGCGCCTGGGCGGCGTCGCGCGACTCCAGCAGGGACTGGGTCATCGGGTCGTGCAGCAGCCGGCCGACGGCCGCCTGCGCCGCGGCGTCCTGCGGCCAGCCGGCCAGGTCCAGGCGCAGCCCGCGCTCGACCCGCGCCACCGCCAGTCCGGCGCCCTGCAGCAGCTCGGTGGCCTTGCTCGACCACGGCGAGCGCGTGCCCAGGCGCGGCACCACGTAGCGCGAGAGTGCGCCGTCGGCGCGCGGCGCCGGCCCGGCGTCGGCCTGGAGGATGCGGCGCAGCGCCGCCGGATCGGGCTCGGCACCGCCGGGCTGGACGAAGTAGACGTGCCAGGCGCCTTCGATGCGAAGGCCGGGGACCAGGGACTGCAGGCGGGATTCGAGCCGCTGCCGGCGGAACGGCGAAAGGGCGGGCGCGCCCTCGAGGACCATCATGTCCGGGGAAGTCGCAGGGAAAGGCCGGCCATTGTACCGGAGCCGGCCCGGCGGCACCGGGCGCGGCGGCCCGCGCGCCGGCGGGGGCCGGTCCGGGCGTTCATGCGCGGGCGGGCCGGCGGCGCGCGACGGCCCGCGGGCGCCGGATCAGGGCGCGCCGGCACCCATGGCGGCGGCAGGGCCGGCCGCCAGGCGGTCCAGCGCCGCGCGCAGCTGCGCCGGCGGCATGTAGCCGCCCAGCTGCGTGCCGTCGGGCGCGAACACCGCCGGGGTGCCGGTCACGCCCAGGCGCTGGCCCAGCGTGTACTGCATGGCCACCGGGTTGGTGCACTCCTTGCGCGGCACGCGCTGGCCCGACTTGGCCTGGGTCAGCGCCTGGCGGCGGTCGTCGGCGCACCAGACCGAGATCATGTCGCGGAAGTCGTCGCTGCCCATGCCCATGCGCGGGAAGGCCAGGTATTCCACGGCGATGCCCAGCCGGTTGTATTCGGCGATGTCCTGGTGCATGCGCCGGCAGTAGCCGCACTCCACGTCGGTGAAAACGCTGATGGTGTACTTCGGGTTCGGCGGGGCGAACACGATGCGCTCGCGCGCCGGCACCTCGGCCAGCAGCTTGCGGCGGAACTCCATCAGGCCGTGGCTGGCGGCCGGCTGCCGCGCCTGGATGTCGAACGGCTGGGCCTGCATCAGGTAGCGCCCGTCGTCGGAGACGTACACCACCTGCCCCCCCAGCAGCACCTCGCGGAAGCCGGGGAACGGCGCCTGGCCGACGTACTCGGGCTGCATGTCCGGCACCAGGCCGCGCAGGGCCTCGCGCACGCGCGCCTCGGGCGTGCCCGCGGCCGGCGCGGGCGTGGCCGCCGCGGCCGGCGCCGGCCCCTGGCCGGCCTGGGGCGGGGGGGCGGGCTGCGCGCAGGCGCCTAGGCTGATGGCGCACAGCAGCGCGAAGACGGGGGAACGGGACATGCGGGAGCACCGTCGCGGGATGTGGACGGGAAGTTTCGCACATCGCGTCCCCATGGCCGCATGCCACAAGCCATGGACGCGCCGGCGGGGCCGTGCCGCGGTGCTCGCTGCGCCGCGCCCCCCGTGGGCCGCCTCAGCCCCGCGGGTGGTGGCGGGCGTGCAGCTGCTGCAGGTGCTCGTTCGCCACCCGGGTGTAGATCTGCGTGGTGGACAGGCTGGCGTGGCCCAGCAGCAGCTGCAGCGCGCGCAGGTCCGCGCCGCGGTTGAGCAGGTGGGTGGCGAAGCTGTGCCGCAGGCCGTGCGGCGTGACCGCGCGCGGGTCGATGCCGGCGGCGGCGGCGTAGCGCTTGAGCGCCTGCCAGTACGCCTGGCGCGTGGGCGCGCGCCGGGCCGGGGTCAGGAACAGCGGCACGTTGCCGTCGCCGTCGGCCGGGACCGGCCGCTCGCCGGCCAGCTGCGGCCGCGCCTGCGCCAGGTAGCGCTCCAGCCAGTGCTGCGACTCCTCGCCCAGCGGCACCAGCCGCTCCTTGCCGCCCTTGCCGCGCACCCGGACCACGCCCTGGCGCAGGTTGACGGCGTTGGCCGGCAGGTTCACCAGCTCGCTCACGCGCAACCCGGCCGCGTACATCAGCTCCAGCATGGCGCGGTCGCGCAGGCCCTCGGGCGCGGCCACGTCCGGCGCGGCGAGCAGCGCGTCCACCTGCGACTCGGCCAGCGCCTTGGGCAGCGGCCGCGGCACGCGCGGCGGGTCGATCAGCGCCGCCGGATCGTCCTTGCGCGCGCCCAGGCGCACCAGGTGGGCGTAGAAGGCGCGCAGGCTCGCCCGCAGCCGGGCGTTGCTGCGCGGCTGGTAGCCCTGCCCGGCGCGCCAGGCCAGGTAGTCGAACAGGGCCTGGCGGTCGGCGCCCGCCAGGCCGCCGCCCGCGCCGTCGCGCCAGCGCGCCAGCTGCTCCAGGTCGCGGCGGTAGGCCTCCAGGCTGCGCCGCGCCAGGCCCTGCTCGGCCCAGGCCGCGTCGAGGAAGCGGCCGATGGCGCGGGCGTCGGCCTCGCGCAGCGGCGGCAGCGCGCGCGCCAGGCGGCGACGTTCCGCGGTGGTGCGTGCACGGTCGTCCATCGGCACAGGATAGCCCCTGGCCGGCGCTATCCTTTGCGCCATGGAAGACGCCCCCGTTGCCGAGACCACCTCCGCACCCGCGCCCGCGCGGCCACGCGCACTGCTGGGCTGGCGCCTGCTGGCGCTGTTCTACGACCTGTGGCCGGCGGTGGCGCTGTGGTTCCTCACCGCGGTGCCGTTCGTGCTGCTGGACGTGGCCATCAGCGGCGACGCCCGCCACAACATCGCGCCCTTCAGCCTGATGGGCTGGCTGCTGTGGCTGGCGTGCTGGGCGGTCACCGGCCTGTACGCCACCGCCAGCTGGCGCCGCGGCGGGCAGACGCTGGGCATGCGCCCGTGGCGCATCCGCGTGGCCGCCGCGGACGGCGGCGTGCCGGCGCGGCGCGCCCTGTGGTCGCGCTACGCGGTGGGCACGCTGTCGCTGCTGGCGGGTGGCCTGGGCTTCTGGTGGGCCTGGCTGGACCGCGACCGCCTGGCGTGGCACGACCGCGCCAGCGGCACCCGGCTGGTGCGACTGCCCAGGCGCTAGGCCGTGCGCTCCGCGCGCCCGGGGCCGGCTAGCCCGACTTGCGCCGGAACAGGAACCACGAGGTCAGCAGCATCAGGATCGGCGGCAGCGCGTAGGCGATGCGGTAGTCGAAGCGGAAGGCGCCGGCCAGCCGCCCGAACTGCATCTGCAGCAGCATGAAGCCCAGGGCGAAGACGATGCCCAGGAACAGGCGCTTGCCCATCCCGCCGCTGCGCAGGCTGCCGAACGCGAACGGCACCGCCGCCAGGCACAGCGCCAGCACGTTCACCGGGTAGAACCAGCGGCTCCAGTAGGTGTCCTCGTACTCGCGCGCGTCCAGGCCGTTGCGCTGCCGGTACTCGATGCTGGCCTGCAGGTCCGCCGCCGAGAGGTTGCGCGGCCGGGTGACGCCGGCGGCCAGGGCATTGGGATCCAGTTGCGAATCCCAGCGCTCCTCGTCCACCCGCGTCTCGCGGGCCTCCGCCGGGCCGAACTCGATGCGGCGCACGTCGTGCAGGCGCCAGCCGGCGGCGTCGTGCACGGCCATGCCCGCACGGGTCAGCGAGCGCAGGCGGCCGTCCTCGCCGACCCGGTACAGGCGCACGTCGCGCAGCTCCAGCACGCGGCGGTCGCCTTCCATGCGCTCCTGGCCGTCGATCGCGTTGAGGAAGGTGTCGCCCTCGCGCGCCCACAGGCCCGAGTAGCGGGCGATGGCGACGTTGTTGGTGCGCGCGGCGAGCTTGAGCTGGTCGGCCTGGCGCTGGCCCCAGGGCGCCAGGGTCTCGCCGTTGGCCACCATCAGCGCGGTCAGGAGCACCAGCGCGGCGGCCACCGAGATCGACAGCCGCCGCCGCGACAGCCCCAGCGCGCGCAGCGCGGTCAGCTCCGAGGTGGCCGCCAGCTGCCCCAGCCCGAGCAGCGACCCGATCACCGCGGCGTACGGGAAGATCGTGTACGCGCGCCGCGGCACCGAGTAGGCGACGAAGGCCAGCGCGGTGGGGAAGTCGTAGCTGCCCTGGCCCAGGTCGCTCATCTGCCCGGACAGGGCCATGACCACGTCCAGCCCCAGCAGCACAGCCCAGGTGAGCAGCACCGTGCCCAGGACCACCCGGCCGATGTAGAGGTCGTGCAGGCGCGGGCGCAGGATCATGCTGCCGCCCTCCGCGGCCGCGGCCGCGGCAGGCGGCCGTCGCGCAGGTACAGCCAGCCGGCCAGCGCGAGCAGCGGCAGGGTCAGCCACCACAGTCCGGCCGCCGGCGGGAGGTCGCCCTCGGCCAGCATGCGGATGCCGATGAACATCAGGTTCACGCCCACCAGGTAGGCGAGGAAGCCCAGCAGCAGCCGGCCGTAGCGCTGCTGCCGCGGCGAGCTGCGCGCCAGCGGCACGGTCAGCAGGGCGAAACCCAGGGCCAGCAGCGGCGGGGTCAGGCGACGGTGCAGCTCGGCCACGGCTTCCGGACGGCGGTCGCCCAGCAGCGCGGGCGTGGGCGCCAGCTCGGGGTCGTCGTCGTCGCGTCCGTCGGCGCGCTCGGGCAGCGCCACCTCGTTGATGGCGTAGCGCATCAGGCGGAAGTCCAGGCCGCCGTCCAGCGGCCCCTCCAGGCGGTGGCCCTCGCGCAGCTGCAGGTAACGCTCCTGCTCGCCGGCGATCTCCAGCGTCCCGGTGCGCGCGGTGGCCACGTCGATCCGCCCCTCGCGCTCGCGCTGCATGAACACGCCCTGCAGCGCGGCGCCGTCCTCGCTCATGCCGTCGATGTAGACGATGCCGCCGCCCGAGAGCGTGGTGAAGCGCCCGGGTTCCAGGCCGGCCACGATCAGGCTGCGGTTGGCCTGCTCGACCATCGTCGCCGAGGCGCGGTCGGCCCACGGCCCCAGCCACAGCGAGCAGGCGGCCACCACCGCCACCACGGGCAGCACCGCCAGCAGCAACGGCCGCAGCAGGCGGCGCGGGCCCACGCCCACGGCGTTGAGCACGGCCATCTCCGAGTCCCGGTACAGCCGGGCCACGGCCAGCATCAGCCCCAGCATCAGCGCCAGCGGCAACACCAGCGGCAGGTAGACCAGCAACTGCAGGCCCAGCTGCGACAGCAGCAGCCGGGCCGGGATGCCGCCCTCGGCGATCTCCCCCAGCACGTCGACCAGCACGCCGCCCAAGCTCACCGTCAGCAGCACGATCAGGGTCGCCAGGAAGCTCTGGACGAAGTCGCGCAGCAGGTAACGGTCGAGCTTCGGCATCGGGCGGGCCAGTCCTATAAACTCTCGGGTTCGCTTGCGGACGCCGCCGGCCCCGGGCCGGACTGGGCGAATCCGCAATTGTACGTACCTGCCCCCGGAATCTGCTCAATGGCCCTGCAATTCACCCTGAACCGCGAGGCCGCCGCCGCGGCCGCCTTCGACTGCGTCGTGGTCGGCGCCTTCGCCGACAAGACGCTCACGCCCGCCGGGCAGGCCGTCGACGAGGCCAGCGGCGGGCGCCTGCGCGCACTGCTGGACCGCGGCGACCTCAGCGGCCGCACCGGCCGCAGCCTGCTGCTGCACGACCTGCCGGGCGTGGCCGCGCCGCGCGTGCTGGTGATCGGCCTGGGCGAAGCCGCCCGCTTCGGCGTGCCGCAATACCTCAAGGCGGTGGCCGACGCGGTCCGCGCGCTCAGGACCGGGCCGGTGGAACGCGCGCTGTTCACGCTCAGCGAAGTGGGCGTGGCCGGGCGCGACGCCGCATGGAACGTGCGCCAGGCCGCCATCGCCGCCGACCACGCCGCCTACCGCTACACCGCGACCCTCGGCAGGAAGAAGGACGAGCCGGGGCTGCGCGAGCTGGCCATCGCCGGCGAGGACGCCACCGCGCTGGCCCAGGGCGAGGCCATCGCCGCGGGCGTGGCCTTCACCCGCGAGCTGGGCAACCTGCCGCCCAACATCTGCAACCCGGCCTACCTGGCCGAGCAGGCGCAGACGTTCGCGGCCGAGCACGAGGGCGCCGAGTGCGAAGTCCTGGACGAGGCGCAGATGGAGGCCCTGGGCATGGGCTCGCTGCTGGCCGTGGCCCGCGGCTCGGCCAACCGGCCGCGGCTGATCGTGCTCAAGTGGAACGGCGGCGGCGAGAGCAAGCCCTACGTCCTGGTCGGCAAGGGCATCACCTTCGACACCGGCGGCGTCAACCTCAAGACCCAGGGCGGCATCGAGGAGATGAAGTACGACATGCTCGGCGCCGGCAGCGTCATGGGCACCTTCGTGGCCGCCGTGAAGATGAAGCTGCCGCTGAACCTGGTGGTCGTGGCCCCCGCGGTGGAGAATGCCATCGACGGCAACAGCTACCGCCCCTCCGACGTCATCACCTCCATGTCCGGCAAGACCATCGAGGTGGGCAACACCGACGCCGAGGGCCGCCTGATCCTGTGCGACGCGCTCACCTACGCACAGCGCTTCGAGCCGCAGGCGCTCATCGACGTGGCCACCCTCACCGGCGCCTGCATGGTCGCGCTGGGCAAGTTCGCCTCCGGCCTGATGAGCAAGCACGACGACCTGGCCCAGGAGCTGCTGGAAGCGGGCGAGCACGTGTTCGACCGCGCCTGGCGCCTGCCGCTGTGGGACGAATACCAGACGCTGCTGGAGTCCACCTTCGCCGACGTCTACAACATCGGCGGCCGCTGGGCCGGCGCCATCACCGCCGGCTGCTTCCTGGCGCGCTTCACCGAGGGCCAGCGCTGGGCGCACCTGGACATCGCCGGCTCGGCCAGCGACGAGGGCAAGCGCGGCATGGCCACCGGCCGCCCGGTGGGCCTGCTGAGCCAGTGGCTGCTGGACCGCGCAGCGGCGTGACCGACCCCGCGGGACCGGGGGCCGCACCCCGTCCCGCATCCGCCCTCCCCACTCCGCCCCGCCATGCCCCGCGCCGACTTCTACCTGATCGCCAAGCCGCGCTTCGCCGAGCAGCCGCTGCTGCTGGTGTGCGAGCTGGCGCGCCGCGCCTGCGACGCCAACCAGTGGACCCTGGTGCTGGCCCGCGACCAGGCCCAGGCCGAGGAACTGGACGACCTGCTGTGGGCGTTCGATCCGGACGCCTACGTCCCGCACCAGATCGCCGGCGACGAGGAGGACGAGCTGACCCCGGTGCTGATCGTCCCGCCCGGGACCGAGGCGCCGCCGCGGCCGCTGGTGCTCAACCTGCGCGACGCGGCCTGGACCGCGCCCTGCGAACGCGTGCTGGAGGTGGTGCCGGCCGACCCGGCCGCGCGCGGCCCGCTGCGCGAGCGCTGGAAGCAGTACCAGGCGCTGGGCTACGAACTGAACAAGCACGACATGTAGGCGCCGGGGCCCGGCCCCCGATCCGGGCCCGGCCCCTGCCGAACCGACCCATCCGACTTCCGATCCCGGCCGATGACCACCCTGCCCTCCGGCTACGAACCCAAGACCTTCGAATCGCGCCTGTACGCCGAATGGGAGGCCAGCGGCTGCTTCCGCCCCCGCGGCGAAGGCACGCCCTACGCGATCCTGCTGCCGCCGCCCAACGTCACCGGCACGCTGCACATGGGGCACGCCTTCCAGCACACGCTGATGGACGCGCTGGTGCGCTATCACCGCATGCGCGGCTTCGACGTGCTGTGGCAGGTGGGCACCGACCATGCGGGCATCGCCACGGAGATGGTGGTCTCGCGCAACCTGGCGCTGGAAGGCAAGGGCGAAACCCGCGATTCGCTGGGCCGCGAAGGCTTCATTTCCAAGGTGTGGGAATGGAAGGCGCAGTCCGGCGACACCATCGAGCGGCAGATGCGCCGCCTGGGCGCCTCGGGCGACTGGTCGCGCAGCACCTTCACCATGGACCCGCAGCCGTCGAAGGCGGTGGTCGAGGCCTTCGTGCGCTGGTACGAGGAAGGGCTGATCTACCGCGGCCAGCGCCTGGTCAACTGGGACCCGGTACTCAAGACCGCCATCTCCGACCTGGAAGTGGAGAACGTCGAGGAAGACGGCTTTTTGTGGTCGATCCGCTATCCGCTGGCCGACGGTGCGACCTACGAACACGTCGAGGTCGATGCCGATGGCAACGAGGTCCTGCGCGAAACCCGCGATTACCTGATCGTGGCCACCACGCGTCCGGAAACCCTGCTGGGCGACACGGCAGTGATGGTTCACCCCGGGGATCCGCGCTACGCCGCTCTGCACGGCAAGGTCGTGGAACTGCCGCTGACGGGTCGGCGCATCCCGGTGATTACCGACGATTACGTGGACCGCGCCTTCGGCACCGGCGTGGTCAAGGTGACCCCGGCGCACGACTTCAACGACTACCAGGTCGGCGTGCGCCATGGCCTGCCGATGATCAACCTGTTCACCCCGGAGGCCGCGCTCAACGACAGCGCGCCGGAGAAATACCGCGGCCTGGACCGCTACGAGGCGCGCAAGGCGGTGCTGGCCGACCTGGAGGAACTGGGCCTGCTGGCCGAGACCCGGCCGCACAAGCTGCAGGTGCCGCGCGGCGACCGCACCGGCCAGGTGATCGAGCCGTACCTGACCGACCAGTGGTTCGTGAAGATGGACGCGCTGGCCAGGCGCGGGCTGGAACTGGTCGAATCGGGCGAAGTCAAGTTCGTCCCGCCGAACTGGATCAACACCTACCGCCACTGGATGGAGAACATCCAGGACTGGTGCATCAGCCGCCAGCTGTGGTGGGGCCACCGCATCCCGGCGTGGTTCGACGCCGCCGGCAACGTGTACGTGGGCCGCGACGAAGCCGAGGCGCGCGCCAAGGCCGGCCTGCCGGACGACGTCGCGCTGACGCAGGACAGCGACGTGCTGGAAACCTGGTTCTCCTCGCAGCTGTGGCCGTTCAGCACGATGGGCTGGCCGGACGGGAAGGCGATGGCCGAACGCGGCTTCGACCGTTACCTGCCCAGCAGCGTGCTGGTCACCGGCTTCGACATCATCTTCTTCTGGGTGGCGCGCATGATCATGGCCACCGACCACTTCACCGGCAAGGTGCCGTTCCGCGACGTCTACATCACCGGCCTGATCCGCGACAAGGACGGGCAGAAGATGTCCAAGTCCAAGGGCAACGTGCTCGACCCGCTGGACATCATCGACGGCATCGCGCTGGACGACCTGGTGGCCAAGCGCACCAGCGGCCTGATGCAGCCGAAGATGGCCGAGCGCATCGAGAAGGCCACGCGCAAGGAGTTCCCGGACGGCATCATCGCCCACGGCGCCGACGCGCTGCGCTTCACCATCGCCGCGCTGGCCGGCCACGGCCGCGACATCAAGTTCGACCTGGGCCGCGCCGAGGGCTACAAGAACTTCTGCAACAAGCTGTGGAACGCCACGCGCTTCGTGCTGATGAACACCGAAGGCGCCGGCTTCCGCGGCGCGCCCTCGCCGGCGACCGACGCGGAGAAGTGGATCCTGTCGCGCCTGGCCGCGGTCACCGTGCAGGCGCAGGAGCAGTTCGCCGCCTACCGCTTCGACCTGCTGGCGCAGGCGCTGTACGAGTTCGCCTGGAACGAGTTCTGCGACTGGTTCGTGGAGCTGGCCAAGCCGGCGCTCAACGGCGACGACGCCACCGCCGCGGCAAGCACCCGCCACACCCTGCTCTATGTGCTGGAGGCGCTGCTGCGCCTGCTGCACCCGCTGGTGCCGTTCGTCACCGAGGAGCTGTGGCGCCAGGTCGCGCCGCGGCTGGGCATCGCCGGGCATTCGGTTTCGCTGCAGCCCTACCCGGTGCCGGAGGACTTCGCCGGCGACGGCCACGCCGCGGCGGCCGCGGACGTGGAGTGGCTCAAGGCCATGGTCTCGGCGCTGCGCCGCGTGCGCAGCGAGCTGGGCGTCTCCCCCGGCAAGTCGGTGCGCCTGCTGCTGCAGGACGGCACCGCGCAGGACCACGCCCGGGTGGAGCGCTTCGCCTCGCAGCTGCGCTTCCTGCTGCGCCTGGAGTCGATCGAGGCGCTGGAGGCCGGCGCCGCGGTGCCGGCCTCGGCCGCGGCGATCGTGGGCGAGCTGAAGCTGCTGGTGCCGCTGGAGGGCCTGGTGGACCTGGACGCCGAGCGCGCGCGCCTGGACAAGGAAATCGCGCGCGTGGCCGCCGAGAAGGAGAAGAGCCAGGCCAAGCTGGCGAAGTTCAGCGAGAAGGTCCCGCCGGCGGTGGTCGAGCAGGAGCGGCAGCGCCTGGCCGACTGGAGCGCGCAGCTGGACGGCCTGCAGGCGCAGCGCCAGCGGCTCTGAGCCGAGGCGCCGGGGCGGCTACAGCGGGGGCATCCGCTCCACGTCGCCGGCCACCAGCTCCATCGCCATGACGATGGCGTCCTCGCGGCCGTTGGCGGCCGGGTAGTAGCGCGGGCGCCGGCCGATCTCGTTGAAGCCCTCGCTGTGGTACAGCGCCAGCGCCGGCGGGTTGGAGGGCCGCACTTCCAGGAAGATGCGCTGCGCGCCGCGGTCGCGCGCGGTGCGCAGCAGCGCGCGCAGCAGGTGGCGCCCCAGCCCGCGCGACTGCCGCTCCGGCGCGGTGCACAGGTTGAGCAGGTGCGCCTCGTCGGCGGCGATGCTCATCACCCCGTAGCCCGCCGGGCGGTCGTCCTCCAGCGCCAGGAGCGAGGGATAACCGGCCAGCAGGCAGTCTTGGAAGATGCCGCGACTCCAGGGGAAGGGATAGGCGCGGCGCTCGATCGCCATCACCGCGTCCAGGTCGCCCTCGCGCATGGCACGCAGGCGCCAGGCCGGCGCCAGCTCGCGGTAGGCGGCCACGCTCACGGCCGCCTCCGCAGCGCGCGCAGCCGCGGCCAGAACGCGCGCTTGGCGGCGGGGTCGCCGCGCAGTTCCTCCACCGGCCAGGACTGCATCTGCGCCTGGGTGGCGGGGTCGGAAGGGTCGAGGCCGGAGGCGCGCAGCAGCGCCAGCTGCAGGCGGTCGGGCAGGCGCGCCGTGCGCCGCGCGGCCGGCCGTGCCGGCACGGCGATGGCCGCTTCGGGCGCGGGCACCGGCGCGGCCGGGGCGACGCGGGCCGGCCCTGCCCCGGCCATGGCCGGGCGCTGCGGCGCGCGCGGCGGTACGTCGGGCGCGGCGGGCGATGCGGTCTCCCCGCCCGCGTCGGGGCCGGCGTGGGCCGCGCCGCCGCCGCGGGTCACGAAGCCGCCCCAGCGGCGCATCCCGCCGCCGAGGGTCACGAGCCGCTGGCCGACGGCGAGCGGCTGACCCGTGTCGCCTTCGGCGA
>Ga0182792_1002079_pt1 | contig 14883 bp, 13 predicted proteins | sample Passage237B_FD_130497 | JGI IMG/M metagenome (GOLD analysis project Ga0182792, IMG submission 130497) | Cellulose adapted compost microbial communities from Newby Island Compost Facility, Milpitas, CA, USA - Passage2 37B (version 2) (version 2) ...
GCCATCCGCATCACGCGGCTGGAGGACTCCTCGCTGATCGCCCGCCAGCTGGCGCCCGTCGGCATGAAGGTCTGCGCCGCGCCCACGCTGATCGAGAAATACGGCCGCCCGAGCCACCCGCAGGAACTGGCGAAGCTGCCTTGCCTCATTGACACCAACGGCCGCGCGCGCGCCAACTGGCCATTCGTCGATGCGGACGGCCGACCGGTGACCGTAACCGTACCGGCGCGGCTGGAGGTCAACAGCCCGCTGACCACCCGTGCCGCGGCAATCGCCGGGCTCGGCTTCACGATGCTGCCCGACTTCGTCGCCCTGCCAGAGCTGGAAAGCGGCCGGCTGATGTCGGTGCTCGATCAGTGGACGGCAAGCAGCGCAGGCATCTACGCCGTCTACCCGCACCGGCGCTACCTGCCGGCCAGGATTCGCGTGTTTGTCGACTACCTCGTGCACTGGTTCAAGGAACACGCCCGGGCATGACCGGCCGGGCCGCATTTTCGCCCCCTTCGTGGCGACCATACCCAAATCACCGGAAGGGACGGGCTTGAATTCGAAGCTGTCGGTGGCGATCGGCATGGCGGCCCTGGTCATCGCGTTGGCGATGCCCGGCTGGGCGTCCGCGCATCCGCACGTCTTTGCCGAGGCCACTCTGGAAGTGGAAGTCGGCAAGGATCGCACCGTCGCCCGGCTCGGCCATGTCTGGCGCTTCGATGATCTCTTTTCTTCTACCGTCCTTCTGGAGTTCGACAAGAACCAGGACCTCGAGCTCGACGAGGCTGAGCTGGAGGAGGTTGCGTCAGTCGTCCACGCCTCGCTCGCCGAGTTCAACTACTTCCAACTCGTCACGGCGAACGGCAAGGATGTGGCGATGCGCGCGCCAGACAGGCTGATCGCAACCTTCGAGGGGCAGCAGCTCGTCATCATGTTCGAGTCGCACCCCGCCTCTCCGCTGAAGCTCTACGGCAGGATCGACTTCGGCGTCTACGACCCGACCTTCTACACCGCGATCGACTTCACGACCGACGACATGATGATGGTCAACGGCATGCCCGCCGACTGCACGCGCAAGGTGATCCGGCCCGATCCCGACGAGGCGATCGCACAGAACCAGAAGACGCTGACCGATGCCTTCTTCAACGATTCGGCCGGCACCGACTACTCCAAGATATTCGCCACCAGGCTCGAGCTGAATTGCGGGGGGAAGGGTTGAGCGCCACCAATACATCCGCCATGCGCGGCATCCTGCTCGTCGGCGCGGTCGCGGTTGCGGCCGTGTGGCTGCCGCACGCCGCGCTGGCGCAGAGTTCGCTGGGCATCGGCACCAACGAGGCGACGCTGCCTTCGACCGGCCTGTTCGCCCATTTCCTCGCCTGGGTGAACGCCGAGCAGCAGCGCTTCTATCGCGCGCTGACGGCCGCGCTGAAATCGATGCGCGACGGCGGCGGCGGGCTTTGGCTGCTCATCGGCCTGTCCTTCGCCTACGGCATCTTCCACGCCGTCGGCCCCGGCCACGGCAAGGCGGTCATCTCCTCCTACATGCTGGCGAACGAGGTGGCGCTGCGCCGCGGCATCCTGCTCTCCTTCGTCTCGGCCTTCCTGCAGGCCGCCTCGGCGATCGTGCTGATGGGCGCCGTCTATCTCGTCCTGCGCGGCACTTCGGTTTCGATGACCGACGCGACCCGCTTCCTCGAGGTCGCCAGCTACGCGCTCATATCGGCCTTCGGCCTATGGCTGCTCTGGCGCAAGGTCGGGCCCCGGCTCGCCGCCCTGGCGGGGCGCGGCCCGGCCCACAGCCTGTCCGCCGCCGGGGCGGTGGCAGGCCATGATCACGACCACGCGCATCCCCATGACCATGCACACCATGGTCACGATCACGCCCATCACCATCACGAGCATGAGCGCCACCACGGCCACGGCCATACCCTCGGCGAGGTTGGCGAGACCTGCGGGCATTCCCATGCGCCGGACCCGGCGCTGCTCGCCGGCAGGGAATTCGACTGGCGCGCAGCCTGGGCCGCGGTCGCCACGGTCGGCATCCGCCCCTGCACGGGCGCGCTGATCGTGCTTTCCTTCGCTTTGCTCAACGGCGTGATCGTCGGCGGCGTCGTCTCGGTGCTGGCGATGGCGCTGGGAACCGCGATCACTGTCTCCGTGCTTGCTACGATTGCGGTCACGGCCAAGAACTGGGCCGTCGCTTTTGCCGGCGGCGGACGCGTGGGCAACCGCATCCACGCGATGATCGAGATCGCCGGCGCGGCTTTCGTGTTCCTGATCGGCGTGACGCTATTGAGCGCGAGTCTCTAGTTCCCTGCCCTTTAGGGAGTGTGGCCGGACGCAGTCCGGCCCGATGGGGTCATCTCTGCAGCAGGCGTTCCACGCGCTGCCGCGGCGACGCGGCGGCCGCTTCGTCCTCGATGTGGGCGCGCACGATCTCGTCGAAGCGCTGCTCGGCGACGAAGCCGAGTTCGCGCGCCCGGCGCGCCTCGAAACGGGTAGGCCAGTTTTGGACGATCGCCCAGATCGTCTCGTTCGACTCCTCACGTATGAGCGCGGCGACGTGGTCGCCCGCGATCCGCCGCAGCGACTCGATCTGCTCGCCGACCGTCACCGCCACGCCCGGCATGGTGAGGTTGCGGCGCGGCCCGACCAGCGTGCCGTCGATCTCGGCGGCATGGACCAGGAAACGAACCGCCGAGCGCGGGCTGGCATGGGTGTGGAGCACGCTTTTCGGCACCGGCAAGACTGCCTCTTTCCCCGCGAGCGGCTCGCGGATGATGCTCGAAAAGAAGCTCGACGCCGCCTTGTTGGGCGTGCCCGGCCGCACGCAGATCGTCGGCAGCCTGATGCCGATTCCGTCGATGAAGCCGCGCCGCGTGTAGTCGGCGAGCAGCAGCTCGCCGATCAGCTTCTGCGTACCGTAGGAGGTGAGCGGCGTCGGATGGAACTCGTCCGGGATGACGTCCGGGAACGGCGCCCCGAACACGGCGATCGAGGATGAATAGACGACCCGCGGCACGCCGGGCGCGACCCTGAGCGCATCGAACAGCGCGCGGGTGCCGTCGAGGTTGACGCGATAGCCGAGGTCGAAATTGGACTCCGCCTCGCCCGACACGATGCCGGCGAGATGGAACACGACATCCGGCCCGCGGGCGACGAGCGAGGCTGCGGCGCCTTCCGCGGCGAGGTCGCCAATGAACGCGGAGACTTCGACGCCGGGGATTTCCGGGGAAACAGGCGGGACGATGTCGTGGAGATCGAGCGCCGAAATCGACTTGCCGCCGATCCGTGGCTGCGCCGCGAATCGCGCGACCAGCTTGCGGCCGATCATGCCGGCTGCACCCGTGACCAGAACCCTCATCTCAGCGCCCCTTGTAGCGGCTTCTCAGCCAGAACAGCACGAAGATGGACAGCAGGAACGCGGCGACCACGAGCCCCGCGGCCCAGGGCGAGATTTCTCCGGCCGCCCGCATGATGTCGGGCAGGAAGTAGGCGACAAGCACGAAGCCGGCGAAGATGACGGCCGCCGCGATGATGGTACGCCGGTTCTCGCTCACGAGATGGTCCCCCATATCGCGCTCCACGCGCTCGTGCGCCTCTCACGCTCCGGCCTTGCCGCCACGCAACTGCTCCCTGATCTCCGCCAGCCGCCGCTTCTGCCGGCCGTCGCGGTCGAAATTCGCCGGATCGAGCCACTGTTCAAGGGCCTTGCCGATGACTCGCCATTCCCGGTCGAGCATCGAATACCACGCCGTGTCGCGGTTTTCGCCCTTCATCACCATGTGCTGGCGGAAAACGCCTTCGAAGGTGAAGCCAAAGCGCATTGCGGCCCGCTTCGACGGGCCGTTGCGGTTGTCGCACTTCCATTCGAAGCGGCGATAGCCGAGATCCTCGAAGATGTGACGCGCGAAGAGATAGAGCGCCTCGGTGGCTGCCGGCTTGCGCGCGACCAACCCGTTCCAGAGGATGGCGCCGATTTCGATGACGCCGTTCGCCGTGTCAATGCGCATTAAGGTCTGGCGACCGGCGATTTGGCCTGTGGCTCTGTCTATCACCACGAAATAGAGGGGGTCGGCGCTCGCCTCGGCCTTTTCCAGCCAAGGCTGGAAGGCGGCCCGGCTTCCCGGCGGATATTCGCTCAGCCACCGGAAGCGGGCGTCCGCGTCCTCCGTCGTCGAGGCCTCGAACAACCCGTCGCCGTGCCTCGCCGCGTCCAGCGGCTCCAGCCGCACGAAACGGCCCTCCAGCGACTGGCGGCGGGGTCGCTCACGTGGCGTCCAGACCGGAAGATCGATTTTCAAGGCATGTCCCCAGATTGACAAGGCGCGGTGACGCTCACAAAAACCATACGCCCTGCAAAGGACCAGACGGAAACCGAACATGCTCCACACCGTCCCCGCCTTCGACCGCATCGGCGAGGAGAACGCCTTTGCCGTGCTTGCCCGCGCCACCGCGCTGGCGCAGTCCGGCAAGGACGTGATCAACCTCGGCATCGGCCAGCCCGACTTCCAGACACCACCCCATATAGTCGAGGCCGCGATCAAGGCATTGCGCGACGGCCACCACGGCTACACGCCGGCTACGGGGATATTGCCGCTGCGCGAGGCTGTCGCGCGGCGTGTGCTGCAGATGACGGGCGAGCAAGTCTCGCCGGACAACGTGATGATCACGCCGGGCGGCAAGCCGGCCATGTATGCCGCGATCATCCTGTTCGGCCAGCCGGGTGTGGATATCCTCTATCCCGATCCGGGCTTCCCGATCTATCGCTCGATGATCGAGTACACTGGCGCGCGGCCCGTGCCCGTACCGATCCGAGAAGAGAACGGCTTCGCCTTCTCGGCCGCGGAGACGCTGTCGCTGGTCACGCCGGCGACGCGGTTGCTGATCCTCAATTCGCCTGCCAATCCGACCGGCGGCGTGACGCCGCGCGCCGAGATCGAAAAGCTGGTGAAGGGGCTCGCGGACCACCCGCAGGTGGCGATCCTGTCCGACGAAATCTACGACGTCATGACCTATGACGGGGAGAAGCACACCTCGCTGCTGCAATTTCCTGAAATCCGCGAGCGGCTGATCGTGCTGAACGGCTGGTCGAAGACATGGGCGATGACCGGCTGGCGCCTGGGCTGGTCGATCTGGCCGAATACGCCCGAAAGCAGCCACCTCTATGACAAGGTGCGCAAGCTCGCGGTCAATTGCTGGTCCTGCGTCAACGCGCCGGCGCAGTTTGCCGGCATTGCCGCGATAGACGGCCCGCAGGATGCGGTCGAGGCGATGATGCGGGCCTTCGACAACCGCCGCAAGATCGTCGTCGAGGGGCTGAACAGCCTGCCCGGCGTGAGCTGCATCACGCCGAAGGGTGCGTTCTACGCCTTTCCGAACATCCGCCAGACGGGCTGGCAGGCCAAGAAGCTGGCTTCCGCACTCCTCGAGGAGAAAGGCGTCGCGCTGATCGGTGGGCCGGATTTCGGCGTCCACGGCGAGGGCTACCTGAGGCTCTCCTACGCCAACTCGGAGGAAAATATCCTGCGCGCGATCGGGCGCATCGAGGAGTTCCTCGAGGAGGCCCGACAGCAGTAGGTCGCCGGTCAGCCGAGCCCGTAGAGGAAGTAGATCGCGATGCAGACGGCGGCGCCGACGATGAGGTTCATGGGCACGCCGATCTTGAGGAAGTCGCTGAAGCGATAGTTGCCGGCGCCGTAGACCAGCGTGTTGGTCTGGTAGCCGATTGGCGTCGCGAAGCTGGCGCTCGCGCCGAACATGACGGCGATCACAAACGGCCGGGGATCGATGCCGAGTTGCGTGGCAAGCGCGATCGCAATCGGCGTCATCAGCACCGCGATGGCATTGTTGGTGACGATTTCCGTCAGCAGCGAGCACAGGGCGTAAACGAGCAGCAGCGTCAGCAACGGCGGAGCCGACCCCAGCATGGGTGCAATCCAGCCGACGATGAGCTCGACCGCACCGGTGTTTTCGAGGCCCTTGCCGACGATCAGCATCGCGAAAATGAGGATCAGGATCGAGCCCTCGATCGAATGCCACGCCTCGTCGCCGTCGATGCAGCGCAGGATGAGGATGCCGGCCACGGCAAGCATGGCGAGAATGCCGATGTCGAACATGCCGAAGGCCGCGAACAGCACCACCGCGGCCAGCGCACCGACGGCGATCGGCGCCTTGCTGCGGCGATAGGCGCGGCCGCTCGGCCGCGAAACGTTGACGAGGTCGGCTTCCTCGGCGAGCGCGTCGAAACCGCCCGGGGGCCCCTCCAGAAGCAGCTTGTCGGCAGGACGAAGACGGACGTTCTCCAGATCGGGACCGGGAATATGCCGGTGCCGGTGCGCCCCCAGGATGCGCACGCCGAAACGGCGACCGAGCGTCAGGTCGGCGATGCGTTCGCCCACGCTCGCCTTGAGCGGAGCCACCACCGCTTCCACCGTCACTTTGGATGTATCGGAGCCCTCGCCCCAGCGCAGCCCGACACGCAGGTCCGGGTGTTCGTTCAGTGTCAGGATCTCTGAGGTGGTGCCCACGAATATGACCGCGTCGCCCTTCTTCAGGGTCCGTTCGCCGATGTCGCCGCGGATCACCTCGCCGCCGGAGCGGATGCCGGTGACGCGCAGCCCTGGCGCCTTGAAGGCGGGGATGTCCTTCAACTTCGTGTCGGTGAACTTGCCCTCGCTGCGGATCGTGACCTCCGACAGGAACTCGCTTTCCTCGGAGAGCGCGCCGACATCGCCGCGATCCGGCAACAGCCACGGACCAAGCACCAGCATGACGAAGAGCCCGGCCAGCGCGGCGACGATGCCGACCGGCGTGATCTCGAAGATGGAGAACGGATCCATGCCCGCGCTGCGCGCCACGCCGTCGACGAGCAGGTTGGTGGAGGTGCCGATCAGCGTGCAGGTGCCGCCAAGGATCGCCGCATAGGACAGCGGGATGAGCAGGCGCGTCGGCGCGACTTCGAGGCTGCGCGCCAACCGCACCGCGATCGGGATCAGGATCAGCACGACCGGCGTGTTGTTCATGAAGGCGGAGGCAGTCACGACCGATGTCAGGAACACCGCGATTGCCAGCCTCGGGCGTTTCACCGCGCGGCTGATGATCGCCGACGCCACCCCCTCCAGCACACCGGTCCGCACCAGCGCGCCCGACAAGACGAACATCGCACCGATAGTGAGCGGAGCGGGGTTGGAAAAGGCGTCCATCGCCTCATCGGGCTTGACGAAGCCGAGCAGGATGAAGGCCGCCGCGCCGCCGATGGCGGTGACTTCGGGCGGATAGCGCTCCCACACGAAGGCGGCCAGCAGGGCGCAGATCACCGCAATGCCGACGAGGCCCTCATATCCGCCAAACAGCGTGTCGGGGAGCATGCGTCAGCCGATCCGGGGCGTGGTCGGTTTGGTCGAATGCGGGAACGGAGCGTTCGGCAAGCGGGGAAGTATCGGGCTTGCTGGCATGTCCGTCGCTCCTGTCGGCGGGGAAAACGCGCCCTTCAGGCTTGGGTTCCGGGTTCAGCCGCGACCGACGAACGGCATCTTGGTCGCCATGACGGTCATGAACAGGATGTTGACGTCGAGCGGCAGCCGCGACATGTGCAGGACCGCGTCCGCCACGTGGCCTACGTCCATGGTCGCCTCCGGCGCGATGTGCCCGTCGGCCTGAGGCACTCCGATGGTCATCGGCGCGGCCATCTCGGTCAGCGCGTTGCCGATGTCGATCTGGCCGCAGGCAATGTCGAAAGGCCGCCCGTCGAGCGCCAGTGTCTTCGTCAGGCCGGTGATGGCGTGCTTGGTGGTCGTGTAGGGAGCCGAGCCGGGCCGCGGCGCATGCGCCGAGATTGAGCCGTTGTTGATGATGCGCCCGCCCATCGGCATCTGTCGGCGCATCAGGCCGAAGGCGGCGCGGGCGCACAGGAACGCTCCCGTGAGATTGACGTCGACGACGTGCCGCCACGTCTCGACCGGGATTTCGTCGATCGGAGCCCCCTTTGCGGCGACTCCGGCATTGTTGAACAAGAGGTCGAGACGCCCGAACTCCCGCTCGATGCGGGAAAACACGATGTCGATCTGCTCCGAGTTGGTCACGTCGCAGGCGATCGGAACCGCCCGTCCGGGCCCGCCGGCCTGGGCAGCCGTTTCCTCCAGCTTCTCGATCCGGCGTCCAATGAGGATGGTATCCCACCCCTCTCCCACGAGCGCCTTGGCGACGGCACGGCCGATACCGCTGCCTGCGCCCGTAACGAGTGCGATCCTGGCGGCCATGGCGCTTCCCTCCTCGCGCGGCGAGCTCTCAATCGCAAATGATGGAAAAGACCGCAAGGCAGGCGTGTCAAAAAGGGGCGGGCCTTGCGGACCGCCCCCAGTCAGAAGAACCGACTTGGGAGGAGGAAAGCCGGTTCTCGACTGTTCAGGGTGCGCCCGGACGGTTAACGAAACATTAACGAGCGGGAAACAGGCCGATATGAACGCTTCCGCGCCGGCGCGCGAGCTCGACCTGGCGCTGACGCTCGGCGTAGCGGGCGCGATCCCCGTCGGTGCGGCTTTCGTGGCACCATGGGCAGGAGATACCCTCGACGAACAGCTGCGACACCCGATCCTCCTGCGTGAGCGGATGGCGACAGGCCCGGCACAGAGTCGCTTCGCCTTCCACCAGCCCGTGCGACAGCCCGACCCGCTCGTCGAAGACGAAGCACTCGCCCTGCCACAGGCTCTCCTGCGGCGGCACCTCCTTCAGATAGTTCAGGATGCCGCCGCGAAGATGGAAAACCTCTTCGACCCCGAGCGTGCGCACATAGGCGGTCGCCTTCTCGCAACGAATGCCGCCGGTGCAGAACATGGCGACCCGCCTGCCCTGCAGCTTCTCGAGGTTGCGCTCGGCCCAGGCCGGAAATTCGCGGAAGCGCCGCGTGTGGGGGTCGAGCGCACCACGGAAGCTGCCGAGCGCGACCTCGTAGTCGTTCCGCGTGTCGATCACGACGGTGTCGGAATCCGAAATGAGCGCGTTCCATTCGCTCGGCGCGACATAACGGCCGGCGCCGCCGACCACGTCCGGTAGCGGCACCCCCATCGTGACGATTTCACGCTTCAGCCGCACCTTCATGCGATGAAAGGGGGGCTCGGCGGCCGCGCTGAACTTCACCTCCATGTCGGCGAAAGCCGGAATGGCGCGCAGACGAGCCACCAGCGTTGCGATTGCTTCCGGCGAGCCGGCAACGGTGCCGTTGATGCCTTCCGGTGCGACGAGGATCGTGCCGAGCGTGGCAAGCCGGGCGCACAGTTCGTGCAGTTCAGTCCGCAACGCCGACGGATCAGCAATTGCCGCGAACCGATAGAAGGCAGCCACCTGGAAGGGCTGTGCGGCGGTGGTGGATAGCAAGTTCATGCCGACAGCAGATATTCGTTGGAGCAGGATCGCTCAAGGCCGCCGATTCCCGCCGACATTTCAGATGGTTGCGGCACTCGAGCCGCCGCCTTGTGGGCGCCAATCGGTGTTCTCGCGCCCGATTTGTTGTCCCCCTGCCCTTCGCCGGTTCGACAATCGCGTGTGAAGGAGCCTGCCGATGTTCACACAGGAAACGATCGTCGAAATCGCCAGCGTCGCCCGGCAATGGGGGCTGGAACCCGCCGCGCTGCTGGCCGTGGCGGAAATCGAAAGCGGCGGCCAGGCATTCGTCACGATCGAAGGCAGGCGCGAGCCACCGATCCGCTTCGAGGGCCATTATTTCGACCGCAGGCTGACACCCGACAAGCGCGCGCTGGCACGCAGCCGCGGACTCGCCGCGCCGCAGGCCGGCGCGGTTGCCAACCCGTCCTCGCAGGCCGCGCGCTGGCGCATGCTTGCCCGCGCCGCCGAGATCGACCGGAAGGCGGCGTGGGAATCGACTTCCTGGGGTCTCGGCCAGGTGATGGGCGCGCATTGGGCGTGGCTCGGCTATGCCAGCATCGACCAGCTTGTGGGCGAAGCGCGCGCAAGCGCAGCGGGTCAGGCGCTGCTGATGGCCCGCTACATCGTCAAGGCCGGCCTGGCCGATGCGCTGGCGCGGCGCGACTGGGCCGCATTCGCGCGCGGCTACAATGGCCCCGGCTACCGTGCGAACCGCTATGACACGAAACTGGCCGAGGCGTTTGAACGCCATGCGGGTGGCCAGGAGCCCTCCCCGGCACCCGCATCGTCCACGCTGCTCAGGGCAGGCGACCGGGGCGCTTTCGTCCGCGACTTGCAGACGGCCTTGTCGGCTGCGGGATATCCGCTCGACATCGATGGCGCATACGGACCGCTGACAGCCGCCGCGGTCGCGCGCTTCCAGCGCGATCACGGGTTGACAGTCGACGGCATTGCGGGTCCCGCCACCCTCGGCGCGCTGCGCGGCGCCTTGTCCTTGCGCGCCCGCCTTCGTATCTGGTGGTCGCTCCTGCTGGACTGGCTGCGCCGTCCCGTGCAGCAAAAAGCCGGCTGAAGCCAATGGACAGAGCATCCGATCTTGCTTAAATCGATTGAAAATCAGCGAGGACCTTAGACATGGCAGAGCATTCCGGCCGTTTGATCGACCTTCTCGCGGGTCAGCCGGTCGTGCCGGTGGTCAGCATCGAACGGCTCGCCGACGCGGTGCCGCTGGCCCGCGCGCTGTCACGCGGCGGACTGCCAGCGATCGAGATCACGCTGCGCACCGATGTCGCGCTCGACGCGATCAGGCTCGTTGCGAAGGACGTGCCGGAGGCGATCGTCGGCGCTGGCACGATCCTGTCGGCGCGCGCATATGGCGAAGCGGCGGCAGCCGGCGCCAGGTTCATCGTCAGCCCCGGTTCGACGCGGGAACTGCTGGGGGAGGCGGAAACCGGCGACGTGCCCTTCCTGCCCGGTGCCGTTACCCCGAGCGAAATACTGGCGCTGCGGGACGCAGGCTACACGATGGTCAAGTTCTTTCCGGCCGAGCAGGCCGGCGGCGCGGGCTACCTGAAGTCGCTGGCCGCACCGCTCCCTGCGATCCGGTTCTGCCCCACTGGCGGCATCACGGCTGCCAATGCCGCCAGCTACCTGTCGCTGCCCAACGTCGTATGCGTTGGCGGCTCATGGGTCGCCCCCGATGCGCTGATGAAGCAAGGAAGGTGGGACGAGATCGAAGCGCTGGCGCGAGAGGCAGCGGCTCTGCGTCGCGCCTGAACGCTGAGATTGCGAATCAGTTGGTGCTGAAACGGGCGACCGAAAGGAAAACGACTGCCGGGCCAGTGAACCGGTTGATGGCCCCGTCGTCGACCGAAGCTGTCTGGAAGCCGGCAGTGTAGACCACCTGCGGCGCGGTCCGAACCAGCGCGTGCGCGAATGACGGGGCGGTTGTGCCGCGCGTATCGAGAGTAACCGGCTCGTTGCTGAGCGCCCAGCGCGCCACCTGCATCGGCACCGGCGTCGGGATCGAACGCGGGTCCGGCTTGTCGTCGGCCGCAGTGGGGCGCGGACCCTTGGTTGTCGTGCGCGGCCCTGCTCCCAGCACTTCCGCCGGATCTGTCTCCTGATCGCGCGATATCAGCGCCAGGCGCGGCGATGCCCTCGGTGCCGCGGCCAGCCGGGCGAGCCGCTCGTCGATCATCTGCTTGGCTTCCTGCCGCGCCTGCGCCGCTTCCGGATTCGTGCCGGCGACCGCCGCAGCATCGAGCGTAGGCCGTGGCCGCGGCAGAGCCGCAATCATCACCGGTTCCTCGCCGCCCGAGGACCGCTCTGATGGTACCGGCAGATACGCGGCGAGCGTGGCGGACGGCTCGGCAGGAGCGGATGCACCAGTCATGCTGGCCATCACGCGTGTGCCGCTGACGGGTACGCCCGCGATCTGCGCGGCGATTTCATCCGTCTCCACCTCGGCCATTGCGACCTGCTGTTCGGCGACAGGAGCATCGACCGGTCGCGGCGTCGGTAGCGGCACATTCTCGGCGAGCAAGAATTCCACCGTGTCTTCCTGGGCTGCGGGTTGTGCCTCGGCGACTGCGACCGGCACGCCGACGTCCACCTGCGGCCGTGGCGCCACACCCGGCAGCGGTATGGCTTCCGCAGGCAGAGCGGCCAGGATCGCTTCCGGCGTCGCCGGTTCGGGTTCCTTCCTTGCGGCGGCCACGGCCGCCTGACCGGCGGTGGCGACCGGCGCGGCTGCTGGCGTGCTGTCCTGAGCGCTGTCTTCCTCTTCGTCTGCGCCGCCGCCGAACAGGGAGGCCAGCAGGCCGCGCGGCCGGTCCGTGTCGGATGCGCTGGCGACCTGGATCGAGGAGAGGTCCCTGCGGCGTTCCTTGTACGCGGCCAGCGCCATCTGGTAGCCCGGCAGAGGCTTGCCGTCGGACGGGATGTAGACCGTCTTGCCGTCAGGGAACATCGCCATGAGTTCCTGCCGGCTCATACGCGGCCAGTAGCGCGCATTGCCAACGTCGATGTGGATGAAGGGCGAGCCGGACTTCGGATAGTAGCCGACGCCGCCGACCTGGAACCGCATCGCCGCGCGACGCAGCGTGGAGAGCTTCACGCCCGGGATGAAGAAGTCTATCGCCTTGCCGAGCATGTGCTGGCTGTTCTTGGCCACGCCGCTGCTGCGGCTGCGCAGCATGTTGTTGGTCGCCGGCGAGCGGTAGGCGCTGACGATCGTGATGTAGTCCCTGGCGCCGACGGCGTTGTAGACTTCCCACAGGAGGTCGACCACGCGCGGATCCATCCTGGCATCCTCGTTCTTGCGCCAGTCGCGCAGGAAGCGGTTGATCTGCGCCATGCCGCTCGGGACGAACTTGCCATTGCGCTTGTACGTGATCTGCGCGCGTTCCCCCGTATGGGCGAAAAAGAGTTTGAGGGTCCGCGTCTCCGCCTGCGCTAGGCCCGTCACGGAAAACAGGACACAAAGGGAAAGGATCAGGGCCTTGAGGCCCCGCCTATCGGCGAGCGCAAAATCTCGCCATCCCCTCCGGATACGTGTGCTGTTGATCAAAACCCTGCCAGCCGGCTGTCGATTGTCCCCGAGCGATCCACGGATCGTTCAACTTGACCCGAATATCAACACTAATGGTTAATCGCCACTTATTGAAGCGCGATTGCGTTCACACCGTGGCAGGATAATGGCTCAAATGCCGCTCGTTGAACATGGTAAATCAACGCTTTATGCCAGAGCGGCACACTTGGGCGGTGGATTACGAGGCCAATTTCTCCTGATGCTCCCCCTCGGGATCGACGCCCATCTCCTTGAGCTTGCGGTAGAGCGTCGAGCGGCCGATGCCGAGCCGTCGCGCGACCTCGCTCATGCGTCCTTCATAGTGGTCGATAGCCAGCCGGATCATCTCGGCTTCGACGTCGGCCAGGCTGCGCATGTCGCCCTTGTCGTCAATCGCGCGGACCATGCCGAAGCCACCCCTCCCGCCTTGCGGCTGGGTTGCTTCGCGTGCCGGCTGCAGCTCCGCCGCGGAAGACGAAGCGGGAGCGCTCGACGCGACGGAACCCGCCAGCGTCGTCAGATCGATCCCGCCAAGCTGCGCCCTGATCTGCGGGAAGTCGTCCGGCGTCAGAAGCTCGCCCTCGCACAGCACGACAGCGCGGAAGATCGCGTTCTCGAGCTGGCGGACATTGCCGGGCCAGTCATAGGTCTCCAGCAACGCGAGTGCGGCCGACGAGATGCCCTTGACCCGGCCGCCGGTCTCCGACTTGCCGAGTCGCGCCACGAAATGCTGCACCAGCAGCGGGATGTCCTCGCGCCGTTCGCGCAGCGGCGGGACATGGATCGGAAAGACGTTGAGCCGGTAGTATAGATCTTCGCGGAACGCTCCGTCCTTGACCCTCTGGATGAGGTCGCGATTGGTCGCCGAGATCAGTCGGATGTCGACCTTGACCGTCGACCGCCCGCCGACCGGATCGACCTCGCCGTCCTGCACGGCGCGCAGGAGCTTGACCTGCACGTCGAGCGGCAGGTCGCCGATTTCGTCGAGGAACAGCGTGCCACCATGCGCCTCTACGAACTTGCCGGCGTGCTTCTCCGTGGCGCCGGTGAAGGCGCCCTTCTCGTGGCCAAACAGGATGCTTTCAACGAGGTTGTCTGGAATCGCGCCGCAATTGACGGTGACGAATGGCTTGCCGCGGCGGTCCCCCGAGCCCTGGATGGCGCGCGCGACCATTTCCTTGCCAACGCCTGATTCGCCTTCGAGCAGGATCGGGATGTTCGACGATGCGGCCTTGCGCCCGAGCCGCAGCACACGCTCCATCGCGGGGCTGGCGGCGATCAGGTCGCGGAAGTTGAGCGTGCCGCTCGCCGCTCTCGCCGGCTTGCGCGCCGCGCCGCCGAGTGCCTCGACCTTCAGCGCGCCGGCGATCGCCGTCTTGAGCCTCTCGGGCGACACCGGCTTGACGACGAAATCGAATGCGCCGTTGCGCATGGCAGACACAACGGTTTCGATACCGCCCTGCGCCGTTTGCACGATGACCGGGACGGCAATGCCGCGCTCGCGCATCGCCTGAAGCACGGCGAGCCCGCCCATTCCTGGCATGACCAGATCGAGCACGACGGCCGCGATGTCGCCGCCCCGCGCGCCGTCCAGCACTGCCAGCGCGGCTTCCCCGCCTTCGGCCAGCAGGACCTCGTGTCCGGCCTTGGCGAGCGCGGCTTCGAGCAGCCTTCGCTGTACCGGATCGTCATCGACTGCGAGAATGGCGGCCATTGGTTTTTCGGCGTATCACAAAACGGTTTCTTGACAGGGCGCGCTGGTTCAGATTGGCACAGCTTCCGGCTCACAATGCGTGCCGGCGGTGAAGAATTCTTTAGCGGCGCGACGTGCGTTGACTGCGAAGAGGTAGAGCAATGGGCAAGAGCGGCGCCAGGCCGGCATCCGGTTCGCAACGAGCAGCGCGGCGGCACTCAGCCGCCGAAGCGACGCTCGGCAC
>Ga0182792_1002080_pt1 | contig 14881 bp, 23 predicted proteins | sample Passage237B_FD_130497 | JGI IMG/M metagenome (GOLD analysis project Ga0182792, IMG submission 130497) | Cellulose adapted compost microbial communities from Newby Island Compost Facility, Milpitas, CA, USA - Passage2 37B (version 2) (version 2) ...
ACGCCCCAACCGATCCGGCCTTCTCCCGTCGTCCACCACCTCCGTCATAGTCGCGTTCATCCCCGCAGACTATCACGGCGCCGTTCACTCACCTACGAGGTCCCCGAGTGGACGCTTACATTGAATCGCGCACCAGCGCGGCTGCGGTGGGCCAGCTTCATCTCGACCAGCTTGGTCACGACCTGCGCGGCCTTCGCTCGAGCCGCCTCGCGGTCTTCGTTAGCGTGGATCGTCTGAGCATCGCGGCCACGGGCCGGACCTTCATCGCCGGCACCAAGCTCCACATGTTACGGTAAAAGTGGGCCGCGCAGCGCTGATAGGCCGCCTGCGGGTAAAACTCCGCGAGGCTCTCCACCAAGCCGAGGCACTTTGTCGCCGACGAACAGTCGCATGCCATTCAGGCCCCGGGAGGCGAGGTAGCGCAGGAAGTTTTGCCACGAGGCCTTGTCCTCCTTCGTCCCTTCGGCTACCCCGAGCACCTCGCGGTAGCCGTCTTGATTGACGCCGATGGCGACCAGGACACTGACGTTGCGCACCTCGCCGCCCCAAGAGCGCTTCAGCCAGATGCCGTCGAGGAAGACTAGGCGTGCTCGCCCTCGATTGATTGATTGCGCCACGCCTCTATCTGCCCAGCCACCTTCTGGTGTAGCTCGCTGATCGTGCTTGGACTCACACGCGAGCCCCACAGGCCTCGGTGATGATCTTCAACCCGATGCATCGACACCTCGGCGTAATACATCTCCAGAAGCGCCTCCTCCACGCTGCGCTCCCGTCGCTTGTAGCGCTCGATAATCGCCGTCTCAAACGGCTGCGATCTCAGCTTGGGCACCTTCACGGTCACCTCTCCGGCCTTGGTGTGCAGCTGCCGGGTGTAGTGTCCGGCGCGCGTGTCCACCCGCTCCTCGCTTCGTTCGTAGCGGCCGGCCCCGCAGAGCCGATCCGCCTCCGCGTCCAAGAGCGCGTTTAGCGTGTCCTGCACGGTGTTGACCACGATCCGGTCCAGGTGCTCTCGCACCATCGCCTGATCGATATGAATGACCTCGCCCATCCATCGGCTTGGTCGCTTTTGCCTCGGGCCTTCCCGCGTCGCTCGCGGGCTCGGTGTTCGTCGGCATCTTCGGCTGTCTTTTCGCGTTATCGGTTAACCCGTTCCAACCTTCCCTCGTCAAATGTGCGAAACATACCGGACGTTATCCCCTCGCCGGTCCCGTTGCCGACCATCCTCCACGATCTCCGTCGACTCCATCCCCGGCAGCCTATCACCGGGCCGCCATTCTGCCTGCGAGGTCCCCGGTAGGACGCTTACATTTGAGGAGGGCGAGATCCCGAAGGAACAACCATCTTCTGACGCACAATTCTAAGGTAGGAGGATGGAATATCAGCATTCTGATCGACTATCGGCGCCAATAAATAACAATAGCGCGGCGAACGTCATAAACACACACGATTGATCCGGCACGGCTCCTCATTGCCCGGATTATCCATGCTGATCGCCACAGATCATTGGGCTGCAGCTAGCCTCCACAGTATCGCTAGCAAACCTTGGTGGCCAAATAATGCATGGATATGCTTGGCCTCCGTGGCGTCAGCCTATCGATTTTCCCTATCACCTATGCCCATCTTCTTCCGCTTTTCGCCTCAGTGTGGAATGCGTGAAACTTGGCCAAAGCGCATCGCTGACGATCAGGCAGGACAGAGACAAGGGCTCTGACAATGGGGTTTAACTAGGCGCTGTCTTCAAAATGCGGAAGGGGAGTATTCACATAATGGATGACTTTTATTGGTCAGTCGCCGCTTTCTACGTCGCATGCACCTATGAACCAGCAAATAAGGTTTGCTTTGAGTGACGGCACTTGGAGCGAACTCTAAAAATTAACGGCCATCGGAGCAATCTGAGCGGCCCGCGGCGGCGCGGCCGCAAATGCGCCAACGAGCGCCTGCGCATTGAAGCGATTCTTTGGATACTGAGAACGGGAGCACCCTGGCGAGATCTGCCGCCTGTGTGCGGTCCGTGGAAAAGCGTCTACACGTCGTTTCGTCGCTGGACCAAGAGAGGTCTTGGGGAGGCGTTGTTCAGCGCGGTCAGTGCTCCGGGACGGGACGAAGAGTATCTGATGATCGATAGACACCAGCTCGCGGGTCCACCAGCCCGGCGGGAGGGCAACTCGACCAAGCCAAGCCCTTGTTAAATAAAACCACCTCCAAGCCGGTTCCCATGCGATCATGGACAAGGGCTACGACAGCGACGCCATCCGCGCTTATGTGAACCAACTCGGCGGTGTCGCCGTCATAGCCTTGCATCCAAGCAGATCCCCAAAGCCCGCCTTTGACGAGCACCTCTATCGCGAGCGCCACCGCATCGAAAACCTCTTCGCTCGACTCAAACACTACCGCCGCATCGCCACCCGTTACGAAAAACTCCGAGCCACCTTCGCCGCCATGCCCTCTCTCGCCTGCATCCTGGTCTGGCTCAACCGTTGAGCCTCATTTTGAAGACAGCCCCTAGGGGACGTGCTGATAGCGGATAGTTGCTCTTCCGATGTTGGTTTGCTCGGATCCGGTTCCCTCATGAAGAAAGCCGCTATTCTCAACAAACTCGGGACCGAAAAAGTCGTCGCTCTTATTCGGGCCGATAATCCAGATGGTCTGCTTGATTGCGCCAAAGCTCTCGCAGCCGGTGGGCTCACCTCGATTGAACTCACCATGACGACGCCTGGTGCGATTCGCATGTTGGAAAAAGCCACGGCCGAGCTTCCTGATTTTCTGTTCGGGCTTGGCACGGTGCTCGACGCCGAGACTGCCCGAGCGGGGATTCTCGCCGGAGCGAAGTTTATCGTCACTCCCGCACTGCGACCGGATGTGATCACGCTTTGTCAGCGTTACTCCGTGCCGATTTTTTGCGGTGCACTGACGCCGACGGAGGTGGTCAACGCGTGGGAGCTTGGTGCCGATGCGGCGAAAGTTTTCCCGGCTGAGTTCTTCGGACCTGCCTACATCAAGTCGCTCAAGGCTCCGCTTCCTCATGTCGAGCTGGTGCCCACGGGCGGCGTAACAGCTGAGAATGTTGGTGAATTTATCAAGGCGGGGGCTTTTGCCACCGCGGCAGGGAGTTCGCTTGTGGAGGCCAAGGCGTTCCGAGACAAGAACTGGGCCGCCATCACGGCCAAGGCACAAGCCTTTGCGAAAGCTGTTGCTGTAGCGACTGCGAAATAAGCCGAGGCCGTGCGCGGCCCGCTAAGCGTTAAAATAAAAGCCGGAGTGTATCTCCGGCTTTTTACTTGGGGGGGGCGAGGGGTCTTACTCGCCGAGATATTTCCGGATATCCGGTAGCGGCTGCTTTCTGCGTCCGGATGCGTCGCGTTCCAGCCAAGGTTCCGAGGGCGGTTGGTCGTCCGGATCCAGTTCGCTCGTATCGATCGGATGTATGCTTTCGCCATCATCATCCTCCGACACACCAATTTCCACCCCTTCGAGATCGATGTTGTCCCAGTCGGTGGCGTCGAAAAATTGGCTCAGGCGGCGTGCTTCCGGTGTGAGAATCGCGGCGGGGTTTTTCACCCTACCGTTTTTCACGAGTTCGAACACGCAGGGGAGGTATTGGTCTTCGTAACGCCGACGGAAGTCACTCAGCCACTTGTTTGCGACGCCTTCACGGCGGTTCAGTAACACAACATCGGAAAAATGGATGCAGGCGTCGAACCAGGTTCGCAGCTCGGGGTGTTTTTCCGCGAGTTGGCAGTGCACCACCGTGAGAATACGCGCCACGGGAAGCGAATGTGCGGCGAGCCAAGGTTTGAGCGCCTCAAGCTGATCCACCGGATCGATTCGTCCGTCGAGCACGATGAAAATGTGGGTGGCTTCCGACGGTGGCGCGTCCGCCACGAGCATTTGCAGTTCGGCGTTCCACGCCATGCGGGTGATCGAGGCCGCGCCGATTTTCTCATCCTCCGATTGTGGCTTTTCGTTGGCAGGGAGATAGACATGTGCGCGCTCTTCGGCGGGAACGAGCCCGTCGGCGATGAGGTCCGCCAACACCTCGCGCCGTCCGGAACCGGGGGCGCCGAGGATCACATAAACGAGTTGGCTGAGAGCGGCGGCGATGTCGGACATGGATGAAAAGGTGCTCAGAATTCGAAAACGCGGTTTTGCGCCGAATCACGCAGCCAGTGGTCGATCAATACGAGCGCGGCCATCGCCTCGACGATCGGCACGGCGCGCGGAACGACACAGGGGTCGTGGCGGCCCTTGCCCATCAATGAAATCGGCTGACCGGAAAGATCCACGGTAGGCTGCTTTTGAAGGATGGTGGCGGTCGGCTTGAAGGCGACGTTGAACACGATCTCCTCGCCGTTGCTGATGCCTCCTTGCACGCCGCCGGAACGGTTGGTGACGGTGCGGATACGACCGTCGCGGTTTTCGAAAAGGTCGTTGTGTTCCGAACCGCGCATCATCGAGCCGGCGAAACCGCTGCCGATCTCGAAGCCTTTGGTCGCGGGCAACGACAGCATGGCTTTGGCGAGGTCGGCTTCCAAACGGTCGAAAACCGGTTCGCCCAATCCGACGGGAACGCCCCGCACGCGGCATTGGATGACGCCGCCGACGGAATCGCCCTCGCTGCGCACGAACTTGATGCGCTCGATCATCTTCGCCGCCGTTTCGGGATGCGGGCAACGCACCGCCGTCGCCTCGATCTGTTCGAGCGAAGGGAATTCCGTGAGCGTTTCCGCCGGCGCCGCGATGTCATGGATGCGTGTGACGTAGGCGCGAATCTCAAGGCCGCCGCTCGCGAGGATTTTTTTCGCTATAGCCCCGGCCGCGACGCGTCCGATGGTCTCGCGGGCGGAACTGCGTCCGCCGCCGTTGGGATCTCGGATCCCGTATTTGGTCTGATAGGTGAAGTCGGCGTGCGAGGGGCGAAAGGCTTTCGCCATCTCGTTGTAGGCGGAGGAGCGCTGGTCGGTGTTGCGCACCAGCATGCTGATCGGCGTGCCGGTGGTCTTGCCTTCGTGTAGGCCGGACAGGATTTCCACCGTATCGGCCTCTTTGCGTGGTGTGGTGATGTCGCTTTGGCCGGGACGACGGCGGTCGAGTTCCGCCTGGATTTCGTCGGCGGTGAGCGGCAGGCGGGGAGGGCAGCCGTCCACAGTCACGCCGATGGCGGGTCCGTGGCTTTCGCCCCAGGTGGTGATGCGGAAAAGGTGTCCGAAGCTGTTGGGCATCGTGCGAGGCAGGTTGGTCGCGGTGGCATGGGCCGCAAGGGACAAAAAAAACACGGGCCGATGCGTGCTCCCGATTTTCCTCGCTGGTGTCCCCGCCGTGAGTCGAACACGGATCAGTCGTTTAGGAAACGACCGCTCTATCCATTTGAGCTACGGGGACGATGAAAACCAACAGCTTCCAGAAAAGAACACCCTCAAAACACGCCGTGTTGTAGCGGATGTTGTATATCGGGCCTCAAGATTGCCTACCGTCTCGCGCCGTCTCTGAACAAGGCTTTTCGCGGCGAAGGCGGCTACGGGGCCGTGAGAAGCCTACAGGATGTCATGCTTCCCTCGGAACAGCATTCCCGACGACGGCGGGGCGTGCTTCGCAGGACGCTCGGGTTTCCACCCTCTGAGATTCAGCGTCGGGCCGCCGTAGAGTTCCCACACCTCCATTTTGGCCAAGTGCGTCGCTCCGTCCTTCTCCGCCTGCATCTCGGCTTCCAGCGCCTTCGTCTCGGCCTCCTTCAGCTTCGGGAGCAAGCTCCCGTCCTCCAGCCACGCCTTGACCTGCGACGGGTTGCTCGTCGCCCATGCGTAGAGGACGTTCGTTCCCGTCGGCGACAGGTGGCGGAGCAGGTTCGTTTCCGCCTGCGCGCTCATCACCTTGCTGGACAGGAGTCGAGGCATCTTGGGCCAGAGCCTTGTCCACTCCGGGCTTGGGTCAACGCTCCGACGGCTTCACCGTGGTGGACCGTCATCCATCGTGAACCCCGCCGCATCGCCGATTCCCTGGGCTCCGGAGGATAAACCGGAATACTTCCTCCTGCTGCCCCCGAACCAACAGCCGCCGAAAACGCCGACGGCGTTCCTGATGCAGGCGGCGGAGACGCTGCGCCTATTGCTGGCGGACGCCGATCCGGGCGAGGTGGCGCACGTCAACAATCAGCTCCGTGACCGACTGGCGGAAGAGTTCAAGCTGACGCTCCCATCGGGACTGCTGGACGATCCGCGGACGCCGGGGCTCCTGTTCTTCAACCCGGCGCCGCCAGACAGCAATCTGGCGGAGTGGAAGGCGGGGATACCCGAGGCGCTAAAATTGCCACCGATGCCCGAGGCGGAACTGAGGCAGGAGGCAGGGTGGGTGTCGCTTGAAAGCTACCTGAGCCCGCTGCTGTAGCAGTCGAAGCGACGGCGGCCCCGGGCAGCCTGGGCAGGAGCGCGCCGGAGCAACACACCAGGGCGGAGCTATGGCATGCGCCGCTTACCAGCCGCGAACGCGGCCACACCGACCCCACCGACAATCCACGGCCAGTTGCCCTCATCACCCCACAAGACGAGCGCGATGATCGCGCACCCGAGCAGGGGCACCCCGACGAAAACGCCCAGCAACGACACAATCACCGCCAGCGGCCGTTCCCAGGGGCGCAGCTCGTAGCTAGGTAGCGATCCGAGGAAAAACAGGCGCAGGGGGTAGCGGTCGGAGTTCATTCGGTGAACCGAAGTTGGCGGCGAGTCCGGGATGTAACTTCAGGAAAATCAAGCGAGGAGAGGGCGCCGCGTGACCATCGGTTTATCCCGATCTGATGCCGAAACAGCAACGTTGTCTTTTTGTCATAAAGAATTGTTCTTGAATGTTTTGCGATATTTAATACCGTCAATCTCGTCAATCCCACCTATGCCCGCAAAACCTACCAAATCCACCGCCCGCACGGGGCTCGTCATCCCCGTTGAACTCACCGATGCTCAGCTTGGAGCCCTCGCCACCATCGCCGACGAACACCGCGCCAGCCTGCCCGAGTTGATCGCCGCGCTTGCGTTTGAACACCTGCGCATGGGCAGCGACGACGGCGTTTACGACATCGCCGCCGCCCTCCTCTGGCACCGGCGCGGCGACGTGCCCGACATTCAACGCTATCTCATCACGGACAGGCGAGAGGCGGCATAAGGCCAACTCCTCCCCTCCATTCGCCCGCTCCACTTCGGCTGAGCGGGCTTTTTTCTGTTAAGCCGGTGGCGCATCGGTAGGAGAGAAGGCGTGAAGCCATTCCTCGCCTGCTCGCTCCGCATGGGGCTTCTCTACGCCTCGGTTTCCTTGCTCCCCGCCCAAACCGCTGCCGACCGCACCGCCGACGCCCTCGAAGGCATCGACGAGACACTTGCCCGCCAAGAAGCCCGCGAAAGCCGTGAGCGTTTGCTCGAAGAGGCACGCCAGGCAGAAGCCGCACGGCGCGAGGCAATCGCGCGGCAGCGCCGGGCGCAGCAGCCGCAAATACTCGACCTCACATCCCAGGGCCTTGGCTCATCCGGTTCGGATTCGATCTCGCTTGAGCAGCAAAACGCCGTCTTGCGTCGAGTAGCCGAGCTGAAACGCGAGGAGCGCGCCAAGGAGCTGGAGAAGCTGCAAGCGGAGCTACTGGAAGCGCAGATTCGCGAGGCCAAAGCTCGTGCCGCCCGAGCAGAGGCCGAAGCAGCCAAGGCGGAGGCGCAGCAAAAGAAGTAGAGGTGCGGTATCGCCCCCCCCTCGATACTATCGCCCCCCTAAACATTGCTTGGGTATGAAGGGTGCGGACACTACCCGCACCCCACCTCGACCACGGAAAGGACCGTCACAGTATGACGACTCCCGGCGTGGTGGACGCCCTTCGCCTCAACGACGACGAAGGAAGGGTGTCGATTAAGCCGACACCCCGGCCCGCCTCGCCTCACGGCAGGGCGGGCTTTTCGTCTCCGGTCTCCGCCGCCTCCAACGCCTCGCGCAGCGCCCGCCGCACCTCCGGCGACTTCAGCGCCTCCGTCATGTCGATGGTCTGCGCCGGCGCCCCGAGGCTCACCACGCCCTCGACGCGATCCAGCCCGAGCAGCCTCGCCCGGTGCTCCTGCGCGCGGATGACAATCGCCGAGGCCGCCTGCGCCCGATCATCCGAGGGATTCAGAGCCACCGGCGACCAGGCCCCGATCAGCTCATCAATCTGCGCCAGCATTTGATCGCGCCACTCTGCCGCCGTCTTCGCCGTCGTCTCGCGCGCCAGTTCGAGGCCCTCGCGGCAATAGCTCCACGCCTGCCCTTCACTGACATTCAGGGTCTCCGCGATCTGCCGAACCGTCTTGCCGCCGACCCGCAGCGCCCATGCTGCCGCCACCCGCTCGGCACGGGCAGCGGCGTTTACCTCGTTCAACGCCACGAGTTGGGCGGGCATCTTCGCACGTTTCTTCATGGAGTTAGCCGAGGCCCCCGAACAAGTGGACGTTCGCGCCGCACATTTGATGCCGTAGGCTCGTCACCACATGCTGGGCGATGACCACGCCCGCTCCGTCCATGTCGAACAGCGGCTGATGCGCGAGCGTCGGCGTGTCGTCGGGGACGGTGGCACCGCGACCCACCTCCGCCGCAGTGGCAAGTCCGCCGCTATCGACCGTCACAGCTACCCAGTAGGTGTAAGGCGTGCCCGTGCTCCACTCGGTTTCGTCGGCACCCTCGACGGGAATCGTGTTCACGAAGCCGGGCGCGATCCGGATTTTTCCGCCCGAGAGCTTCGTCGGCTTGAACGAGTGCGGAGGACCGACACCGGCTTTCCTGGGTATCAACGGAGGCGGCTCGGGCGTGCGTATCTTGAACGTGTCCGACACGCCGCGAAACGCATCCTCCATCGGGAAGGGCGTGAACTGCGGCCGCCGGATCGGGGGGATGTCGTCGAGCTGGCTCACGAGGGAATACAAAGGGCTATGGCGGCCCGGTTGGTTGTGTGGCTGGGAGTTCATGATGGGAAAGTGGGTCTAGGTGCCGGCGGGGGGCTCGAGTTCTACGGTCACGGCGATGAGTCCGAGGGAAACAGGGGCCAGACGGGCAAAAGCCGCTTCGCTCAGGTCGATTACACGACCCTCCCGGTAGAGTCTGCGAGCCGGGCCGCGGTCGGTGATTTTGACGACGACGCTCCGCTCGCCGTGGGTTACGCGAGCGCGCGAGCCAAGGGGAAGGTGCCAACATGCCGCCGTCATGGCCCCGGGATCGAAAGGGAGGCCGCTTGCCGTGGTCCTACCGCGATAGGCTTCGCCGTAGAAGGAGGCGGTGCCGGTGACGGTCGTGGCCGGAACCGGAGCGACAGGGGCCGCGACGGCGCCGGGCACGAGGAGCAGGACCGCGAAGAGGAGGGGCGGGGCGCGCATCGGTTGGATCAGGTCGTGGCCGCAAGTGCGCGAGTGATGACCCCGGGGCTGAATGGCTCGCCCGTCGCCAAGGTGGGCTCTGTTTCTGTCGGCGAGGGTGACGACACCTCCTCGCGCTCGATGCCGCGCAAAATGTCATTCACGCGCTCGACTCGCTCGCGGCACCACCACCAGCACCAGGACTCGACCAGCCGGGCTGCGTCCTCCGGGGTCTTGGCGAACACCACCGACACCGGCGCGAACCGCGCCTCGATGACGGCGAGCAGCGACAAGACGACTTTGGGAGCTACGCCCGACCGGTAGCGCTTGGCCTCGATTTCCCACCGCTCGCCGACCACCAGCACGCGGCTGAACCTGTAGCCGCGGAGCCGGCCAAGTTCGCGGAAGAAGCGCAGCCGGTTTTCTCCCGTCGCGCAGCTGGCGAGGTCGTCGAGGCTCTTCCGCTCGACAGCAAATTCCAGCTCGCAGCCCGCCGGGGCGTAGTCGCCGGACGGCAAGCCCTCGCGCTTCACCGGCAGCCGGTTGATCGGCAGCGGCGTTTGCTCGCGGCTGTCGATGACGACGCACGGCCGCAGGTCCGCCAGCCTTTGCAGGCCCCGAAGGGCGGGCAGATTTTCAAGGGGCGTCGTCATTCTCCTTTTTCTTTCGCGTTGGGGTTGAACCGCACCGGCGCGCCGCAGAGGTCGCGAATGCGCCGCAAAATTTTCGCCGCCATCTCGCCCTCGTGCGGATGCCGCGCCAGCACCCGCTCGACCCACCCGGCCGCGTTGCCGTTGGCCGTGATGATCGTCGGCGCCCCGGTCGAGAGCCTCGTGTCGAGGATCTCGAAAAGCGCCGTCAACGAAGCGGGCGACCAGTTCGCGGCGTCGAAGTCGTCGATGACGAGGAGCCGCATGTGCCCGAGGCTCGACACCTCCCGGATGCCGGAGCCCAGCCCGTGCGGCTCGCCGCGCGCCTCCGCCACCGCCGCCGAGGCGAGGTCGCATCCGCGCACGAAGAAAATCCGCATGTCCCCGCTCCCCCACCGGCTCGACGCCGCCACGCCAGATGCCAGCGACCACACCTGCGCCCGAGCCACCGCCGCCCGGCTTTTCCCGCCGCCCGGCTCGCCCACAAGCAGGAGGCTGCGCGCCAGCTCGGCGGCGTGAGATTTCGCCCGCCACTCCCGGACCCCGCCCGCCCAAGCCAGCACGGCCTCCCGCTCCTCGGGCGAATAGGATCGGTCGGACGGCTCGGCGACGGGACACAGTGCCGGCAACGGAGTCGCCACCCCGGCCAAAGCTACAGCCTCGAAGGCGTCGGGGTCGGGGATGCGGTTTGGATCGGAGCGGAGCAGCAGCGGCCCCGGCACGCCGCCCCAAGTGCCAACCTTCGGGTTGGTGAGCGGCACGCCCCGAAAAAGGTCGGCGTCGCGGAGAGCGGCTTCGGATAGTTCGTAGGCAGTTGGTTCGTGGGTCATCAGAAAATCTTGTAGAGGTCTGCGTGAGGTCCGTTCGGCCCGTGCGTGTCCGGTGCGGCGCCGGGGGCTGTGCCTCCGAGCTGGCTCCAACTGCCTGCGATCTTGGCCGGCGTCGGTTTCCACTCCGGGCGGTTGCCGCGTCGGAAGTTCGCAACGCGCCGGGCGATTTCGTCCGGCGTCACCGTCGGCATGGCTGCGCGAATCTCCGCCAAGGCCGTGCCGCACGCCGCGCGCTCGCGCCTCGTCATCTGGCTGAGGACGAGATCGCAGGCGGCGGCGAGGGCATCAAAGAGCGGGTCGCGGGCTCGCTCCGGCTTTAAGGTGGGGGTCGGGGTCAAGGAAGATTCAAGACCGGGCAGGGCGGGCGCGGCTGCCGCAGGCAGGCGCACACCTCGTTGTTTCTTCCCCGTCGTTTCTAAGACCGTCGTTTCATTGATCGTCGTTTCTAGAGCTCGGGCTTTACCGGGCCTCGGTTGACCGGCTCCCGGTTGACCGGCTCCCGGTAAAATGGCATCCGGTGGCACCGGGTCGGGATTTTTGGCATCCGGTGAAGCTGCATCCGCCGGCACCTCCCAAAAATACCAGCGACTGACCATCCGCCCGTCGCGCCCACGCATGGCTTGCAACCGCGCATACCCGGCCTCGACCAGCTCCCGCAACGCGGCGCGGACTGCATCCACCCCTTCCCGGGTTTCGGCCGCAACCTTCTCCGCCGAGTGTTCCCACGATGGCGGCATACTCAGAACCAGCGCCAGCAAACCGCGGGCGCGGAGGCTCAGCCGCCGATCTTGAAGCGTGGAGTTCATGATGCGCGCGTAGCGGTCGGCGTCGCCTTTCGCGGCGCGGATGACGTAGAGCTTTTCATCCATGCGCGGGACGGGTCGCGCCGTTCCCGTCGAGGACGAGTCGGGCGTCGAGCCGGTTGAGGGTTTTACGTCGCGCCTCGGCAGACGCGCGCAGCCGCGCCGCCTTCGTCTCAAGCCCTTGGATTTCGCGGGCCAGTCGGTCCCGCCGTGCCCGGAGTTCGGCGAGGCTCATCAGTCTTCCGCCCGACGCTTGAAATACTCCGACATCGCGCGCCGTTCGAGGTCCGGCAGCGATCCGCCGAGTTCGACCTCGCGGAGGATCACGGCGACGACTTCTGCCACCGAGCCTTCGACCGGCACCGCCAGCGAGCCCGCCAGGTTCCCGCCGATCAGATGCTCGATGCCGACTCGCTCGCCAGGTAGCGGCAGCGTGATGACGATCTGCTCGCGCTCCGGCGCGGGCGTGGGCTTGGCTTTCTTCGACGTGCTCATACGGCCACCTCCTTCCCGGCCGCCTCAATGGCCTTCAGAAGCGATTCGACCTGGATCAGCGCCGTCCCCCGCACGCAGCCGGGGCGCCGGACGTTCACGACGCGGATAAGACCGGCCTGGCGCAGGCGGTAGAGTGTCGGCCTGGAAAAGCCGGTGATTCCCTCGCGCTCACCGGTCCTAGGAAAGCGGGTCCACTCCGGGAGCGGCCCGCGCGGGTTGGGTTTGGTTTCGTTACTCATGGCGTCTTTGGTTGACGCCTTGAGCCATCACGAAACCTAGCGAGCCCGTCGCTTCGATTGCCCCCGATTTTTCTTCGATTTTTTCGGGGCGCTCGCGCGGCGAAGCGGAGACTTCATAGCCACCATGAGCGCGTCACGAAGCGCCGTTGTAAGATACTCGCGCTCCCCATGCTTCAGCCCCTCCACCAACCACGGGGCGCGCTGTCTCAAGTAATCCTCGCGAGTGTCCACCCCATAGCGCCTTCGCCAGTAGCTGACACTCCCCTCTTTCTCCTCGCGCTCCCACGCCGCCCCGGCGTCACCGGTGCATGTATCCGCCCACCAATACGACCATGCCCAATCACGCCACGCTCGAAAATCGGCCTGCGTCTTGGCCGGCAGGGGCAAAGACCGCGCGGCCGTGGCAACCGCGTCGTGGGAGCGCCCCACCTCGATCTGCCTGCGCTTCATCGCCAGTCCTATGCGCACGAAGGTTGCCGCCCACTCCCGGCGCGCGCGCATGCCAACGGCGCCCTCGGACTTTTTGCGCACCGGCGGCTGCCATCGGGCAAGGGCCGCGAGGTGATCGAGAGTAGGCAGCAAGGTCCAGTCCCCCGCCTGGACCAGCGTCCGAAGTTCGAGGATCGCGCGCTCTGCGAGTTCCTGCGGTCGGCGAGCCAACAGCCGCGAGACAGAATCCTCCTTCGCGTCGATCATCGCCACCCTCCTAGTTTCGCGAGCTTTGCCAGCGCCTCGCTCTGCTTCTCGAACTTCAAGTGGGTGTAGCGGGCGTGTGCCTCGTCGGAGTCATGCCCCGCCATCGCCTTGCGCACATCGGCCGAAACATCGGCATTCGCCAGCCGAGACACGAAGGAATGGCGCAGCGAGTGAAAGGTCTTCGTCCTCGTCTGACGCCCCCTGCCCTCTTTCTTCCTGCCCGCCTTACCCTTCACGTCGGCGCGCTTCATCAGGCGCGAGAACTCATTCGAGAGCCCGGCGTGGCTGCCCACCCCGCGACCGGCGAGCGACGGGAAAAGCGGAGCCTTGCCGACGCCGCGCTCCTGCGCGCTCAGGAACTCGCGCAGCTCTCCCGACAGCGGCAATTCGAGCGCCTTGTCGGTCTTGCTTGGCGTAACGTCGAGCGTCCCCGCCTCAAGATTCACCTGCTCCCAGGTCAGCCCCGTTACATCGGCCAAGCGCAAACCGGTCCACGCTGCCATGAGGATCGCGCCGCGCCAGTCCTTCCAATCGCCCTCCGCTACCCGCAGGAGTTTGGCAATCTCCTCGTCCGTGAACGCCTCGCGGGCATCGCTCCGCTCCTCCAGCGGCTTCAAGGCATCGGCCGGATTCGCGAGGATTTCGCCCCGCCGCTTCGCCGCGTTGAGCGCGGCCCGGACGATACCGATACCCATGTTGAGCGTCTTTCCGCTCAAGCCGGTTCCCAACTCCGCGCGGCGCCAGTTCTCAAGCTCGCCCGTTGTGAGCGACGCCACCGACGCCGCCGCGCGGACGGGGCCGAGGTGAGCGAGCAGGCGCGAGAACACCGGCTTGTAACGCGCCAGAGTGGACGCCGCCGCGCCCTCTGCTTTGCAGTTGGCCGCGTAGGTCTCGAACGTCTCCTTGATGCTCGGCGTCCTCAACGTCTCGCCGGTCGTTGCCTCCATCAGCTCGCGGAGGATCTTCACGCTCGCCGCCTGCGTCAGCTCCCCCGCCCGCGCCTTCTTCGCCGCGCTCTCCCACGCCATCGCGACCTTTTGCGCATCCCGTAGGACCTTCTGCCGAGTCGAGCGGTTCACAAGTCGCCCGCTGGCGTCCCGATACATCGCCGCCCAAAACGGCGACACCTTCCCGCGTGCGTTTCGTGGCCGATGAAGCGTTGCCATGCCGAAATGTGTTATAGCGCGTGTTGTATATGCTCAAGACATTTCAAGAGGTCTCATCTCTAAATCCACCTATGGGAGAGACGTTTTGAAACCCCAGAAAATGGCCCGGATAGAAACGACCGCTCTATCCACTTGAGCTACGGGGACAGGGGCGACGAAACGCAGCCACGTAAGGGCTCGGCTACGCCGACGCCAAGACACAAGTATCATGCTTTTCATCCAGAGCCGCCGCATGCCACACATTCCCGGCCTTGGCCGTTCGGCTCGACGCGGCATGGGGAGGGGCACTTGCCGCGCGCTCCCGCCTGGCGCAGCGGATAAGAAGTGACCCCGCAAGTGGTGTGAGGTTTCCGGCGATCTATTTCGATTGCTCGTGATGTTGGGTGTAACAGGAAACTGGATACGGAGCCGATGGCAGGATGGCGCGATCTCTCCACGCGCCATCATTTACCTCGGGGGCTTCCAAGATTCGAATGGAGCGACAAAGGCACCGCCCACATCGGGGCGACGACCGGCGCCGGTGCGAAACGCGCTAGTGTAGTCCGCCGTAAATAATGGAACATAAGTGGTGTGCGGGGTTCGCAGAAGCATGCGTCGAGCACCTGAGATAAAACTAGACGAAACGCAGCGCGTGGAACTGGTGGGTTGGAGCCGC
>Ga0182792_1002081_pt1 | contig 14879 bp, 15 predicted proteins | sample Passage237B_FD_130497 | JGI IMG/M metagenome (GOLD analysis project Ga0182792, IMG submission 130497) | Cellulose adapted compost microbial communities from Newby Island Compost Facility, Milpitas, CA, USA - Passage2 37B (version 2) (version 2) ...
ATCACCTGCTGCTGCGCGACCAGGTGCGCCGCATGGTGGAGAAGCACGTGGCGCCGATCGCATCCGAAATCGACGAGAACAACCGCTTCCCCGAGGAGCTGGTGGAGGTGTTCGGCGACATGGGGCTGCTGCAGCTCTGGGTGCCGCAGGAATACGGCGGCCCCGGCGCCGATCTCACGTCGGTCTGCATCGTCAAGGAGGAGATCGCGAAGGTCTCCGAATCGGCAGCCCTCCTCGCGGCGAACAATTCCTTCGGATTGATCCTGCCGATCCTGAACTTCGGATCGGAAGAGCAGAAGCGCCACTATCTCGGCCTCGCCGCGAAAGGCAGAACCATCACCGCCGTGGCCATCACCGAGCCCGGCACCGGGTCGGACGTCTCCTCGATGAAGACCCGTGCCGTCAGGGACGGCGATGGCTGGGTGCTGAACGGCGGCAAGATCTACATCACCTTCGGATCGGTCGCCCATTTCATCATGGTGTTCGCGCGGACCAGCGAGGGGCGAGGCGCCAACGGCATCTCCGCCTTCATCGTCGACACGAAGTCCAAAGGGTTCTCCTACGGCAAGGAAGACAGGAAGATGGGCATTCGCGGCGTGCCCAACGTGCCGATCTACTTCGACAATGTCCGCGTCCCGGCAGAGAACATGATCGGCCCCGAAGGCCAGGCCTTCAGGACCTGCATGCGCATCCTCGACCTCAACCGCCCGACGATCGGCGCGATCTCGGTCGGGCTGGCGCAGGGCGCCATCGACCAGGCCACCGCCTATGGCCGCGAGCGCAAGCAGTTCGGACAGTCCATCACCGAATTCCAGGGCATCCAATTCATGCTGGCCGACATGCAGATGCAGACCGAGGCGGCCCGCTGCCTGCTCTATGACTGCGCGCGCATGGCCGACCGCGGCGAATGGGACGGCTTCTCGGCCAAGGCCTCCATGGTCAAGTGCTTCTGCAGCGATACGGCGATGAAGGTCACGACCGACGCCGTGCAGATCTTCGGCGGCGCCGGCTACATGCGCGACTTCCCGGTCGAACGCTATATGCGGGATGCCAAGATCAACCAGATCTTCGAGGGCACCAACCAGATCCAGCGGCTGGTGATCGCCCGCCACATGCTGCGGGCCGCATGATGAACAGAACCGGGAAGGTCGTCGACCTCGACGCGGCGCTGTCCGCCGTCGAGGACGGCATGACGGTGGGCATCGGCGGCTGGATCTTCCACGGTCAGCCGATGGCCCTGGTCCGCGGCCTGGTGCGTCGCGGCGTGCGCGACCTCACGCTGGTGCCGGCGCCCGGCAGCGTCGCTCCCGACATGCTGATCGGTGCCGGCTGCGTGAAGGAGACCGGTTGCGTCTTCATCAGCTTCGAGCATCTCGGGCTTGCGCCGAACTTTCGCCGCGCCGCGCAGACGGGCGCGGTAAAAGTGTCGGAGATGGACGGCCCCGGCATCGCCGGCGGCCTGCGTGCCGGCGCCTGCGACCTGCCTTATGGGCTGATCCCCGACCTCGGCACGGACCTGCCGAAGGTCAATCCCGCCCTCTACCGCAGGGCGCGCATCCAGGAAGGCGGTCGGCCGTTGCTCGAGGTGCCGGCAATCAAGCCCGACGTCGTGCTGCTGCACGGGCAGCAGGCCGACGAGGAAGGCAACGTGCAGTATTTCGGCGCCGGCTATTTCGACCTGCTGATGGCCCAGGCCGCACGGCACGTGATCTGCTCCGTCGACCGCATCGTGCCCGCCAGCACCGTTCGCCAATCGGCGCGCCTCACGAAGATTCCATCGGCGTTCGTCGATTCCGTCGTCGTCGCGCCGTTCGGCGCCCATCCCGGCTGCAGCCCGGGCCTCTATGCCCAGGACGAAAAACATCTCAGGGCCTACGTCGCCGCGAGCCGTGACCAGGCGAGCTTCGATGCCTACCTGGCCGAGCATGCCCGCGATGGGGAGGACGCCTATCGCGGCCGTATCGGCACGACGCAGCTCGCCGGTCTCACCGCTGGAGAGGCGGCATGAGTTCCGGCTTCGAGCCTCTCAAGCGGCGTCGCCTGTCCGACCAGGTCTCGGCCGAGATCCAGGTCCGTATCGCCTCGGGCGAGCTCAGGTCCGGCGACAAGCTGCCGCCCGAACGCGAGCTTGCCGAGTCGTTCGGCGTCAGCCGGGGGGCGGTGCGCGAAGCGTTGCGGAACCTCGAGCGCACCGGCCTCGTGTCCCTGCAGGCTGGCGCGCGCGGCGGCGCCTTCATCGGCGAAGGCAATCCCGGCCTGATCGGAGACAGCTTCCGCAACCTCTATCAGCTCGGCACCGTATCGATCGACGATCTTACGGAAGCGCGGCTGTGGCTCGCCTCGACCGTCGTGCGCATCGCCTGCGTGCGCGCCACGGAAGCCGACCTTGCCGCCCTCACCGCCAATGTGGACACGGCCGAACGCCTCTTTCGAGCCGGACGCTACGACGACAAGATCGATATCCACATCGAATTCCACAACCTGCTGGCGCGCTGCACACGCAACGCCGTCATGGCGATGATGATGAGCGCAGTGATGGAAGTCATGCGCGACTTCGCCCATGCGGCCGGCGGCGAACGCAACGACCTCACCTTCAAGGCACGGCGCCGTCTGCTCGACGCATTGCGGCGGCGCGATGCCGATGCGGCCGTCGCGGCGATGGCCGAGCATCTCGAGAGCCTGCGCGAGCGCTACCGCGACCGCATGCGCCCACAAGGCCCCGCGAGCGGCATGAACTGATGAAGCCTCTTTCCGGCATCCGCGTCGTCGACTTCACCAGCATGATCGCCGGTCCCTACTGCACGCGGCTGCTGGCGGACTGCGGGGCGGAGGTGCTGAAGATCGAGGAGCCGCACGGCGATCACATGCGCACGCGGCCGCCGCTGCGCGACGGGCACAGCACCTATTTCGGCCATCTCAACGCCGGCAAGAAGAGCGTCGTTCTCGACCTGAAGAGCGCCGATGGCCGCGACGCCGCGCAAGGGCTGGTGGCCGCTTCCGACATCGTGGTCGAGAACTTCCGGCCGGGCGTCATGAAGCGTCTCGGCCTGGACTATGCCCGCCTCTCCGAGGTGCGGAACGACCTCATCTACTGCTCCATCTCCGGTTTCGGACAATCGGGACCGCGCGCCGAACAACCGGCCTATGCGCCCGTGGTGCATGCCGCCAGCGGGTTCGACCACACCCAGTTCCTGTACCAGGGCGATCAGGCCAAGCCGGCGAAAACCGGCATCTTCATCGCCGACGTGCTCGCCGCGGTCTACGCCTTCGGTGCCGTCCAGACGGCCCTGATCGGTCGTCTCCGCCATGGCGGGGGACAGTTCATCGACGTGGCCTTGATGGATTCGATGATCAACCTGCTGGTCTTCGAATGCCAGGAAGCGCAGTTCCCGGAGGAGACGCGGCGGCCTCTCTACGTGCCCATGCAGGCGCGCGACGGCTTCGTCATCGTGGCGCCAGTCAACCAGCGCAATTTCGAGCAGCTTGCCGATGCGATCGGCCTTCCTGAATGGAAGACCGACGCACGCTTCGCCACGGTTGGTGCGCGCGTAACGCACTGGGATCAGCTGTTGGCGGCGGTTGAGGCGTGGACGGCCACGCGCCGGGCACGCGACTGCGAGGACATTCTGATGACGGCGGGCGTCCCCTGCTCTCGCTACCTCAGCGTCGCCGAGGCCATGGCCGATCCTCAGCTCGCGGCGCGCGGCACGATGGTCCACGTCACCGATGGCGCCGGCGCCTTCCTTGTTCCCAATCCGCCCTTTCAATTCGCCGATTCGACCGTGGCCGTCGCGGCGACAGTCCCTGCGCTTGGCGCCAATACCAAAGAAGTGCTCACCACAATCCTGGGAGGAAAGAATGATCGTGAGACGAAGAGGTGTCCTGGCTAGCACAGCCGCATTGCTGGGCGCCCTGGCGGCACCAGCGGCGGCGCAGCAGTATCCCGACAAGCCGATCCGCCTGGTCGTTCCCTACGGCCCCGGCGGCACGACGGACATCATGGCGCGTACCCTTCAGGAGCCGCTGTCGAAAGCTCTGGGCCAGCCAATCATCGTCGACAACAAGGCGGGCGCTGCCGGTGCGATCGGTACCGCCCAGGTCGCCAATGCCGCTCCCGACGGCTACACGCTGATCTTCGGCAACAACGGTCCCAGCGCCATCGTGCCCCTGATCCAGAAGAGCGTCGGATACGATCCGGTCAGGGACTTCGCGCCGGTCTCCCTGGTGTCGATCGCACCAATGACGCTCGTCGTGCATCCGAGCGTGCCGGCCAGCACTGTCAAGGAGCTGATCGCCTACGCCAGGAAGCAGCCCGACGGTCTCGAATACGGCACCGCCGGCGCCGGGTCGCTGGGCCATCTGGCGACCGAGCTGTTCGGCAAGGAGGCCGGCATCAAGCTGGTGCATGTCCCCTACAAGGGCCAGGCGCTCTCGACGATGGGCGTGTTGAATGGCGAGGTGAAGCTGCTGATCACGACCTCCTCGGACAGCCAGGATGCGGCCGTGAAGGCCGGCAAGCTCAGGTTGCTGGGCGTGTCGACGGCCAAGCCGTCACCGCTCATGCCCGGCGCGCCGGCCATCGGCGAATCCCTGCCGGGCTACGAAGCCAGCGTGTGGTTCGGAATCCTCGCGCCCGCAAGGACCCCGCCGGCCGTGATCACCAAGCTCAATGCCGCGGTCCGCGCGGTGCTGGCCCAGCACGAGGTGCAGAAGAAGTTCCTCGGATACGGGTGCATTGCCACCGCCAGCACGCCTCAGGAATTCGCCGCTCTGATCGGCGCCGAGGTGCCGAAGTGGAAAGGCGTGGTGGAGGCGGCCGGGATCACCACGCAGTGACAGGCACGCATCGCGGCGGCCTCCGCGCCGTCTGAACAGGCCCGCCGGGCAATGCCCGGCCCCCTCTGTATTAGCCTGCCGACGGCTTCCAGCGGGGTGCCGCAATCTCCTCGGCGAAGTTCTTGAACATCAGGTTGAAGGCGATGCTGATACGGTCGGTCGTGCCCTCGTTGGAGGGAACATGGTGCCGCAGCCAGGACGGAAAGATCACCATGCGTCCTGCCTTGGGTTGCGTCACGGAGGCGTTGGAGGTGATGCGATTGAGCGAGCTGGTCGCGGGTGCGATCAGGATCGGCCGCGGATCCTGGAAGACGAGGTGCGTGCCACTCTCCGGCACGGCGACGTAGTAGACGCCGCTCAGATAGTTGTTCGGATGATTGTGCGTGGGATGATAGCTGCCGGGCGGATTGACGTTGGCCCAGCAGCCTGTGACCATCATTGGATACCGTTCCATCCCCAAGTACTGGGCCACGCTGCTCGCCGCGATCTCGACCAGCCGGGCGAATTCGGCGAAGGCGGGACGGACGTGGAGATCCTGCGGCGTCTGCCAGTTGCTGCCGCTCGGCACTTTGGGCCGTGCTGCCACGATCTTCTCGATCTCAGCCTTCAGCTTGGCATTGAACGCCGCGGCGTCAGACGGATGAATATCGAGCTGCCAAAGGGGCGTCGGGAAGAGCTCGTCGATTTGTTGCTTCACCTTCATCACGAAAATTTTACTCAATTCCGACCAGCTAGTCAGCAGCCGGCCAGGCTCACTGGTCCAATTCTTGCAATTGTCATCAAACTGCTGTTAGCGACCGCGGGCGTTGTCCCAGTCCCAGTCGAGCTCGAAGCGATCGCCGCTGCTTCCTGATCCCATGTCCTTGACGTAGGCCGCGTGCGGAGGCGCGAAATGCGCCGGCATGAGCAGCGCCCCCTGCTCCACACAGTCCGCAAGAAGCGCATGGCGGCTTCTGCGGGCAAGGTTGCGGTCCTCGCAGAAGCGGCTGTTCCATTTCCACAGCGGCACCTGCACCGGGTTGTGCAGGGCGTCGCCGGCGAAGATCGCGCGCTTGCCGCGGGAATCGAGATCGACGCGCACCTGACCCGGCGTATGTCCCGGCGCGGGTCTCAAGGTCAGGCAGCCACACATGCCATGCTCGCCCGACACGAACTCGGCCATCTTGGCCTCGATGATCGGCAGCACGGAATCGTTGTAGGTATTGATCTGGTATTCCTCGGTATCCGGCTTCTTCGCTGCGGCCGCCCAGTGCTCGTGGTCGATGCGCGACATCACGTACTTGGCGTTAGGGAAAGTCGGCACCCACCGCCCGTTCTCCAGTCGCGTGTTCCAGCCGACATGGTCCACGTGAAGATGCGTGCACATCACGAAGTCGATCTCCTCGGGCTGTACGCCTGCCTCGCGCAGGCGATCGAGATACTTCGTGTCGAGCATGTCGAAGCGCGGCATGCCGGGACGCGGCTTGTGGTTGCCGCTGCAGGCATCCACCAGGATCGTGTATTTGCCCGTGCGCAGCAGCCACGAGTGGATGGAAGTCATCAGCCGTCCGCTCTCCGGCTGATAGTAGCTCGGCGCCAGCCAGTGCTGCTCGCCCGCGAAGGTCTCGGCCTCGAATTCCGGGAAGAAGTCCTTGGCCGGAAATCCCGGCCCCATCTGCTCTTCGATGCGCGTGACTCGAACATCGCCTATGTGACGGTTTTGCATTTGGCGTTCCCTCGTTGCCATGCACGATGGTCGGGCGGGATACATCAATGCAAGCGGATTCAGCCCGCCGGTTCCTGCTGCCCGGAACGCGATCAGCACCCGCCGACGACGATCTCGACGCGGCGGTTCGAGATCTGTGGCGTGTTCGGCCCCGTGACGACCAACGGCTTCGAGCTGCCCAGACTCGCAGTGACGATCCTCGCTTGCGGCACACCGAGCTCGACCAGGACCTTGGCGACGGCGTCGGCACGCTTCTGCGCGAATTCGCGGTTCTGCGGTTCCGGGCCCGTGCTGTCGGAATGACCGGCGACGCAGACCTTGGCCTGCGGCATGGTCTTCACTGGCCCCGTGGGATTGGACACGAAGCCGGCGATTTGCTGGTGCGCCTGCTTGCTCACTGCTGCGCTGCCCGAGGCGAAGAACACCATGGTATAGAGCGGCTCGGTGCTCTGGGGCACCTGCTGGTCGACGATGCAGGCCGCGAGCAGGGGGCACGCCGCAAGGATACTCGGCCACACCCCGACGCGCATCCACTATCTCCCCTTGAAGGCGGCCTTTCGCTTCTGCAGGAAGGCGCTGAGCCCCTCGAAATGATCCTCCGTCGCGGCGCAGGCGGCAAGCCCCTCGGCCTCCCGATGCGAGTGTTCGTCCCACGAATTGTCGAATGAGTTGCGAATCAGGCGCTTGGCGGTCCCGAGCGCGAAAGTCGGACCATCGGCGAGCTTGCGCGCCATCTTCCCGGTCTCCTCCTCGAGCCTGTCCTTCGGCACCACCCAGTTGAGGATATTGTTCTCCTTCGCCTCCTGCGCAGTGAAACGCTCGCCCAGCAGCGCGATCTCCAGTGCCTTCCGCTCGCCCACGATGCGCGGCAGGAAGTAGGTGGCACCGCCATCGGCCGACAGGCCGATATGGCGATAGGCCAGGGTGAAGAACGCATCGTCGCTGGCGATCGCCAGGTCGCAGTTCAGGATGAGCGACAGACCGAATCCCGCCGCCGCTCCCTGCACGGAGGCGAGGACCGGCTTCGCCATGCGCCGGATCTGGTAGATCGTCTGGTGCGCCTTCACGACGCGCATCTCGAATCCGGCGAGGTGCTGCGCCCGGTCCTCGGTCAGCGACCTATGAAAGCCCTTGATGTCGCCGCCCGCCATGAAATGCGTGCCGGCCCCGCGCACCACGACACAACGCACCGCCGGATCCTTCTCGAACGCGGCAGTGTGCCGGATCAGCAGGTCCGTCATCTCGAACGACAGCGCGTTCAGCGACTGGGGGCGGTTGAGCGTCAGCCAGCCGATTCCATCCCTGACTTCGGCGAGCACGTGAGGTGCGGACATGCGTGTGTTTCCTTCGACTCGGGTCGGTGCGCAGTCTGCCCATCCGCCGGCGTCTCCTGCAACCGCACATCGAGCCACGACGCGAGATCGTCCCAGGCCGCGCGCGGCATCGACTTGCGGAAGAAGCCGAAATGCCCGATCGCGGGCACGCCGAGATCCGACGGCGCGAGATGCAGCCGTTCGACCGATGCTGCAGGATAATACGACCGCAACGCCTCGACGGCGCAGAGCGGTGCGACCGGGTCGTCGGTGAAACTCAGCCAGCGGATCGGAAAGGAGACTGCATGATTGTACGGCCGCAGCGGCCGGCCGCTATCGTCGCAGATGTAGTGGCGCGAACGCCCCCAGCGCGCCCAGCTTCGCGCGATGTCCGCGGGCAGGTCCGCCGTACCGATCCACGATCCGGGGAACCGGCGGGTGATCGCCGTGAGGACGGGGATCAACAGCCACCACAGGGCGACCATGCGCAGGCGTGCTCTCCCCGCCGGCCAGTCGCGCCAGTGGCCGCTCTGGCTGGTCAGCAGCACCGCGGCGCGCACGTCGCCGATATTGTCGGCCAGTCCCAGGACCTGCCCGCCGAACGAGTGACCGATCAGGCCGCACGGCGCGCCGGGACAGAGCCGCGCCAGATGCTCCAGCATCGACGCCTGGTCGACCGCGCCCCACTGCTCCATGCTCGCGACGGGTGGCTTGGGCGAACCTCCGACGCCGCGATAGTCGTAGATCAGCACGGCAAGGCCGCGCATGGCGAGGTGCGCCGCGAAGGCGGCGTAGAACTGGCGCGGAATGCCGGTGCCGCTGTTCAGCAGCACGGCGCCACGTCGCGCTCCTCGGGCCGGCTCGAAGAGGGTCGCCGCCAGCATGGCGCCGTCCCGTGCAGGCAGCATCATGTCCATGGTCGATGCTATCCGGCCGCCGCAACCCGGACGCAAACGCAAGCGCCGCGCCCCGTCGTGAATGGCATTCAGCCCGGCGAGCGATGCGGCGAGAACAGGATGATGGCCGCGCCGACCAGGCATGCGGCGACGCCGACGAGGTCCCAGCGGTCCGGTGGCGTGCCCTCGACCACCCACAGCCAGACGAGCGTGGCCGCGATATAGATGCCGCCATAGGCCGCATAGGCGCGTCCCGCCGCATCGACCTCGATGAAGGTCAGCAGCCAGGCGAACAGCGCGAGCGCCGCCATTCCCGGAACCAGCCACCACGGCGACCCGCCCAACCGCAGCCATGACCAGAAGGCGAAGCAGCCGGCAATCTCGAGGAAGGCGGCACCGACATACGCGAGAACGGACTTCATCGATCGCAAACTAGAGAGGAAGACCGCTTTCCGCCAACAGCCACCGCCTCAACGCTCGAATCGACGGCACGCCGCGCTCGAGCCGGCGGCAGATCAGCCAGATCTGGCCGCGCGCCGGCACCTTTGGCCCGACGCGCGCCAGGCTTCCTGCCCTGATCTCATCGTCGACGATGGGATCGAACGCGAGCGCAATGCCCAGCCCGTGGCTCGCGGCGCGGAGCGCCGCCCCCATCCCGTCGACCTGCAGCCCTTTCGGTTCACTGCGACGGCGCTCGAACCGGACCGGATCGAGCCCCGCTGCCGTCGCCCACTCCGCCCAGGAGGCGCCGAACGGGGAGACGCGGATCAGCGGTGCGCGATGCAGGTCACACGATTCGCGCAGGCGCAGCCGTCGCGCCAGCGCCGGCGCAGCCACCGGAACCACGGAAAGGTTCATGATGCGATCGGCGGCGACGTCGGGCCAATTGCCCTCGCCATACCGCAGCGCCACATCAACGAGACCGGCCTCCATGTCGGCCATGCGGGGGCTCGCCTCGACCTGCAGCTCGATGTCGGGATTCTCGGCGAGGAACCGCCCCAGCCTGGGCAGCAACCAGTGCGACGCGAAGATCGGCACCGCGGAGACGCGCAGCCGGCGCGTTCCGGCGGACTGCCGCGCCAGACTGCGCGCGAGGTCGCCGAAGGCTCGGCCTGTCGTGGAGGAAAGGGCGCGCCCCGTCGGCGACAACTCGACGCCGCGCGGACCGCGCTCGAACAGGCGGGCGCCCAGCGTCTTCTCGAGTCCTGCGATGCGATGGCTCACTGCCGAAGCCGTGACATGCAACGCCTCCGCGGCAGCCTTGAACGACCCGTTGCGCGCCGCCAGCTCGAAAGCCTGCAACGCCAGCAGGTCCCGTGTCGACAGGACGATGTCGTCATGCGCCGAAGACACGCGACTGCGGTCGCGCGTCTTCATCGGATCAGCCGATCGCACCACCGCAGTGGCGCGATCGGCATCAGAAGGCCTCGGCCGGCAGCGCCATCAGCGTGGCCGCTCCCGCCTTGATCTGGTGGTTGAGCGAGGTCGTCTGCGGCAGCACGCGCGCGATGTAGAAGCGCGCCGTAGCGAGCTTGGCCTCGTAGAACGCCTTGTCGCCGCCATCGGCCAACCCCTTGCGGGCGGCGACCACGATGCGGTTCCACATGTAGGTCATGGCGGTGAGCGCCATCAGCCGCAGCAGGTCGGTCGCCGCCGCGCCCGCTTCGTCAGGGTTCTTCATGGCATTCTGCATCAGGAACAGGACGGCATCCTGCACGCGGCCGAGCGCCTTCTCGAGCGGCTCCACGAATTCCTTCATGGCTTCGTCGCCTTTGTGCCTGGCGACGAAGCCGCTGATCTCGCCCAGCAGGCGCTGCGCCGCCTGGCCACCCTTCATCGGCAGCTTGCGGCCGACCAGGTCCAGCGCCTGGATGCCGTTGGTTCCCTCGTAGAGCTGGGTGATGCGCGCGTCGCGCACGAGCTGCTCGACGCCGTTCTCGCGGATGAAACCGTGGCCGCCGTAGGTCTGCACGGCGAGGTTGGCGCATTCGCTGCCCATGTCGGTGAAGTATGCCTTGATGATCGGCGTCAGAAGCTGGATCAGGTCGTCGGCGGCCGCGCGCTTCTCGGCATCGGGATGGCGGTGCGCCTCGTCGATCAGCATGCCCACCCACAGCGACAGGGCGCGGGCGGCCTCGGTGAACGATTTCTGGATCATCAGCATGCGCCGCACGTCGGGATGCACGATGATCGGATCGGCGGGACCGTTGGCGTTCTTCGGACCGGTGAGCGACCGGCCCTGCAGGCGGTCGCGCGCATAGGCGACCGCGCTCTGGTAGGCCGTCTCGGCGATGCCCAGCCCCTGCATGCCGACGCCGAGGCGCGCGGCGTTCATCATCACGAACATCGCCGGCATGCCCTTGTTGGCTTCGCCGACCAGCCAGCCCTTGGCGCCATCGAGGTTCATGACGCAGGTGGCATTGGCCTTGATGCCCATCTTGTGCTCGATGGCGCCGCAGCGGATGCCGTTGCGCTCGCCGACGCTTCCGTCGGCCTTGGGCAGGAACTTCGGCACCAGGAACAGCGAGATGCCCTTGGTGCCGCCCGGCGCGTCCGGCAGGCGCGCCAGCACGAGATGGATGATGTTCTCGGTGAGGTCGTGCTCGCCGGCCGAGATGAAGATCTTGGTGCCGGTGATCGCGTAGCTGCCGTCCGCCTGCGGCTCAGCCTTGGTGCGCAGCATGCCGAGGTCGGTGCCGCAATGGGGCTCTGTGAGGCACATCGTGCCCGACCAGGTGCCGTCGGCGAGCTTCGGCAGGTAGAGCTTCTTCAGCTCCTCCGAGCCATGCCGAGCCAGCGCCTCGTAGGCGCCGTGGCTCAGGCCCGGATACATGGCGAAGGCCTGGTTGGAAGCCGTGAACAGCTCCTGCAACGCGAAACCGACCGTCGCCGGCAGACCCTGCCCGCCATACTCGGGATCGCAGGTCACCGCCGTCCAGCCGCCCTCGCGGAACATGTCGTAGGCCTGCTTGAAGCCCTTGGGCGTGTGCACGACGCCATTCTCGTAGGCGCAGCCCTCCTCGTCGCCGGAGCGGTTGAGCGGGAACAGCACGTTCTCGCAGAGCTTGGCCGCTTCCTCGAGAATGGCCTGGATCGTGTCCGGCGTCGCGTCCTGACAGCCCGGCAGCTCGGCGAGCGTCGAGACGTCGAGCACCTCGTTCAGCACGAAATTGATGTCCTTGAGCGGCGCCTTGTAGACGGCCATCGTTGCCTCCCTGGTCGCGGTCGGGCCTAGTCCCTCTCGGGATCGAGGCCGCGCTGGCTCAGCTCGGCGCTGACCTGGGCCTCGACTTCCCTGAATTCGTTGATGTGTGCGTCGAGATCGCGACGCTTCCTTTCCAGTTCCGTGATGTGCTGCCGGCTGCGCCGCAGCAGCTCGCGCAGCTGCTGCACGCCGGTGCGGTCCACCTGGTAGAGATCGAGCAGCTCGCGGATCTCGGCCAGCGAGAAGCCCAGGCGCGTGCCGCGGCGGATCCAGGACAGCCGCGTCCGGTCGCCGGCGCTGTACAGGCGGGTCAGGCCCTGGCGCCGCGGCTTGATCAGCCCCTCTTCTTCGTAGAAGCGGATCGTGCGCGGCGTGATCGCAAACTCGCGGGAGAGTTCGGCAATGCTATAGATGCGCTGGCTATCGCGCTGTGCTGAACCTTTGGCCGTCGAGGCGACCGGAGGAGCGGCGGCGGACATAATGGAAGCGTCATAGTTGACGTTTACGTAAACGTCAATGACGATGGTCGAGTATGTGTGGAGCGCGTGCGGGCATGACGAACAAGGCGGATGTCGTGATCGCCGGAGCCGGCCCTGTAGGCCTGCTGCTGGCGACGGAACTCCTGCGCAACGGTCTCGAGGTCCTGATCGTCGATCAGATGCGGGAGCGCTCCTTCTTCTGCAAGGCGCTGGGCATCACGCCACGTACGCTGGAGATCTTCGACGATCTCGGCATCGCCCAGGACGCGATCGACGCCGGCGTCTGGCTGAGGGGCGTCAGCACCTATGTCGATGGCGAACCGGCGGGCTCCATGCCGATCCCGACAGACCTGCCCTTCGGCAGCCTGTCGCTCGCCCAGTTCGAGACGGAGCGGCTGCTGGAGGCCTGTCTGCGCCGGCACGGCGGCACCGTCGCCTACGGCCGCAGCCTGGCCGGCTTCGAGGCCGGCGCGGACGGCATCCGCGCCCGGATCGCCGATGCGGCAGGCGGAACACAGGACGTCGATTGCCGCTGGCTGGTCGGCTGCGACGGCGCGCACAGCAAGGTTCGCGCGGGGATCGGCCTCGCCTACGAGGGTGGCCAGTTTCCCCAGACCTTCATGCTGGCCGACCTCGAGGTCGACTGGAACCTGCCGCGCGGCCAGTTCTATCGCTTCATCCAGCGAGCGGCCGGTGCGGCGGACGGCACGTCGCTGGTGGCCGTCCCGATCCACAGCAGCGGCCGGCGCTATCGCCTTTCGATGGTGCTGCCGGCGGATGCGGCGGCGCGCCTGCAGCCCGAGGGTGGCGGTCCCGGCCATCCCGGCCTCGACGAGATCGCCGGACTGATGTCACCGCTGCTGCCCCAGGGCACGGGCCTCTCGTCGCTGCATTGGTCGTCCGTCTATCGCGTCAGCCATCTCATCGTGCCGGCCTACGCCAAAGGCAACGTCTTCCTCGCTGGCGACGCGGCGCACCTGCATCCGCCGGTGGGCGGCCAGGGCATGAACACGGGATTGCAGGATGCCCACAATCTCGCCTGGAAGCTCGTGCTGGCCCATCGTGGGCTGGCCGCGCCCGGACTGCTGGAGAGCTACTCGTCGGAACGCCGCGCGGTCGGTCTCGACGTCGTCACCAACACCAGCCGGGCACTGAACGAGGTGCTTGCGCAGCGCGCCAACCTGCCGGGCATGCGCGAGACCCAACTGCTGGTGAGCTATCGTGGCAGCCCCATCGTACGCGATGCAAGGGAGGCGGCAGCGACGGCGCCGCTCGCAGCCGGCGACCGCGCGCCCGATGCCGGTAGCCTGCGCCAGGACCATGTCGGCCATGCCAGCCGAATCCACGAACGCCTCGGCCGCGGCCGCCACGTGCTGATCGGCTTCGTCGCCGAGGAGGCGGAGGCTTCAGCTTTCCTCGAGATGCTGAAGGTGCTGTGCGATCGCCTCCGAGACGGTGCTGTCGGTTTCGCTGTTCGACCCGAAGACAAGCCGATCATGCCGCGCGACGAACTGCCGATGGTGATCGACGCCGCCGGCGCGTTCGCCGCCGCCTATGACGCGCGCCCAGGCATGGCATGGCTGGTCCGGCCGGACGGCCATATCGGCTGGTGCAGCACGTTGTCCACGGTCGCATCGCTGGAGGACTTCCTGACGCTCGTCACCGCCGTGCCGGCCGGAAATCGGCTGTTGTCGGACCGGCCCGCTTCGGGGAGAGACTGAGCCCATCATCGGAAGGAAACGCCATGCCCATCTACCAGCTCGACGACAAGGTGCCGGTCATCCCGGCCTCCTGCTACATCTCGCCCGAGGCCACCATCATCGGCACCGTCGTGCTGGGCGAGCGCGTCAGCATCCTGCCCGGCGCCGTGCTGCGCGGCGACAACGATCCGATCGTGATTGGCGACGACAGCAACGTGCAGGAGAACTCGGTGCTGCACACCGATCCCGGGGCGCCGCTCACCATCGGCAAGGGCGTCACCATCGGCCACCAGGTGATGCTGCATGGCTGCACGATCGGCGACGGCACGTTGGTCGGCATCGCGGCCGTCGTCCTGAACCATGCCGTCGTCGGCAAGGACTGCCTGGTCGGCGCCGGCGCCGTCGTCACTGAGGGCAAGTCCTTCCCCGACCGGTCGATGATCGTCGGCACGCCGGCCAAGGTCCTGCGCGAGATCAGCGAGGACAACGTCGTGCGGCTGCGCATGAGCGCCGAGAGTTACGTCCGGCGCGGCGCCCAGTACAAGACCAGCCTGAAACGGATCGGCTAGCGGTGCAGCCGACCGGAGGCGCCACATCATGATCACCGCTCTCGACCACCTTGCGCTGGCCGGCGGGGCGGCCGCCTACGAGACCCTGCTCGGCCGGCGCGCGAGCGACGGACGGCTGCAGACCGGCAATGTCGGCCTGACGTTCGGAGCGGACGGCGGACCACTGTCGGCGCTGG
>Ga0182792_1002082_pt1 | contig 14878 bp, 10 predicted proteins | sample Passage237B_FD_130497 | JGI IMG/M metagenome (GOLD analysis project Ga0182792, IMG submission 130497) | Cellulose adapted compost microbial communities from Newby Island Compost Facility, Milpitas, CA, USA - Passage2 37B (version 2) (version 2) ...
CGTCGCCGTCCTGGTCGAGCAGTGCGTCGAGCACGCCGCCGCCGGGCTGCTGCCGTACCTGCGCGCGTTCCTGCCCGAGCAGCTGGCCCAGGCCGCCGGCATCCAGCCCCTGGCGCGCGCTGCGGTTGGCCAGGAACGACATCACGATCGGCGCCAGCATGGCCAGCAGCTGCATGGCCTGGCCGCTGCCCAGGCCGGTGGCCTGGCCCAGCCCCTGCGCCGCGCGCGCCTGGCCGGCGCCGAAGACGTGGCCGAGGATGCCGGCGCCGTCGGCCTGGCGGGCGCCGGTGCCGCCGAGCACTGCGCCCAGCACGCTGCCCAGGTCCACGCCGGCGTGGTCGCGCTGCAGCGCGCCGAACAGTGCCTGCGCCCCTTGCGGCTGCGCGCTGTTGCGCCCCAGCGCGCCGAGCAGCAGGGGCAGGGCAGCGGCCACCGCGCCGCCGGTCTGCGCCGGGTCGGTGCCCAATTGCCGGGAAAGTTGCTGCATCGGTGCGCCCTGCAGCTGGGCCAGCAGTTCCTGGGTCAGCATCGGCTGGTTCATCGCGCTTCTCCTTGCGGTCGGTAGCCGGACGATACGCCGTTCCCGGCCGCCGCGCCTGTTGCGCCGCACCGGCGACCCCGCAGGAAGGCCGGGGCCGCCTTGCGGCGGCCCCGGTCCGGTCCCGGCATCGCCGGTACGGTGTTACTGCAGGTCGAAGCGGTCCAGGGTCATCACCTTGGTCCACGCGGCGACGAAGTCCCCGACGAACTTCTCCCGGCCGTCGGACGAGGCGTAGACCTCGGCCAGCGCACGCAGGACCGCGTTGGAGCCGAACACCAGGTCCACGCGCGTGCCGGTCCACTTCACCGCGCCGGTCTTGCGGTCGCGGCCCTCGAACAGCTCGTTCGTCCCGGACGCCGGCTTCCACTCGGTGGCCATGTCCAGCAGGTTGACGAAGAAGTCCGTGCTCAGCACGCCCGGGCTGTCGGTGAACACGCCGTGGCTGCCGCCGTCCCAGTTGGCGCCCAGCACGCGCAGGCCGCCGACCAGCGCGGTCATCTCCGGTGCGGTGAGGGTCAGCAGCTGGGCCTTGTCCACCAGCAGGTGCTCGGCCGGCACCACCGAGCGCGCCTTGAGGTAGTTGCGGAAGCCGTCGGCGAAAGGCTCGAGGTAGTCGAAGGACTCGACGTCGGTCTGCTCCTGCGAGGCATCGACGCGACCGGGCACGAACGGCACCTCGACGCCGAACCCCGCGGCCTTGGCCGCCTGCTCGATGCCCACGCCGCCGGCCAGCACGATGATGTCGGCCAGCGACAGCTTGCCCGAAGCCTTCTGGATCTCCTCCAGCTTCGGCAGCACCTGCACCGCGCGCTGGTTGACCTGCCAGCCGTTCTGCGGGGCCAGGCGCAGTCGCGCACCGTTGGCGCCGCCGCGCTTGTCGCCGCCGCGGAAGGTCGAAGCCGAGGCCCAGGCGACGGACACCAGGTCGCCCACGCTCAGGCCCGCGGCGGCGATCTTCGCCTTGGCGTCGGCGATGTCAGCCGCGGTCGGGCTGTGCACCGGCCTGGGCAGCGGGTCCTGCCAGATCAGGTCCTCCGCCGGGACTTCCGGGCCCATGTAGCGCGCCTTCGGCCCCATGTCGCGGTGGGTCAGCTTGAACCAGGCGCGGGCGTAGGCCTCGGCGAAGGCCTGCGGGTCGTCGCGGAAGCGGCGGGAGATCTTCTCGTACGCCGGGTCGAAGCGCAGCGACAGGTCGGTGGTCAGCATCGTCGGCTTGCGCTTGGGCGAATCCGGCGTGGGGCCGGGGATGACCGCCTCGGCGTTCGTGGCCTGCCACTGGTGGGCACCGGCCGGCGACCTGGTCAGCTCCCACTCGAAGTCGAAGAGGTGCTTGAAGAAGTCGTTGCTCCACTGTGCGGGCGTGCGCGTCCAGGTCACTTCCAGTCCGGAGGTGATGGCGTCGGCGGCCTTGCCGCTGCCGAAGCTGCTGGCCCAGCCGAAGCCCTGGTGCTCGAGTTCCGCCGCTTCCGGGTCCGCGCCGACGTTGTCGGCCGGGCCGGCGCCGTGGGTCTTGCCGATGGTGTGGCCGCCGGCGATCAGCGCCACGGTCTCCTCGTCGTTCATGCCCATGCGGCCGAAGGTCTCGCGGATGTCGTGCGCGGCCGCCACCGGGTCGGGGTTGCCGTCGGGCCCTTCGGGGTTGACGTAGATCAGGCCCATCTGCACCGCCGCCAGCGGGTTCTCCAGGTTGCGGGTGTGCACGTCGCCGTCGGCCGGCTCGTCGGTCACCAGCACGGCCTCGTCCTGGCCCTTGTCCACGCCGGGCGAGCCGCGGGCGTAGCGCTCGTCGCCGGCCAGCCAGGTGGTCTCGCGGCCCCAGTACACGTCCTGGTCGGGCTCCCAGGTGTCCTCGCGGCCGGCAGCGAAGCCGAAGGTGCGGAAGCCGGTGGACTCCAGCGCCACGTTGCCGGCCAGGATCATCAGGTCGGCCCAGGAGATCTTCTGCCCGTACTTCTGCTTGACCGGCCACAGCAGGCGGCGGGCCTTGTCCAGGTTCACGTTGTCCGGCCAGGAGTTCAGCGGGGCGAAGCGCTGCTGGCCGCGCCCGCCGCCGCCCCGGCCGTCGCCGCTGCGGTAGGTGCCGGCGCTGTGCCAGGCCATGCGGATCATCAGGCCGGCGTAGTTGCCGAAGTCCGCCGGCCACCACTCCTGGGAGTTGGTCATCACCTCCAGCAGGTCCTTCTTCAGCGCGGCGTAGTCGAGCTTCCGGAACTCCTCGCGGTAGTTGAAGGCCCTGCCCAGCGGATTGGACTTCTCCGAGTGCTGGCTGAGCAGGTCCAGCCGCAGCTGGTTCGGCCACCAGTCCTTGTTGGTGGTGCCGCCACCGGCGGTGGCGTGGAAGGGGCATTTGGCTTCGGCTGACATGTGCGGCTGGCTCCTTGCGGGTGGTGTGAACGCGCCCTTCACCCTATGCCGGCACCGGCAAGAGGTGAAATCGAATGATCCGAAGAAATCGATACGCGGCAGCTATGGGGGGCGATAGACCGGAGGCACGCCATGCGCGCGCGTCGCGTTCCGGCCACCCCGGTTCGCCATGGCCGCAGTCCCTTGCCCGCGCCCGGCGGCGCGGTTTGGCCGATGGTAGCGCGCGCGCTGCCACGGGGCGCGTGCGACCCGCTGGCGCGCCGGTGCGGCCCACGTATGCTGTCGGGCTCGCCATCCACCGGCCACCGATGACCGCGCGCGCCGCCCGCCTGCTGCACCTGCTCGACGAACTGCGACGGCGCCGCAAGCCGGTGCGCGGCGCGCAACTGGCCGAGCGGCTGGGCGTCAGCCTGCGCACCCTGTACCGCGACATCGAGGCGCTGCGCGGGCAGGGCGCCGACATCGCCGGCGACCCCGGCGTGGGCTACCGCCTGCGCGGCGGTTTCCTGCTGCCGCCGATGATGTTCCAGGCCGAGGAGCTGGAAGCGATGGTGCTGGGCGCGCGCTGGGTGGCCGCGCACGCCGACCCGGCCCTGGCGGCTGCCGCGAACCAGGCGCTGGACCGCATCGTCGGCATCCTGCCCGAGGCCCTGCGGTTGCAGGTGGAGACCAGCGGGCTGTTCGCGCCGGACCTCCAGCCGGCCAGGCCGGAGCCGTGGCTGCCGGCACTGCGCCAGGCGATCCGCGACGAACACGCGGTCCGCATCCGCTACGCCGATGCCGGGGGCCGTTGCAGCGAGCGCGTGGTCTGGCCCTTCGCCATGGCCTTCCTCGCCAACGTGCGCCTGCTCGCGGCCTGGTGCGAACTGCGCGGCGACTTCCGCCATTTCCGCGCCGACCGGGTGCTGGCGCTGGAGAATACCGGCGCGCGCTATCCCGACCGCCGCCATCGCCTGCTGCGGCGCTGGAGCGCGCAGGGGAAGGGACGCGCGGCCGCGGACTGCTGACACCGGCTGGCAGCAGCCCCCGCATAGACTGCCGGCTCCCTGGAACGGAACCCGCGCATGAGCGACAAGCTGACCTTCTACACCCATCCCTTCTCCCGTGGCCGCGTGGCGCGGTGGATGCTGGAGGAAACCGGCCTGCCCTACGACACCGTGATCCTGGACTATGGCACCACGATGAAGGCGCCCGAGTACCTGGCGATCAACCCCATGGGCAAGGTCCCGGCGCTCAGGCACGGCGATACCGTGGTCACCGAGAACGCGGCGATCTGCCTGTACCTGGCCGACCTGGCCGTGGACAGGCGGCTGGCGCCGCCGCCGGGCTCGAAGGAACGCGGCAGCTACTACCGCTGGATCAGCTTCATGGGGCCGCTGGAGCAGCTGATGATGGCCAAGTCCACCGGCAAGCTCGCCGAGCCGGGGACGGCCGGCTACGGCACCGAGGCCGACCTCGTCGGCACGCTCGAGTGGGCCATCGGCGAGCGCGAGCACCTGGTCGGCGACCGCTTCACCGCGGCCGACCTGCTGGTGTCGGCCTACGTGGGCTGGTACCTGCAGTTCAAGCTGCTGGAGCCGCGCCAGGCCTTTGTGCGCTACGTGGAGCTCCACCGGCAGCGGCCGGCGGCGCAGCGCGCCAACGCCATCGACGACGAACTGGTGCCCAGGCACCCGATGCCGGGCCGCTGAGGCCGTGCCGCGGCACGTCCGTGCAGGGCGTGCCGCGTGCCCGTGCGGCGTGGCGGCCGCTACAGCAGCGATTTCAGCCGGTACAGCGCTTCCAGGGCCTGCTTGGGCGTCAGCTCGTCCGGATCGAGCGCGGCCAGCGCTTCCTGCGCCGCCGACGGGGCGGGCGCGAACAGACCGAACTGTTGCGGCGCGTCCAGCGCCTGCGGCGCCATCTGCGAGGCGTGCGTCTCGCGCCCGCGCTGCTCGAGCTCGGCCAGGCGTCGGCGCGCCTGCTGCAGCGTGGCCTTCGGCAGGCCGGCCAGCGCCGCCACCTGCAGGCCGAAGCTGCGGTCGGCCGCGCCGTCCTTCACCGCGTGCATGAACACCAGGCCCTCGCCATGCTCCACCGCGTCCAGGTGGACGTTGGCGATGCCGTCCACCCCCGGCTCGTTGGCCAGCGCGGTCAGCTCGAAGTAGTGGGTGGCGAACAGCGTCCAGCAGCGGTTGACCGTGGCCAGATGGCGCGCCACCGCGTCGGCCAGCGCCAGCCCGTCGTAGGTGGAGGTGCCGCGGCCGATCTCGTCCATCAGCACCAGCGACTGCGGCGTGGCGTGGTGCAGGATGTAGCTGGTCTCGGCCATCTCGACCATGAAAGTCGACTGCCCGCGCGCCAGGTCGTCGCCGGCGCCGATGCGGGTCAGGATGCGGTCGATCGGGCCGATCACCGCGCGCGACGCCGGCACGAAGCTGCCGATGTGCGCCAGCAGCACGATCAGCGCGTTCTGGCGCATGTAGGTCGACTTGCCGCCCATGTTCGGGCCGGTGATGACCAGCATGCGCCGGGCGCGGCCGTCGCGCTCGGCGTACAGGTCCAGGTCGTTGGGCTCGAACGGCTCGCCGCGCACCGCCTCGACCACCGGATGGCGGCCGCGCTCGATGCACAGGCAGGGCGCGTCGGTCAGCTCCGGGCGCGACCAGTCCAGCGCCTGCGCGCGCTCGGCGAAGGCGGCCAGCACGTCCAGTTCGCTGAGCGCGGCGGCGCAGCGCTTGAGCGGCTCCAGCCGCGCGTTGAGCGCGTCCAGCAGCGCCTCGTAGAGGAACTTCTCGCGCGCCAGCGCGCGCTCGCGGGCCGACAGCACCTTGTCCTCGAACGCCTTGAGCTCCTCGGTGATGTAGCGCTCGGCGCCGGTGAGGGTCTGGCGGCGGGGGTAGTGCACCGGCGCGCGTGCCGATTGCCCCTTGCTGATTTCGATGTAGTACCCGTGGACGCGGTTGTAGCCCACCTTGAGCGTGGGAATGCCGGTGGCCTCGCGCTCGCGCGCCTCCAGGTCGACGAGGAACTGGTCGGCATGGGTGGACAGGCGGCGCAGCTCGTCCAGCTCGGCGTCGTAGCCGTCGGCGATCACCCCGCCGTCGGCCAGCTTCAGCGGCGGTTGCGGCGCCACCGCCGCGGCCAGCAACTGCGCCACCTCGGCATGCTCGCCCAGTTCGGCGCGCAGCGCGGCCAGGCGCGGCGAGTCCAGCGGCGCCAGCAGCACGCGCAGCGCCGGCAGCGCGGCCAGGCCGTCGCGCAGGGTGGACAGGTCGCGGGGCCGCGCCGAGCGCAGGGCCACGCGGGTGAGGATGCGTTCCACGTCGCCCAGGCCGCGGAAACGCTCGCGCAGTTCGGCGTCGGCGCCGTGGTCGATGAAGGTGGCCACGGCGTGGTGGCGTTCGCCCAGCACGCGGCGGTCGCGCAGAGGCCGGTGCAGCCAGCGGCGCAGCAGGCGGCCGCCCATCGGGGTGATCGTCCCGTCCAGCACGCCCAGCAGGGTGTGGCGGTGGTCCCCGTCGACGCGGCTGTCCAGTTCCAGGTGGCGGCGGGTGGCCGCGTTCATCGCGATGGCCTCGCCGGCGGTTTCCACCGCGATCGAGGTCAGGTGCGGCAGGCTCTGCTTCTGCGTCTCCTCCACGTAGCCCAGCAGCGCGCCGGCGGCCGCGACGGCCAGCGGCAGATCCTCGATGCCGAAGCCGGTGAGGTCGTGCACGCCGAAGAAACGCAGCAGCTGGCGCCGGCCGCTGTCGGGGTCGAACAGCCAGGGCGCGCGGCGGCGGCTGGCGCCGGAGAACGCCAGCGCGGGCCAGCCCTCCTCGTCGGGCAGCAGCAGCTCGGCCGGCTCCAGTCGGGCCAGCTCGGCCTGGAGCGCGTCCTCGCTCTCGACCTGGTTGACCAGGAAGCGGCCGCCGGCGAGGTCGGCCCAGGCCAGGCCGTAGCCGTTGCGGCCGCGGGCGACGGCCATCAGCAGGGTGTCGCGCCGCTCGTCCAGCAGCGCCTCGTCGGTCACCGTGCCGGGGGTGACGATGCGCACCACCTTGCGCTCCACCAGGCCCTTGCTGGCGGCCGGGTCGCCGATCTGCTCGCAGATGGCCACCGACTCGCCCAGCGCGACCAGCCGCGCCAGGTAGCTCTCGTAGGCGTGCACGGGCACGCCCGCCATCGGGATCGGCGCCCCGCCGGAAGTGCCACGCTGGGTGAGGGTGATGTCCAGCAGCCGCGCCGCCTTGCGCGCGTCGTCGTAGAACAGCTCGTAGAAGTCGCCCATGCGGAAGAACAGCAGCAGGTCCGGGTACTCGGACTTGGCCGCGAAGAACTGCTTCATGAGCGGGGTGTGTTCGGCGCTCGTCGCGGCGGTCTTCGACATCAGGGCGGGCAGGGCGGGAGAGCGGGAAAGCGGGGGATTGTAATAGTCTCCGCGGCGGCGGCCCCGGATAGTGGCCGGGGAGGTCGCCGCATCGCCATGGGTTCGCCGCACGCTCATCATCCCCATCCCGCCGGGCCGGGCCATGCCGGGCCGGACGGCCACGGCGGCCACGACCACCACGACCACGTGCACGACGGGCACGGCCACCATCGCCACGGGCCGGGCGGACACAGCCACGTCCCCGCCGACATCCGCCACGAGGGCCCGCTGTGGTGGGCGCTGGGCCTGACCGCCGCGGTGCTGGTGGCCGAGCTGGTCGGGGGCTGGCTCACCCGCAGCCTGGCCCTGCTCTCGGACGCCGCGCACATGGCGACCGACGTGCTGGCCCTGGCCATCGCCCTGGTCGCGGTGCGCCTGGCGCGGCGTCCGCCGGACGCACGCCGCACCTACGGCTACGCCCGCTTCGAGGCGCTGGGCGCGCTGGCCAACGGCGGCCTGCTGTTCGTGCTGGCCGGCTACATCCTGTGGGAGGGCTGGCAGCGCTTCCTGGATCCGCTGCCGGTGGCGAGCCTGGGCATGCTGGCCGTGGCGGTGCTGGGCCTGCTGTGCAACCTGGCGGCCATGAGGCTGCTGCACGCCGGCAGCGGACAGAGCCTGAGCCTGAAGGGCGCCTACCTGGAAGTGTGGAGCGACATGCTCGGCTCGCTGGCGGTGATCGTGGCCGCGGTGCTGATCCGCTTCACCGGCTGGCACTGGATCGACCCGCTGCTGGCGGTGCTCATCGGGCTGTGGGTGCTGCCGCGCACCTGGTTGCTGCTGCGCGATGCCGGCAACGTGCTGATGGAGGGCGTGCCGCGCGGGCTGGACCTGGCCGCCATCCGCGCCGTGCTGAAGGCGCACCCGGCCGTGGCCGGCATCCACGACCTGCACGTGTGGGCCCTGGCCTCGCGCACGCCCGCCCTCACCGCGCACGTGGTGGTGGGCGCGGAGGCCGGTGCCGACGCAGTGCGGCGGGACCTGGCGCGCATGCTGCACCAGCGCTTCGGGATCGACCACGTCACCCTGCAGCTGGAGTCGGACCAGGGGGCCTGCGCCGGCTGCGAGCCCCCGGCCTGACCATCCCGGGCGGCGGGGGGTGCGTATCGCCGCAGCGCAGAATGCGGTGGCGTGTGGTTTCCATTAGCGTCGTGTTAAACCGCCCAGCGGGAGTCGTGGCCGCGGCCCGTGCCGCCGCCAGGGGGAGCGACCGGGCGGAAGGAACAGCCGGGGCGGCGCCGTCGCCCGGCACACACATCGGAGGGGGAAGCGAATGACTCGTGGAAACATGCAGCACACAGGCCTGGCGATCGCCGTCGTCGCCGCGCTGGCCAGCCTGGCCGCCGCGCCGGTACGCGCGCAGGAGGCCGCCGCCGGCGGCACGCAGCAGCAGGAGGAACCGGTCACGCTGTCGGCGCTGACCGTCACCGCGCAGAAGCGCGAGCAGGCGCTGCAGGAAGTGCCGATCGTGGTGAACGTGCTTGGCGAGGAGCTGCTGCAGGACACCGGCGTGCGCGACATCAAGGACCTGCAGGTGCTGGTCCCGGGCCTCACCGTCACCAGCACGCAGAGCGCCGCCCAGACCACCGCGCGCATCCGCGGCATCGGCACCGTGGGCGACAACGCCGGCCTGGAGTCGTCGGTGGGCATCGTCATCGACGGCGTCTACCGCCCCCGCAACAGCGTCGGCTTCACCGACCTGGGCGAACTGGAGCGCATCGAGGTGCTCAAGGGGCCGCAGGGCACGGTGTTCGGCAAGAACACCTCGGCCGGCGTGATCAACGTGGTCACCCGCCGTCCGAGCTACACCCAGAGCGCCGAGGGCGAGCTCACCCTGGGCAACCACGGCGCGGTGGGCGTCTCCGGCGCCTACAACGATGCCCTGGGCGAGCATTCGGCGCTGCGCATCTACGCCGCCAAGCGCAAGCGCGACGGCGTGGACGAGGTCCGCACCGGCGCCGGACCGCGCACCGAGACCGACGACGGCGACCAGAACTTCCACACCCTCCGCGGCCAGCTGCTGTGGGAGCCCAGCGAGAGCCTGGACATCAACTTCGCGGCCGACTTCACCAGCCGCGAGGAGAACTGCTGCGTCAGCGTCACCACCCACCGCGGCCCGACCGCCGCCATCGTCGACGCGCTCACCCCGGGCGGCGAGGGCGTGATTCCGGTGCCCGACCCGGAGCGCCGGCTGGCCTACAGCAACCGCAGCACCGAGCAGGACATCAAGGACAAGGGCGCCTCGGTCGAGGTCAACTGGGACACGCCCTGGGCCAACGGCGCCACGCTGACCTCCATCACCGCGCTGCGCGACTGGCAGGCCATCAACGGGCTGGACTTCGACTACAGCGCGGCCGACATCCTCTACCGCGCGCCGGACGAGGACGAGTCGCTCACCGCCTTCCGCACCTTCTCCCAGGAGATCCGCCTCACCGGTTCGGGCGAGCGGGTGGACTGGATGGTCGGCGCCTTCTATTCGGACGAGGAACTGGACCGCAACGAGACCTACCGCTACGGCGCCGCCTACGAGCCCTACCTGTCCTCGCTGGTCGGCAGCCAGGTGCTGGCGGGCGTGGCCGCGCAGCTCTCGCCGCTGGGGCTGACCGTGAACCAGTCCAACCCGGCGACCTTCCTCTCGCAGGTCAGCGGCCGGCCCTTCGGCACCAACTACACCGGCCTGGGCACGCTGGACCGCCACGACCAGCAGGCGCGCAGCGCGGCCATCTTCACCAACAACACCTTCCACGCCACCGACGCGCTCGACATCACCGTGGGCCTGCGCTACACGCGCGAGAAGAAGGACCTGCGCTCGGTGTTCACCAACCCCAACGGCAGCGTGGCCTGCGCCTCGACCCTGGCCAACCCGGCCGCGCGCGTGGCCGGCGCGCTGGCGCAGCGGATCAACGGCTTCGCCAGCCTGCCGCCGGCCGTGCAGCAGCAGCTGCTCGCCGCGCTGGTGCCGGCGATCGCGCCCACCGTGGCCGGCTACATGTGCCTGCCGTGGGCCAACATCGCCCACCACGGCCGCGACGTGTCGCAGTCGCGCACCGAGAAGGAGTGGTCCGGCACGCTGAAGCTGGCCTACAACTGGTCCGACGACGTGATGACCTACTTTTCGGCCGCGCGCGGCTACAAGGCCGGCGGCTTCAACCTGGACCGCGTGCAGTCGTCCAACGGGCTCTCCAGCGGCACCCAGGGCATCACCCCCGTTGACGACACCTCCTTCCCGGGCGAGTTCGTCGACAGCTACGAGCTGGGCGCCAAGACCACCTGGGCCGACGGCAACCTGCTGCTGAACGCCGCGCTGTTCTACCAGAAGTACGAGGACTTCCAGCTCAACAGCTTCCTGGGCACCAGCTTCGTGGTGCGCTCCATTCCCGAGGTGGTGTCGCGCGGCGTGGATGCCGAGCTGATGTGGCAGACCGGCGTCACCGGCCTGTCGCTGCAGGGCGGCTTCACCTATGCCAAGACCGAGTACGGCGACGACCCGCTGCCGGACGCGGACCTGGCGCTGCTGCCGGGCAACCAGATGAGCTTCGCGCCGGAGTGGTCGGGCAACCTGTCGGCCACCTACGAGTGGGACATCGGCGGCAGCCTGCAGGGCCGCTTCAATGTCGGCGCCAAGTACATGTCCGACTACAACACCGGTTCGGACCTGGACCCGCAGAAGGCGCAGGATGCCTACACCCTGGTCAACGCCCGCTTCGGCATCGGCGCCCGCGACCAGCGCTGGATGCTGGAGTTCTGGGGCCAGAACCTGACCGACGAGACCTACAAGCAGGTCGGCATCGACGCGCCGATCCAGGCCGGCTCGTGGAACGCCTTCCTCGGCGCGCCGCGGCTGTACGGCGTGACCCTGCGCCTGCGCTACTGAGGCGCCGTGCCCGGGGCCGCCTCCGCGCGGCCCCGGCTTCGCCGGGCAGACAGGCGCCGGCGTTTGGGCTAAAACGGTCGCCTCCCCAACGCAGGCGACCCCGATGCAGTGTCCCTCCGATGCGCAGTTGCGCGGGCAGGCCCAGGCCCTGGGCGAGCGGCTGCGCGCCGCGCGCGACCACCTGGTGACGGCCGAGAGCTGCACCGGCGGCTGGATCGCCAAGTGCCTGACCGACATCGCCGGGTCCTCGGAGTGGTTCGACTGCGGCATGGTCGTGTACAGCTACGAGGCCAAGCAGGCGCTGCTGGGCGTGCGCCCGCAGACGCTGGAGGAGCACGGCGCGGTCAGCCGCGAGACGGTGATCGAGATGGTCTCCGGCGCCCTGGTCCATTCCGGCGCCAGCGTCGGCGTGGCGGTGACCGGCATCGCCGGCCCGGGCGGCGGCAGCCTGGAAAAGCCCGTCGGCACGGTCTGGATCGCGTGGAAGCGCCGCGGAGGCTACGCCCACGCCGAGATATTCCACTTCGGCGGCGATCGCGAGGCGGTGCGCCGGCAGACCGTGGCCACCGCCCTGCACGGGCTGGAGCGGCTGCTGCCCTGAGAGCGGGCCCATCCCGCTCCGGGCCTGCATCGGAGGCTTGCGTCCTGCGGGTGTTAGTAGTATTACTACTAACCATGCAGCTGACCGATACCCAGCAGGCCATCCTGGCCCTGATCGCCGAACGGATCGAAGCCGAGGGCATGCCGCCGTCGCAGGCCGAGATCGCCCGCGCCTTCGGCTTCAGGGGCGTGCGCGCGGCGCAGTACCACCTCGAGGCGCTGGAAGCGGCCGGGGCCATCGAGCGGCTCCCGGGGCGCGCCCGTGGCATCCGCCTCAAGGTCGCGCCGCCGGCCCCGCAGGCGGAGCTGCCGCTGGCGCAGGCCGCCAACGAGGATGCGCTGCGCCTGCCGGTGCTGGGCCGCGTCGCCGCGGGCGCGCCCATCGGCGCCGACGCGCCGGCCGACCTGGCCGAGCGCTTCCTGGTGCTGGACCGCGTGCTGTTCTCGCCGGCGCCGGACTATCTGCTCAAGGTGCAGGGCGACTCGATGCGCGACGAGGGCATCTTCGATGGCGACCTGATCGGCGTGCACCGCACCCGCGAGGCGCGCTCGGGCCAGATCGTGGTGGCGCGGGTGGACGACGAGATCACGGTCAAGCTGCTGAAGATCGGCAAGGACCGCATCCGCCTGCTGCCGCGCAACCCCGACTACGCGCCCATCGAGGTGCTGCCCGACCAGGACTTCGCGATCGAGGGCCTGTACTGCGGCCTGGTCCGGCCCAACCGCTGATGCCGGCGATCCGGCATCCGGCGCGGCGTTTTCCGACGCCTGCGCGGGCGGGGCGGCGATGGCGCGGCAGCGGCCCGGCGCCTAGCTTCGAGCCTGTCGCCCTTGGTCGCAGCCCGTGCGACCGGGCCACGCCAGACTTCCTCCCACTTCACTGACACCCCGAGGACATCCCGATGGACGAGAACAAGAAGCGCGCCCTGGCCGCGGCCCTGACCCAGATCGAAAAGCAGTTCGGCAAGGGCTCGGTCATGCGCATGGGCGACCGCGCGATCGAGGCGGCCGAGGTCGTGCCCACCGGTTCGCTGATGCTGGACATCGCCCTGGGCATCGGCGGCCTGCCCAAGGGCCGCGTGGTGGAGATCTACGGCCCCGAGTCCTCGGGCAAGACCACGCTGACCCTGCAGGCCATCGCCCAGTGCCAGAAGCAGGGCGGCACCGCCGCCTTCATCGACGCCGAGCACGCCCTGGACCCGGTCTACGCCGCCAAGCTGGGCGTCAACGTCGACGACCTGCTGGTGTCGCAGCCGGACACCGGCGAACAGGCGCTGGAGATCGCCGACATGCTGGTGCGTTCCGGTTCGGTGGACATCCTGGTGGTCGACTCGGTGGCCGCGCTCACGCCCAAGGCCGAGATCGAGGGCGAGATGGGCGACCAGCTGCCGGGCCTGCAGGCGCGCCTGATGAGCCAGGCCCTGCGCAAGCTCACCGGCAACATCAAGCGCTCCAACACGCTGGTGATCTTCATCAACCAGCTGCGCATGAAGATCGGCGTGATGATGCCGGGCCAGAGTCCGGAGACCACCACCGGCGGCAACGCGCTGAAGTTCTATGCCTCGGTGCGCCTGGACATCCGCCGCATCGGCTCGATCAAGAAGGGCGACGAGATCATCGGCAACCAGACCAAGGTCAAGGTGGTCAAGAACAAGCTGGCGCCCCCGTTCAAGCAGATCGTCACCGAGATCCTCTACGGCGAGGGCATCAGCCGCGAGGGCGAGCTGATCGACATGGGCGTGGAGGCCAAGCTCGTGGAGAAGTCCGGCGCCTGGTACAGCTACGGTTCCGAGCGCATCGGCCAGGGCAAGGACAACGCCCGCCAGTACCTGCGCGAGAACCCGGCCGTGGCCGCCAGGCTGGAGGCCGAGCTGCGCGAGAAGTTCCAGCCCGAGCAGGCCGCCCGCGACGAGGAAGGCCAGGAAGACTAAGCGGTTGTCGGATCGGGGGGCCGGCCGTGCTGTTTGTCAGTGGCAGTACGGCCGGCGCCCCCGGTACGCCTGGCGGGCCGGGACGCATGCGCGCCTCCCGGCCCTCGGGCATGGGATGAAGGCATGAACAGGCGCAGGTGGAACCCGGCCCGCGACCCGCAGGGGCCGGACCAGGAAAGCGAGGGCGGCATGGCCGCCGATACCGGCCCGGTGGAGGGCGGCGGGGCGACCGTTCCCGCTGGTGCCCCGCGCCGCGGCCGCGCCGCGCAGACCCCGCTGCAGCGCGCCCTGGGCCTGTTGGTGCGGCGCGAGCACTCGCGCAAGGAGCTGGCGCGCAAGCTCACCAGCCGCGGAGTGGATGCCGACGAGGCCGCCGCGGCGGTGGAGCGCCTGGCGGCCGAGGGCTGGCAGGACGATGGCCGCTTTGCCGAGGGGCTGGTCCGCGGCCGCGCCGCGGCCGGCTACGGGCCGCTGTACATCCGCGCCGAGCTGGCCACCCACGGCCTGGACGGGGAGGCCGTGGCCCGCGCCCTGGAGGCTTTCGAGGGCGACTGGCAGGAACTGGCCCGGGACCTGGTCCGGCGCCGCTTCGGCGGCCAGGGTCCGGAAGACCCGGTGCAGCGGCGCAAGGCCGCCGACCTGCTGGCGCGACGCGGTTTTCCCGCCGACTGCATCCGCCAGGCCACCCGTTTCGACCCGGACGACTAGCCGCCGGCGGCGGGCCGCGGAGGCGGCGACAGCAGCCGTTCCGGCGGCTCTGATACCCTTTACAGGTTGGATATCCGTCCAGGCCGGGGCGCCCCCGAGGTGCAGCCCGGCCCGGGCCCGTCCGTCCGCCAGCCAAGCCAGATGACCACCTCCACTCCGTATAGCACCGCGCGCATCCGCAGCGACTTCATCGAATTCTTCAAGGGCAAGGGCCACACCATCGTGCCTTCGGCCCCGCTGGTGCCGGGCAACGACCCGACCCTGCTGTTCACCAACTCGGGCATGGTCCAGTTCAAGGACGTGTTCCTGGGCGCGGAAAAGCGCAGCTACGTGCGCGCGGCCGACGTCCAGCGCTGCCTGCGCGCGGGCGGCAAGCACAACGACCTCGATTCGGTCGGCTACACCGCCCGCCACCACACCTTCTTCGAGATGCTGGGCAACTGGTCCTTCGGCGACTACTTCAAGAAGGAAGC
>Ga0182792_1002085_pt1 | contig 14873 bp, 13 predicted proteins | sample Passage237B_FD_130497 | JGI IMG/M metagenome (GOLD analysis project Ga0182792, IMG submission 130497) | Cellulose adapted compost microbial communities from Newby Island Compost Facility, Milpitas, CA, USA - Passage2 37B (version 2) (version 2) ...
GCCCGCCGGGCCGCCCCCCCCCCCCCGGGCCCCCCCCGCGCCCCCCCCCGCCGCTACGGAATCAGGTTCCGCCGCAGCGCCGGCACCTGCCGGGCCAGCTCGTCGGCGACGATGGCGGCGAAGAAGTCGGCGCCCTCGCGGCCCAGGTGGGTGTAGTCGAAGGCTTCCTTGGGCGTGCCCATGGGCTCGGCCGCGGCGTTGTCCTGCGCGGCAGGCGCCGCTGCGCCCGGCGCCGCCGGCGGCGCGCCGATCGTGGTGCCGGCCTGCGCGGCGCCGATCTGCTGCGGCAGCGGCCGCGCCTGCGCCAGGCGCATCGCCTGCACCGGCCCCATGCCCTGCACCGCGGCCCGGCTGCGCGCGTGCAGGTCCACCAGCGGTACCTCGAGCTCGGCGGCCACGCGGCGCACGGCGTCGGCCCAGGGCCCGAGGTCGTCGAGCAGCCGGCCGTCGCGGAACTGGCGGCGGGTGAGCGGCGTCAGCAGCACCGGCACCGCGCCGGCGGCGCGCGCCTCGCGCACGTAGCGGCGCAGGTTGTCCGGGAACTCGCGGTCCAGGTCGGTGGAGCGGCCCGGCTTGCCCGGCTGGTCGTTGTGGCCGAACTGGATCAGCACGTACACGGCCTGGTACGGGCCGGGCCGCAGTTCATGCAGGGCGATCTCCCACGAGCGCTCGGCGCGGTAGTTGTAGGTGCTGCGGCCGCCGCGGGCCAGGTTCACGCAGGCCAGGAACGAGGTGACGTGGCGCGCGCAGAAGCTGGGCCCCCAGCCGCCCTGCACCGCGGTGGTGGAATCGCCCACCAGCACGATCTTGCTGGCGCGGACCGGATCCACCGGCGGGCGCGCGGCGACGGCAGGGTCGGCGGCGTGCGCGGCGGGGGCGGCCAGCAGCGCGGCCAGGAGCAGGCGGGAGAACGGGCGACGTCGGGGCATGGCGCGGGACCTTGGGGGAGGGAGGGCATGGCCAGCGGTGTCATCGCAGCGCGCCGCCGGCACCGGCCGGGAGCGGGGACTGTACCCCGCGGCATCGGCAAAGCCTTGTTGCGGCGCAGGATGCCTCCGTCCGCCGGGCTCTGCTACGGTCCGATGACCATCGGTGTCATCGGCTCCGGCCGCACCACTCCCCACGACTTTCCGCCCAAGGACCCCCCATGGCCCTCCGCTCCCTCCGCGCCCTCCTGCTCGTGGCGCTGCCGCTGCTGCCGGTGCTGGCCGTCGCCGCCGACGCGCCCGCCAGCCGCTGGAAGCGCGGCATCGAGAACCAGCGCCAGGCCGACCTCGGCGACGGCACCTTCCTCAACCCGGTCTTCGCCGGCGACCGGCCCGACCCGTCCGTGCTCAAGGACGGCGAGGACTACTACCTCACCTCGTCCTCCTTCGACGCCTACCCCGGCCTGCCGATCTGGCACTCGCGCGACCTGGTGAACTGGCGTCCCATCGGCCATGCCATCACCCGGAACGTCGGTTCGATCTGGGCGCCGGACATCGTCAAGCACGCCGGCCGCTACTACATCTACTTCCCCGCGCGCCGCGGCGGCACCGAGGGCGCGGTGCGCAGCAACTACGTGGTCTGGGCCGACGACATCCGCGGCCCGTGGAGCGAGCCGGTCGAGCTGGGGCTGGAGAAGTACATCGACCCCGGCCACGCCGTGGGCGAGGACGGCAAGCGGTACCTGTTCCTGTCCGGCGGCGACTACGTGCAGCTGTCCGACGACGGCCTGCGCGTGGTCGGCGAGCCGAAGCACGTGTACGACGGCTGGCAGTACCCGGAGGAATGGGACGTGGAGGCCTACGCGCAGGAAGGGCCGAAGATCCACAAGCGCGGGGCGTGGTACTACATGACCACCGCGGTCGGCGGCACCGCGGGCCCGCCGACCGGGCACATGGTGATCACCGCGCGCTCGAAGTCGATCCACGGGCCCTGGGAGAACTCGCCGCACAACCCGATCACCCGCACCGTCAGCCGCGACGAGCCGTGGTGGTCGCGCGGCCACGCCACCGTGGTCGAAGGCACCGACGGCCGCTGGTGGATGATCTACCACGGCTACGAAAACGGCTACTGGACCCTGGGCCGGCAGGCGCTGCTGGACCCGATCGAATGGACCGAGGACGGCTGGTTCGTCGCCCGGGGCGGCGATCTCGGCCAGCCGCTGCGCAAGCCCTCGGGCGAATCGGTGGGCCCGCACGGCATGGCGCTGTCGGACGCCTTCGACGGCGACCGGCTGGGCCCGCAGTGGTCGTTCTTCAACCCGGCCCGGGACGAGTACCGCCGGCTGTCCTTCGGCGGCGGCGCGATGACGGTCCAGGGCAAGGGCGGCACCCCGCGCGACAGCTCGCCGCTGACGGTGATCGCCGGCGACAAGGCCTACCAGTTCGAGGTGGAGATGGAGATCGGCCCCGGTGCCATCGGCGGCGCGCTGCTGTTCTACAGCGACCGCCTGTACGCCGGCGTGGGCAGCAACGGCGAGCAGTTCGTGATGCACCGCTACGGCCAGGAGCGGCCGGCCGGCGGGCTGCGCCCGGGCAAGGGCGGGCGGCTGTGGCTGCGCGTGACCAACAACCAGCACATCGTCACCGTCCACACCAGCACCGACGGCAGGACGTGGAAGAAGTACCCGGTGCAGATGGAGGTCTCCGGCTACCACCACAACGTGGCCGGGCAGTTCCTGGCGCTGAAGCCGGCCATCTACGCCGCCGGCACCGGCGAGGTGAAGTTCCTCGACTTCCGCTACCGCGCGCTGGACTACTGACGGCCTGCGGCGCGCCGCCTGGCGCGACCTCGCAGCACCGCCAAGGCCGGCTCCCGCAGGGCGCCCCGCATGGGCGCCCGCCCGGGCCGCGTCCGGGACACGGGGCGTCCGGGCCCGGCGCGCCTCGCCCCCGACTCCCCGCGCCCCGGGGAGGCTACATCGTGCCGCGCTGCACGAAGGGCGCCTGCTGCCAGAAGCGCCGCTCGCCGCCGCGCGGATCGGCGGCCAGCGCCGGCGGCACGTCGAACAGCAGCGTCTGCCGCCCGGGCAGCGTGTATGGCGCCCAGCGCGGCAACCCGGCGTGGTTGGGGTCGCCGCCGCGGGCGAAGGCCAGCAGCGCGCCGCTCATCGCGTCGGCCATGGCCTGCGCCTCCGGGCCGTCGCCGGTGCGCGAGCCCGGCTGGCGCACGTTGTCGAACACCAGCGGGATGTCCAGCGTGTGGAACGCGCGCAGCCGGCCGCCGTCCAGCGGCGATCCCCAGTCCAGCTGGTAGGCCCAGGTCGGCGCCGCCCCGCCGGGCTGCCGCGCGCGCGCCTCCAGCTCCTCCACCGCGCCGCGCCAGGAGCGCCCGGCGGTGGTGGCGGCGAAGAACACCTCGCTGGGCGTGTAGTGCGGATACAGGCGGCGGTACTCGGCGATCACCTGTTCGACGTGGAGGTCCACGTACTGCTGCCGCTCCAGCCGCGCGGGCAGCTGTTCCCAGGTCAGTTCGAAATTGGCGGGGTCGTTGCCGAGGAACGCGCGGGTCTCGTCGCGGGTGTTGCCGATCACCATGGGGATGTGCGCCGACTGCGCCGGCGCCTCCGGCCAGAACGGATGCCGCGGCAGCGCCACGCCGTCCATCACCGGGCCGAAGTACAGCCGCGTGTCCTCGATGCGGGAGAAGTCGCGCGCCGCGGTCGCCTCCAGGACCGCGGCGGCCGGCAGCGCGCGCAGGCGCGCGATCGCGTCGGCCGCGGCCGGGTCGATGCCGGCGGTCTCCAGCAGGCGCTGCGCGCGCTGGGTGGCCGCGCGCGGGCCCGCGGCGGTGACCTGCTGCCCGCTCATGGTCCAGGCGCGGTGGAACAGCCCGCGCGCCGCCGGCATGGCCATCAGCGTGGCGATCTTGGCGCCGCCGCCGGACTGGCCGAACACGGTGACGTTGTCCGGGTCGCCGCCGAACTCGGCCGCATGGTCGCGCACCCACTGCAGCGCCAGCACCAGGTCCAGCTGGCCGGCGTTGCCCGAGGCGGCGTAGCCGGCCCCGCCCAGGCGGCCCAGGTAGAGGTAGCCGAAGGCGTTGAGCCGGTGGTTGACGGTCACCACCACCACGTCGCCGCGCTGGCACAGGCGGGTGCCGTCATAGAGCGGGTCGCTGCCCGAACCGGTGTCGTAGCCGCCGCCGTGGATGTAGAACAGCACCGGGCGCCGGGCCCCGTCGCGCAGGGCCGGGGTCCACACGTTGAGGAACAGGCAGTCCTCGCTGCCGGCCTCGCGGCCACGCTGCGGGGCCGAAGCGCCGTAGGCGGTGGCATCGGCCACGCCGCGCCAGGGCTGCGGCGGCCGCGGCGGCTGGAAGCGGGTCGTGGCGGTGTCGGCGCCGTAGCGGATGCCGCGGAACACGTGCACGCCATGCTCGCGCACGCCGCGCACGCGGCCGCTGCGCGTGCGCGCCAGCACGCCGGTGTCGCCGGCGGCGAAGGCGGGCGGCACGATGCCGGCCAGGGCCGCACCGCCGCCGAGCGCGGCGGCCTGCAGCAGGCGGCGGCGCCGCGGGTCGGGGAGGGAGGGCGGAATCGGCGGTTGCGTCGCGGTCATGCGGTTTCAGTCCTGTGCGGGGGCGGGCGCGCCGGGCAGCGGCGCGTGGGCGCGGATCCAGGCCACGGCCAGGCGCGGCCACAACGCCAGGGTGCCGCGCGCCTCGCGCACGCCGAAGCCGTGGCCGCCGTGCGCGTAGAGGTGGGTCTCGTGCTCGATGCGGGCGCGCCGCAGCGCGGCCGCGAACAGCAGGGTGTTGTCCACGCTCACCACCGCGTCGTCCTGCGCGTGCAGCAGGAACACCGGCGGCGTGTGTGCGTCGACCCGGTGCTGCAGCGAATGCCGGCGCACGCTCGCCGCGTCCGGAGCCTCGCCCAGCAGGTGGCGCCGCGAGCCCGGGTGCGCGTGCGCGCCCATGTCGATCACCGGATACACCAGCACCGCGTAGGCCGGCCGCGCGTCCCGCGCATCGGCCGCGTCCACCGGCGCGTACACGCGCTCGGCGTGGCGCGTGGCCAGGCTGGCGGCGACGTGGCCGCCGGCGGAGAAGCCCATCACGCCCACGCTGCCCGGGTCGATGCCCCATTCGGCGGCGCGGTGGCGGATCAGGCGGATGGCGCGCTGGGCATCGGCCAGCGGCACGTCGGCCGCATCGCGGTGTCCTTCGCCGGGCAGGCGGTAGTGCAGGACGAACAGGGTGATGCCGGCGTCCGTGGCGAAGGCCGGCACCAGCGCGCTGCCTTCCTTGTCGAGCACCACGCGCTGGTAGCCGCCGCCGGGGGCGACCAGCAGCGCGCGGCCGTCCGGGCGCTCGGGCCGGTACACGGCGAGGAACGGCGCGCCGATGCCGTCCACGTAGCGGTCCGGCACGGCCGGGTCGGCGCTGCGCTCGACCACGCGCTGCGGCAGGCGCAGCCCCTCGGAGCCGGGCGGCGTCCCCGGCCACAGCGGCAGCCGCGGCGGCGCGGCCGTCGCCGGCAGCGCGGCGAGCAGCGCCGCCAGCAGCAGCGCGGCCAGGCGGCGCGGCGCGGCCGGGCGGCGGGATGGCGGGAAACGCATGCGGGCAGCTCCTTTCCTGTTGCGGCGCAGCGTGCGAGCCGCCGCGCCGCAGTGCACATTGTCGGATGACACCGGTTTACCATATACCGTCCGCCGGGCGCCGTCTTCCGGCACCGCAACATGACGGAACCACCCCATCGGAGGCGACTTGAGCAAGGTCAACGGCAGCATGGAAGGGACGACGACGCCGGAAATGGCCGCGATCGCGGAGCGCTTCGTGCGCGCGCGCCGGCAGGGCGAGTCGCTGCCCGGATTCCCGGGCGAGATCCCCGAGGACCTGGTGGCCGCGTACCGGGTGCAGGACCTGGCCATCGCCCGCTGGCCGGACCGCGTGGCCGGCTGGAAGGTGGGCTACATCGCCCCGGGCCGGCGCGACGCCTCCGGCGACGACCGCCTGCTGGGTCCCATCTTCGCCGCGAACCTCTGGAATGCCACCGGTGGCATCCAGCCCATCCCGGTGTTCGCCGGCGGCTTCGGCGCGATCGAGGCCGAGTACGTGCTGCGCCTGGACGCCGACGCCCCCGCCGACAAGCTCTCGTGGACGCCCGAGGAAGCGGCCGCGCACCCGGCCACGCTGTTCGCCGGCGTGGAGGTGGCCAGCAGCCCGCTGGCCACGATCAACGAGCTGGGGCCGCGCGTGGTGGTGTCCGACTTCGGCAACAACAACGGCCTGCTGCTGGGCCCGGCGATTCCGGGCTGGACCACGCTGGACGAATCGGAGCTGCGCGCGGAAACCTTCATCGACGGGCAAAGCGTGGGCAGCGGCGGCGCCGAGCGCCTGCCGGGCGGGTTGCGCACCGCCTTCGCCTTCGCCCTCGGCCGCTCGGCGCGCCGCGGCCGGCCGCTGCGTCGCGGCGACCTGATCGCCACCGGCAACGCCACCGGCATCCACGACATCGCCCCCGGCCAGCACGGCCGGGTGGTGTTCGCCGGCCATGCCGTGCTGGAGTGCCGGGCCGAGCCCGCTCCCCGCCACGAGGACCTGCCATGACATCGCTGAGCCGCCGCAGACTGCTCCTGGCCGGCGCGGGCGCCGCCTGCGCGCTGCCGCTGGCCGCCGCCGGCCGCGCCTTCGCCGGCGACGCCGCGGGCACCGGCGCCGCCCGGCTGCTGACCGCCACCGACGTGCACGTGTCCGACTACCCGACGGTGGAGGCGGTGCGCTGGATCGGCCAGACCCTGCGCGAGCGGACCGGCGGGCGCCTGGACATCCGCCTGTACCACTCCGGCCAGCTTGGCCGCGAGGCCGAGGCCATCGACATGGCGCGCTTCGGCGCCATCGACATCACCCGCGTCTACTCCGGCGCGCTGAACAACGCCTTCCCGCTGACCCGCGCGCTGTGCCTGCCCTACGTGTTCGACTCGGTGGCGCACATGCGCCACGCGCTGGACAACGGCGTGGCCGAGGCGGTGCTGCGCGGCTTCGAGTCGCGCGACCTGGTCGGCCTGGCGGTGTACGACAGCGGCGCGCGCTGCTTCTACAACACCCGCCACCCGATCGTCACGCCCAGGGACATGCATGGCCTGAAGCTGCGCGTGGCCTCCTCGGACATCTTCATCGAGCTGGTGCGCCTGCTGGGCGCCAACCCGACGCCGATGTCGCTCGGCGACACGTTCTCCGGCATGGAGACGCACATGATCGACGGCGCCGAGAACAACATGCGCAGCTTCCATTCCAGCCGCCACTTCGAGGCCGCGCGCTACTGGTCGCAAAGCGAGCATTCCTACGCGCCGGACATCCTGCTGGTCTCGCGCGCCACGCTCGAGTCGCTCTCGCCGGCCGACCGCCGGCTGCTGCTGGAGACCGCGCGCGCCTCGGTGCCGGTGATGCGGCAGCTGTGGGACGCTTCGGAGGACCGCGCCCGCCAGGCCGTGGTCGACCACGGCATCCTGGTCAACGAGGTCGACATGGCCGCCTTTCGCGCGGCGGCGCGCCCGCTGCGCGACTCCTACCTGCGCGATCCCGCGATCGCCGCCCTGCACCGTCGCATCCGCGACCTCGCCTGAGCCTGGAAACCGCGATGTCCGAAGCCTCGACCGTCACGCCGGCCAGCGCGCCCCAGCGCGCGCTGGGCCTGATCGCCGACCTCGCCATCGGCATCGCCGCCGCCTCCCTGCTGGGGCTGGTGGTGGTGCAAGGCTGGCAGGTGATCGCTCGCTACGTCCTCAACGATTCGCCGAGCTGGACCGAGCCGGTGACCCTGCTGCTGCTGGCCACCGCCATGAGCCTGGGCGCGGCCGCCGGCGTGCACACCCACCGCCACTTCGGCTTCTACCTGTTGCACGACCGCCTGGCCCCGCGCATGCGCCGGGCGGTCGACGTGCTGGTGCAGCTGGTGGTGGCCGCCATCGGCGCGGTGATCGCCTGGTGGGGCACGGTGCTGCTGCTGGACGGGCTGGACATCAAGGCCGCCGGCGCCCCGCTGCCGCAGAGCATCAACTACCTGCCGCTGTCCATCGGCGGCGCGCTGATGGTGCTGTTCGCGCTCAACCGCATGGTGCTGGCGCTGGGCCCGCAGGCGCCCGCCGCGCCGCAGCCGGCCCCGCAGGAAGGAGACCTCTGACATGGCCATCGCCCTGCTCTTCGGCGTGTTCGCCCTGCTGCTGCTGGTCGGCGTACCGGTCGCCTTTTCGCTGGCGGCCGCCTCGCTGGTCGCGCTGCTGTTCCTGGACCTGCCGCCGGTGGTGATGGTGCAGCAGATCTCCGCCGGCACAGGCTCGGCCTCGCTGATCGCGATCCCGCTGTTCATCTTCGCCGGCGAGATCATGATGCGCGGCGGCATCTCCGAGCGCCTGATCGCCCTGGCCGCCTCGCTGGTGGGCCGGCTGCGCGGCGGCCTGGGCCAGGTGTCGATCCTGTCCTCGCTGTTCTTCGGCGGCGTGTCCGGCTCGGCCATCGCCGACGTGTCGGCGGTGGGCGGCACGATGATCCCGCAGATGGTCAAGCGCGGCTACGACCGCGACTTCGCCGTGAACGTCAGCATCACCGCCGCGCTGGTGGCGCTGCTGGTGCCGCCCTCGCACAACCTGATCCTGTTCTCGGCCGCGGCCGGCGGCGGCCTGTCCATCGCCGACCTGTTCGCCGCCGGCGTCGTGCCCGCGCTGCTGATGACCCTGGCACTGATGGTCACCGGCTACGTGGTGGCGCGCCGCCGCGGCTACGGCGTGGAGGCGTTCCCGGGCTGGCGCGCGGTGCTGCTGCGGCTGGTGTCGGCGCTGCCGGGCCTGGGCCTGGTGACGCTGATCTTCGTCGGCATCCGCGCCGGCATCTTCACCGCGGTGGAGAGCGCGGCCATCGCCGTGGTCTACGCGCTGCTGGTGACCATCGTGCTGTACCGGCAGCTGAAGCTGCGCGAATTCCTGGAGACGGTGACCCACGCGGCGCGCAGCACCGGCGTGATCCTGTTCGTGATCGCCACCGCCGCGGTGTTCGGCTGGCTGCTGGCCTACCTGCAGGTGCCGGCCGCGGCGGTCGACTTCCTGCAGTCGTTCGCCGACAGCAAGGTCACCGTGCTGCTGATGATCGTGGTCATGCTGCTGCTGCTGGGCACCTTCATGGACCTGGCGCCGATGATCCTGATCTGCACCCCGATCTTCCTGCCGGTGGCGCGGGCCTACGGCATCGACCCGATCCACTTCGGCCTGGTGCTGGTGCTGACCGGCGGCCTGGGCCTGGTGACCCCGCCGGTAGGCTCGGTGCTGTTCATCGGCACCTCCATCGGCAAGGTCACCGTGGGCCAGGTGATGCGCACGATCTGGCCGTTCTGGCTGGCCGGCCTGGGCGTGCTGCTGGTGGTGGCCTTCTTCCCGCAGCTGTCGCTGTGGCTGCCGGCGCTGCTGCGCGGATGAGGCCCCGGGCCCGCCGGCGCCGCCGGCGGGCCGCTCCGGCTAGAATCGGCCGAACCCCTTCCGAACCCGACCATGCCCCGCAAGACTCCCGCCGACACGGCCGCCCGGCCCGCCGCCACCGGCAAGGCGGCGACCATCAACGACATCGCGCGCCTGGCGGGCGTGTCGAAGAAGACGGTCTCGCGGATCATCAACCACTCGCCGCTGGTGCGTAAGGACACCCGCGAGAAGGTCGAGGCGCTGATGCGCGAGGTCGGCTACGTGCCCGACCCGCTGGCGCGCGGCCTGGCCTTCCGCCGCTCGTTCCTGATCGGCATGGTCTACGACAACCCCACCGCGCAGTACATCGTGGACATGCAGTACGGCGCGCTGGACGCGCTGCGCGAGTCCGGCTTCGAGCTGGTGGTGCACCCGTGCGACACCCGCAGCCCCGGCTACATCGACGGCGTGCGCCGCTTCGTGCAGCAGCAGAAGCTGCACGGGGTGATGCTGGTGCCGCGCGCGTCGGAGGACCAGAACCTGGCCGACATGCTGGCGGAGATGAACTGCCGCTACACCCGCATCGTGCCCATGGGCGTGGACGACCAGGACGCCCGCCTGGTGGTGACCCACGACCGCGACGGCGCCGCCGAGGCGGCCGACTACCTGCTGACCCTGGGCCACCGCGACATCGCCCTGATCACCGGCCCGCTGGCCTACCGCTCGGCGATCGAGCGCACCGAAGGCTTCGTCGACGCGCTGGCCCGGCGCGGGGTGGAGGTGCCGAAGGCGCGCATCGTCGAGGCCGGCTACACCTTCGAGTCCGGCGTGGCCGCGGCCGAAAAGCTCCTGGCCGGGAAGAAGCGCCCGACCGCCATCTTCACCGGCAACGACGAGATGGCCGCCGGCGTCTACAAGGTGGCCATGCGCGCGGGCATCAACATCCCGCGCGACCTGTCGGTGGTCGGCTTCGACGACAGCCCGCTGGCCTCGCGCCTGTGGCCCTCGCTGACCTCGGTGCGGCGCCATACCCGCGACACCGGGCGCATCGCCGCCACCATGCTCATCCGCGGCGACGGCAGCGCCATGCCGGTGGCCAGCGTCCGCCCGCACCTGATCGTGCGCGATTCCTGCCAGCCGCCGGCCTGAGCGCCGGCCGTTCCGGGCACCCCTGCCCCGATCCCGATCCGGTCTCCCGCCGATTTGCGCAGCGCAAAATGACACCGGTTACCAAAATCCGCTACCATCGCCTTCCGATGGAAGCGGGGCCGGTCCCCGCCCCGACCCCAGGAGCCGTGCCGATGTACCAGAAGACCTACTACGCCACCCACCCGGGCGTGATGCAGGGCGCCAGCAACGACCAGCTGCGCGACCTGTTCCTGATCGACAACCTGTTCGCCGACGACCAGGTGCGCCTGAGCTACACCCACTACGAGCGCTTCGTCATCGGCGGCGCGGCGCCGGTGAAGCAGGCGGTGGCCCTGCCGCGCCAGACCGAGCCGGCCTCGGCCGCGGGCAAGCCGTTCCTGGAGCGGCGCGAGCTGGGCGTGATCAACGTCGGCGGCGGCACCGGCACCGTCACCGTGGACGGCACCGCCTACACCCTGGGCCCGAAGGACGGCCTGTACGTGGCCATGGGCAGCGAGGAGGTGGTGTTCGCCTCGCAGGACGCCGCCAACCCGGCCCGGTTCTACCTGGCCTCGACCCCGGCGCACGCGCGCTTCGAGACCAGGCAGCTGTCGATCAAGGACGCGGTGGCGCTGGAGCGCGGCGCGCTGGAGACCAGCAACGAGCGCACCATCTACCAGTTCATCGTGCCGGCCACCTGCCAGAGCTCGCAGCTGCTGCTGGGCCTGACCGTGCTCAAGCCGGGCAGCGTGTGGAACACCATGCCGCCGCACCTGCACGACCGCCGCAGCGAGGTCTACTTCTACTTCGACCTGGGCGAGAACGACCGCGTCTACCACTTCATGGGCCAGCCGGACGCGCAGCGCCACATCGTCATGCAGAACAACGAGGCGGTGGTCTCGCCGCCGTGGTCCATCCACATGGGCTCGGGCACCAGCAACTACGCCTTCATCTGGGCGATGGGCGGCGAGAACCTGGACTACACCGACATGAACGTGCTGGACATCTGCCAGCTCAAGTAAGCAGCCGCGGCGCGCCGCCGGCGCGCCCCCACCCTACGCAGAGGAAGGAACACGATGGCTAATCCGTTCAGTCTGGAAGGCAAGGTCGCACTGGTCACCGGCGCCAACACCGGGCTCGGCCAGGGCATCGCCCTGGCGCTGGCCGAGGCCGGCGCCGACATCGCCGCCGCGGGCATCGTCCCGGCCGAGGAAACCGGCGATAAGGTCAGGGCGCTGGGCCGCCGCTTCCTCAACATCGAGGCCAACCTGATCAGCATCGAGCCGGTGTCGCGCATCGTCCAGGAGACGGTGGACGGGCTCGGCCGCCTGGACATCCTGGTCAACAACGCCGGCCTGATCCGCCGCGCCGACGCGGTGGAGTTCAGCGAGAAGGACTGGGACGACGTGATGAACGTCAACATCAAGTCCGCGTTCTTCATGTCACAGGCCGCCGGCCGCCACTTCATCGCCAACGGCGGCGGCAAGGTCATCAACATCGCTTCGATGCTGTCGTTCCAGGGCGGCATCCGCGTGCCCTCGTACACCGCCAGCAAGTCCGGCATCGCCGGCATCACCCGCCTGCTGGCCAACGAGTGGGCCAACCGGAACATCAACGTCAACGCGATCGCGCCCGGCTACATGGCCACCGACAACACCGCGCAGCTGCGCGCCGACGAGAAGCGCAGCGCCGAGATCCTCGGCCGCATCCCGGCCGGGCGCTGGGGCACCCCGGCCGACCTCGGCGGCGCGGCGGTGTTCCTGGCCAGCGCGGCCTCGGACTACGTCAACGGTGCCATCATCCCCGTCGACGGCGGCTGGCTGGCGCGCTGACCCATGACGGCCGGCCGCCCCGCGCGGCCGGCCCACGAGACGGTGCGGGCCCAGCCGCGGCCGGCGGCGCCGCTGGAGGCGGCGACGCATCCCCTCTCCACGGCCGCGGTTGGGACCGGACCTTCGCGCACGGCCCGCGCCGTGCCCGTTCCCGCGGAGGCACCATGGCCCTGATTCCCCGCACGTTCGCACGGCTGCTGCCCTGGCTGCTGTGCCTGGCCTGCGTCGCGGCCGCCGAGGCGGCGCCGCGCCGCGTGTTCATCGCCGGCGATTCGACCGCCTCGGCCTACGGGCCCGAGCGCGCGCCGCTGCAGGGCTGGGGCCAGCAGCTGCAGGGCTTCCTCGACCCGGCCGCGTGGGAGGTGCACAACCACGCCGCCAGCGGGCGCAGCGCCCGCAGCTTCATCGCGGAGGGGCGGCTGGAGCCGATCCTGCGCGGGCTGCGCAAGGGCGACGTGCTGCTGGTGCAGTTCGGCCACAACGACGCCAAGCACGAGGACCCGACCCGCTACAACGACCCGGAGCAGGCCTACCCGCAGTGGCTGATGCGCTACGTGGCCGCGGCGCGCGAGCGCGGCGCCACGCCGGTGCTGCTCACGCCGGTGTCGCGGCGCATGTTCGCCTACGGCTCGCTGCTGGACACCCACGGCCGCTACACCGAGGCGGTGCGTGCGCTGGCGCGCCGCGAGCGGGTGCCGCTGATCGACCTCAACGCCAGCAGCACCGACTGGCTGCGCGCGCTCGGCGACGAGGCCTCGCGGGCCTACTTCGCGCACGTCCCCGAGCGCGGGGTCGTGGACGACACCCATTTCAGCGTGGCCGGCGCGACCCTGGTGGCCTGCCTGGTGGTGCGCGACTGGAAGGCGCTGGATCCGGCGCTGTCGCCGCACGTGGTGCGCGACACCGACTGCGGCGCGCCGCCGGCGGCGCGCGAGGACCGCGCGCGGCAACCGCATCCGTCCTCGGTGGTGCGCGAGGCCGACTTCGCGCGGCAGCAGCCCGGCCCGCACGGCGGCCCCGGCGCGACCACCGCCTACCCGCTGTTCGCCGACGCGCCGGACCTCCCGTTCGTGATGCGCAAGCGGGTGCTGCACAAGGGCGCCGGCATCGGCCTGCACCAGCACCACAAGGACGAGATCTACTACGTGCTCTCCGGCCGCGGCCGCTACGTGCTCGACGGCCAGGTGCACCAGGTCGGCCCGGGCAACGCCATGCTCACCCGGCCCGGCAGCACCCACGCGATCGAGCAGGTGGGCGAGGAAGACCTGGTGCTGCTGATCGCCTACCCCGCCAGGCCGCGCTGACCGCGCGGGGCCCTCAGAACAGCTCGCCCTGCGGCGAGGGTGCGCGGGGCGGCTGGAACAGCCCGCAGTCCAGCGGCGCCGGCCGCAGCGCGTGGTAGCCGCAGCGGCGGTGCGCCAGCGCGAAGCGCTGGGCGAGCAGCTCGGCGTACTGGCCGCGGCCGCGCATGCGGCTGCCGAAGGTCGAATCGTAGTCGCGGCCGCCGCGCATCTGCCGCACCGTGCTCATCACGTGCTCGGCGCGCTCGGGCAGGTGCGCCTGCAGCCAGTCGCGGAACAGCGGCGCCACCTCGTGCGGCAGGCGCAGCAGCACGTAGCCCGCGCTTTCGGCACCGGCCTCGCGCGCGGCCTGCAGCACCGCCTCCAGCTCGTGGTCGTTCACCCAGGGAATGGCCGGGGCGAACATCACCCCGACCGGCACCCCGGCCGCATGCAGCCGCGCCATCGCCCGCAGCCGCGCGTGCGGGGCGGCGGCGCGCGGCTCCAGGCGGGCACTCAGGTGCGGGTCCAGGGTGGTCACCGAGAAGTGCACCTTGACCAGGTTCATCGCCGCCAGCGGCTGCAGCAGGTCCAGGTCGCGCTCGACGAGTGCGTTCTTGGTGATCAGCGTGAACGGATGGCGGCACTCGAGCATCACCTCGATCAGGCGCCGGGTCAGCTGCAGGCGCCGTTCCACGGGCTGGTAGGCGTCGGTGTTGATGCCCAGCGCGATCGGGCTGGGCCGGTAGCCGGGCCGGGCCAGTTCCCGCCGCAGCAGTTCCGGCGCGTTGGTCTTGGCGAACAGCCGGGTTTCGAAGTCCAGCCCGGGCGACAGGTTGAGGTAGGCGTGCGACGGCCGGGCGAAGCAGTAGCTGCAGCCGTGCTCGCAGCCGCGGTACGGGTTGACCGACTGCGAAAAGCCCACGTCGGGCGAATCGTTGCGGCTGATGATGCTGCGGGCGCGCTCCTCGCGCACCTGGGTGCGCGGGCGCGCCGGGTCCGGGCCGGAGGCCTCGCCGGCGGGGGCGTCCCAGCCGTCGTCCACCGCCTCGGTCGTCGTGCTCTCGAAGCGTCCCGGCAGGTACTGCCGCGAGCCGCGGCCCTTGATCGTCTCGGCCATGCGCAAAGCCTACGCCCCCGGGTCTCGCCCGGTGCGACGGCCACGCCGGCCGATGCCAACGGTTCACCCGCCGTCCTCGCCTAGAATCGCCGCATGCCCGCCTTCCTGGACGCCTGGACCTGGCTCGCCGACCTGCCCCGGC
>Ga0182792_1002087_pt1 | contig 14864 bp, 9 predicted proteins | sample Passage237B_FD_130497 | JGI IMG/M metagenome (GOLD analysis project Ga0182792, IMG submission 130497) | Cellulose adapted compost microbial communities from Newby Island Compost Facility, Milpitas, CA, USA - Passage2 37B (version 2) (version 2) ...
ACTATCAGATTCATCTGAACATAAAGCTATGTTTTCAAGTCCGTTCGGCCTAAAAACCTCTGTAACTAACTATATTTCAAATATTTCAAAGAACAATTTCAGATTTTAATGGGACAGCAATGACCTATAATATAATCAATTCAGTATAATAAGTTTATATTTAGCCGGAAAAAATGTTAATAAGCATGATGATGCCCCGTAATGTTTTCTATGTGACTTGTTGTTTCGGGTTGTTATTGATGACCACCACTAGCTATATTGGTTTGTCTCAAACATTGCCGGTAGGCACACCCTTGTTAGAAGATTTTTACCGACGCGAACAGTTATTGGGCAGGTTAGATTCGACGGTTTCATTTTCCATTCGGCCGTTGACCAATGCGGTCATTAACCAGCACGATATTTATTCACCCAACGGAGGTAACTTTGATAGCTGGGGGAACATGAGGTTTGGGGAAAAGGGTGATGTTAAAGTCCAAATCCTGCCTGTTCAGTGGAGCAATCAAATCAACAGTGCCTTTCCGTATGGGTTCAATGATGGTGCGATGATACCTTCGGCAGGTTATCAAACGATGGTAAGCGCAGGTATTTACGCTGAATATCGGTTTTTAAGTGTCATGCTGAGGCCGGAATATGTACTGGCCCAGAATAAGGATTACCAGGGTTATGACGGTAAATCGCAGAGTGCATGGCGAAATTGGTGGGGATTAATAGGGAATTCTATTGACAACCCGGAGCGGTTTGGGGAGGGTTGGTATTCAAAATTATTGCCGGGGCAAAGCAGTGTTCGGTTAAACTTTCATCCGGTTTCCATAGGGCTTTCAAATGAAAATATTTGGTGGGGCCCTGGTTTGTATAATTCGTTGATGATGAGCAATACCGCGCCGGGTTTTGCCCATCTCACCTTAAATACGACCAAACCTGTTAAAACACCGATAGGTTCCTTTGAAGGGCAGCTGATAGCTGGCCGGTTAGAAGGGTCAGGTTTCCCACCAAAAACAATGGGGAATCCTGAACATTATGAGAACCTGTATAGGCCAAAATCAGCGGATTGGCGGTATTTGTCGGGGTTAACGCTTTCTTACCAGCCTAGGTGGTTGCCGGGGTTAACGATAGGGGGCTCAAGAGCGTTTATCGCATACAGCGAAGCATTGGGCAATAAATTGGGGGACTATTTGCCTTTTTTTGAACCGACAAACAAATCAACTTATTCTGGCATCAGTGACAGTAGCACAGCAGACGAGGGTATACCAAGGGACCAATTAATTGCCTTTTTTGTTCGGTGGCTGATACCGGGGGCAAAGGCAGAGGCTTACTTTGAATATGGTAGAAATGACCACCCGTGGGATAGTCGCGACTTGGTTGTTCAGTTGGAGCATTCCAGGTCATATATCTTTGGCTTTAGAAAATTGACGCCGTTGGATTGGTACGATAGTGATTACCTCAGCGTTAACTTGGAAGTTGCCCAAACAGAAGGGACGACCGAGGATATTAGACGAGGGGGCCCTTGGTATCGGCATGGGACGGTACGCCATGGTTATACCCATTTAGGTCAAATATTAGGGGCGGGTATCGGCCCTGGAAGCAACCTGCAAACGTTGAATGCATCCTGGATACAAGGCATGAAACAGTTGGGTGTCCAATTCCAACGGTATGTACATAATAATGATTTCTTTTATCGGATTTCAGACGATATGCGGAGAAATTGGGTGGATATCAGCATGGCTTTCCATGCTGAATGGGATTACAAGAATTTTTTATTGAGTAGTCAATTCCATTTCGTGAAAGCACTTAACTATCAATATGAAGAGGTTATGCAGAACCCCAATGCCAATAATTATTGGAGGTTTAGGGGGAACGATAAGCTTAACCTTCAGTTTCAACTTGGGCTTTTCTATCGACTTTAATTCATAACAAATAGCGATTATGCGCAACACGGGCTGTTTTATATTAATATGCTGTATTTTCACTCTGATAAGTGTGTCACAAAGCCTTTGGGCACAGGTAATGCCTGTGGGCACCCCTGTATTTGAGGATAAGCTGAGAAGGGACCAGCTTTTGGGTTTGGTTAATCCCGGTATTTCTTTCTCGGTGAGACCGCTGACAACTCGAGCCCTGTCAAAGCGTGACCTTTACTGGGACGGAGACAGTGTTTCCCACGGGAGCATTAAATATTTTGCAAACGGAGCAGGGAAAATCCAGTTAATGCCCATTAGTTGGGAGCAACAGATGAACTCCGGCTATCGTTATGGGTGGAACGATGGCCCCATGATACCGACCGTTGGTTACCAAACCATGCTTAGTGCGGGTATCTATGCAGAATACAAATGGTTCTCAGTGCAGTTGAGGCCTGAGTTTGTTACCGCTGCTAATAAGCAAAATGCAGGGTATAGAGGTGATAACCAATTTATATGGTCGATTTGGTATTTTTTTAATGACCATATTGACTTGCCGGAATATTATGGAAATGGACGATATACCAAGCTGTTCCCCGGTCAAAGTAGTGTCCGATTTAACTATGATCCGGTTTCTTTTGGTGTATCTACAGAGAATATTTGGTGGGGACCGGGCAGGAATAGCTCGTTGCTAATGAGCAACAATGCGCCAGGTTTTGTCCATTTGACACTGAATACCACGAGGCCGATACTGACACGCATCGGGTCATTTGAGGGCCAATTGATAGCAGGTAAGCTTCCTGCCACAGGATTTGTTCCAGCTCCGTTGGAAGAAATGCAGTTTAAGGATGAATATTACAATCCTAAACCCGATGATTGGCGGTACATTTCCGGTATTGTGCTGGCGTACCAACCAAAATGGCTGTCAGGATTATCCATTGGACTGGCACGAAGCTTTATCGTTTACAGCGAAAATTTAGGTGGTGGGCTGAAAGGTTATCTACCCCTATTGGGACCGGGTTCACGGAGTGCATATAATGATCCTGAAAAAATACAAGGTAGGGAAAATCGGATGAATAGGGATGTCTATGCTTCAATATTTGCTCGATGGGTAATGCCCAAGGGGAATGCAGAAATCTATTTTGAATATGGGCGTACTGACCCACCTTGGGATCAACGGGATTTGTTAGTGGAGTTGGACCATTCGCGGGCTTATCTGGTAGGTTTTAGGAAACTGATTCCATTGAACAACTCGCGCAATGATATGATTCAAGTGGAAGTGGAGGGTACGCAGTTGGAAAAAACCAGGACTCAAAATGTCCGCGATAGCCCTTCTTGGTATACGGACTATAGGGTTCGGCACGGATATACCAATATGGGACAGGTGATGGGAGCAGGAATTGGGCCAGGAAGTAATGTCCAGTCTTTGGGCATTAGTTGGTTGCGTGGATTGAAACAGGTAGGTCTGCAAGCAGAGCGACTGACCACCAACAACGATTTCTTTTACCGGGTTTATAGAGATATAAGAAGGCCTTGGGTGGATTTGGGAATTGCTGTAGCAGGAACATGGGATTTTAACCGATTAATTATTTCTGGAAAGCTCCGGTATTCCCATTCCTATAATTATTTAAATGAGTTAAGGGATTCAAGTGAAGGTTTCTGGGCCTTCGACCGGATGGATCGATCAAATTGGCATTTTGCTACTTCGGTTATGTATAGGTTTTAGTTTGCGATAGTGCTGTCCAACCGATTGCAGCATATGGGCCGCCACTTGTTTGTCGATTTGGTTTGAATAGGCCCCGGTTGATATCAGATGCTTGTAGTATGAATAAAAATCAGTTTCTTTGTTAGTTAATTAATATCCGGCTATACCGACATAGTGCACGCTGTTTGATAGACCGTTGAGTTATTTTGCAATATATGAAGCTTCATATTGGTTTTTATTTAAACATACTGTTTGTTTCGGCGTTGCTGATTTTTGGCTCCGAGTGCTACGGGCAAAGTGTGAATTTCAATGACCTCTCGCAGGTACGCGTCGACGATTTATCTGACGAGCAGATACTGGTGTATATGCGACAAGCGGAGTCCATGGGATTAACAGAGGAAGAATTAATACAGACCGCGCAGCAGCGTGGGATGCCCGCCTCCGAAATTGAAAAGTTGCGTACGAGAATAACGACGCTTAAGGCTTCGACAAATACCCCGCAACAAGCGGCTAGCCCGGTTCAGAGCCGGCCCGAGCGCCAAATGGTCGACACCGTAGTTGCCGAACCTCCATCCCCTGATACTACCGCTGAAGATACGTTGCATGTTTTTGGTGCTTCGCTGTTTCGTGGTGCACCTGCGTTATTTGAGCCCAATCTTCGGCTCGCCACGCCGAAGGACTATGTATTCGGCCCTGGTGATCAGGTACTGATCGACATCTACGGCAGATCCGAGGAAAATCATTCATTGAACATCACCCCCGAGGGAACTATCAATATCCCCTATGTCGGTATCGTGCCGGTTGCTGGAATGACTATCGAGCAAGCCACTGCACGTATCACGAGTGAACTGGCTACCATATATAGGGCAATCCGAACAGGTGGTACCAAGGTGACCGTTGCATTAGGTAATATCCGAAGCATTAAGGTAATCCTAACGGGCGAAATCGTCAAACCCGGTACGTATACGCTGCCTTCGGTAGCCACGGTCTTCAATGCACTTTATTATTCTGGAGGCCCCTCTGAAAACGGTTCGTTCAGGAATGTTCGGCTGATTAGGGGAGGTAAGGAGATTGCCCGGCTGGACATCTATGATTTTCTGATTTCGGGCAACTTCAGGGATAACGTCCGTTTAGAAGATCAGGATGTGCTTATGATCCCTCCTTACGAAAGCAAAGTTGAGGTGCGCGGTGAAGTAAAACGCCCGGCGATATTTGAGCTAAGGGAAGGAGAAACGTTTGAAGACCTATTAACCTATGCCGGTGGATTTACTGAAAATGCCTACAGGGCACGGATTAAGGTTACCAAACGGACTCCAACAGAACAGCGAATCGAGGACTTGCTAGCTAGTCAATATGCGCATTACATACCGCAGGCGGGGGATGCCTACGTTGTGAATCGTATTTTAAGCCGATTTGAAAATCGTGTGCACATAACGGGGGCTGTATTTCGCCCCGGGGACTATGAGCTGAGTCCAGGACTGACCCTTTCCATGTTAATCAAAAAAGCAGAAGGACTAAAAGAAGATGCTTTTTTGAACCGGGGCAATATCTTACGCCTGAAAGACGACCTGCAGCGCGAACAACTGTCATTCAATGTAGCCGGCATCTTGGCAGGTACGGAACCGGATGTCGAACTAAAGCGAGAGGATATCGTTACCATATCCTCCATCTTCGACCTGCGTGAGGCCTATACGTTAGATATCGACGGGGAAGTCAGGTCGCCCGGCAGGTTCCCTTATGCAGAAGGGATTACCCTGCAAGACCTGATCATGCAGGCAGGAGGATTTCGTGAAAGTGCGTCTAATAACCGAATTGAAATATCCAGGCGGGTAACGAATGCCGATATTCTGTCTCAATCTGCCCACATCGCTGAAGTTTTTCAGGTCAATACCGATAAAGGGTTGAGCAAGCAAGAGCAGGATTTTGTATTGATGCCTTTTGATCGGGTAGTGGTCCGTACATCGACCGGCTATGAGACACAGAAGACGGTACGTATAGTAGGTGAAGTACTTTATCCGGGCTTATACACCATCAACCGCAAGGATGAGCGTATTTCGGACCTTATCAAACGTGCGGGCGGACTTACACCATTTGCCTATGTAGACGGAGCGTCCTTGAAACGCGGCAGACTAACCGATACAGGGACGGCGGCGGCCGAAACGGGAACCGAAGCCGCCGAACGAGAGCGCAAGATGCAGGAGGAATACAATCGCATACTAGCACTGCAGCAGTTGCAAAGCGATGCATCGGCTTTTCATAAACTGGACATCAATAAAAATATCGGCAACGACCTGGTAGGGATAAACCTTGAGCGCATCATCACGAAACCCGGCTATCGGGGTGACCTTATTTTGGAAGACGGTGATGTAATTCATGTGCCGAAGGAATTACAAACGGTGAAAATTTCTGGAGAAGTGTTGGCGCCGTCGACTGCTGTGTATTCACCTTCTAAAGGTTTCAAACAATACATTTCTCAAGCCGGAGGGTTTTCTTCACGCGCTTTGCGCAAAAGTGTATACGTATTGTATGCAAATGGATCCGTAAAAAGCACGAATCGTTTTCTGTTTTTCAACAACTATCCCCCCATCACGCCTGGAGCCGAAATTTTCGTGCCCCAGAAAGAAATTAGGCCTTCAATCGGCGCACAGCAGTGGCTTGGATTCGGGACAGGTATCGCGTCGTTGGCTGCAATTATAGTGACGATATTCCGTTAATGGTCAATTTGCCATAATCGATGATGACTGACAACAAACCATCTAGTGTTTCGCAGGGGCCAAAGGCTAATATCAGCTTGAAGGAGCTGATTGAAAAAATCAGCGATTTAATTGGCTATTTGGTGGGTAAATGGATACTCATCCTTGTGGTGGCATTGATTTGCAGTGCATTGGTACTAGCGTATTCACTGATCAAGAAAACCAACTATACCGCCAAATTGAACTTTATCTTGGAGGAGCAAAGCGGTTCGAGTGGTAGTTTGGGTGCGGCTGCCAGCATCGCTGCACAGTTTGGATTCAATCTCGGAGGCTTGGGTAGTTCTGCGGGGTTCTTCCAAGGTGACAACATCATCGAATTCCTGAAGTCTCGGTCGATGATTGACAAAACATTGCTTACCGAAGTAGAGCTCAACGGAAAACAGGATTTGTTGGTCAATTGGTACATAGCCAGTAGAGGCTTGCGGAAGAAGTGGGAGAACAACGCATACTTAAAGGATATCCAATTCAAGGATACCATTGGTGTCTATCGGCAAGACAGTTTGATGGCCGAGTTTTATAAGTCGATTTTGAGACGTAACCTCGTCATTGGTAAACCAGATAAAAAGTATAATATCATTTCGGTGGAAATGGAGACGTCGGACGAAGCATTCTCAAAGGCGTTTGTCGAAAAATTAATTGAAAATGCAATCGATTTTTATGTTCAAACAAGAACGCAGAAAGCCAAGGAGAATTTGGCTGTGCTGACGCATCAGGTCGATTCGGTACGCAGGGAGCTTAATGAAGCCATCGGTGGGGTTGCCGCCGCTACAGATGCAAATCCTAATCCCAATCGCGCATTGCAAAGCCTTCGTGTAGGTTCGCAACGGCGTACGGTTGACGTACAGGCCAATACCGCAATACTGACGGAATTGGTGAAAAACCAGGAACTCGCAAAAATAACGTTGCGAAATGAAAAGCCGATAATCCAGGTGCTCGATAGACCAATACTACCGCTCGAAAATGACAAGCTGGGAAAGCTTAAGGCTATCCTTATCGGCGGTATCTTGGGTGGTTTTTTAACTTGTTTGATTTTGGTATTCCGGTATATCTACCGCCAAATCATGGAAGCGGATCCTTCATAATGGTGTGCCCCATCTTGTCCCGTTTGGCCCGGAGGTAACGTTCGTTATACGGGTTTGATTCGATTTCTATCGGCACATTTTCCACGATTTCCAGTCCATACCCAATCAGGCCCGCCCGTTTTGTAGGATTATTGCTCATCAAGCGCATTTTGGTTACGCCCAGATCCCTAAGTATCTGGGCGCCGACGCCATAATCCCTATGGTCAGGCTTGAAACCCAATTCGAGGTTTGCGTCTACCGTATCCAAGCCATTTTCTTGCAGGTTGTAAGCGTGCAGTTTATTGATCAGCCCGATTCCCCGACCTTCTTGGTTCATGTAAACAACGACACCTTTGCCTTCCTCTTCGATCATCTGCATCGCCCGGTGCAATTGAGGGCCGCAGTCGCAACGGCAAGACCCGAATATGTCGCCGGTGACGCAAGAACTGTGCACCCGGACCAATATCGGTTCATCCGGAGCCCACTCGCCTTTATAGAGGGCGATGTGTTGCTCTCCGGTGTTCTTTTGGGTATAGGCCATCAGGTTGAATTGTCCCCACTGGGTGGGCATATTTACCGAGACCTCCCGGGTTATGAGCGTATCCTTGGTGAGCCGGTATTCAATCAGGTCCTTGATGGAAATGATTTTCAGGTCAAAATGACTGGCCACTTGGATTAGGTCGGGCAGCCGGGCCATTTCGCCATCTTCCTTGAGGATTTCTACCAGTACGCCCGCAGGCTCAAACCCGGCGAGCCGCGCCAGATCGACAGCAGCTTCGGTATGGCCGGCGCGGCGGAGCACCCCGCCGTCTTTGGCAATCAACGGGAAAATATGTCCCGGACGTCCGAATTCCTCCGCCTTGATATGTGGGTTTATTAAGGCCTTGATTGTCTTGGATCGGTCTGACGCTGAGATTCCGGTCGTACAGCCATAACCTTGCAAATCCACCGATACGGTAAAATTGGTTTCATAAACAGCGGTATTGTTCCCAACCATGAGGTTGAGGTCGAGTTCCCGGCACCGTTCTTCGGTAAGTGGAACGCATACCAAGCCGCGGCCATGGGTAGCCATGAAATTAACGATTTCAGGGGTGGCGTTGCGCGCAGCCGTGATGAAATCTCCTTCATTTTCGCGATCCTCATCGTCAACTACGATGACCACTTTTCCCAGTTTGATGTCGTTGATTGCTTCCTCAACCGTATTTAACCTGATGCTCATTTACTCTCCTTTGAACCACATGCAAAAGTACGTTGCCTATGGCGATATTGTATAATCGTCGTGTAAAGATTTGTGTTTCTGCGGCGGTACGTCATGTGGCATGCGAGTGCCCAATCGGACCTTTATCCAGTTCAGCATCTTTTCTGCTTTCAGGCGATATTGCTCGATATCAAACAAGGCCGAATCCGTTGCCGCCTTATAGGTCAGGAAAATGGCCAGCGGGGTTAAAATGAAAATGGCCATCCACATCCCCCAAAACGTATCGATATTGCCCTCCTTCGCTGATTTTTCGCTCACCGTCGAAATGATGTGGTAAATCAGGAAGAAAATAATGGCCATGACTACGGGAAGCCCGAGCCCACCTTTTCGGATAATGGCTCCGAGGGGTGCTCCGATACAAAATAAAAGAAGACAGGAAACCGCCAAGGTGAATTTACGCTGGAATTCGATGTTATACCGGATGTCTTTATCGCGGTAGAAGGTGTCTTCGTTAGCTTTAATGTTTAATACATCCTTGACATAGCGTACCTGACTCATCGCATTGCTGATAGCCGTGCTGCGTTTGTCGTTTGGAATGGCCGCCAACAGCCCCTGTGAATAGTCGACAGCGAGCGTCTTGGCGGCGACAGTGCTATCCTTACGCTTATAGTAGTCATTGAAGAAATAGTAATACGATTGGATTTCCCTGAACACTGTGTTTCGAAGACTATCCATCTGTACGGCATTGGAGTCCGTATAGTGCTTAAGCTGCTTCAAATTGAGCATCATGTGATGGCTTTTGAAGAGATTTTCATCGGTGCGCTTCATTTGGAAGGCGGACATGTCGAACTTCTGTTCGGTTTCGTCGAAATGAAACCGGGTAAACTGCTGCCGGGGGTTATATACCCTTGCATTCCTTGCCCGGCTATCCTCATAGCGGACACCGTCCTTGAGTTTGAGTATCATCGTATTATTGTCCGGGGAATTATAGATATACCCCTCGCGGGCCAATAATACATTGCTTGCGGTATTACTCGACTTGTGGTCATAGATCATCAGGTCGTACAGTATTTTTCCATCCTTGCTTTTTCCCTTGGCCCTGATGGAATATCCGGGTATGGTGTTGTTGAAGATACCGGGTTTGATGAGGAAGTCGGCTTGTTTTATCCGGACATCATACAGCAATGCGCCCATTTTGAGGTTGACAACGGGCAAGATATAGTCACTGAATAAAAAGGCCCCTCCGCTGAATAACCCTACCAGGATAAATAATGGAGCCATTGCTTTCCTAAGGGAAATGCCTGCGGCCTTAATGGCTACCAATTCATAGCTTTCTCCCAAATTGCCGAATGTCATGATGGAGGAAAGTAGCATGGAGAGCGGCATGGCCATGGAGATTTGTACGGCCGATTGATATGCCAACAACTCCAGGATGACATACCATTCAAATCCCTTTCCAATCAAATCGTCGATATATTTGAATAGGAATAACATCAGCAGCACAAACATCACGATAAAAAACGTCACGATGAATGGCCTGATGAATGACTTGAGGATAAGAAGATGGACTTTTTTCATCAATAAGCACCACAAAACAACCTTATACAAAGGTACTATTTTTTAGGCACCGATTACGCTTTGAAGGTATTCTATTTGGTTGTTCCAAATTAGCTTGCGGTCGGCAAGATTTTCTTCCCATGCAAAATCCGTGATGGCGAGCGCTACATCATTGGTGAGTTCGTCTTGCATGATTTCCATTTCGAAATGATAGGGTTCGTCATCCAACCATTTATACTTAACCAGCTTGTTTTCCTTGAGACTGGTCAGCTTGGCAGCATGTTTTTCGTCATCCCAACTGAATTCGTAGATTCCGTCCTTGTAGGTCACGTCGTCGGCAAACCACTGTGCCAATGCATTGGGTTCGTGCAAGAAGGAAAATAATATTTTGGGGGAGGACTTGATTTCGTATTCCAAATGGAACTTGGTCTTTTCTGCCATGCCAGTCGTCTAATATGCCGTTTAATTCGCGCTAAGTATAGTTTCTCAACTTTTTTTCTAAAGAAAAGGAAAATAAACTATATTTGCAAACTAATTTTTTGGCGGGGTAGCTCAGATGGTTAGAGCGTAGGATTCATAACCCTAAGGTCGGCAGTTCGATCCTGCTCCCCGCTACTGATGTAGAACCTGTCCAGCTAACTGTGCAGGTTTTTTTGTGGGGTTATTCTAAACGGTATGTATCTTTGGCGACTGAAACCCCGTTCGGTCGTGTTTGAATTTGGCGTGAAGAATTTGAACTAAAAGGTTATTTCTTTAACTTTATGCACTAAACATGCCGAAGGTGTTTATTGTCTTTCACACAGCATAAAAGGCCTGACGAAACGTTGACAATTAAATTTGATATATGACCGCTAACTCTTCGCAAGCCAACGCTTTGGAACAAGCATTGGTGGGCCAACAGGCAGACCGTGATGTGGTGGCTCCATTATTTTTCAGGTTGGGAAACAAGGAAGATCGCAATGACTTGCACAGCCTACTTCAACAGAAGCCTTACATCCGGATTTTTGATACCATTGATCAGCAATTAGCAGAGCTCGTAAAAGCTTCTTTCCCCAAACGGACGCTAAACTCAGAAGAAATTGCCGTTTTGGAGAAGAATCATTTGAACGGCACCCCAAAGATGGAATACGGCGTTTGGGTTTACTATCCGTGGAATGAAAAATTGGTGCATATTCTCGATGAAGACGAATTCATTACCATGCGTACAAACCGCAATCGTTACAAAATCACGCCGGAGGAACAGGCCTTGCTCATGCAGAAGAAGGTAGGGGTCATTGGTTTATCCGTAGGTCAATCCGTTTCAGTCACACTCTGCATGGAGCGGGGCTGTGGCGAACTGAGAATTGCGGATTTTGATGAGCTTGAAATTACGAACTTGAACAGGCTACGGAGCGGTGTACACAATATGGGGTTGAAAAAGTCAGTGATAGTGGCACGTGAGATTGCTGAAATCGACCCTTTTTTGAAAGTGACCTGTTTCCACGAAGGGATTACATCGGATAACTTGGAAAGATTTCTATTGCAGGATGGCAAGCTGGATGTGCTGATAGACGAGTGCGATAGTGTCGATATCAAAATCAATTGCCGGATAGCCGCGAAAAAGCATCACATACCTGTTTTGATGGAAGCAAGCGACAGGGGAACGGTGGACGTCGAGCGCTTCGATTTGGAGCCAGAACGCCCGATACTCCACGGATTCGTTGAGCATCTGGATTTGACGAATTTACATCTGGCGAAGACCATGGAGGAAAAACTGCCCTTTATATTGCCAATAGTAGGGGTTGAAACGATGTCTACAAGGGCGAAGGCCTCCGCGATTGAAATCGGACAGACGATTTCGACATGGCCTCAGTTGGCTAGCGCGGTTGCAATGGGGGGAGGGATTACTGCAGATGTCTGTCGGAGGATCCTATTGGATCAATTCGATGAATCCGGCCGGTATTTTGTTGATATCGAGGAATTGATAGGTAATTCGGGAAAATCCGCAGAGCGCTTTATATATCGAAAGAAGTCATTGACCAACAAAGAAATCGTCGGTTTAGCAAGCCAAGTGCCAGCGTTTGAAAAAGACAATGCCGATGAAATCGACCTATGGACGGTGAGGGAATTGGTTGGTGCCGCTATCGCGGCACCGTCTCCGGGGAACAACCAGCCATGGAAGTGGTATTTTGATGGGTTGCGGCTCCATTTGTTTCATGATATCGAGCGTTCCGAATCGTTCGGTGATTTTAGGAACGTTGCTTCCTACATGACTTTTGGTACGGTTGTCGAGAATCTTCGGTTAAAGGCCCGGGCGCTTGGGTTGTCGGTTACCGAACGATTCTTCCCGACCAAGGACCAGGAACTGCATATCGGGACGTTCGGTTTCGTACGGAAACAACTGGAAAAAGACAAATTGGTTGATTTCATCGACGTCCGGTTCACTAACCGCCATTTGGGTAACCAGCAGCCCATCGACCGTGAGGTGTTGTCTGCGTTGAAGGATGCTGTAGATACGATTGCTGATGTCGACTTGAAGATTATCGACGATCGGGCTAAATTGAATCGATTAGCCGATATTGCAGGGAAGTCAGAAAAACTTAGGCTGTTCATTCAGCAGGGCCACTATGAATTGTTTGAAAAGGAAGTGCGGTGGAGTGTTGAGGAAGCCGAGGAAACGCGGGATGGTTTGGACCTACGTTTGTTGGAACTTAACGCAAAAGATAGCATTGGTTTCCACGTTTCCAGGGATCGGGATGCGATAAAACTCTTGGCAAACTGGGGAAAAGGCGAAGCATTGGAAAATATGACGGGGAAACTGGTTTCCACATCCTCCGCGGTTGGCCTGATAACAGCCTCTTCCATTGCCCCCACGGATTGCTTAGCGGTTGGCAGTGCGATGCAAAGGCTTTGGCTGGCCGCGAGTGAACATTCGGTTTCCATTCAGCCGATACTTTCCCCCATTCTTCATTTCCTTATGATTAATCACGGTATGGGCAATACCATGCCGGTTGGGGTCGAGCAGGAGTTCAGGAAGCTGAACTTGATGTTCAATGAGATTTTTGAGATACCTCAAAATAAGGAAGAGCCACTGTTTTTTTTCAGGATGTTTTATGGGAAGAATCCTACCGTTAAATCATTCCGGTTAGCTATAAAAGATGTTTTATTAACTTAAAAGTTTTCGGATGATTTCAGTTCGGTTTCGAGCATTTCGTGCCATTGATGAACCAGATACTTGCGCGCGCTTTATAGAAGGGCATCGGAAAGTGCTTGAAATCTTTGGTATTACCATGGTAACCTCGAATAAGTCGCTTTGGGTAGAGCATGAAAACACCTATGTTATTTTTGTGGAATCCAAAGAAGACGGCAGACCATTGGCAGGTGCGCGTGTTCAGATCGCAGATGGCAAACTGCCCTTGCCTATTGAGGATGCAGTGGGTAAAGTGGATCAGAAAATCTACGACGTAGTAAAGCAGTATGGTGTCAATCACACGGCGGAGCTGTGCGGCCTTTGGAATTCAAGAGAGGTCGCGGGTTATGGTATCGGCAGTTTTATGCTAACCAGGGCTGCCATTATTCTGTGCAGGGCAACACTTAAGGTGAAGACGTTATTTGCACTCTGTGCACCGGCAACCGTAAAAATGGGGTCGAAGAATGGATTCGTCATCGAGAAATCACTCGGGAACGATGGATTTTTTAACTACCCCAAATTGGACCTGATTGCAACAGCCATGATCATCAAGGATGTAAACGACATTCCGACCGCGACAGCGGACAACCGGCAGTTTATCGAGGAATTTGTTGCCCAGCCGGTGCAAAACAGGGTCGAAAAGGGACCCAAAGGGGAAATAGACGTGGCGTATGACTTAGCCCTTTCGGGCATTCTTATGTAAGTTAATTTTCAAATACGGTAATCATCGATGGGTAGTCATTCCTTAGTATTCACTTATTTGCTCATTGCATGTATCGGTTTTCATTCGAATGCCGCTATTCCAGTAGATATCGAAGATGTTGAGTATACCATTTCCTATTTCGAGGATCAGGAAGGCATGCTCGACATCGAGGACGTAGACAAGATGCCGTTTTCCATACTAGGAACCAACCATCCAAATTTTGGATTGACGGCATCGGTTTATTGGCTCAAAATGGAAGTTGCCAATCGTGCCCGGGACAGTATGTTTTGGTTTAGTATTCAAAACCCAAGCGTTACCAGTGTCCATTTCTTCAGCGATATAAAAGGTGTGGTTGACGTGCAACACATAAAAATAAACACGCCAGTGAAAGATCGACCGCTGAGCAGCCACTATCCGATTTTTCGGATCAACCAATCGCCCGGCACTACATCGACATATTTTGTGAGAGTACAGAGCAAAAATGTAATGGAATTGCCGATGTCAATAAAGAAGGGAATAGACATCATAGAGCAGGTCAATACCGACCAGTTATTTTTTGGGCTCTACGCCGGTATAATACTGGTGATGGTTTTTTATAATTTTTTCCTTTATTTGACAGTCAAGGATAATCAGTATTTGTTTTACGTAATGTATATATTGGTTGTTGGGATGACCCAAGCCAGTTTAAAGGGGTTTGCAACGAAATTTATCTGGGGGGAAAGCGAGTGGCTGACGGAAAATGCGCCCCATATCATTACTGCGGGTTCGGGGATATTCTCTATCCTATTTGCCTTTAGCTTCCTGCATGTGAGGCAATATTTCCGTA
>Ga0182792_1002088_pt1 | contig 14852 bp, 9 predicted proteins | sample Passage237B_FD_130497 | JGI IMG/M metagenome (GOLD analysis project Ga0182792, IMG submission 130497) | Cellulose adapted compost microbial communities from Newby Island Compost Facility, Milpitas, CA, USA - Passage2 37B (version 2) (version 2) ...
GGTCAGGATTATAACCAATGGGATCATACATATTCCGTGAAAATTCCCAGCCCGTGCTACGCGTGGTATTGTCTCCGCAAGCGGTCACCACTGCCGCGATTGCTACGGCCGCACCTACAGCGCTAAGAAGTCTCCTCTTATTCATAGCTAACATATTTTCGTTCGTTGTACTTCACTTCTACGGCGCCAGCCTCTTTCAACAGGCTCTCAATTTTCTCATGTTCGGTATTGTCATTGGCGTCTATGGCGACGATAAACCGGTCGTCCGTGGCCCGCAGATCCATCACCCGCGGTGCACGGCCGGGAAACAAGTGATTCCGGAAAAAAAAGGTGGCAACCATGCCCAATGCCGTAATCAAAATGGTACATTCGAAAGTCACCGGCACAAAATCCGGCAACGGCAATGCGGGCTTTCCGCCGATATTCATAGGCCAGTCGTAATACATCGTGTAATACAATAGACAGAAACCCAATGTACCGCCCAGCAACCCAAAGCAAAATGCAGCGATGGGCAGACGGGAAGGCTTCACGCCCAGCTTGGCCTCGATACCATGAATCGGCATCGGTGTGAAGCAATCATAGATGCTGATGTTGTTGGCCTGCAGTTTGTCAATCCCGTCCATCAGCTCGTCCGGGTCCGCAAAACTTCCGATGATATATTTGATGTTGCTCATGGCTACTTGGTTTCTAATTCCTTGATTTCCTCATCCGTCACCGAATCGTATTTGGTGAGTGTGTTCCTAAAGAACTCCACCTGTTCAGCGTCCAGATGCCCTTCTTTGATCAATTTGGTCTTTTGCTGCAAGCTGGCGCTCTTCAGCAACAGCTTCACTTCGGCAACGGCGATACCCGGCAGGAAGCGCAGGAATAACAAGAACAGTGTAAAGAACACCCCGATGGATCCAACGAAGATGCCGACATCCACCCAAGTCGGGTAAAACATCGCCCAGCTTGAGGGGATATAGTCGCGGTGCAACGACGTAACGATAATCACAAAACGCTCAAACCACATCCCGATATTGACCACGATGGAAAGCACCCATGAAATCGGGATACTGGTGCGTATTTTCTTGAACCAGAACAGTTGCGGCGAAATCACGTTGCAGGTCATCATGGTCCAATACGCCCACCAATAAGGACCGGCAATCCGGTTTGCAAAGGCATACATCTCGTATTCGGAGCCTGAATACCAAGCGATGAACAACTCGGTCAGGTAGGCGATACCCACGATGGACCCCGTGACCATGATGATTTTGTTCATCGATTCGATGTGGAACATCGTGATATAGTTCTCAAAGTTGAGCACCTTGCGCATCACCAGTAGCAGCGTTTGCACCATTGCGAAACCGGAGAAAATAGCACCCGCCACGAAATAGGGAGGGAAGATGGTGGTGTGCCAACCCGGAATCACCGATGTGGCGAAGTCCATGGATACGATCGTGTGTACGGAAAGTACCAACGGCGTGGAAATGCCCGCCAAAATCAGCGAGACAATCTCGAAACGTTGCCATGTTTTCACCGAGCCGTTCCATCCGAAAGAAAGGATGGAATAAATCCGTCGTTTCAATCCCCGGGCGCGGTCGCGCACCGAAGCGATATCCGGCAAAAGGCCGCAATACCAGAATACCAACGACACCGTGAAATAAGTGGAAATCGCAAATGCATCCCATACCAGCGGTGAATTGAAATTGACCCAAAGCGACCCGAACTGATTAGGCAGCGGGAAAATCCAATAAGCCAACCACGGGCGCCCCATGTGCGCCACCACATAGGTGGCTGCACAAATCACCGCGAAAATAGTCATTGCCTCTGCCGACCGGTTGATGGAGTTACGCCAGTTCTGGCGGAAGAGCAACAATACTGCCGAAATCAATGTACCGGCGTGACCGATACCCACCCACCACACGAAGTCGGTGATGTCCCAGGCCCAACCGACGGTCTTATTCAGCCCCCAAGCGCCGATACCGGTCCAAAACGTATAGCCCACACTGACCACCCACAGCAATGCGCCCAACGCCGCCAAGGTGAACCCAATCCACCAGGCCTTATTGGGCTTATTTTCAACCGGCAACAGGATATCATCGGTCACCTTGGCATAGGTGATGTCCTTGCCGGTTACCAATGGCTCTCTTAGTATTGATTCGTTATGCGATGACATAGTCTATTGTTTCAAATTGATTAAGCCTCATATGGATTTCTCACCTTCGTCATGTAACCGATACCCGGCTGCACGTTGATCTCTTCCAAGACATAGTATACACGCTCATTCCGCAACGCTTTGGACACTTCTGAATCGGGGTCGTTGGCGTCACCGAAGATGATGGCGTTGGCCGAACACGCCGAACCGCAAGCCAAGGTAATGTCGCCGTCCTTCAACGGGCGTTTTTCCATTTTCGCCTGCAGCTTGCCCGCTTGGATACGCTGGATACACATCGAGCATTTTTCCATCACCCCGCGCGAGCGCGAGACCACGTCGGGATTGAGCACCAACTGCGTAAACTCGTTATTCAGGTAATTATCGAAACGTGAATCATTCCAGTAGTTGAACCAATTGAACCGACGAACCTTGTAGGGACAGTTGTTAGCGCAATAGCGCGTGCCGAAACAACGGTTGTAGGCCATGTGGTTTAACCCTTCGGACGAATGCACGGTAGCCAATACTGGACATACCGTTTCGCAAGGTGCGTGCTCGCAATGCTGGCACATCATGGGTTGGTGTACCACCGATACGTTTTCCATATCATCCAACCTGCGTATGTCGTCTTCCTTCGTATAGGCTTGGCCATCTTGCTCAATGGCATAGTAGCGGTCTATCCGCATCCAATGCATCTCGCGACGGCGGCGTACCTCATCGCGGCCCACCACCGGGATATTGTTCTCGACGTTACAAGCTACGATGCATGAGCCACATCCGGTGCACGCATTGAGGTCTATCGCCATCACCCATTTGTGGCCAGGCTGCTCATATTTATTCCACAAGTCGTAGGTCTTGTGCTTATCCGTCCACCGCCCGGCATTGTGCCCAGGGTTTTCCTTGTATTTCGCAAAAGTCGTTTCACGGATTACGTTCCGCCCTTCGATGGTATGGTGTGTCTGCGTTTGGGCCAGTTCGTAGGTACCGCTTGCCTTGGCTAGCTTGGCGGTCGTATTGAACTGCAACGTGCCGTTCACCAGTTTTGCAAACGGGTAGGCGTTCTGTCCCACGTTGTTGCCCGCTTTACCCACTTTGGTGCGTCCATAGCCCACGGCGATGGATACGGTACCCATGGCCTGTCCAGGCTGCATCAGCACGGGCAATGTTATCTTGTAGCCGTTCTCGCCTTCCACTTCCACCAGGCTGTTTTCGCCCAAGCCCAACGACTCGGCGAATTTTGGGTTGAGCGCCGCGTAGTTATCCCAGGTCACCTTGGACACCGGATCGGGCAGCTCGTGCAGGTAGGCGTTGTTGCCCTGCTTACCGTCCTTGAGGGCGACACTTTGGTACAGCTGCACCTCCACATCCTTGGCCAGCGCTTTGCTGGAGGCTGTGATGGCATTGACTACATCGCCCAGCGAAGCAACGTCGAAGCTATAGGACGACGCCGGTTGGTCGCCTTTGTATTCAAAGCCGGTCTGCAGCACGTCTTTCCATGTCTTGCTGCTTCCGGCAAGGATTTGTTGCTCCCAATGATTCTTAACAAACGTATAATAATCTGTCTTTTCCCCCGCCCAAAGCAACAAGCTATGCTCGGCCTGGCGGGTGTTGTATACCGGATTGATGGTTGGCTGCACAATCGTATAGTATCCACCCCGCGGGTGGGCATCTCCCCATGACTCCAAGAAGTTGTGGTCCGGAGCGATGGCTTCCAGTGCCGTGGCGGTTTCGTCCTCGCGGTCGGCAAACGACAGCTTGAACTTGATTTTATCCAGCGCTTCCTTCACCGCTCCGGCATTTGGATAGTCATACAGCGGATTGCTGTTCCAGAAGAACACCACATCCACATCGCCACGGTTCGCCTCGGCGAGGAATGCGACGAACGCTTCGTCATCGCCTTTATACTGGAACGAGGGATTATCCAAATCGATGGTGCTACCGTAACTCTGCAAGGCGACGTTGATGGCATTGGTCAATGTCTGTACGGCGACGTCATTGGAACCCGAAACCACGACTGCACGCCCACGCGCTTGTTGAAGTTCCTGTGCTACCAATTTCAACGCGGTCTGCGCCCGCGGGTTGGTACTCAACGCGCCGGGCAAGTTGCTTCCGGTGATGGCGTTGTAGAGTGCAATCAGCAGCGGCCCTTCTTCCGAAGGCTTGATGGCTACCCGTACGTCGGCGTTCGTACCGGTGAGGCTCATGCCCCCCTCGAACTGGATATGGCGCGACATCTTGCCCTGCTGAAGGCTCTTGTAATCCCGGTTGGTAATGTATTGCTGCGTGTACTCCTCACCGCTCAGCCAGGTGCCCAAGAAATCGGCAGCTACACTCACGATGATATCGGCCTGGTCAAAACGGTAATGCGGCACCACCGCTTTGCCGAAGCTGCGCTGATTGGCCTTGATGATGCCGCTATAGGAAACCGCATCCACTTCGATGAAGCGCGTGGTGGGATATTTTTCCGTAAAGCGTGCTATGGCTGCGATGGAAGAGGGACTGTTTATCGTGGAGGAGATAATTCGTATCTGCTTCCCAGCGGCATGGGCAGCATCCAAGGCGGTTACCACATGGGTATCCAGTTCGTCCCAGGAAATATCGGTGCCATTGAATTTGGGGCCTTTCAGCTTGGACATATCGTACAGGTCCAACACCGAAGCCTGTGCCGATGCGTCGGTACCGCAATTGAGCCCCACGGCCGCAGGATTGGCTTCCAATAAGATTGGTCGTCCCTCCCGGGTCCTCACCAATACGCTCTGGCCCTTGAAGCTCGACGCATAGAAGTTGGGGATACCCGGAGTCACTTCCTCGGGTTTGATCAGGTAAGGGACAGCTTTATGTACGGGGGTACGGTTGCATGCCGCCAATGTGACGGCCCCCAATCCGAAACCCAACGCTTTCAGAAAATCCCGACGGGGTGTCTTCGTGCTTAATCCAGCTTCATTCAATACATCTTCTACAGGAATCGGCTCGGCAAACTCCCCTTTGCTTTTCTCCACGAAAGCCGGTGTCTGCTGCAATTCTTCCAAACCTTTCCAATATTTCTTGTTGCTATCCATTTAAGCTATGTCTAAGATTGCGTATTTCGATATGATGTGATGCGATCGTAATTAATAATGGCACTTGCCGCATTCCAAGCCACCTAACATCGCGGCGGTTACTTTTTCGCCCTTCTTCAGTTGCTCATGCGCGGCAATCAACTGATCGTAGTAGGCGTTTTCCTTATGGTTCACCTCGGTCTCCTTGTGGCAATCCACACACCATTTCATCGTCAATGGGGAGTATTGATAGACTTCTGCCATCGTTTCGATCGGACCGTGGCAGGTTTGGCACTCGACACCAGCCACAACCACGTGCTGGGAGTGATTGAAGTAGGCGAAATCCGGCAAATTGTGGATACGGACCCACTCGATGGGACGTTGGTTCGGTCCATATTCCATCGTCTCGGGATTGTAATCCAATGCCCGGTATATTTTGGCAATTTCAGGAGAAAGCTCGCCATCGTATTTGTCGCTGGCCGTAATAGCCTTGTGGCAATTCATACAGACATTGGCAGACGGAATGGAGGCATTCTTCGATTTGTAGGCACCTCCGTGGCAGTATTGGCAGTCGATTTGGTTGACACCCGCATGCAACTGGTGCGAAAATTTGATGGGTTGCACGGGTTGGTATCCTTCATGCACCCCCACATTCCACAAGGTCTTCCATCCTGCAGACCCGAGAAAAATAACCAGCATCAATACCGCGAAAAACACCAGCTTTTTGTTTTTGGCTAGTTTCCTGATTTTAGCTAGGTAATCTTTGCGTGGCGCATCCGCCGCTACCGTTGGCTCGGGGATGAGGTCTTTGTTGCTGGCGATGACGCGCTCCAAGGTACGGATAACCCTATTGAGCACCAAGATGACCGCGAATGCCAGGACAATCACCGCCACCAAGCCGACGATCATGAAATCGCTGGCATCGCCGCTGGCTCCCGCAGCTGCGCCCGCTGTTCCTGTCGCCCCGCCAGCAGCGTCACCGGCAGCCTTTTTCTCTTCCTCGGCTTTGACATAAGCCAAAATGCTTTTTATCTGGTCTTCACCCAATTGCGGAAAGGCCGTCATGGCTGCAGTCGGATACTGGGCATCCAGTTCCAAGGCAGTCGGATCACCTGCAGCAATCATCGAAGGTGCATTGTGAATCCATTTCAATAACCAAGCCTCGTCACGCCGCTCATTCACCCCAGCCAACTCCGGCCCCAAGAATTTACCGAATACTTTGTGGCAAGAAGAGCAATTGGCCTTGAAAATCGTCTCGCCTTCTTTCGCATCCTGGGCTTGCAATGAAGAAACCGCAAACAGCAACACCAATGCAACGGATATCGGCTTGGCAATTCTTTCAAAAACTAATGAGATATTTCTCATATTGAGCACTTTATACAGATTATGATGAATGTAAATAGTTGGGTTATCTGAATCAATGGAATTACACCCCCTTAATAATGGCACAAAAGTATAACTTATTGGCGTATCGGTGACAATTGGATGACTGAATTTAATAATTTATAATCGTTCTAAATTGTTCAAAATAGGCGATTGGAGCGCGTATAGCATATTTTGGGATAAACCTCAACCGGATACAGCGGGCACGATGCTTTTCACGGATTTTGTTTTTTGCCAATAATTTTTTACTATCCCTTGGGTGTACATTGAACACCATCTTGACTACCGCACTGACGGTTTTTTTTATTCGACGATTACCCAAACTTTTTGGCTAAAATCATGTATATTCGCATAGGAGGTTTTATGTGCAACATGTTAGCTGTTTTGGCATTTTCAACCCTTATTGCATGCGGGTCGACCACGGCACAACGGGATACCAAATACCGACCCGATCACACCAAACAGGCTTCAAATGAACACAAGATGGATACGACAAAATACAACAAACTGACGCCGGAGGAGGAGTATATCATCATCCATAAGGGTACGGAGCGCCCGTTTACGGGTGCGTTGCTCAACAACAAGTCACAAGGCATCTATGTATGCAAGCGCTGTGACGCACCGCTTTACCGTTCGGAAGACAAGTTCGAATCACATTGTGGGTGGCCGAGTTTCGACGATGAAATCGAAGGGGCGGTAAAACGGGTACCCGATGCCGATGGCCGCCGTACAGAAATCATCTGCGCCAATTGCGGAGGGCACTTGGGCCACGTTTTTCGTGGCGAACGGTTCACTGCGAAAAATACACGGCACTGTGTCAACTCACTATCGATGAAGTTCGTGCCAGCGAAGACTCCCTGACAATCAGCTCCGAGGGCAGCACAACTTGCTTGATCCCCTTGGCCTTGCCGTCAAGCTGATTAAGCAACGTATTGATCAGTTCATCTGCAATGGCTTCGATGGGCTGGGATACCGCCGTAATCATGGGGCTGAAGAGCTTAAAAAGCGTATGATCGTCGTAGGAAACAACGGCCGGAAACGGGAGGTGGTGTTGTTTGATTGCTTTCAAGCCGGTAATCGCCAGGTAGTTCGTGGCGAAGAAAACCGCGTCGGGCTGTTGGGCTTCAAGGAAAGCATGGAACTCGCGGATAGTTGTCTGCTCGTCTTCTCCCAAATTGACCTTCTTGACATAAGGCTGCAACTTATAGGTATCGATGGCGCGCATATAGCCATCCATGCGGTCCCGCATCTGGGTCTGCGAAGAATACAACGTGACCAAGGCAATCCGTTTATATCCCTGCTGGGCGAGATGGGCAGTCGCGTCGTATGCGCCCCTGATGTTATCAGAAACCACGTAGTTGCTGCCTAGCCCCGGAATATAGCGGTCGAAGAGCACGACGGGCAGCTGACTGCTCAATAACGACTCGATGGTATCCCTTACGCCTTCGGAGGGCGTGATAATGTATCCATCCACATGGCGATCGCGGAAAAGTTGAATCAATTCGACCGTCTTTTGGGGTTCGTTGTCTGTGCTGCAATAGATAATCCGGTAACCCTTGGCATAAGCCTTAGCCTCGATGAGGCGGGCAATATTAGCAAAAAAGGGGTTAGCGATATCTTCAATAACCAAGCCGATGATCTTGGTCTTGCCTGTACGTAGGCTTTTTGCCAATTCATTGGGTTTATAGCCTACTTTCTGCACATAATCCAGCACCCGCTTGGTCAACCCCTCGCTGATGCGTTTTTCCTTGGCCTTGCCGTTCAGTATAAACGAAACGGTCGTGACCGATATCCCCAAGTCTCTTGCAATGTCGCTGATCAGTATTTTTTTCTTCATAGCTTCACGTTCGTTGCTTTAGGCTTTAGGCTATAAGCTTTAAGCTATAAGCTTACTGCCTATTGCCTATTTATTGCCTACTGCCTACAGCTTAAAGCCTATTGCCTACTGCTTATGGCTTAAAGCCATTTTTAGCAAAACATGCTTAATGTTTAGCGTCGAAGGCAAACCTATGGATTTTCCAATAAAGTCAAACAAAATATTTATAAATATATTTAGGTTATTGTAATAAAAAATTAGCTTTACGGCAGATTGTACACATAACTTTATTGAAATGAGCACGCTAAGGCGTTTAAGCACCCTTGCTACCTGCTTGGTGCTTTCCATCCCCGGTTTTTCCCAAGATTCATTGGTTTCTTATGTCGATCCGTTTATCGGTACGGGTGGGCACGGTCACACGTATCCTGGCGCGACAGTACCTTTCGGCATGGTGCAACTCAGTCCGGACAACGGCAGCGAGGGCTGGGATTGGAGCAGCGGATATCATTACAGTGACAGCGTGATCGCTGGATTCAGCCATATGCACCTAAATGGTACCGGGATCGGCGATTGGCTGGATATATCGGTCATGCCGCTGACAGCCCCCCTTGATGATACCGCGGGCAGCGTAACGATAGGTTTCAGCCACCGAAACGAGCACGCCTCACCCGGATACTACCGCGTAGCGATGGACAATGGCATACAAGTCGAGCTGACCGCCACGGAACGGTGCGGTTTCCACCGGTATACGTATCCCCAAGGCAGTACGCCGGTCATCCGTTTTGACCTGGCGTTCCACCGCAATTGGGACACCCCGACGGAAACGCATATCAGCGTCCTCAACGACAGCACGTTGGTCGGATACCGGCATTCTACCGGATGGGCAAAGGTACAGCGGGTATATTTCGCAGCACGGATGTCGGCTGCGGTCCTGAAAACGATACTCAATGACGGTCAGTCAGCCTCAGACATGGCTGATATGGCCGAAACCTATGACCAAGGCAAAGGAGTATCCGCCCAACTGGTCTTCGATGGAAATAAAGCCAGAACCGTCGCCTTGAAAGTAGCCTTGTCCATGACCAGTTATGAGAAAGCATTGGCCGCATTGGATGAGCTGCCGGGCTGGGATTTCGGCGGTGTCCGCCAAGCTGCCCAGGACAAATGGGAAAACGAGCTTCGGAAAATCAGCATCCACACGGGTGACGAAAAACTGAAACGTGTTTTCTATACGGCGTTGTACCATACCGCCATGGCCCCTACCCTGTATTCAGATACAGACGGTGCCTATCAAAATGCGAATGGCGACATGCGGTCCATGCCCGACGGTGCCGACCGTTATACACTTTTTTCGCTTTGGGATACGTTCCGCGCGCTGAAACCCCTGTTTACACTTACCCAACCCCAACGGTATACCGATATGCTCAACAGTATGCTGGCTTTCCATGACGAAAACGGGCTGCTTCCCGTGTGGGACCTGAGCACGTGGGAGACCAACACGATGACCGGCTATCATGCCATCCCCGTGCTGGCCGACGCTGTCTTGAAGGACTGGCCCGGACTGGATGCCGAACGGGCCTACCAAGCGATGCTCAAAAGCGCGCATCAGGATATTCGCGGCGTACCGGATTACATCGAATACGGTTACCTTCCGCAAGACAAGGCTGGTGGAAGCGTCACGGTGACGCTGGAATATGCTTTTGACGACTGGTGCATCGCCCAAGCGGCCAAAAAACTGGGGAAAACGGCGGACTACGCCACCTTCATGAACCGCGCGAAGTCCTATGCCAACTTATTCGACAAGCAGACAGGGTTCATGCGGGCCAAAACAAGCAGCGGGCAGTTTGTGGAACCGTTCGATCCGTTCTGGTCCGAGCACGACTTCGACAAAAGCCAGTACATCGAGGGAAACGCATGGCAGCATTCGTTCTTCGTGCCACATGATGTCCGCGGTTTGGCCAACCTGTATGGGGGCAACGAAGGTTTGAGCGCCAAATTGGACGAACTGTTTTCGGCGCCTTCGGAAATGCACGGCGAGAACATTTCGCCGGATGCGAGTGGATTCATCGGCCAGTATGCGCACGGCAACGAACCCAGCCACCACATTGCCTATATGTACAGCTACATCGGCGAAGCCTGGAAGACGCAGGAGCGGGTGCGCCAGATTGTCGATTCCATGTACCACGACCGGCCGGATGGCTACGCGGGCAATGAGGATGCCGGACAGATGAGCGCTTGGGCGGTTTGGAGCATTGCGGGGCTTTATCCCGTAAACCCCGCCAGCGGCGAATACGTATTCGGAAGCCCTTTGGCCGATGAGGTTACGTTTTCATTGGCCAACGGCAAGCAGTTTACCATACGCACCCAGGGGAATTCCGCTAAAAACAAGTATATCCAATCGGTAACGCTGAACGGCGAGTCCTATGAAAACACCTACATCCGACACCAGGATATGCTGGGTGGCGGTGAATTGGTGTTCAAGATGGGTCCGAAACCCAGCAGGCGTTTCGGCAGGAAACCGGAAACTTGGCCGGGGAATTGATGTGATGATTCGAAAATTTGAAGATGTGACGATTTGAAAATTAATCAGCACATCTTCAAATCAGCACACCTTCCAATCAATTGCGCTTACGCTTCTTTCTTCTCCGGACGCGGTATCAACACTTTCCGGGAAAGTTTAAGCTTACCTTGCTTATCGATTTCAAGCAGCTTTACCCGGACGACGTCACCCACATTGAAGATACCGTCCATCGTCTCAAATCGCTTCCAATCGATTTCGGAGATGTGGAGCAATCCATCTTTGCCGGGGATGATTTCGATGAACGCGCCGAACGGCATGATCGATTTCACCTTGCCTTCGTAGATTTCGCCCACTTCGGGTTTGGCGGCTATCGCCTTGATACGGCGGACCGCATCGTCGATGGAAGCCTTGTTTTCGGCAAACACCTGCACCACACCCTTGCTGTCCACTTCCTCGATGGCGATGGTCGCACCTGTCTCCCGTTGCATCTCTTGGATGATTTTGCCGCCGGGGCCAATCACCGCACCGATAAATTCCTTGTCGATGGTGAAGCTGACGATACGCGGTGCATGCGGTTTGTAGTCGGCACGCGGCTCGGCGAGGGTCTTCTTCATCTCATTCAAGATATGCAGCCGAGCTTCCCGTGCCTGGTCTAGCGCCTGGGTAAGCACTTCCCACTTCAATCCGTTGATCTTCAAATCCATTTGGCAACCTACGATTCCCTTTTCGGTACCGGTCACCTTGAAATCCATGTCACCCAGGTGATCCTCATCACCGAGGATGTCGCTTAGGATGGCGTATTTACCTGTTTTTTCGTCGGTAATCAACCCCATGGCAATACCCGATACCGGCGCCGAAATCTTTATGCCGGCATCCATGAGGGCCAGCGCTCCAGCACATACGGTAGCCATGGAAGATGATCCGTTTGATTCCAGGATATCAGATACCACCCGAATGGTATAAGGGTTTTCATCACCGACGGGCAGTACCTGCTTGAGCGAGCGCATAGCCAAATTACCGTGACCGACTTCGCGACGGCCGGGCCCCCTATTTGGGCGCACTTCACCCGTAGAAAACCCGGGGAAATTATAATGGAGGATAAATTTGTTATATCCATGGATGAATGCCCCATCGATCAGCTGCTCGTCGTCCTTTGCACCCAATGTCACCGACGTCAGCGATTGCGTTTCGCCGCGGGTGAATACGGCCGATCCGTGAGCCGCGGGCAGATAATCCACTTCGCTCCATATCGGGCGTACCGTACGGGCATCACGGCCATCAAGCCGGATTCCTTCGTTCAATATCAGGTTGCGCACGGCTTCATACTGCACATCATGGTAGTATTTTTTGATCAGGAACGCGGTATCCTCATCGATTTCCTCTTCACTCATCCCCAAGAGGCTTTCAACAAATTCCTCGCCGATTTTCCTGAACTGTTCGCTGCGTTCGTGCTTGGCGGAAGCAGCCTTTGCCACGGCGTAAACCTTGTCATACGTAGCCGCAAAGATCCGGTCGCGCAATTCGGGGTTACTGGGTTCATGGCTATATTCCCGCTTGGTGGTTTTTCCCGCTAGCTGTGCCAATTCCACCTGCGCCTGGACCTGCCGCTTGATTGCCTGATGGGCAAACTCGATCGCTTCTACCATTTCGGTTTCCGAAATCTCCTTCGCCTCACCTTCCACCATGACGATGTCATCGGCAGAACCTGCTACGATAAACTCCAATGTCGAACGTTCCAACTCGCTCAATAACGGATTAATCACCAATTGGCCATCGACTTTGGCGACACGGACTTCGGATATCGGGCCGTTGAACGGGATATCGGATATCGCAATGGCCGCTGATGCCGCCAAACCGGCCAACGCATCCGGCATGATGTCTTTATCCGCCGATATCAAGGAGATCATCACTTGGGTATCGGCGTGGTAATCTTCAGGGAATAAAGGCCTTAGCGCGCGGTCTACCAACCGTGAAATAAGAATTTCATAATCCGATAAGCGCGCCTCACGGCGTAAAAAACCACCGGGGATACGTCCTGTAGCTGCATATTTCTCCTGGTAATCTACTGACAGTGGTAGAAAATCCGTTCCTGGCTTGGCTTCCTGCGCGGAAACCACTGTAGCCAGCAGCATGGTGTTCCCTTGTTTCACCACCACCGAACCGTCTGCTTGTTTAGCCAGTTTCCCGGTGGAAATCTCGATCTGGCGTCCTCCGCCCATATCGATCGTTGTTTTGATCTCGTTGTAACTCATCTGTTGTTTCCATTCGGTGTGCTATTTCGTCATTCGTCTTTAAGCGCACACCCTATTATTAATAAACCTTTAAATTGCACAAAAATAAAAAGCCATCCCCATATATGAGATGGCTTCGTTGAAAATTTTACCTGAAAGCTATTTAATGATATCGCGCAGGCCCAATGCCTTGATGATGGCCCGGTAACGCTCGATGTCCTTGTGATAAAGGTATTTCAACAAGGAACGGCGCTTACCTACCAATTTCTGCAAAGAACGCTGCGTAGCGAAGTCTTTCCTGTTCGTTTTCAAATGCCCCGTCAAGTGAGCAATCCGTTTGGTGAATAAAGCCACCTGGCCTTCAGCGGAACCGGTATTGGTTGCGCCCCCGGCAAATTCGGCGAAAATATTCGCCTTGTACTCTTTACTTAAATACATTACTTGAATAATATTAAAGCGTTAAATAAAATATACCGGGCGCAAAGATAAGCTAATTCCCGATAACTTCCAAAGCGTGAATCCATTTTCTCTTGGGGAACGCTTGCCCCCTGATTGTAACCTGCTTCGGAGATGATACTAGGCAGAACCTGCGCTTGCTGCTTACTGGGACTGGACTCGGTTTGGCAGCGCCAATAGGAGTCCAAACCAAGCGCATCCGCTGTGCAACCCCATCAGACAGGCAGGCTCCAAGCAAACCCCAAGAAAGCTCCAAGAAAATCCTAAGTGGTGCACAATTTCTGCGACTAGACTTTAATATAGATCCCTTTCCGGTCAAGCACATAACAAATGGCCCAGCAAAATCCCATGAACGCTAGCGCATAGCAAAGCGAGCCCACTTCGGGAGGTCCGGGCACCTTGGCGCATACTTCGCTGTAGAACCACCCCAGCGGGGTGGTATACAGTTGCTCCCCGGCTTCATTGCTGCCAGCTTTTATCCGCAGCAACCCCAGCAGCCGCGGCAACATACCGCTCAACACGAAGATAAACAATGGATTCTTTCCAAACACATCGAAAAAACGGGTAAGCGCATTGCGCACGTCGAGCACCTCGATGAACCAGATGAGCACGCCGATGGTAAATAGCGCCAACCCCGTCGTGTACAGCACATATGAACTGGTCCAGATTTTCTTGTTGATCGGAAATCCCAGCCCCCAGAACAATCCCAATACAGTCAGCAATGCGGCAATCACCAACAGCCCGGACAGCATGCGGTACAACGGCTCGTCCGGAGCGCTCAGGTTCCGCCATGCCCAGGAAACCTCACCCTGCAACCGGATATACCGGCCCGCCAGATACCCGAACACCACCTGCACGATGGCGGGGATCGTGCTGACGAGTCCCTCGGGATCAAACGGCACCCCCTCGCCACGGTACAAGTGTGCCACGCCCAATACCCGCTTATCGATCGAAGTACCGAACCATCCTTCCAAACTGTATGGATCGTTACCTCCAAACAGTACACAAAGCCCCCAATACGCCAGCAACAAGGCAGCCGAGACGGCAATCACCGCTTTTTCCCTGAGGTAATACACGATAACCGCTGCAAAACAATACGCCAGCGCGATGCGCTGCAGTACCCCGAAAATCCGGATACCCCGCTCCGGATTGTCCGGATCAATCCAATACTTAACTACCAGCTCGTCCCCCCGCCACTGCACAAAAGGCCACCAATTCAGCAACAGACCGATCCCGAAAATAAGCGCGGTCCGCTTAAGGACCTTACGCCAGAAAA
>Ga0182792_1002090_pt1 | contig 14843 bp, 12 predicted proteins | sample Passage237B_FD_130497 | JGI IMG/M metagenome (GOLD analysis project Ga0182792, IMG submission 130497) | Cellulose adapted compost microbial communities from Newby Island Compost Facility, Milpitas, CA, USA - Passage2 37B (version 2) (version 2) ...
CGACCTTTGCCCCAGCCTGGTCTATCCCGCGACGTTCCTGGCGGCTTCCCTTGCCCTGGCGGGACGCGTCGAGGAGGGACGCCGATCGCTCGACGCGTGGTGCGAAGCGATGGGAGGATACGATCTGACGATCGAGCGCCTGCGCGCGCAGGTCTTCTCCGACCATCCGAGCTACCTTGCCGTCCATGAGCGTCACTATCGCGGGCTGCGCCTGGTCGGCGTCGCGGAGCGCTGACGCCGACTCGGTTCGTAGCGAGATTTAGCAACGGCCCCAACGACTCGGCAGACACGCCCTCGTAGGGTCGGCGGCATCCAAGCCCGAGGACGGAGGGACGATGCCGATGAGTGCACCTGCCGATACCGCGCCAATCCCATGGCACATGGATGCAGCCGCTTCCGCCGCGAGGATGTCGCCGCGCCTGCGCGAGGCCGAGCCGGAGCGTCCGCTGATCCTGATCGTGGATGACGACACGGAGATCCGCCGCGCTCTCCAGAATCTCCTGCGGTCCGTGGGACTGGATGCGGTCTGCTTCGGATCGACGCGCGAGCTGCTGGGGGCGAATCTTCAGGATCGGCCGGGATGCATGATCCTGGACGTGCGCATGCCCGGCCTGAGCGGCCTCGATCTTCAGCGCCATCTCGCCTCGGGCGGCAACGCGAAGCCGATCGTGTTCCTCACGGGGCATGGCGACATCCAGATGACGGTGCAGGCCATGAAGGCGGGCGCCGTCGATTTCCTCACCAAGCCGGTCCGCGACCAGGCCCTGCTTGACGCGGTCGCCATCGGCATCGAAAGGGACATCGCCCAGCGGGCGGTCCAGCAGGCCGCCCGGGAGCATGCCCGCCGGTTCGAGACGCTGACGCCGCGCGAGCGCCAGGTCATGCGGGGCGTTGCCCGCGGACGCCTCAACAAGCAGATCGCCTTCGACCTGGGAATCAGCGTCGTCACCGTGAAGCTCCACCGCAGCAATGCGATGCGCAAGATGCGCGCCGGCTCGGTCGGGGATCTCATCCGCGCCTGGGAAAGCCTGCCGGGGCCGGTGCGCGACCGGGAGACGCCCTGATCGAGCTCTCCGAAGGTGCAGGTCCGCCGATCGATCGGTGAAGGGGACCGAACCGGCGGGACGATACCAGCCGGACACCGAGGCACTCATCTATCCATGCATTGAGACCAGCAAGAGGTGACGTCATGAAGATCGTCGTGACCGGTGGAACCGGCCTGATCGGAACGAAGGTCGTCGGTAAGCTGAACAGCCGCGGCCACGAGGCCATTGCGGCCTCTCCCAACACCGGGGTGAACACCGTCACCGGCGAAGGGCTCGCCGAGGCGCTCGCGGGGGCACAGGTCGTCGTCGACGTGGCCAATTCGCCGTCTTTCGAGGATCGTCCGGCGATGGAGTTCTTCCAGGCCGCGGGCAGGAACCTCGCGGCCGCGGAGGCGGTCGCCGGCGTCAGGCATCACGTCGCCCTGTCCGTGGTCGGGACCGAGCGGCTTCAGGACAGCGGCTACTTTCGTGCCAAGCTGGTGCAGGAGCAGCTGATCAAGGCGGCGCCGATCCCCTACACGATCGTCCGCGCGACGCAATTCTTCGAATTCGTGCGTGCGATCGCGCAGGAGGCCACCGTGGGCGACACGGCACGCGTGTCGCGTGCGCTGTTCCAGCCGATGGCGGCGGAGGACGTCGCGACGGCCGTCGCCGAGGCCGCGCTGGCCGCGCCGAAGAACGGCATGGTCGAGATCGGCGGCCCCGAGACGATCCGCATCGACGAGGCCGTCCGCCGCGTGCTCGCCTACGACAAGGATCCGCGCAAGGTCGTGTCGGATCCGGATGCGCTCTACTTCGGCCTCAAGGTGAACGACACGTCGCTGGTGCCGGGACCGGATGCACGCCTCGGTTCGACCAGCTTCGACTGGTGGCTGACCCACGTCCCGCCGCCGCCCAGGAGATAGGCGGCCGATACGCAAACGCCAGCCGCACGAGGAGCGGACAATGTGGAAGGTGATCTGCATCGGCGTCGCGCTGGCGCTCGGTGTCGCGGCGGAGGCGAACGGCATCTTCATGCTCATCGCCCCCGAAGCCTGGTATTTCGCGGTCCCCGGTGTCACGACGACGGGACCGTTCAACCAGCATTTCGTGCGCGACATCGGGCTGATCTTCCTCTTCATCGGCGTCGCGTTCCTGATGGGCGCGGCGCTGCCGCGCTGGCGGATCTTCCTGTGGACGGCTCCCACGCTCTGGCTCTGGGGCCATGCCCTGTTTCATTTCTGGGAGGTAGCGGTTGGGATCTGCGGACCTTCGGTGATCGTGCGCGATTTTCCCGCCGTCACACTGCCCGCGCTCCTCGGCACGTTCCTGACGTTCTGGGCCATCGCTGAAAACCGTACGTCCCACCGCGACGCCTGAAGACGGGAAGCGCTTGGGCGGTGGCGCCGCCTCGCATGCGGGTGGTGGTCGCTGTTCATTTGTCACCGGTGCGGGAGTGCATTAGCCGCTCGAAGCGCGTAACGTTCTCTTCGAGACGGAGGTGTGCGATCGCATGGACGTCCGTGGTTGGCTGGAACATCTGGGACTGGGCCAGTATGCCGAGGCGTTCGTCGCCAACCATATCGATGGTCCGCTGCTGAGCGGCCTCGGCGGCGACGACCTGCGGGAGCTGGGCGTCACCTCGCTCGGCCACCGCAAGCGCCTGCTCGACGCCATCGCCCGGCTGCGGGACGGCGAGGTGCCGGCCGGCACGTCTGCGGACGCCGAGCGGCGGCAGGTGGCCGTGCTTTTCGCCGACCTCTGCCGTTTCACCGAACTGTCGGGCGTGCTCGGTGCCGAACAGATGCGCCGCATCGTCGACCGCTTCCTGGCGCGCGCCGACGAGGTGATCGTCGAGCATGGCGGCTCAGTCGACAAGCACATCGGCGACGCCACCATGGCGGTGTTCGGTGCGCCCGTGGCGCACGAAGATGATCCCCTGCGCGCCGTCGCGGCGGCCGAAGCCATCCAGCGCGCCATGCCGTTCCTGTCGGCCGAGCTCGGCCAGCCGGCCACGGCGCCGCTCGCGAGCCACATCGGGGTGGCGCTCGGCGAGGTGGTCGCCGGCGAGATCGGCGGCAGTGTGCGGCGCGACTACACGGTGCTGGGCGACACGGTGAATCTCGCCGCCCGGCTGGTCGGCGAGGCCGGGCCCGGCGAGACCGTGCTGGACGACGCGACATGGCGCGCCGTGTCCGGTCGCGTGCGGGGCACGGCGCTGGGCGAGCGCCAGCTCAAGGGCATCGCGCGGCCACAGCGCCTATGGCGGCTCGACGAGCTGCGTGAGGGCGGCGCGGTCGGCCGCCTGCCGTTCGTGGGCCGCGACATCGAGCTCGCGCAGATCGCGGCCGTGCTGGCAGCCTCGCAGCATGGCGCGGTCCTCCATCTGCGCGGCGAGGCTGGCATCGGCAAGAGCCGGCTGCTGGCAGAGGCTCTCGCGGCAGCGGGCCGCCGCGGCTTCGGGTGCCTGCTGGTGCGGGTGCTCGACTTCGGCGCGGGCCGCCGCCAGACGCCGTTGCGCGTGCTGGCCGAGGCCCTGGTCGCCGCTCGGCCAGGCTGGATCGAGGACCCGGCCGAGGAGGTCGGCATGCGTGCGGCGCTGCACGACGTGCTGGAGCGGAAGATGCCGCCGCAGCTGGCCACGCCCTACGCCGCCATGCAGGATGCGTTGCGCGCCGCGCTGCGCGCCGACGCGGTCGCCGCGCTCGCTGCCGCGGTGAGTACGGCCACGCCACTCGCGATCGGCGTCGAGGATCTGCACTGGGCCAGCGACACGATGCGCGCCTTCGTGCGTGCGGCGGCGCGGTTCACTGCATCCCGACCGCTGGTCCTGTTGACGACGTCGCGGCCGGAGGGAGATCCCTTCGATGCCGCGTTCCGCCGCGATCTCGGTGACGCCTCGGCCGTGGTCGTCGAGCTGGGACCGCTGCACGGCGAGGCGATGCGACGCCTCGCCCGGGCGGCCGCGAGTGCCGTCGACGAGGCCCAGGTCGCCCGCTTCGTGGCCCGGTCCGGCGGCAATCCGCTATTCCTGGAGCAGCTCGCGCTCAGCGCCGCCCAGGCCGAGGCGCCCGCCCTGCCGGGTACCATCCGCGGCCTGGTGCAGGCGCGGCTCGACCGTCTGGGCCGGCCCGATCGTGCCGCCCTGCAGGCTGCCTCCGTGCTGGGGCAGCGCTTCCCGCTGCCGGCGCTCCAGGCGCTGGCGGACGATCCCGTCTACGATCCGCGGCCCTTGCTCGACGGCGGGCTGCTGGTGCGCGATGGCGCCGTGCTGATGTTTGCCCACGCGCTGATCCAGGAAGCGACCTATGCCTCCCTGCTGACGGAAACCGCCCGCGGCCTGCATCGGCGCGCCGCCGACTGGCTGGGCGACGGCGAGCCCGAGCTGCGTGCCCAGCATCTCGACCGGGCTGGCGATCCCGGGGCCGCCCGCGCCTACCAGGCCGCCGCCGAGCACCTGCGGGACGCCGGCCGGCTTGCCGCCGCCCTGGAGAATGCCGAGCGAGGCCTGGCGCTCGCGTGCGACGCCTCGGACGTCGTGATGCTGGCCCTGCTGGCCGGCCGGCTGCGTCTTGACCTCGGCGCCGCCCGTCCGGCACGGGGGCACTTCGAGACGGCGCTGGCGCGCGCCACGGACGACGTCGCCCGCGGCGAGGCCGAGCTCGGCATCGCCGAGGCGCTGCGCATCGTCGACGATCTCGCCGGCGCGACCGCCGCGCTGGACCGCGCCCAGGCGCTCGCCGAGGCCGTCGACCTGCCGCCGCTAGCGTCGCGCTGCCATTATCTTCGCGGCAACCTGCTGTTCCCCGTGGGCCGTGTCGATGCCTGCATGGAGGAGCATCGCGCCGCCCTGGCGCTTGCCGAGCGGGCCCAGTCGCCGGCACTGGTGGCGCGCGCGCTGGGCGGGCTGGCCGACGCCTACTATGCGCGGGGCGAGATGCGGTCGGCGGCCGAGGCGCTGCAGCGCTGCATTGCGGCAGCGCGCCGAGCGGGAACGGCGTCCGTGGAGATCGTCAACCGGCCGATGGCGGCGATCGCCGAGTGCTTCATGCTGCGGCTGGACTCGGTGCGCGAGATGGGCGAGACCGCACGCGCAATGGCACGCCAGGCCCACAATCCGCGGGCCGAGCTGATCGCCCTGCACGCGCTGATGCTGGCCGGCATGGAATCGGGCTGCACGCAGGAGGCGCTGCCACATGTTGATCGGGCGCGCGCCATCGTGGCCGAGCTGGGTGCGTGGCGCTTCGAAGGCGAGAACCTGATCTTCGGCGCGGAGCTGCAGGCGCTGGCCGGCAATACCGGCCTAGCCGCCTCGATGGCGCAGGAGGCGGTGGTGCTTTGCCGCGAGCATGCCATGGCCTATCTCGGGCCGGCCGTGCTCGGAATGGCCGCCCGGCTGGTCGGCGATGCTGTCGAAAGGGATGCGCTGCTGGAAGAGGGCGACCGGCTGCTCGCGAGCCCGACGCTGGCGCACAACCACTTCTTCTTCCGTCGCTATGCCATCGACGCCGAGCTTGCCGCTGGCCGCGCCGACGCGGCGCGGCGGCATGCGCTGGCGCTCGGTGCTTTTGCCGCGCGCGAGCCCACGCCGTTCACCGACCTGGTGGTGCGCCGCGGGATGCTGCTGTCCGACGCCGCCGGTGCACGGTTGACTCCCGATGGCCGTGCGGAGCTCGGCGCGCGGGGCCATGCCGCCAAGCGGGCCGGCTACGCTGTCCTCGCCGAAGCGATGCTGGCGGCGGTCGGGGAGGCTGTCCCGCCCTGACGCCTCTTCCGCGCATGGCGTCGCCGCCGTTGGTGCAGCTCGAACGGCCGGCGCGACGCGGATTCCGAATGGCCCGCGGATGCCGCCGCCTGGACGGACATGTCGATGCGGCCGAGGCGCATTGTCGACCGCGCGGGGCGGCCGAACGGAGCGTCGACTGGGCGTTATTGCAACGATTGACTTGCCGGTTCGCCACATGCCACATCCTCTGAAGAAAGCAGTGGAGGAAGAAACGTGCGTAAATCGGGTAGCAAGCTCCATCGGCGCGGGATTCTCGCGGGCTCGGTCGCCGTCGTGGCGACGCCGGCGATCATCGGAAGCGCGCTTGCCCAGGAGAAGGTGACCTGGAAGGTGCAATCGCATTGGCCCAAGGCGTCGGGATCGTTCAACGACAGTCTGGGCGTCCTTGCGAAGCTGCTTGAAGAGCGCACCGGCGGCCGCTTCAAGCTGGAGCTGTTCGGCGCCGGCGAGATCGCCAAGGATCGAGAGATCTACAATGTCGTGCGGCGCGGCGTCGTACCCATGGGCACGATCTCGCCGGGCTACATCCTGGGCGAGGCGCAGGCGATGGGTCTGTTCTACGGCGTGCCCGGAACGCTGCGCGAGACCTGGGAGATGCTGCAGCTGACCAAGAATCTCGGTATCGAGAAGATGGTCAACGACGAGCTGCGTCCCAAGGGCGTGATCATCAAGGGCGAGAAGGCCTATCCCACCGAGGTCGTGCTGAGGAAGAAGATCGAGACGTCGGCCGATCTTGGTTCTCTCAAGATCCGTTCGGCCGGCACGATGCTCGAGTATCTCGCGGCCGCCGGCGCGTCGCCGCAGCAGGTCGCCGGACCCGAGATCTACCAAGCCCTCGCGACCGGCGTCGTCGACGGCGCCCACTGGGGCGCGGCGATCGGCGCGCTGTCCATGAAGTTCTGGGAGGTCGCGCGCTATCACATGAAGCCGGCGCTCGGCATCACCAACGATGCCTGGCTCGTGAATGCCGCGGCGCTGGACAAGTTGCCGCCCGACCTCAAGCTGCAGTTCATGTCGCTGCTCGAGGAGCGCTACTTCCTGCGTTCGGTCGAGTACCTGCAGCAGGAGGCGATCGCCCTGAACACCGGCAAGGCCAAGATGAACGTCGAGGTCGTGCGCTTCCCGGACGACGTGCTCAAGAAGTTTGCCGAGGCTTCCGAGAAGATCCTCAAGAAGGAAGAGGCGAAGGGGGAGATCGCGGCCAAGGGCGCCCAGGCTCTCATCAAGCTCATGAAGGACCTCGGCTACGTCTGAGAGGCCGTGGGATCGGCCGGCCTCGCTGGACGAGTGCCGTGACCTTCCGATCAGCCGATATCCGTAGCGGCGGCAGTCCTGCCGCCGCCGTGCGGCCGTGAAGCACGACAGGTGACAGGATGCTGAAGATCGCCGGCGCCATCACGCGCCTCAACGTCTGGATCGCCCGGATCGTCGCCTGGCTGATCGCACCGATGTTCCTTCTGCTGATGGCCGACGTGATCATGCGCTACGTGATCGGTCGCGCCGAGATCTGGACGGCGGAGTTCGCGCAACTGATCTTCGGCGTCTACGCCGTCGTCTGTGGCGGCTACCTGCTGGTCGAGCGGGCGCATGTCAACGTCGACATCCTCTACGGCCGGTTCAGCCGCCGGAACAAGGCGATGGTCGATCTCGCGACCTCGTTCCTGTTCTTCCTCTTCCTCGGCGTGCTGATCTGGCAGGGCACTGACATGGCCTGGGAATCGGCGGCCGCGCTCGAGACCTCGAACAGCATCTGGAATCCGCATATCTGGCCGGTCAAGCTCGCCATCCCGATCGCCGGCGTCCTGCTGCTGCTGCAGGGTCTGGTGCGCATCGCGTCTGACGTCCGAACCGTCATGGGCATCGAGAACGATCCCGCGATCTTCGGCAAGCAGGCCGCCGACGAACCGTCCCACTGAACGGAAGCACGCCCGTGTCTGTCGAACTCGTCACGCTCCTCTTCTTCGGTTCGCTGCTGTTCTTCCTGTTCATCGGCACGCCGCTCGTCTTCACCCTGGGCGGCATCTCGGTCGTCTTCCTGTTCTTCACGATGGGGCCGGTCGGCTTCTACATCGTCGCGTCCAAGTTCTGGGACTCGATGATGAACTTCACGCTGATCGCCATACCCATGTACGTCTACATGGCGATGCTGCTGGAGAAGTCCGGCGTCGCCCAGGACCTCTACCGCATGATGCATGTCTGGTTCGGGGCAATGCGGGGCGGGCTTGCGATCGGCACTGTCGCCATCTGCGCGATCTTCGCGGCCATGAGCGGAATCAGCGGCGCCGCCGTGGTCACCATGGGCACGATCGCCCTGCCGCGCATGCTCGAGCGCGGCTACGACAAGCGCCTCGCGGTCGGCGCGATCAACTGCGGCGGCGGCTGGGGCATCCTGATCCCGCCATCCATCCTGATGGTGCTGTATGCGCTGCTGACGGAGGTCTCCGTCGGCCGTCTGTTCGCCTCCGGCATCGGGCCCGGCATCCTGCTCTTCGTGCTGGTGTCGATCTACATTTTCGTGCGGGCCTGGCTGCAGCCGTCTCTGGCGCCGGCGCTGCCGGTCGAGGAGCGCGGCGACTGGTCGATCAAGCTGAACTCTCTGAAGGCGGTGTTCCTGCCGCTCCTGATCGTGCTGCTGGTGCTGGGTGCGATCTTCGGCGGCTTCGCGACGCCGACCGAGGCCGCGGCGCTCGGCGTGTTCGGCGCGCTGATTGCGTCGGCGGCCCACCGCAAGCTGTCGATGGCCGTGCTGACGGAAGCGGCGATGCAGACGCTGCGGCTGACCGCGCTGATCATGTGGATCCTGTTCGCCGCGCACGCCTTCTCGACGGCCTACACGACGCTGGGCGCCAACGACCTGATGAACCACCTGATGTCGCTCATTCCGGGCGGCCAGTGGGGCGCGCTGGCCTTCATGCTCGTCGTCCTGCTGCTGCTCGGAATGGTGCTCGACCCGGTGGGAATCATGCTGATCACGCTGCCGGTGTTCCTGCCGGTGGTGCAGGGCTACGGCTGGGACCCGATCTGGTTCGGCGTGATCTTCATCATCATGATGGAGATCGGCTACATGACGCCGCCCTTCGGGTTCAACCTGTTCTACCTGAAGGCCGTGGCGCCGGCCGAGGTCACCATGACCGACATCTACTGGTCGGTGATTCCCTACGTGCTGGTGACGTTCGTCGGCGTCCTGATCCTCATCGCCTTCCCCGACATCGCGTTGTACTTCCCCAACCTGTTCTTCGGCACGCCGAAATAGGCCATTGCCCGTGCCGGGGTGACGGGGCCCCGCTCGGCAGGGACCGCAATCCCGCCATGGTCACAACAAGGCCACACCTTATTCGTGCACTTTCTCGCACTCTGCACGCATGAAGAGGTCGGGGGAGGATCCGGTACGACCGCTTATCGTGCGCTTCGATGCCTGTTCGGCGTGGAGGACGATAGGGCGTGTCGCCCGAGCCGAGACTCCGCCGACCCCTGTCGTGGTCGACAGCGGGTTGCAGGCGGGGGGCGAACATGCCGATCAATCGGGACTATTCGGGAATTTCCGAACTCGAGCGTGAGCTCGAACTCGAGCTCGAAATGGACGACGAACTCGAGATCGAGGACGAGGCTGGCGCCGACGGCGATGCCGTCGAAGCCGAGACCGACGAGGAGGCCGATCTTCAGGCCGATTCCGAATTCGAAGGCGATCTTTACGCCGACGGGCTGAAGGTCGGACGCGAGCGGCCGTTCGAGGTCGACGAAGGCGGTGACCAGGAGTTCGTGGAGCGGTTCATGGAGATCGCTTCGCGCGAGTTCGAGGCCGAATTCGAGCTCGACCAGGCCATGAACGAGGTCCTGGACGACGTCGCCCAGGAATACCTGTTCGGCCGAATCCTGAGAGGCGCCAAGCGCCTCGGCCGGCGCGTCATGAAGAACAAGGTGCTGGGCTCCCTGGTCAGGAAGGGGCTGCGTGTCGCTTCCGGCCAGCTGCCTGCGTTGAAGGCCGCCATGCAGCTGGCCAAGGGAAATCTGCAGGGAGCGCTGCTGAACGTCGGCAAGCAGATGATCGGCACGGCGATCCCGGGCGGCTCGGTTGCGCTGGGTGCGCTGAGCAGTCTCGGCGGCGGCGCGGCGGCCGAGCGCGAGGTCTGGGCGAACTACACCCAGATGGCCCGCGAGGCCTTCGAGCATCTCGCCGATACCGTGAATGAGGTTGCCGACCAGCCCGTAGAGGCGAGCCGTCTCGCGGCCAATGCCTTCCAGCATGCGGCGCGCCGCGCCCAGGCGCGCGCCGGTACGGCCGGCCGCCTCGACCAGCCGGGCGGGGCGATGCGCAGCCGAGGCAGCGCTCGGCGTGTACACCTGCGGCCGGGCGAGAAGCTGATCATCTCCGGGGCAGGGACGATCATCGTCCGCGGCGGCTGAATCGCCAAAGCATGCTCGACCATGGCCAGCGTCTCCAGCAGCGCGCCGATGGCCTGCGCACCCGGATCGAGGGACTCATGAGTCTGAGACGGCTGGTGAATCTCGGTCCCGAGCAGGACATCACCGCGCGCCAGTGGGCCGTGCTCGAGCCCAAGCTGGGGGCGATCAGCGTCCGGCTTTCCGAGCAGGTCAAGCAGGTGGCGGGCGAGCTCGTCCCGCGTGCCGGAGACGGCGGCGCCCGCCGCAGCCTCAACGATGCGCTGGGCCGGGTCGAGCTCGATCTCGCCAGGGCCTATGCCTTCTTCGACACCTATATGGACGTGCTGACTCAACGCCGGACGCCGGCGTTGGGGGCCGTTCTGGCCGGTTGCGACGTGCTGGCCTACGAGGCGATGCGGCGCGACCATCCGGCGCTGCAATCCATCGAGCCGCCGCTGGTCTATTGCGATCGCGGCTTCGGCGCCTCGATCATCCGCGAGAGCGTGCGCTTTCCCGACGGCTCGCTGAACCCGATGCCGCTCATCCAGATCCCGTATTCGCGCCTCCACGAAAAGTGCAACCTGACCTCGATCCTGCACGAAGCCGGCCATCAGGGCCTGCAGCGGCTGGGCCTGGTGGCGCCGATCGCGACGGCGCTGAGCAGCGCCCTTGCCCGTGCCGGCGTCGCGCCGGCGCTGCGCGAGCTCTACGGTCGCTGGGCGTTCGAGATCGGTCCGGACTTCTGGGCGTTCTGCCTCTGCGGTCCGGCCGAGGCCCAGGCGGTGCAGAGCCTGTTCGCCCTGCCGCGGCGCGAGGCGATGCGCATCAGCTTCTCCGATCCGCATCCTCCTCCCTACCTGCGTGCGGTGCTCGCTTTCGACTGGTGCCGCCGCGCCTGGGGGCGCGGCCCCTGGGACGGGTGGGAGCGGGAGTGGCACGACCTGTACCCGCTGCAGGGCCTGCCTGCGGCCGCACACGAGATCCTTGCGGCGGCGCGTCGCGCGGCACCGCTCGTCGGCGCCGCCCTGTTCGATACACGCTTTGCCCAGATCGGCCGGCGGACGCTGCCGCAGCTCTTCGACCTCGAGACCGTCGCACCGTCCGCACTGGCCCGCATCGTCCGGCGTGCCGGCAAGGGCGTGCTCGACCTGCGCGGGCTCACGCCCTGCGCGCAGCTTGCCGTTTTCGCCGCGCTGCGCACGTCGCGGCGGATGGATGAGCGGCGCCTGGAGCAGCTGATGACCGAATGGCTGCGCCGGTTGGGCGCCCGGCGACACACGATGCACTAGCCGCGATGACATAGACCCAATCACAAGGACGGGAGAGCACCATGGCGAGGCCGCCAGCCAACACCACCGCAACCACGGCGCTGACCGACGCCGACCTGCGCAGCCTGCTGGGGCGCCTGATGATCGCCGCGGGGCCGCCCCCCGCGCCGGTCAACACCCAGGCCCTGCTGGCCCAGAAGCCGCGGGTGACCGTGGCCTTCCCGCCCTGCGCCAGCGAACTCCTGTCGCTGGTCCGGCCCACCGAGCCCAACGACGAGATTTCGGGCTTCTTCAACGAGTATTTCAAGTTCACGCGCCATCGCATCTTCGGTCAGGATCTCAACGGTCAGGAGCTCGACACGCAGCTGCCCTCGGTGCTCGACCCGGACCTGCTGGGCTGCCTTGCCGGTGCGCCGGGCGGCCCGGTGATCACCCGCAGCGTCCCGGCCTGGCCCTCCGATTGCTGTATCTGCGCGCCCTGCGTGACGCTCGACGGAAACCGCAATCCGCCGCCATCGCCGCTGCCGAATGCCGGCGGCATCCGCCGTCTGTTCGTCGGTGATGCGGTATGGCTGTTCTACTTCGAGCGCATGGGCCTCAACCAGATCCTGGGCGCCATCCTCGATGCCTTCGCCAACAACGGCCGGCTGCCGATCTCGAGCGGCGCCGTCGAGCCCGGCATTCTCGACGACCTGGTCGGCCTGGTGCTCGAGATCATGGTGCGGCAGACCAGCATGGGATTGTCATCGCGCGCCCGCGATCGCGCCCTGATGCTGCGCCGCTCGGTCGGTTGGACCACCGAGATCGGGCGCAAGCTCAACGTCGATTCCGAGGTCAACAGCTCGTTCAACGTGCTGTTCCACAAGTTCCTGTTCCATGCGCTGGAGTTCTATCGCGACAAGCGGCTGGCGGTGGCCATCCAGGGCGTCACGTCGGTGGCGCGCCCCTCGGCGGCGACCCTGGTGACCATCAGCGAAACGCTGGAACTGCTGACCAAGCGGTTCGAGCCGTTCTATTATGGCCGCAACTACTACAATGCGCTGAACGGCATCGTCTGGTCGATCGCCGCGCTCAGCCTGATCCGGGCGCTGGCGAGGACGCTCGGCATTCCAGGCGCCTTCGGCGATCCGCACGAGTTCGTGCCGGCGGCCTATGACCTGCTGGTCGCCAAGCGTCCCGTCACCAGCGGCGACACCAACCGCTACATCGTTCATCGCGAATGCGCGCGCCACGGCCGCGACCTGCTGCTCGACATGGAGGTCATCAACTTCCGCGACACGTCGGAAGGCGGGGCCCTCGATGCCTGGCTGACCCAGGTCGAAGGCAGGGTCGAGGCCTATCGCACGGCCTACCGGTCGATGACCGGTGTCGACATCGGCACGTCGCCGACGCCCGTCATCGAGCAGCAGGCCTGATCAGAGGGGTGAGGAGGGGCGCTCATGCGACAGCGCATTCGATTCGAGATGGAGCTCGCGGCCCTGGGCGTCGAACCGACGCCCTCCAGCGCCGCACTGCAGCCGTCCTTGGAGCCCTCGTTCGAACGTGAGACGCCCAAGGTCACGGACAAGTTCGACAAGTACCGCATACGCGGCGGGCTCTACAGCGCCAAGGAGAAGGCCCATGCCGCCAGCCATCCGAAGGGCCTGCTGCTGACCGTTCCACCCGTCCTCGGAAAGGAGGAGCGAAGCCTCGCCTCGCGTGCTCCGGCGACGCTCAGGATCACCAAGGAGATGGCGCGCTTCGAGAACGGCAAGCTCGGCGACTACGTCCAGCATTTCAATGAGTTCAGCAACAACTTCGAGGAGGTGCTGCGCCATATCGGCCGCCTGCGCGATCTGCTGAGCGCCGGCGCCCCGGAAGCGCCGACGGACCTGACGGCGACCCAGAAGCTCTCGCTGCGCCCGACCGACAACACGCAGCCCAGCAATGCGAAGAAGAAGGCCTACGCACATTGGCGGGCCGCGCAAAGACTTTATGCCGAGACCGACAGCCGTGGCGCCCTGGCGAAGGGCAGGGCGCACGAAGTCATCCTCGCCGGCCGCGACTTCGACGGGGCGCGCATGGACTACTGGCACGCGGTCGGGCAATTGCAGCGCACCATCGCCGAGGCCAAGCGCCTCAAGAAGCCGACCTTCGACTTGGACATCAAGCTCGCTGATGTCGTGGAGGTGCTGCAGGGCGAATGGGGATTGCTGCACGCCGTCGACTACGTGCTCGAGGCCCGCGACAAGCGTCAGGAGTACGACCGGAAAATGAAGGCCTTCGAGGACATCGTGAAGAACGCGAACTCGGCGCTCAAGGACCATTTCGAGGCCCTCAAGCGGGCCGGTCGGCAGTATTGGGCGAAACACGCCGCCTATCGAACCAGCCTCGATGCGCGCGCCGCGGCGCGCGGCGAGGCGCGCAGGGCTGCGGCGGAGCTGGGACAGGAGCTGGCGCCGCCGAGGGAGCGTCGCAATGCGGTTCTCGCCGGCATCCGAATGCCGGCGTTGGTCGCCGATGCCTGGCGCGTGCTGGCCATCATCGGCCCGCTGGCGTTGAAGGATCTCACCGCGGTCCTGGGTTCGGCGGCCCTGATCGACCGCGCCACCTTCCACTTCGCCAAGCCCGACCCGTACGGGCTGAGCGACCTCACCGCCGTGCGGCGATCGTTCGCCCAGGCGCAGAGTTGGAAGGAGGTGCTGACGCGCGACGATGTCCAGGAATGGGTCGCGATGAACAGGCTGTGGGACGAGACCTTCAATCGCTTCTACGTCTGAAGCATGATGAGCCCGGCCGGAATCAGCCGGGCTCATCATGCCCCTGTGGAACCGCGATCGCCTGTGTGCGCGGATGAGATGAGGCCTCCATCTTCGAGCCGCACCTCCGCCTCGTCGATAGGCCGAAACCGGATCGGGGTCAGGCCTTGTGGCGCCATCCGCGCCTGGGCATCGTGAGCGCGAGCGCCACGCCGGCGATGTTGGCGGCCGCGGCGATCAGCACAGCCGTGCCGTAGGCACGGGTCAGGTCGAACAGATAGCCGGCCAGGACCGGCAGGCTGACGGCGGCCAGGCACCAGGCGATGTAGGTGCGCCCCGCGACGCGGCCATAGTCGGCGGGCTGCCAATAGATGCCGACGCCGCCGGCGGTCGCGCCGGAAACGAAGCCGTAGCCCAGCCCGATCATGCCCAGTCCCAGGACGGCGGTAACGGGTGCGGGCAGAAGCGTCATCAGGACCCCGCCGGCGAGCGCCAGCACGTGCGCCGCGCACATCACGTACGGCACGGCGAAGCGATCGACCAGCCAGCCACCGCTGATGCGCGCCAGCGCGATCGCGCCGGTGAGGGCGGTCGTGGCCGCCACGGCCAGTGCGGCCGCCCCGCCCTAGGGGGCCCCGATCTC
>Ga0182792_1002091_pt1 | contig 14839 bp, 9 predicted proteins | sample Passage237B_FD_130497 | JGI IMG/M metagenome (GOLD analysis project Ga0182792, IMG submission 130497) | Cellulose adapted compost microbial communities from Newby Island Compost Facility, Milpitas, CA, USA - Passage2 37B (version 2) (version 2) ...
GGGAAATGAGGAAGCCTTTACCGAACTGATGGAGCTCTATTATCCGTCCATGCTCAACTATGGTCTGCGCTTTCAGAAGGACAGGGAACTGGTAAAGGACTGCATTCAGGATCTTTTTCTGGAACTCTGGAAAGGCCGCAATTCCATAGGAGATGTACGCGCCCCCAAAATTTACCTGCTCATTTCCCTTCGGCGCAAACTTTTGCGTGAAATGGGCCGCTTGAAATGGTTCCGGGAAGCACCGGAAGTTTCGGACGAATACAATTTCGAAGTACAGTTTGCCATCGAGACCTACCTCATCAACACGGAAATTCAGCACGAAGACCTTAAAAAACTGAAACGCTGTCTGGGTCAGCTGACCAAACGGCAGCGGGAAGCCATCTATCTCCGGTTCTTCCACGAGCTGAGTTACGAAGAAATCGCCGAAACCATGGAAATAAACCGCCATTCGGCCGTGAACCTGGTTTATGAAGCCATCAGGTTTATCAAAAACAACTGGATTTACCCATGAAGAATTACGATCAATATACCCTGGAAGACTTTGTCCAGGACTTTTACTTTAGAAGCTGGGTGCTGGGAAAACTGGACCCAAAGGACACTTTCTGGGAAGAATGGTGCCGTGAAAACCCCGAAAAGGAGCTGCTCATACAGGAAGCGTCAAGTATGGTCATTGGATTGTCTTTCGAACCGGACGACGTATCCTATTCCGAGATTACACAGGTCATCAACCGGGTACAGAATCAGCTGCACAGAAAGCCCTTTTTCAGCCGCAAATGGTTCTATCTGGCCGCGGCCATGGTAATCCCGGCCATGGCGGTTCTCGGATACTGGCTGCTGGGCACGAAAGACACGGACACTTCCGAGTTTTCCAGTCTGGCGCCAGGGCTGGCCGTTCAGTGGGAACGGAACAATTCAGCGGTTCCTGCCTACATCCAGCTCGCGGATGGGAGTTCGGTAGAGCTTGGACCGAAAAGCCGGATAGGCTATTCGACCGGTTTCGGGGAGACCAACCGGCAGGTATGGCTGGAAGGAGAAGCCTTTTTTCAGGTGGTGAGAAATGCCGACCTGCCCTTTGTCGTCAACTCGCATAACGTTTTAACCAAGGTACTGGGAACCTCATTTCGGGTGAAAGCCTATAATGAAGACGACAATGTTTCGGTATCCGTTACCTCGGGTAAGGTGACCGTACAGAAGCAGACGGTTCAGGATTCGCAGGAAGACGATCCCGGACCGGAACTCATCCTGACCCCCAATCAGCAGGCCGTGGTGTCGCGTAAGCATGACAAGATCATCAAGACGCTTATTGATGATCCGGCCGTGATCAAACAACCCGAAAAACACCGCCATTTTATATTCAATGATGCCCCTATCAGTGAGGTATTTCAGACCCTGGAACAAGCCTACGGTATTCCTATAGCCTTTGATCAGGAAAAAATGTCGAAATGTAACCTGACCGCCCAACTCAGCAACGAAGACCTCTTCGACAAACTGGATCTCATCTGCGAAACGATCCAGGCGGGCTACAAGGTGACAGACGGCCAGATCGTGATCAGCGGCTCAGGTTGTGATTAGCCCTAACAAAAAACCGGTGACACTGCGAATGCCACCGGATTGATTGCGGGTAAACTGCTGCGAACAGGTTACCTGAATGTTTCTGTCAACACGTGTCTGTACAATGTTTAACAAAAACCGCCAAATCGGCATGTCAAATCTATGAATTACTATTTACAAAAGCATGGTCTGCTGTTTAGAATCATGAAGATCAGCATCCAACAAATCTGCCTCCTCCTGCTGGCTGTCAGTATTTCCCATGCGACACCGTTGTCGGGGCAGAATATTTTAGAGAAACAGATAACGCTTATCGCGGCGAATACGCCTCTCAAAACGGTTTTGACCGAAATCGAAAAGGAGGCGAATGTACGGTTTATGTACAGTTCGAAAGTGGTAGGCGCGGAACGCAAAGTGGATATTTCCGTTTCGCGGCAGCCCCTGGGCTCGGTTCTCAACACCTTACTCGAACCCCTCGGGCTGGGCTTCCGTATCAGCGGCCAGCACATCGTGCTCAGCCGTAACCGTAACCTGGGATTATCGCCCAACCCCCTCACCCCCCTGACCAACCGCATTGATGCCAATCTGGACCGAAAAATTACCGGAACCGTACGGGAGGCCTCCGGTGCTCCCCTTCCGGGAGTAAGCATTCTTCTGAAAGGAACCCATAAAGGTACGGTCAGTGACCCGGACGGACGTTATGAGCTGGTTCTCACCGATACCGAAGCGTCTTCCAGCCCGGTACTGGTTTTTTCATTTGTGGGATTTATTACCCGGGAAATCCCTGTCAACAACCGCTCCGTGATCGATACAGAGATGGAAGTGGACAGCAAATCGCTGGAAGAAGTGGTTGTCGTAGGCTATGGTACCCAGAAAAAGGTCAATCTGACCGGGGCGGTCGATGCCATCAAATCGGATGACATCGTTTCGCGCCCCGTGGGACAGGCCTCTGCAGCCCTGCAGGGCATGGCACCGGGAGTAACCGTAACCCAGCGGTCGGGAAAGCCCGGTTCTGACGGCGGAACCATACGTATCCGCGGTATCAGCAATATCAACAACACCGGTCCCCTGGTACTCGTAGACGGAGTACCCATGAGCCTGAACGATGTGGATGTGAATGAAATTGAGTCCATATCCGTCCTGAAAGACGCGGCGTCGGCCTCCATATACGGTTCCCGTGCAGCCAACGGGGTGATACTGGTGACCACCAAACGCGGCAAGAGCGGCCAGTTTGCCGTCAATTACCGGAACAATATGGGCTGGCAGCAGCCTACGGCCCTAATGAAGAAGGTGAGCGGTTACGACCATATGGTCATGATCAATGAGGCTAACCGTAATGTGGGCCGGAACGCCCCTTTCTCTGAAGATTACATTGAAGCCTACCGGCAGAATGCGCCCTCGGACGAATATCCCGAAACCAACTGGCACGACGAGATGCTCCGGAAAAAAGCCTTCCAGCAAAATCATTATATCAGCGTGAACGGCGGCGGGGAAAAGATCAGCATTCTGGGCTCCGTGGCGTACATGGACCAGAAAGGTATTATGGATTCACGTTTCAAACGGCTCAACCTGCGGGTGAACTCCGATATCCGTGTAAAGGACAACCTGCAGATCGGCATGGATATCATCGCCCGCAACGATGTACGCACCGAGCCTCCGCAGCAATGGGGCTGGCTGTTGCGCTATCCGCACAATATCCCGGGTAAAAATGAAAACGGTTCCTGGGGAGTCGGCTGGGACGGCCAGAACGGCTGGGCCAGCCTGCGGGAAGGCGGCTATAACCACGACAAACGGCATGAGCTGACCGCAAACCTGAAACTCAACTGGCAGCCCTTTACCGGGTTCAACCTTTTGCTGCAGGCTGCACCTGATATTACCTATCAGCATGTCAAAAACTTCCGCAAGCACGTCAATCTCTATTTCCCCGACGGCTCGATCATCAATCCTACCGAGTACCGTGCGTCTCTATCCGAGCAGTATGCCAAAACCGTCAGCAACAACTATCGCGCCATTGCTGATTATTCCAGGGACGTCAACGCCCATTCATTTAAGGTGCTGGCCGGGGTAGAAGCCATTGATTACCGCAGTGAATGGATCCAGGGCTACCGGGACCAGTACCCGCTCGAAAACTATGACGTTCTGAACGTAGGTTCTACCGCCAACCAGCGGGCTGAAGGTTCGGCCGGTGAATGGTCGCTCCTCTCCTATTTCGGCCGGTTCAACTACGGTTTCAATGACCGTTACTTACTCGAAATGAACCTGCGGGCAGACGGGTCCTCAAGATTTACCGGTGACAACAAGTTCGGCTTTTTCCCCTCCATTTCTGCGGGCTGGCGTATTTCGGAAGAAGCCTTCCTCTCAGACGTCCGCTGGATCAACGAACTGAAGATCCGGGGTTCCTGGGGCGCCCTGGGAAATCAGGAAATCGGGGGTAACTATCCCTTCGCTTCCGCCATAACCATGGGCCAGAACTATGTGTTCGGTCAGGACATTCCTGCCCTTGGCGCCGCGCTGATCAACGCAGGGAATCCCCTGATCACCTGGGAAAACACCCGGATGGTAAATGTGGGTATCGACGCCTCCATCGGAAATTTCGAAATCACCGCCGACTACTACATCAAGAAAACCCATGACATCCTCCTGCGGCTTCCGGTACCCCGCATCGCCGGACTGGTCGAACCCTATCAGAATGCCGGGAAATTCCGCAATGAGGGATGGGATCTGGGGGTAGCCTACCGCCGGAACATCAACGGACTGCGCATGGATATATCAGCCAACCTTTCCGACGTGAATAACCGCATCGTCGACCTGGTGGGTACAGGCCCCTACATTTATTCGAGGGAAATCGATATGCAGGGTAAACCTTACCGTTCGCTGTTCGGACTCCGCTCCCTGGGCTATTTCCAGAACCAGGAAGAAATCGACGGCCATGCTACCCAGTTCGGACCACTTAGCCCGGGAGATATCAAATACGAAGACATTAACGGCGACGGGGTGATCAACGCCGAAGACCGCGTAATCATCGGAAACACCATCCCCAAGTATACCTACGGGTTTAACGTTTCGCTTGCCTACAAGGGATTTGACCTGGGCATATTCGGTCAGGGAGTGGGCAAGGTCGATGGCTACCTCGACAATTTCGCGACCATGGCCTTTTACCTCGGAGGTACCGCTCAGGAATGGCATAAAGACCACTGGACGCCGGAAAACCCCAATGCCGCCTATCCACGCCTGACGTTCAACTATCCCAATAACGAGCAGGTATCCTCCCAGTGGGTCAGAAGTGCCGCCTACTTCCGCCTGAAAAATGCGCAGATTGGTTATACCGTACCACAGTCCGTTGTCAAGAGGCTGAATATTTCCAAACTCAGGGTGTACGGCAGCGGTCAGAACCTGTTCACCCTGCACAAGTTCTACGACAGCTTCGACCCCGAAGCTCCTGTGGGCGAGGGTAACTATTATCCTCAGGTTAAAGTGTTTGTATTTGGGCTGGAATTATCCCTTTAAACCGAAAGTTGACGATGAAATTTAAACATATAATCCTGACCGCCGGAACTTTCTTCGGCTCCGTTTTTTTCACCTCCTGCAACGATTACCTGGAGCGTTACCCCCTGGATCAGCCTTCCGATGTCACCTTCTGGAGCACCGAGTCGGAACTGAAAATGGCTATTAACGCCGTATACCGCAGCCTTTATTTCACCGACCGCAACGTGGTGCACATGCCGTTTCAGTTTCTGTTCGATTTTTCTACGGATATAAGCTGGGACCGTAACCTGAACGTCTGGCAACTGCTGGGGCAGGGTCAGGTGACCTCCGTCGAAGGAACCCTGATCTTTGGTGCCTGGAACAATGCCTATGCCAACATTGGTCATTGCAACCGCCTGCTGGCCTATATGCACCGGGCCGAGGCAGTCACCAATCCGGAGGTTTATGCACGGATCGCTGCAGAAGCCCGGTTCTTCCGCGCATACTGGTATCAGTGGCTGATTAGCCTGTACGGCGATGTACCTTTTGTAACCGAGCCTATCGATCCGCAGGAAGCTGCCCTGCCACGAACCAATAAGACCGAAATCTACCAGTTCATTCTCAGCGAGCTCGATGCTGCTGCCGAGGTGCTTCCGATAACCTACCCGCCTGCCGAAAGAGGACGGGTGACCAAGGGTGCTGCACTTGCACTGAAAACCCGTTCGGCCTTATACGAAAACGACTGGGCTACCGCAGCTGCTGCTGCCAAAGCGGTAATGGACCTGAACACCTATTCGCTTCATCCGGACTATGACCAGCTGTTCACTTACGAAGGGGAAAACAATAATGAGGAAATCTTCACCATCCAGTTCAGCCGCACCAATCAGATGACCCACGAAACGCCTATCCATACCCGCGGACGGATGGCAGGCGGCTACGTGACCAAGATTCCCACCCAGCAGCTGATCGACTCCTATGAATGCAGGGACGGGCTGCGCATTGACCAGTCTCCGCTTTACAATCCCACCAAACCTTTCGAAAACCGCGATCCGCGCTTCTATGCGACCATCGTCTATCCCGGTTCGGTTTTCCTGGGTTACCAGTTCGAAACCCACCCCGACAGCCTGAACATCTGGGATTACAACCAGACGCCCGCCCGCCGGGTTAGCAATCAGGAAGTAACCAATCCTTACGCCACCTTCTCGGGGTACATGTACAAGAAATACGTTTCTTCCGATACCCGCGAATTCCGCCAGCAGTCAGAACTGAATGTCATGCTCATTCGGTACGCCGAGATTCTTTTATCCTATGCGGAGGCGCGCATCGAATTGGGGCAGATCGATGAAACCGTATATGCGGCCATCAATGCCGTCCGTACCCGTGCCGGAATGCCGGCCATTGAGCAGGGCAAATCGGCAGAGCAGCTTCGGAAAATCGTCAGGCAGGAAAGAAAGATCGAATTCGTCTTCGAAGGACAGCGCTTCTTCGACATCCGCCGGTGGAAAATTGCCGAGCACGTCATGCCCGGCCCCCTGTACGGTCGTCCGCTCAGGGAATACAAGGCCCATCATGTACCTCGCTTCGACGAATATGATGTCCCCCGCTATGATGCCTACGCCAATGAACTCCGGATGTTTGACACCCGCTATTTCAATCCGGCCAAGGATTATCTGCTGCCCATCCCGCAGCGCGAAATGGATATCAACCCTAATCTGACGCAAAATCCACTTTACTGATGAGGATAACCCACCAAAAGTTTTTTCCAGGACTTGTTCTCGGACTTGCAGGACTATTTTTTCTCCTGCCTGTCCGGGGACAGGGTCTTCTCGATCCTTCGGTGAAGCCGGATCCCAATATCCCGGTCAGGAAAGTAATTTCGGGCAATATCATCCACCGGTTTCATGATACTTCACCGATCAGTCCTTCCGGCCGCTACCTCGCCCTGTTCCGGATTCCCTTTGAAGATCATTATCCCGTCGCGGGGGACTACGGCGAAGTCGTTCTCGTAGACCTTCAGACGGGAAAGGACAAGGTCATCACAAAATCTTTTGGCTGGGAAATGCAGGTAGGTGCTAACGTGCAGTGGGGTGCCAGCGACGAAGAACTTTTCTTCAGTCAGGTAGACACGACCCGCTGGGAGGCATTTACCGTATGCTACAATCCCCTAACCGGCGAGTCCAGGAAGATCGACGGATGGATGTTTATGGTGTCTGCCGACGGAAAGAAACTGGTCAGCCACAACCTCCTCAACTCCTTCTACGCGCAGTCGGGCTATGGGGTGATTGTACCCGAAAAGTTCAGAACCAGGAATCACGGATTAGTGGATAATGACGGCATCTTCGTCACGGATATAGAGCGGGGTGAAAGCCGCATGGTGATCAGTCTGAAGGATATGTTTGAGAAAGCGAGGCCGGCCGTGGGGATTAACGATCCGGAAAACTACCAGATCTATGGTTTTAAGGCCATGTGGAATCCCCAGGGCACGCGGATCATGACCTGCATGCTTTTCTATCCGAAAGACGGAAGCCGCCGAAAGGTGGCCGTGATCACCTTCCGGCCTGACGGTTCGGACGTCCGCTGCGCCATCCCGACCGACCAGTATGCCAAAGGCGGCCATCACATGGCCTGGATGCCCGACGGCGAACACATTTCCATGAACCTGGAAGTCAATGAGCAGAAACCCGGTCTGGAAATCGTGACTTTCAAATACGACGGTACCGAACTTACCGAAGTCTTCAGTCCCGGTTCGGGGCATCCCAGCTACCATCCGAAAGGCTTGCCTCTGGTAGTGACGGATGCATACCGGCACGAAACGAGCGTCACCCTGAACGACGGCTATGTCCCTGTAAGACTGCTTAATACGCAGACCGGCACGGAAACATTGATCGCCAGGGTCAGGATTCCCGACGTCTCGGATAATTCTTTTCGACTAGACCCCCACCCAACCTGGGATCGTACCGGGAGATTTGTTATTTTTAACGGTTACGGTGACTCAAGTAGAGGGGTGTACATCGCTGATTTAAAACATTATACACAGAAAACCTTGAATCCATGAAGAGAAGGGATTTTTTAAGCTTGGGTATACCTGCCACCGGAGCCATCATGCTGGCGCCGGGTCTTTTTGGCGCAAGTGCCAGAGCCGAAATTAACCGACAGTTTACAGGTAGTACCGATTTTGAAACCTACGATCTGATCATAAATGGCGGAGGACTGAGTGGTTATTTTGCGGCTCAGGCCGCCTCGAAGGCGGGAAAAAGAGTTTTGCTGGTGGAGCGGCGCCCCGCACTGGGCTTTGACCTTACGGCCAAAAGCCGGTTCTATCTGCAGCAGAAGGGCCTGGAAAAATTCAGTCCCGAACTGAAACAGCTGTTTGCCCCCGAAGGCGAAAAACTGGAGGTGCACAATCCGAAGGTTTCTCCCGAAAGTACCCTCGGCGATGAGCTGGTAATGATGGCCGGAAGCGTGAAGAAAGGCCTGCTGCGAAATATGCTGGTCAGCAAGATCGATGTACTCCTGATGACAGACATATGCGGTCTCTTTGCCGAAAATGGCAGGGTAACCGGGGTTATGCTGGCTACCAAACAAGGCACCTATGCCGTAAGATGCCAGAATTTCCTCGATGCCAGTGATCTGAATCTCATCAGCCGTAACCTTGCCGACAAAAAGCCGGCTATCCGCAAGGCCAGCTTCGTGCTGGAAATCTGGAATGTCAAGGATCCGGTTAAAAAGGAAATAAAAGTCCCCGCCGATCTGGAGGTGGCCGGAAACAGCATCACCGTCCACCCGGGCAAGCATGCCGAACATCAGGTATTCCTGGAGTTTGGTTTTGATGCGTCGGGTCTGACGATCGACCAGACTGAACACAAATCAAGACGTATCGCTGAAAAGATAGGCAGTCAGTTGCCCAATCTGGATGCTTCCTTCAACGGAGCGACCATCCAGCAGCTGGCCTGGGAGTGTCGTTATGAACTGGCTGACGCTTCCGTACCGGCTCCCAAACTGAAGTCGCAGTACGTCCTGACCACCCCGGCGATCGCTTCCTGTGAAGATATCCTCTCCGTTAAAAATGCCGCGGAAAAGGCCGTGGAAAAGATCAACGGAGGTTCAAAGGCAGGAAATCTCAATGAGCTCTACATCGCCGGAAAGGTGATCCGGAAGTCGGATATCACCCTCGGAGAAGCCGATGAGCCGGGTCTGAAAATACCGCTGATGACCTGCACGTTCGACTGGACCAAGCTGGTACCTGGCCGGCATGCCTATCAGGTGGTTGTAGCGGGGGGAGGAACTGCCGGCAGCATGGCTGCCCTGGGAGCGCTGGAGAAAGGTGCCAAAACCGTTGTGCTCGATTATTTCAACGAACTGGGCGGTACCAAAACCATGTGTGGGGTCATGGGCTACTACCATGGCTATCAGCAGCAGAAATACTTTAAACAGCAGGATGCCGAAGCGAACCAGCTGGCTACGGCGGCCAATATGAACAAGAAGCTGGGCCGCATGCAATACCTGCGAAACCAGACACTGGAGCACAACGGCGACTTTTTCGGAAGAGCTATTCTGTGCGGTGCCAGCCGTAATGGAAATACCCTGACCGGGGCTCTGGTCTGCCACGATGCCGAGCTGAAACTCTTTAGCGGTGACGTCCATATCGATGCTACCGGAGACGGAGACCTGGCCGATTTCGCCGGAGCAGCCTTTGACCATGGGGACACACGCGCCGGGAAAACCCAGAACTACAGTCAGTGGGATATCCGGGGAGCAGGCAAGATGCCGTCCAACACCAACCGGGACTATGACATTATCAATAACACCAAGGTAGGTGAAGTACAGCGCGGCCTGTTCCTCTCACACTACGAAGCCCATTTCTACGACTTCCACCCCATGCTGGCCGTGCGTGAATCGCGCCGGATCAAAGGGGTGTACGAACTCGATCTGATCGACGTGGTAGAAGCCACGCACTTTGAAGATACCCTCGTGCTGGCGAGTAGCGATTTCGATCCGCATTACGTGGGCATTACCGAATTCACCCGCTGCGGCTTCCTCCTGCCCCACTCCAACGACGTGGTGCTGGAGGTCCCCTACCGCTGTATCGTCCCGGAAAAAGTGGACGGACTGCTCATCTCAGGGCGCGGCATCAGCCAGACCCACAACGCCCTGCAGTTTACCCGGATGACGGCCGACCTGATTGTGCTGGGCTATTTGACCGGCCAGATTGCCGCCGACCAGGCCTGGAAGGGAATCCGTGCCCGCGACTATAATGTTTCAGAACTGCAGAAAGAATGGGCTGCGCTGGGTTATTATCCTGAGGGCTTCTTTGACAGGAAACCAGGCAATGCGCTCACCCGCAGAGAAGAAATTGAACGCAGAATCAGGGAACTGGGTGCCGGCAAGCGGGAATACCTGTATGAGGTAATCAAGCTACCCAAAGACGGCGCCCTGCCGGTGCTGAAGACGGCTTACAGTGGTGCAGATGGCTCCGGAAAACTGCTCCTGGCCAAGGCTCTGGCCTGGTTCGGAGATGCACAGGGAACAGCCCTGATCGCAGCCGAACTGGAAAAACTTTTCCAGGAAGAAATGGCCCAGGGCATACCGGCCGACTATGTCGACACCTATGACGAGATTCGCGGCCGGGAACAGAATGTGCTGGAGGGGCATTACTGGCGGATTAACCAGAATATTGGTCTGCTGGCCATGGCGGGCAATCCGGAACACAACGGACTGATCGCGAATATCCTTGCCCACACCCGTTCGGGCGGCAAGATGATGACGCGCGAAAACGACTATTACGACGAGCGCATCGACCTCAAGCTGGTGCCCTGTCATAACCGGATTCTGAACCTCTGCTTCTATGCAGAGCGTCTGCCAGACCAGCGCTATATCGATCCGTTCATGAAGCTGCTGGAAGACGAATATATCGGCAATTTCGTTACCGAAGATCCGGTCAAATCGCGCTGGCGGGTTTATGGCGGCGACCTCGAACTGTTCATTGCCTCGGCACTCGCACGCAGCGGCGGCAAGCGGGGCTATGAAATCCTGACCGCTTATCTTGATGACGTGCACTACGACTTCAAGCAGTTTGCCATCCGGGAGCTCAGTCAGCTGACCGGCAAGGATCTGGGCTATCATCGCAGGAAATGGGAAGACTATCTGGCCGGACTGAGTTATCCCCGTCAAACCGTTAAGTTCAACAAAGGGGTAGAAGTATAAGATGATCTGGCTTACCGTTCTGTTCCTGGGCCTGTTCGAAGAGCCTGTATTTTACCGAAGTAAAACAGTGCCGCACACAGAGCTGATCAGGACAGACCAAACCTTCACCATTTCCGACGACAAGGGGAAACCGGTGTCGGTAACGTTACTGCAGCATAATAAAAACCGACGCATTTACTGGTATCGCAGGCTTTTTACGGAAGTCTGCCTTACCGGTGAATGCCGTCCCATTGATATCGGCATCTACTGGTCGGATAACGGGAAGTACGCGGGTTTTGAAGTCTTTAGGGAGAACCTGACCAAGACCGATCATTCCGATTTTTCGGATTTCGATTACCGCAAGCTGGAGAGCATATTGAGCAACGAATGGTCTCCCCTGCGAGAGTTCGAATTTGAAGAGCTGGTCGAGGACAAACCAGCCGGCACCGATGCTACTACCGGAGCTACCAAAAAGGTGATTGCCGATGCAGCCGTTCAGGACGCGGTTTATACCACCTACACCATGTGGCATCTGATTCATGTGGGCGAAGGTGAGCAGCTGGCATTGCTGAGCTACCAGTACCTGGCTGACCACCGTGACGTCCTGCATGCCACCCTTGAAACGGAGGATCCGGCCTATTATTCCTTCCTCATCGAAGGCATGGCCACGGGGCGTCTACCGGTAAGCGACAAGCTGGCCACGGTGATCCTAAGAAGCCTGGGCAATACGGATGCCGCCCTGAAGAATACGGCCTTCAAGGCGATAGGTCTTTTGCCAATCAACGGGGCGGAAATTCAGAATCAGATTGCCGGCGTATATGCTTCCTGGAGCATACAGGACAAGACCCGCTTTCTGCGTTCCATGAATCAGCTAGAGCGCCTGTACGAGCCCCTGTATAAGGCCATGGCGGCAGATCTGTCGGAGAGCAATCCGTGGTTTATAACGGCCCTACTGCCGGTATTGGGCAAATCGACAGCGCAGACGAAGGAAGTGATCAGCCAGGTAAGGGAGCTGGAGCGTTCCAGTCAGCCCGCTATCGCCGACACCGCCCGAAAGTTTTTGGCGGAAACGGGGAAAAAAGGCAGTAAATAAGTACTGGTTTTCAACCTCTTACCCTGCCCCATCAAATAAATACTTATCTAAACCCTACATTTCCCTCAAAATCTTTTTGCCAAAACCGAGTGTATTTACTAGTTTTGTGCCCTGTTTTAGAGAGGTGTCCGAGTGGTTGAAGGAGCTACCCTGGAAAGGTAGTATACGGGTAACCGTATCGAGGGTTCGAATCCCTTCCTCTCTGCTTAAACAATACAAAACCAACTGATTTTCAGTTGGTTTTGTTGTTTTGTAAACTTAAGGGGAATGATTAGGGGAAAGTTTTTATATTTTGAAATTTATAACTATATACTATAGTATTTGTAAATTATAATTTTCTGTCATTTTTTCCAGTACCCCATTGTATATGCGACATCTGACCATTTCGTGTGTTTAATTTGATAAATGTAAATTTATTTCTTGTAGCAAAAAGCCTGTACACGGCATTACTGTCTGGTGAAATGTTTTGAGTAGGAGCTTCCGATGTGCTTTGAGCAAAAGAAACCGTTGCAAATAGCACAAAAAATAAGGTGATAAATTTTGTTTTCATACTTTTTACGTTGTTAAATTTTAGTGCATGGTCTTTTTTATGCTGACCGCTAACGGGCCGCGTAGTGGCGAATTAGAAAGTCAAAACTTTCAATATTTCACTAAGCTAAGCAACAGCCTTTTATTATTTTCTAAATAAATAAAAAAAGGAAATATAAAAGGCTGTTGCGACAAAAAAAGGAGAAACTTTCAATTTCTCCCTTTAACCGCCATTTCGCCAATACGATGTTGTGCGTAGTATTTTTTTTATTCAATGGTTTCAATAAATAGAAAGTTTCCAAGATAAATTTCTTTGTCTTTTGAGAAATATTTTACTTTATTTTCTTTTATTACTTTTCCTCCAAGCGTTAATCTTAAATTCCAATTTGGGTTGCAAGGGTGTAAAATTGGTTTATTATTGTCATTAATATTCCATTTCCACTTTGCTTTTTGCTCTTTTATTTGATAAGGTTCAAGATTCCACAATTCAAGTTTATTCTCACAATCTTCGAATGTAAGTTCATTTATTTTAATTAATGGTTTGTAATATGTAAGTTCAGGATCTGAATAACCTATGTTTGGAAATTTTCTAAATTTCATTTTCTTCCAAAAATGTTCTGATTCTTTAGGAGCACAAAAAAGTTTTATTGCTTTGTAATTTTTGATTTGAAAATATTCTTCTGCTTTGTAATAAAATTCCCTGCCTAATTTTTTATTTCTAAATTCTGGGTGAATTTCCATTATGTCAATAACAACATAGGAATCAAGGTCAAACCAACATAAAAAACCTATATTTTTTCCTTCGAATTCAAATGTGAATAACCTATTTTGTTTAAATGCATTTTCAATGATATTCCAATTACAATAAAAACCTTGATTTGATTTTTCGTATTCTTCAATTAACCAATTTTTAATTTCCTCAAACTGTTTAAAATCAGGATTAGTTTTCAGATTCATTTTTTGGAAGATTTTTGGTTTAATATTACGCACAACGTGCCGCGTATTGGCGATGGGCGGGATTTTTAGCACTGAACTTTAATCGAAGAACAGAAGTTGAATTTTGCACTTCCGTTGATACGAAGCCGTTCAGCCCGCCTATTGCCAATACGATGTTGTACGACGTAGTTATGTTTTGGGTTTTAGTCCAGCTAAATATTTTCGTATGTCATTTTCTAATTTATCCGGGTATTTGTACTCTAATTTTTTTGACAATTCAGTTCCTATTTCTGAAACTAAATCAGTCATTGAAAATAGAGCAGTCCAATTTTCCTTTATATCGCTCCCTGAAAATGTTTGTTCTGTTTTAGCCCACATTTCCTGGTTAAGATACTTTTTGAAAAGCCGTCCATATTTATTGGTCGTTATGTTCCAATTGTGTTCACTTGCAATGTGCCATTCAATTAAAGGAATTAAATATTCTGTGCGAATAACGGTTTCCGACATAAATTTCGCATAGAATATTTCATCTCTCACAAGACACTTTGCCACGTAAGTTGTGTCCCACCAAAAATCGTTTATTAGATTTTGAAACTCTTTTTCAGACGGTTTTTTGATAATGGAAATTTGATAAGTTGGTTTCAGCATTTGCTTTGTAATACCATCTTTATCAATTAAAATTTTATAACCAATATCCCAATCTTCTGGTAATTCTTTCTCTTGCGTTTCCTTTATAAATTTTGATTTGCTGTAAAGTTTAAAATCTACTTTCACACCGTCTTCATAAAGTAGCATTTTCATTGCGTGTTTATGGTTAAAACAACTTTCGTCTTCTTCAATCATAGCAATTGGATTTCCGAATTTAAGCGTCCAGCTTTTGTCTGAAATGTAATTTGTATTATCCTCAAAAACAAATTCAATGTCTAAATCACTAAATTCGTCAACAAGTGCTAAAGGATTTACAAGTGAACTTGTCAGAAGAAGAACTCTTACATCTTCGTTTTTCTCCGACCATTCTATAATTGTTCTTAACTTTTCTTCTCTGACTTTCATTTTGTTTGGTTCGGTTTTACTATGTCGTACAAC
>Ga0182792_1002094_pt1 | contig 14830 bp, 14 predicted proteins | sample Passage237B_FD_130497 | JGI IMG/M metagenome (GOLD analysis project Ga0182792, IMG submission 130497) | Cellulose adapted compost microbial communities from Newby Island Compost Facility, Milpitas, CA, USA - Passage2 37B (version 2) (version 2) ...
GGCCCCACCCCCACCCGGCGCTTCATGCCGTGGCGCACCCCTTTGTTCCCGCCCGGGTTGGTGGCGTTGTCCCCGCCGATGGTCGCCGAGCCGCGGGCGCCCAGGTCGAGCGGGAACAGCAGGCCCTGCGCGTCGGCGGCCTCCTGGATCGTCTGCAGGGGCGTCCCCGCCTGCACGGTCATGGTCTGGGACACCGGATCGATCTCCTCGATGCGGTTCATGCGTTCGAGCGACAGCGCGATCTCGCCCGGCCCCGCCAGCGTGCCGCCGACCAGGCCCGTCATGCCGGCACGCGGCACCACCGGCTGGCCTGCCTCGTGGCACAGCCGCAGCACCAGCGCGACCTCCTCGGTCGAGGCCGGACGCACCAACGCGCCGGCCTCGCAGCCGCTCTGGATCAGGCGCGACACCGGCCGCTCGCGCACGGCTTCGCCGGTGAGGACCGCTTGGGGGCCGAGTTCGGTTCTCAGACGCTGCAGCAGCGTTTCCACGGGCTGTCTCCTTGTGGCTGTTCTCTAAAAACTTAGGACGTATACTAACTTAATCCCTCGATCCGGAGTGCGCTCGGCACGGCCGGAACGACAAGAACGACGGAGACAATCGGATGGCAGATCAAGCCCCCGTGGCCCTGGTCACAGGCGCAAGCCGCGGCATCGGCCGTGCCATTGCCGCCACGCTGGCGCGGCAGGGCCACACTGTCGTGGGCACCTCGCGCACGGCCCTGCCCGCGCAGGACGGCATCGAGTTCCTCGCCTGCGACGTGAGCGACGCCGCGCAGGTGCGCCGTCTCTTCGACATGCTGGGCGAGCGGCACGGGCACCTGGACGTGCTGGTCAACAACGCGGCGCTGGCGGGCGGCGCGCCCTTCGGCAGCGATGCCGAGGAAGCCGAATGGGCCCCCATCATCGCCACCAACCTGACCGGCACCTGGCTGTGCTGCCGCGCCGCCGGGCCGTTGCTGCGCGATGGGCGCGGTCGCATCGTCAACATGGCCTCGGTGCTCGGTCTTCGCGGCGTGGCCGACCAGCTCGCCTACAGCGCATCCAAGCATGGGGTGATCGGCCTGACGCGTTCGCTGGCGCGGGCGCTGGGGCCGCGCGGCATCACCGCGAACGCCGTCTGTCCCGGCTGGGTGGCCACGCGCATGGCGCTCGACCGTCTCGAGCAACTGGGCATGAGCCGCGCCCAGGCCGTGGCGCTCACCCCCACGGGCCGCTTCAGCGAGCCCGATGAAGTCGCCGCCCTGGTGGCGTTCCTGGCGAGCGAGGCGGCCGGCAACATCACGGGGCAGGCGCTCTCCATCGACGGCGGGGCGCTCGCATGAGCCCCCGCCCGGCCGTTCCGAAGGGGGCTCGCACCGCAGTGCGAAGCACGGAGGTTACCCAATGAGCACCGCCCGGCCGCTCCGAAGGCGTTCGGACCCGCAGTGCGCGGCACGAAGGGCAGTCCGGTGAGCAGCGCGCTTCCCGAGCGGCTGGATGCGGACTACGTGATCGTCGGCGCAGGCTCGGCGGGCTGCGCGCTGGCGCATCGCCTGGCGGAGCACGGGCAATGCCGCGTGCTCCTGCTCGAGGCCGGCGGCCTCGACAGCGACCCGGGCATACGCGTGCCGCTGGGCTTTGCGCGCAACGCCTACAACCCCCGGCTGGCCTGGCTCTACGAGACCGAGCCGATACCGGGGCTGGACAACCGGCGCCTGGTGTGGCCGCGCGGACGTGTTCTGGGCGGCTCCAGCGCCATCAACGCGATGATCTACGTGCGCGGCCAGCAGGAGGACTACGACGCCTGGGCCTCGGCCGGCTGCAGCGGCTGGTCCTACCGGGAACTGCTGCCGCTGTTCCAGCGTGCGGAAGGCTACCGTGGCGGGCATGCCGCGGACTACGGCACGCAGGGGCCCATCGGCCTGGCCGATCCGCCGTTCGAGCATCCGCTGCACGACCGGTTCGTCGAAGCCGGGCGCGAACTCGGCTTTGCCTACAACCCCAACTTCAACGGCAACGGCCAGCACGGCGTGGGGCGCTACCAGCTCACGGTGCGCGACGGATGCCGCAGCAGCGCCGCGAGCTACCTGCGCCAGGGCGGACGGCATGCGGGACTGCATGTGGTGACCGGCGCGCGCGTGAGCCGCGTGCTGTTCGAGCGGGGGCGTGCGATCGGCGTCGCCTTCACGCGCGACGGCCGCGAGCACCGGGCGCTGGCGCAGGCCGAGACCATCCTCGCGGCAGGCGCCATCGCCTCGCCCCAGCTGCTGCAGCTCTCGGGCATCGGTGCCGGTGCGCTGCTGCATCCGCTGCGCATTCCCGTGGTCGTCGACCAGCCGTCGGTGGGCGCGAACCTGATGGATCACCTGAACGTGCGCGTGGTGATGCGCTGCCGGGGACCGTCGCTCAACGCCCTGCGGCGAAGCGCATGGCGGCAGGGCCTGGCGGGGATCCGCTACCTGGCCACGCGGCGCGGCGCGCTCGCGGGCGGCCCCATGACGATGGGCCTCTTCGCGCGCAGCCGGGCGGACGTGCCCACCGCCGACCTGCAACTGCACTTCCTGGCGTTCAGCGCGGCCGCAACGGCCGGGAGCGTGCACGCATTCCCGGGAATGACCATCTCCTGCGTGCCCAACCGGCCCCTGAGCCGCGGCCACCTGCGGATCCGCAGCGCCGATCCAGGCGAGGCCCCGCGGATCGTGCCCAACTACCTGGCCGAACCCTCGGATGCCGAGACGCTGGTCGACGGCCTGATGCTCGCGCGGGAACTCTTCGCCACGCGCGCCTTCGCCACGCAGGCCGTGGCCGAGATGAGCCCCGGCGCGGACATTCGCACGCGGGCCCAGTGGCTGGCCTATGGCCGTGCCCATGCGGGAACGGCCTTCCACCCGAGCGGCACCTGCCGCATGGGTGCGGACGGCGCCGCCGTCGTGGACCCCGAACTGCGCGTGCGCGGCGTCCAGGGGCTGCGCGTCGCCGACGCGTCGATCCTGCCGAGCATCGTCTCCGGCAACACCAACGCGGTGTCGATCCTCATCGGCGAAAAGGCCGCCGATCTTCTGCTGTGCCGCGGCGCCCCTGCGCCGCCCGGCTGAAGCCGTCCTATTCCGCTTCGAGCCTTGCCCTCCCCTTCTTCTCAGGAGCCTCGCCCATGCCTGCCACCGCCACCGGCCACACTCCCCTGCCCCCGCAGCTGCTCGACCAGCTCGCCGGCTTCGACACGCCCACCATCTGCAATGCGCTCGAGGTGATCGCGCCTGAACGCCGCGCCGTCGGCTTCACCACCGAGAGCCTGACCTGCCTGTACCCCGGGCTCAAGCCGATGGTGGGCTACGCGCGCACGGCCACCATGCGCTCGATCCATCCGCTGCAGCAGACGCCCCAGGAGGCCGGCCAGCGCACCATGGCCTACTACGAGTACATCGCCGAGGGCGGCCCGGCGCCGTCGATCTGCGTCATCCAGGACCTGGACGGCGCGCGCGCGGGCTTCGGCTCGTTCTGGGGCGAGGTCAACACCCACATCCACCTCGGCCTGGGATGCAGGGGCGTGGTCACCGACGGCAGCGTGCGCGACGTGGACGCCAACGCCGAAGGCTTCCAGATGCTGTGCCGCATGGTGGTGCCTTCGCATGCGCACTATCACATCGTCGATTTCGGCGGCACGGTGTCGGTGGCGGGCGCGTACTTCGGCCATGGCGACCTGATCCACGCCGACCGGCACGGCGCGGTGATCATCCCGCCCGAGCATGCAGCGCGGATCCCCGAGGTGGTGGACACCCTCACGCGCCGGGAGGCGGTCATCATCGCTGCGGCGAAGGCCCCGGGCTTCGACATCGCGGCGCTGCGCCGGGCCATCGGCAGCGCCCGCGACATCCATTGACGCCGGTCACCGCCGCATGATTCCGATCATCGACGCGCATCACCATCTGTGGGAGCCCGGCGAGGGGCGCCATCCATGGATGCGGGCGGCCGCGCCCAAGTTCATGGGCGACACCGCGCCGGTCTGCCAACCCTATCAGATCGAGGACTTCCGGCATGAAGCGCAGTCGGGCACGGGCCTGCGGCTGGCGGGATCCGTCCACCTGCAGTGCGGCCGCAACCCCGCCCTGCCCGCCGAGGAAACGGCCTGGATCCAGGCCCAGGCGGACCGCAGCGGACTGCCGGTCGCCATCGTGGGATACGCCAACCTTGCCGACCCCTCGCTCGACGTCCTGCTCGATGCGCATGCCGGAAGCGCGGGCTTCCGGGGCGTGCGGCAGATGCTCAACTGGCACGACACGGACGAGCGCCTGCGCCTGTGCGACCGCGGCGACTACCTGCGCGACGCGCGATGGCGGGCCGGTTTCGCCCGCCTCGGCGAGCGCGGGCTGTCCTTCGACCTGCAGCTCAATCCCTGGCAGCTGGCCGACGCCCATGCCGCGGCCAGCGCCCACCCCGGCACGGTGGTGGTGATCAACCACGCGGGGCTGCCTTTCGGCGGCGACGCGGCCCGACGCGCCTGGCGCACCGGCATGGCGGCGCTGGCCGGACTGCCCCAGGTGCACGTCAAGTTCTCCGGCATGGGCATGGTCGACCCTCTCTGGAGCGCCGGGAGCGTGCAGCCACTGTTCGACACGCTGCTGCAATGCTTCGGCCCGGAGCGGATGATGTTCGCCTCCAACTTCCCGATCGACCGCCTGTACAGGCGCTACGGCGAGGTCTACGCCCAGTACGCCGCCTTGTGCCGCCATCTGGGCGAGGCCGAGCGCGACGCGCTCTTCCAGGCCAACGCCCGCCGGGTCTACCGCATCGACACTCCACTCCGGCAAGCATGAACACCACGGCCATCTACCCCAGCCTTCGCGACCGGGTCGTCTTCGTCAGCGGGGGCGGCAGCGGCATCGGCGCCAGCCTGGTCGGGCACTTCGCGCGCCAGGGCGCCCGCGTCGGCTTTGTCGACATCGCCGACGAATCCTCGCGCACGCTGTGTGACGACCTGGAGCGCCAGGGCCTGCCGCGGCCGCACTTCGAGCATTGCGACGTGAGGGACGTGGCGGCGCTGCAGGCCGCGATCGCCCGCGTCGCAGCCGCCTTCGGCGACATCGACGTGCTCGTGAACAACGCGGCCAACGACGAACGCCATGCGCTCGACAGCCTGACCACCGAGCTCTGGCAGCAACTGATGGACGTGAACCTTCGCCACCACGCCTTCGCGGCGCAGGCGGTGATCGAGGGCATGCGGCGCAAGCGCGGCGGCTCGATCATCAACCTGAGTTCGGTGACCTGGCTCAAGGGCACGCCGGGCCTGCCCGTGTACGTGGCGGCCAAGGCCGCGATCGTGGGCCTGACCAAGGCCCTGGCGCGCGAGTTCGGCGCCGACGGCATCCGCGTGAACGCCCTGCTGCCGGGCTGGGTCATGACCGAGCGCCAGGTCTCGCGCTGGCTCACGCCCGAGGCCGAGGCCCGGCTCATGCAGAACCAGTGCCTGAAGGAGAAGCTGTACCCCGAGGACATCGCGCGCATGGCGCTGTTCCTGGCGGCCGACGACAGCCGCCTGATCAGCGCCCAGAGCTTCATCGTCGACGGCGGCGCGCCCTGCCCCCCGGGCGGCGCGGCCGCCGTTCGCGGGGGTGCCGGCCTCAGACGAGCCCGGGCGCCGGCCCGAGACTTTGCGCAAAGAAGCACGCCACGCGGCGTTCTCCCGCGCCGCTGCCGCCTTCACCCGGCAGCAGGTCCAGCGGCGGAACCGACTGCCTGCAGGCGTCCTGGGCGTGCGGGCAGCGCGGATGGAAGGGACAGCCCGGCGGCGGCGCGGCCGGGTTGGGCAGGTCGCCGGCGATCTCCACCGCGCGGCGGCGGCGCGACGGATCGGGGGACGGGATCGCAGCCAGCAGCGTGCGCGTGTACGGGTGGCGCGGATCGCGGAAGATCTGCTCCACCGGCCCGTGCTCGACGATCCGCCCCAGGTAGACGATCGCGACCTGGTCGCACACGTGCTCGATGATCGCGAGGTCGTGCGAAATGATCAGGTAGCTGAGCCCGAACTCCCTGCGCAGGTCCGCCATGAGGTTGAGGATCTGCGCCCTCACCGAGACGTCGAGCGCGCTCACCGGCTCGTCCGCCACCACGAGCTGGGGGTTCAGGACCAGCGCGCGCGCGATGCCGATGCGCTGGCGCTGCCCGCCCGAGAACTGGTGCGGAAACTGCCGTGCCTGCGCGGCCGACAGGCCCACGCGCTCCAGCAGCCGCAGCGCGATCGCATCGGCTTCGGAGCGGCTGAAGCCGCCGAGCGCGTCCAGCGGCTCGCGCACCAGCTCGAGTGCGCGCAGGCGCGGATCCAGCGAGGCATAGGGATCCTGGAACACGAACTGCATGTGCCGCCTCGCCTCGCGCAGCGCCCGCCCGCGCAGGTGGGTGATGTCCTGCCCCTGCAGCGCGATGCGTCCGCTGGTGGGCTCCAGCAGGCGCAGGATGCAGCGCGCCAGCGTGGTCTTGCCGGAGCCGCTCTCGCCCACGATGCCCAGGGTTTCGCCGCGGCGCAGGCGCAGGCTCACGTCGTTGACCGCGTGCACGTGCTGGCGCGGGCCGAACGGCGTGCGCCGGCGCAGCGGATAGCGCATGCTGAGGTTGCGTACGTCGAGCAGGATGTCGGCTTCGGACTTCATGCCGGCTCCTTCGTGGGCGCCGCATCGGCGGGCGCGCTGGTGACCCAGCATGCGCTGGCGTGCCCGTCGGCGTCGGACAGCAAGGGCGGCACGGCGCCGGCGCAGCGCGCCTCGGCGCGCGCGCAGCGCGGCTCGAAGCGGCAGCCCTGCCGTATGACGCCGATGCCGGGCACGCTGCCGGGGATCTCGGCCAGGCGCTGCACGCCCTCGCGCCAGCGTTGGCCCAGGCGCGGCACGGAGGCCAGCAGCCCTTCGGTGTACGGATGGCGCGGCCGGCGGAAGACCTCGCCGACTTCGCCCGTCTCGACGATGCGGCCCGCATACATCACCGCCACGCGGTCGGTGTACTGGGCGACCACGCCCATGTCGTGCGTGATCAGGAGCACCGCCACGCCCAGTTCGCGCCGCAGGCCGTCGATGAGGTCGAGCACCTGGGCCTGGGTCGTCACGTCGAGCGCGGTGGTGGGTTCGTCGGCGATCAGCACCTTGGGCGCATAGGCCAGTGCCATCGCGATCATGACGCGCTGGCGCATGCCGCCGCTGAGTTCGTGCGGGTAGCGCCTCAGGATGCCCACGGGGTCGGGGATGCGCACCAGCGACAGCAGTTCCAGCACGCGGGCGCGCGTCGCGGCACCGGCGCCATCGCCGTGCGCCACGAAGACCTCCGCGATCTGGTCGCCGACGGTGTAGCAGGGATTGAGGGCCGACAGCGGCTCCTGGAAGACCATCGACATCTCGCGCCCGCGGATGCGGCGCATCTGCGCGTCCGGGGCCGTGCGCAGGTCCCTGCCGTCGAACAGGATCTCGCCGCCGCTCACGCGGCCGGCCTGGCGGTCGATCAGCCTCAGCAGCGACAGCGCCGTCACGCTCTTGCCCGAACCCGATTCGCCGACCAGTCCGAGCACCTCGCCGCGGCGCAGCGAGAAGGACACGCCGTCCACCGCGCGGCGGGCCGAGGGGCCGCTGCCGAACTCGGTCACCAGCTCGCGCACCTGCAGCACGGCCGCGTCCTGGGGCTTGTTGGCGGCACCGCTCACGGGCGGCCTCCGTGGAGTCTGGGATCGAGGATGTCGCGCAAGGCGTCTCCGAGCAGGTTGAAGCCGACGAGCGTGCAGGTCAGCATGAGCCCGGGGAAGGTCATGAGCCAGGGCGCGCCGAGGATGTTGCTGCGCCCCTCGGCCAGCATGTTGCCCCACGAAGGCTCTGGCGGCGTCACGCCCACGCCGAGGAAGGACAGCCCCGCCTCGATGAGGATGGCGTCGGCCAGGAACACGGTGCAGGTCACGATGATCTGCGCCGTCGCGTTCGGCAGCAGGTGGCGGCGGATGATGGCCAGGGGCGTCCGGCCGCTGGCGCGCGCCGCTTCCACGTAGTCCATTTCGCGCAGCGCCAGCGTCTCGGCGCGCACCACGCGCGCGAAGCGCGGCACGAACAGCAGGCTGATCGTGAGAATGAGGTTGAGCAGGCTCGGCCCCAGCGCCGCGACCATGGCCAGCGCCAGGATCACGATGGGAAAGCTCAGCAGCATGTCGATGGGCCGCATGATGGCCACGTCGACCCAGCCCTTGAAGTAGCCGGCCAGAAGGCCCAGCAGGCTGCCGATCAGGCAGCCGAGCGCCACGCCGGAGAAACCGATCAGCAGCGAGGGCCGCGCGCCCCACATCATGCGCGAGAGCACGTCGCGGCCGAAGAAGTCGGTTCCCAGCCAATGGCCCGCGGAGGGCGGCATCATGCCCGCCGCGGGATCGATGGCCAGCGGGTCGTGCGGCGCCGCCCAGGGCGCCAGCAGCGCGGCCAGCAGGATGAGGACGATCAGCGCAGCGCCGACCAGAGCCTTGGGGCTCCTGAATATGCGAGACATGACGTGGGGGGATCAGCCGCGGATGCGCGGATTCAACGCGCTGTACAGCACATCGGTGAGGAAGTTCGTGAGGATGAACAGGCCCGCGAACACCGCCACGGCGGCCTGGACCTGCGGATAGTCGCGCTGCAGGATGGCGTCCCAGATCATGGTGCCGACGCCGGGCCGCGCGAAGACGACCTCGACGATCACCGCCCCGCCGAGCAACTGGCCCACGGTGAGCCCCAGCACGGTGATCACCGACAGCAGCGCGTTGCGCAGGGCGTGGCGCACCACCACGACCGGCTCCGTCAGGCCCTTGGCGCGCGCGGTCCGCACGTACTCGCGGCCCAGCACCTCGAGCATGCTGGAGCGGGTCAGGCGCGTCGCCAGGCCCATGAAGCTGGCGGCCAGCGTGAGCGCCGGCAGCGCGATGTAGTGCAGTTGCGTCAGCAGGCCGCCGCCCTCGGCAGCGCCGTAGATCGGGAACCAGTCGAGCCAGTAGGCGAACACCAGCAGCATCAGCAGCCCCAGCCAGAACTGCGGCATCGACATGAGCAGGAACACCAGCACCGAGACGGTGTAGTCGACCCAGCCGTCGCGACGGACCGCGCTGATCACGCCTGCCGGGATGCTCACCAGGACGATGATGGAGATGGCGGCGGCGCACAGCGTCAGCGTGGAAGGCAGCACCTCCAGGACGCGTTCGAGCACGGGCGTCTTGGTGACGATCGAGTTGCCCCAGTCGCCCCGCAGGAAGTCGGCCATGTAGTACAGGTACTGCACCGGCAGCGGCCTGTCCAGGCCGAGCTGGGTCCGCAGCCGGGCGAGCTCGGCCGCGCTCGCGTCGGCACCGAGCATGGCCTGCGCCGGGTCGCCCGGGATCATGCGCAGGATCAGGAACAGGATCGTGATCGCGCCGAGCAGCGTCGGCACCGCCCGCAGCAGGAATCGGAAGACGATGTTCATGGCGGATCCGCGCAGCCGGCCGGTGCCCTACTTCTGGATGTAGGCCGTCTCGACCAGGGGCGCGTTCTCCGGCACGCGGTAGGGGCCCAGGCCCTTGACGTACTTCTGCACGACATGGGTGTTGAGCTCCAGCGTCAGCGGGATGGCAGGGCTGTCCTCGGCAATGCGCTTGAGCGCCTCCGAATAGAGCGCGGCGCGCTCCTTGTCGTCGAAGGTCACGCGCGCCTTGTCGATCAGGTCGTCCACGCCCGCATAGAAGGCGCAGTTGGTCCCCTTGGGCGGCTGGTTGCTCGAGTGGTAGCTGGAGAACAGGAAGGCGTCGGCCACCGGTGCGCGGAAATGGGCGTTCCAGATGATGTCGTGCTCGGACTGGCCCAGCGCGCGGAACCAGGTGGGGCGATCGATCATCTTCAGGTTCAGCGTCACGCCGACCGCCTTGAGCTGGGCCTGCAGCATCACGGCCTCGCGCTGGTAGTCGGTGGGAATGGTGAGCGTGCACGCCAGGCTGGGCACGCCGGCGTCGGCCAGCATCTTGCGGGCCCTGGCAGGGTCGTGCTCGTACCGGCGCACCGCGTCGGTGTAGCCCTCGACGCCCGGCGGCACGACCGTGTCGATGACGCGGCCGCGCTGCCCGTAGACGGCCTGCACGATGGCCTTCTTGTCGATCGCGTGCTGGAAGGCCTGGCGCACCTCCTTGCGGTCGAACGGCGCCTTGGCGGTGTTGAAGCTCAGCAGGAAGATGCCGGTCGAGACGTCCGACACGCGCACCTCCGCCTTGGGGTTGCGCATGTAGCGGTCGATGTTCTCACGCTCCTTCATCGCGACGATGTCGAGCTGGCCGCGATCGAAGGCCAGCGTGGCCGTGCTGGCTTCGCGGATGACCTTAAAGGTGATGCGGTCCAGCTTGCCCTTGGCGCCGAAATAGTCGTCGTTGCGCCGCAGCACCACCTCCTGGTCGAGCACCGATTTCTCCACGATGTACGGGCCGGTACCGATGATCTGGCGGCCGTAGTCGGCGCCCTGCGCCTTGGCGGCCGCCTCGCACATCATGAAGCCGCCGCGGAAGGTGGCCAGCGCATGCGGAAACACGGCCGACGGCCCCTTGAGGCGGAATCGCACCGTGTGGTCGTCGACCACCTCGACGGCGCTGATCTCCTGCAGCTGCCCCGCGTTGCGGGACTTGGTCCCGGGATCGAGGATGCGCTCGACGGACCATTTCACGTCGCGCGCGGTGAACATCCCGAAGCCGCCATGCCACTTCACGTCCTTGCGCAGCCTGAAGGTGTAGACCTTGCCGCCTTCGCTGACCTCGAACCCGGTTGCCAGATCGGGCGCCAGGTCGTACTTGGCGCCCGGCACATAGCGCATGAGCGCATTGCTCACCAGGATGGCCACGCGCCCCTCGTCGCCCGCCGAGGTCTGGTGGGCCGGGTCCAGCGAGTTCATGGGATTGCTCTGGATGCGCAGGTGCTGCTCGTCGGCAGCCCACGCAGCCCACGCCGGAAGGCCGCTGGCCGCGGCGGCCATGGACGACTTGAGCAGATCGCGCCGCTTGAATTGGTTCATGCTGTCTCCTTTGTTCGGAATTGGTAAGTTCTAGTACTAATAGAAGATAAGTCGACGTACTTAATGCTGTCAATCGGAGGCAGCCCCAGAACGATGCTCGGGTGGCGCCCGACGCACGGCCCGCGGCAGCGCCGGGCGCATGCGTGCGCCGCGGCGGCGCTCAGACCGCCTGCCTGCGCGAGCGGCGCGCAGCCGCCGTCGGCCGCGCCACCGCCTCGTCCTGGCGCTCGGCGGCAAAGCGCGCGCCCTTGCGCGGCCGGCTCAGGCCCTGGAGTTCCTCCTCGACGCCGATCAACTGGCGCAACAGGCGCACGAAGAGTTTCTTTTCCTCGCTCGACAGCCGCAGCAGCAGCGTCCGCTGCGACTGGCGCACCGCCTGCTGCATCCCGCGCAGAAGCTCGGCGCCCTCGTCGGTCAGATAGAGAGCGCGCGCACGCCCGTCGACCTGCGAGTGCTCGCGCCGCAGCAGGCCGCGGGCCGCCAGGCGCGCGACGATGCTTCCGGTGGTCACCTTGTCCAGCGCCACCAGGCCGGCCAGCGTGACCTGGTCCACCCCCGGATGCTTGAACAGCGCCGTCATCACCACGTGCTGCGGCGCCGTGATGCCGAAGGACGACGCTTCGCATTCGAAGATGGCCACCGACATCTGGTGGGCCCGGCGGATGAGGTGCCCGGGCTTTTCCAGCAGGTCGTCGATCACTTGAGATCTGTTCTTCATGGCAGCGGGGATGCGTTCTCGTGCTGGTCACGCACGCGTGGTGCCAGACGGTCTGAAAACGCGGAGTCTGCCAGATGGAGGGCCATGCGCCGCCCACGCGATACGGGTGCAAACCCGACGCGCGCGTCCCGCACCGGTACCGCTCAGGCATGCGCATCGCCTTCCCCGGCGTGCCGGCGTATGAAGCGTTCCAGGGCGGGCGCCAGTTCGCCCTCGCCGCTGCCCAGGTGAAAGGTCTGCGTGTAATGATTGTGCTCCTGCACCACCATGAAATCCGGCAGCCGGCCCCGGCGCACCTGGATGTGGGTGAGCAGCGTGAGCGCCTGCTCGTGGAAGCCGTCGGGGTCCTCCGCCGCGACGGCGACGAACAGGGGCAGGTCGAGTTCCGAGAGGCCCATGACCGAGGAGCGGTCGCCATGCAGGCGGGCGTCGCTGCCGTAGTAGCTCTGCACCGAAGGGCGTTCGCTCATGGCCGGGATGTCGTAGATGCCCGAGAGCAGCACGGCCGCGCGCACCGCGGCCGAGCCCGCCGCATGGTGCGCGCGGCGGGTGAGGTAGCTCGCCACATGCGCGGCGCCGGCCGAGTGGCCGACGAGCACGATGCGCGCCGGATCGCCCCCGAAGCCCGGCGCATGCGCCTGCACCCAGGCGATGGCGAGGCCCAGGTCTTCGGCCGCGCTGGGCCACGTGAACCCGGGCGCCAGCCGGTAGTCGGCGACGACGCCCACCCAGCCCTGCATCGCCGCCCAGCGGCCCACATTGCCGTGGAAGGGTGACTCCGGCTTGCTCTTGCCGCCACCGGTGAAGCCGCCGCCCGGAACGAACAGCACGACGGGCCGGCCCGCGCGACCGGCCGCCGGAGCGTCCGGGGCGAACACGTCCAGGCGCTGCCGTGGGTGCCCGCCATAGGGCAGGTCGAGCGCGGTCTGCATGGGCACGGCGGTGCCCGACGCGACCGCGTCCTTCCACAGCGCCTCGCTGCCTGCGAGCTCGCGGGCACCGAGCCCGCGGCCCATCTGCGCAAGCGCGGCGGCCCGCAGGTCCGCAGGCCCGCCGTCTCCGGGAACGTCACTCATGAACCTTGTCTCCACGCGCCCGCTGCGCGGGTTCTCCTATTGACATGACACAAAACGGTCGGTCAAATTATATGCATAGATATCTATGTAATTGCATGCCGCCGATCCCGGCCGGCGCGAAATCGAGAGACAAGCGAACGCTATGCCTACACACCGTCCCTACATCGTGGCCATCGGCGGCACCACACGGCCCGGTTCATCCACCGAACGGGCCCTGCGCCATGCACTGGCGACGATGGACGCGCAGACCGTGCTCCTGTGCGGCGGGGATCTGGATCTGCCCCTGTACGCGCCGCATGCGCCGGCGCGCACGCCGGCCGTCGCGCGCGTGCTGGAGCACCTGCGGCGCGCCGACGGCGTGATCCTCGGCTCGCCCGGCTATCACGGCGGCATTTCGGGCGCCATCAAGAACGTGCTCGACTACACCGAGGAGCTGCGCGACGACGAGCGCCCCTATCTCAGCGGCCGGGCGGTGGGGTGCGTGGCGACCGCGGCCGGCCACCAGGGCGCGGCGACCACGCTGTCCGCCCTGCGCGACATCGTGCATGCACTGCGCGGCTGGCCCACGCCGCTGGGCGTGTGCGTGTCGGGCAGCGAGCCCGCGTTCTCCGCGGACGGCCGCTGCCTGTCGGCGCAAGTCGATCAGCAGCTTCGCATCCTGGGCCAGGAAGTGCTGGACTTCGCTCGTGCGCGCCGGCTGGCCGCCGCGCAGCCGTCCCCGCTGCAACCCATTGCCAAGGCCGCCTGAGGCGCAGGCCCGAGGGCATTCCCCAACCGTCACCCCATCCAGCTACGAGGAGGCATTCTTTGATGAACCAACCCAGTGCGAGCACCATGCGCGTGCGTGATACGGATTTCCGCGTCGACCAGTACGGCGCGGGATCGACCACCCTGCTCTTCCTGCATGGCAGCGACGGGCGCGAAAGCTGGGGCGAGGTGCCCGGCCGCCTGGCCGGCGGGGCGCGCTGCCTGGTGCCCGAGCATCCGGGCTACGGCGGCACCGACGCGCCCGCCTGGCTCGACAACGTCGCCGATCTGGCGAATTTCTACCTGGAGTTCATCGAGCGGCAGTCGCTGGGCCGGGTGCACCTCGTCGGCCACGACCTGGGCGGCTGGATCGCCGCCGAGATGGCGGTGCGCAACAGCAGCGCACTCGCCTCGCTCACCCTGGTGAGCGCGCAGGGCATCCACGTGGAGGACGTGCCGGTGGTCGATGTGTTCCTGCGCACCGACGAGGAACTGTGGACGGACAGCGTGTTCGACGCGGCCCTTGCGCGCGAACTGGCAGGGGCGCCGCGCTCCGATGCGCAGGACCTCGCCGCCATCAGGAACAAGGAAGTCACCGCGCGCCTGACCTGGCAGCCGCGTGCCCACGACCCCCATCTGGCCAAGTGGCTGCACCGCATCTCGGTGCCCACGCTGGTGGCGTGGGGAGCCGAAGACCGGATCCTGCCGCCCGCCTATGCCGAAGCCTGGGCCGGCCGGGTCGCCGGCGCCGAGCGCCAGGACATCGCCCGCTGCGGCCACCTGCCCGCGCTGGAGAAGCCTGCGGAGCTGGCCTCGGCCATCGCACAGTTCACATCGTCTTCCCGGAGCCACAACGCATGAAGTTCTTCAACTTCCACCTGATGCCCTACAGGCATGCGGACCTGCAAGCCATCGAGCGCAACGCATCCGCCTGGGTCACCTTCTCGAACCGGCACTACGACCCGCAACTGGGCGCCGAGCTCTATCACGAGTACCTGGACCAGATGGAGTATGCGGACCGGCTCCGGTTCGACGGCGTCTGCCTCAACGAGCACCACCAGACCGCCTACGGCCTGATGCCGACGCCGGGCGTCCTCGCTGGCGCGCTGGCGCGCAGCGTGAAGAAGGCGCAGATCGCGATCCTGGGCCGCGCGTTGCCGCTCCTGAACACCCCGGTGAGCGGGGCCGAGGAGTTCGCTATCCTGGACAACCTCACGCGCGGACGCTTCATCGCCGGCTTCGTGCGCGGCATCGGCGCCGAATACCACGCCATGGGCATCAATCCGGCC
>Ga0182792_1002097_pt1 | contig 14808 bp, 9 predicted proteins | sample Passage237B_FD_130497 | JGI IMG/M metagenome (GOLD analysis project Ga0182792, IMG submission 130497) | Cellulose adapted compost microbial communities from Newby Island Compost Facility, Milpitas, CA, USA - Passage2 37B (version 2) (version 2) ...
CCCGTTGGCTGCACGTGCTCCGTAAATAGCTGCAGACGCATCCTTTAGTACCGAAATATTGTCGATGTCTGCCGGACTGATCCGCTCAAATCCACCGGCACGTGCGGGAATGCCATCGATGACGATCAAAGGGCCGCTGTTGCCCAGCGTGTTGGTGCCGCGTATCCGGATGGATGCGCCATCGTAGCCTGGTTCGGCACTCGATTGGGTAGCCACCACACCCGGTAATCGCCCGGCCAAAGCGTTTGATACGTTTACCGTTGGCGATTTCATCAATTCCGCGCTTTTTACCGAGGCCACCGATCCTGTGATGGTTTCCCGACGTTGGGTACCATACCCCACGACCACCACTTCCTCCAGATCTGACGTTGTCGGTTCGAGAATTACGTCAATCATGTTACGGTTACCGACTGTTTCCTCTTTCGTGGTGTAACCGACCATCGAAAATACCAGCACGGCGCCTGTCGGAACATTTTCGATGGCATAACGCCCTTCCTCATCGGTACTTACCCCTTGGCTGGTCCCTTTGATAGAGACACTGACACCCGCTAGGCGTAACCCATCGGATGAAGACGTAACGATACCGACAACCGTCGACTGCTGTTTCGCACCGGGATGTGGGCTTTCCACGCCCATCACCGGTGGATGGAACGGATGCCCAGCGGCCAGTATCGGTGTGATACCGGTTCCGCTGAGAATCATTCCACCAATCACTGCATTAATAGTGTGTTTGAGATGCATACAAATTGGTTTTTAATTGTTTTAACTAGGTAGGACAAGTATCGATGGTTTGGACGAATCAAATAAGGGGGATTCTCGCCAAAAAAGGGGGGCAAATTCTTAATCCGAACAAATGCATGCAAAGTTTGGTGAAACGATTTTGTTTTTCGATATTTATGATTCCAATTATATCATCACTCGTGATCGATTATGATAAAAAAGAACGTGATTCTGATGATTTTGTGGACTTGTACCTATTTAAACGTCTCGTCAACAATTAACGGTCAGGTAAAATATCTGGGTATTGAACAAGGGCTATCTAACAATTACGTCACTGATATCTATCAGGATCGGATGGGCTTTATGTGGTTTGGCACATTTGACGGATTAAACCGTTACGATGGTTACCAATTCAAAACGTATCGGAACCGTCCGGGACAGGAGACTTCTCTTCCTGACAACCGGATCACCGATATTATGGAGGATACAACCGGAAGGATCTGGGTAGCGACCAAAATCGGCGCAGCGGTGCTTGATTATAACGAGCAGACTTTCAGGCACCTGCGCCTCCATCAGGACAAAGCTGGAACGCGGTCAATTGACTTTGCCATAAATGGCTTGGCGATCGATGCAGAAGGCTCCCTCTTTGCCGCAAGTGAAAAACGTGGGCTGCTGGCTATCGAGGCCTATTCAGGAGCCGATCCCATCGGAACTTCCATCCCCTTGGCCCTTCCCGGACACCGCACAACCAATTATCACGTACGGGGAGTGGAGACAGATTTCAGAAATCGCCTGTGGCTGGTCGTTAAAGATGTCGGCATTTGTTATTATGATAAAAAAAATAGAGTAGTCCGTGTAAAAACCGATGTGGTGCAGTCGGCACGGTGCATACAGGCCTCGGCAAGCGGCGATATCTGGGTGGGTACCGAACAAGGCTTATTCCGCTACAACCCTGTATCGGAGCAGCTCACACATTACACTGAACAAACCGGATTATCCCACAACCGTGTCACAGCGCTGCATAAAACGAAGGAAAATGAAATGTGGGTGTGTACAGATGGCGGAGGAATTACCATCATCGACCTAACAAGGCAACGGTTCAGGTATTTGCTTGGGCACGATGATGGCGGTCCCCTTTCCAGTAAGGCCGTTTTTGCAGTTTATGAAGATCATCAATCCCGGCAATGGATTGGTACCCTCCGGGGCGGGGTCAATATCATTGATCCGCAGGCGCAGAAATTCGGGATAATCCGGCACCATACCCCCGAAGGGAAAACTAGCTCAAAAAACTTCATTCTTTCTTTTGCCGAGGGGAAAGACCATTCCTTATGGATCGGAACCGATGGCAGCGGCCTGTCGAGGTGGGATCGGCGTACGAATCGGTTTCATTTTTTCGAGCATCAACCGGGGGTTCCCGGCACCCTCACCAGCAATTTCGTGACCAGTGTCCTGCAGGACCAACAGGGGCAGCTTTGGGTGGGTACGTACGGAGGGGGAATCAACCGATGGGATGCGAAAAACCGGCGATTCATTCCGTATCCCTGCTTCCACCCCCAGAAAGGGAGTGAATACCCCAATATCTGGCAGCTATTGGAAGACAGCAAAGGGCGGATCTGGGCTGCTACATTGGATGGGGGCGGATTATTCGTATTGAACCGCGAACACGGCAGGTTCGAACCCGTTAATGCAGGAATAACCAACGCACTCTGCCTCATCGAGGATGCCGATGATACCTTTTGGGTAGGCAGCTATGCCGAACTTATCCACTTGGACCTCGAACGAGGACGTGCTACGCGTTACCCAATGGGAAATCCGGTACGCTGCATCCGGAGAAACGATCAGCAACAGCTTTGGATAGGTACCGAAGGTGGCGGATTGTTACTGTTCAACAAAAACACAGGTGATTTCAAGCGCTATACCGAATCCGAAGGCTTGCCCAGCAACGTGGTACTGCAACTGGCAGATGACCATCACGGAAATCTATGGCTCTCTACCTACAATGGTATTGCAAAATTTTCGCCCGCCGAAGGCCGGTTCCAGAATTTTTACGAGTCGGACGGTCTGCAAAGCAACCAGTTCAGCTACAACGCAGCATTGGAATTGCAATCGGGGGAGCTTGTGTTCGGGGGAATTGACGGGTTTAACATTTTTTATCCCGATAGTGTCGTTATCGAACCACTTGCACCGAAAATCGTTATCACAGACATCCGGGCAGGGACCAAGCCACTCCACGATTACAGCGTTTCGGCGACACCAACAACCGCCGCCGCGGTGGAAAAACTGGTCTTACCTTACGACGATGCTTCCCTTTCGGTTGGATTTGCGGCCCTCGAATATTCCTTCCCCGATAAAATCAACTACGCATTTTACTTAGAAGGATGGGACAAAGACTGGAACCACGTTGAACGCCAACGCAACGCCTACTATTCTAATCTGCGGGAAGGCAGCTACCGCCTGCGGATCCGGTCTACGGACGCCAATGGAGTGTGGAACAGCGAAGAGCGGGTTTTAGCCATCGAAGTGCTGCCACCCTGGTGGCGTACCTATTGGGCGTATGGATTATACGCACTGCTCGGGCTTTCCGCCGTCTATGCATATATCGTCTACGACCGGCGGCAAACCCGGTTGACGTACCAGGTCGAATGGTCCCGGATGGAGGTTGCCAAGGAGCGCGAACTCAGTGAGCAGAAGCTCGCCTTCTTCACACACATCGCGCACGAGTTCCGCACACCGTTGTCCTTGATTGTAAATCCGGTGAAGGATATCTTATATGGAAATAACAAAGCGGTGGATATCGAAGGTCTGACGTTGGTGTACCGCAACGCCAAGCGGCTTCTGAGCTTGGTAGATAAGCTGTTGCTGTTCCAAAAGGCTGAAAGTCAATCGGACGACCTACGTTTGGTTAAGCTTGACCTAAAACACCTTGTCCATGAAGTCTTTCTGTGCTTCAAGCAACACGCAGACTCCCGATCGCTGGATTACCGGTTTCACTGCGCCGCTGAAAACGTTTACCTGTTCGGCGACCGTGAAAAGCTGGAGATATGTCTCTTTAACCTGATCAGCAATGCCATCAAATTCACTCCGGAACAAGGTACAGTAACGGTGAAGCTCCTCGAGCGGGATCATTATATCGAAATTACCGTATCGGATACCGGCTGTGGTGTACCGCCGCAAATCGGTGATGCCCTGTTTGATCGTTTTTACCGCGACCGGCTGGGAAATAAACAATCGGTTTCCGGCTTTGGAATCGGGCTATTCCTCGTGAAAAAATTCGTAGAGTCGCATCACGGTACCGTTTCCTATGTAAGCAGGGAAAACAGGGGCAGCGAGTTTACACTCCGTCTATTGAAAGGCAAGGAGCATTTTAAGGGGCACCTCCTATTAGAAGACCTGGGTGAGCATTCCATGTTTCTGGAAGAATTAACCGAGGAGCCTCCCCAAAAAATGGACGAAGCAGACAGTCCCGCCACAAATTCACCGGATTATGCCCCCTTACCGGATGAGCAGCCGGTCATGCTGGTAGCTGACGACAACCTACAGATCAGGCAATACATTGCGAAGATTTTCAAAAAGGATTTTTCGGTGTATACCGTGGGAAATGGAAGAGAAGCACTGGAATTTATCAAAAAGCATGAACCGGATATTGTGATCAGTGATGTTGTTATGGACGGTATGTCTGGCATCGATCTATGCACCTGCATCAAGCAAGACCCCGCTCTTAGCCATATCCCCCTCATACTCCTCACAGCAAGCACCTCAAAAGACGTTAAGTTAAAGGGAATCGAAGGAGGTGCCGACGATTACATTACGAAACCTTTTGACAATACGCTTCTGATAGCCAGGGTTGCCAACCTCTTAACTAGCCGAAGCCAGTTGCAGGCTTATTTCTACAATGAAATAACCTTGCAAAGCAATCCGCACAACATATCCAAAGAGTACAGTGATTTTCTTCAACGTTGCATTTCCATTGTTGAGCGCCAGCTTGACAATACCGATTTCACGGTTAAGTCTCTCGCAGAAGAAATCGGGATGAGCCATTCAAACCTTTACAAACGCATCAAATCGATATCCGGCAAATCCGCCAATGAATTCATCCGCTTCATCCGGTTGCGCACCGTTGCCAAGTTACTTGTCGAGTCGGGTTGTACCATCAGGGAAGCTGCATTCGCAGCCGGATTTAACGACATCAAATATTTCCGTGAGCAGTTCTCCAAGCTTTTCGGAATGAAACCTTCAGATTACAAACGAAAGTATGGCAAAACGAAAAAAAATCCCCTGGCAGAACCGCTGAAAACAAAAAACTCATTTGCAAACACTTGAAACTTGGAATACATTTGTAGATTTACCTCCGATGAATAAGTATGCGAAACAGTCTCCCATCTTAGTTGCCGTAGACTGCATTATTTTTGGATTTGATGGCTACGATCTAAAACTATTGCTGATAAAAAGAGGGTTTGAGCCAGAAAAAAACAAATGGAGCCTGATGGGCGGTTTCGTCCAACCAAATGAAAAACCGGAAGAAGCTGCATCCAGGGTACTTAATCAGCTTACCGGACTGAAAAATGTTTACATGGAACAGTTATCGGTCTTCGGAGAGCCTAACCGTGATCCCATAGAACGGACCATCAGCATCACCTATTTTGCATTAATTGACATCAAAAAGTACGAAAAGCAACTGAACGATGAGTATCGCGCAGAGTGGTTTCCCTTAGACCGAATACCCCGGCTGATCTTTGACCACGGCAAAATGGTAGAACAGGCCAAACAGAAACTACGTTATAAGGCTGCCCTGCATCCCATATTATTTGAACTCCTTCCTGAAAAATTCACCATCCCTCAAATTATGACGCTCTATGAGCAGGTATATGACGTTGAATTTGACAAGCGCAATTTTACCCGCAAATTAAGGTCTACGGGCCTGCTCATCAAACAATCCGACAAAGACAAAGAAAACTCAAAAAAAGGAGCTTTTTACTATAAGCTGGATAAAGCTACGTATAAGGAAAAGTTCACCAAATTTCTTAATTTCATATCCAATCCAGCATATTAAGTCACACATAACAACCTTCGATATGAATTTCAATAGGCGCACGTTTTTAAAGCAAGCAGGGCTGGGTGTCGCTGCGGCTTATGTTACCCCGTCTTTTCTTTCCTGCAATTCGGCACAATCCCCTAAAACGACATTGACAGAAGTCGGCTTACAACTATATACTTTACGCGATCAATTGGCCGACGATGCTGCTTCCACACTTGCACGTGTTGCCGAAATTGGGTACAACCACGTGGAAACATTCGGCGCAGAAGCCGATGCTAGCGGTCAAATCCAATTTTGGGGGCTCGGAGTTCGTGACTTATCGGCGCTGTTGCAGGAAAACGGATTAAAATCTTACAGCGGTCACTACGATCTATCCGAATTTCTCACATCCGGTGACGGCAATGAAGAGGCGCTAAAAGCTTACCTCGATATTGCCGCGGAGTTAGGACAAACCTATGTAATCGCTCCCATACCGCCCTTGTTGCTGATTGACAAAATGACGGCTGATAACTATCAATTTATGGCCGATCAACTCAACAAAGGTGGTGCACTTGCTGCTAAATCGGGGTTGAAAATCGGCTATCACAATCATTTTTGGGAATTTCGCACCCTGACTGACGGCAATAAAGGACTGGATATTTTAATTAACCATACCGATAAAGATTTGGTGGCCTTTGAGTTGGATCTGTTTTGGAGCGAAAAATCCGGTACCGACAGCGCTGCCTATTTTGAAACACATCCCGGCCGTTTCCCGTTGTGGCACATCAAAGACATGGACAAGTCCAATACAACTAAGGTAACAGGACCGGATTATGACGAAAAGCCAGTAATGGAAATTGTCTCAGCAATCTCATATGCCGAAGTTGGCACGGGAAGCATTGATTTCAAAAAAATCATGGCTGAAAAAGACACCGCCGGTTTACAATATGCCTTCGTGGAGCAGGATGTCATTACCATTGATCCTTACGAAAGCATTGCAAAGAGCTATAACTACGTAAAGACTGAATTACTAAAGTAATCCTGCCAAATCGGTAGCGCGCTCCTATCTAATACAAAAAAATCGGCAGGATCGGCCTTCAGCCGATCACTACCGTTCTCAATATTGACCAAGGTTCCTTGGCCAGGGTTTAGGTCAGCCCACAATTAATAGATTCGCAATACAGAAAACCCGGATGACGAAGGCACCTAAGCTTCTAAATCATCCGAATATGGGCGCACTTTTACAATCAGATTTTGTATTTTCTGATGCAAGGCAATCATCAACTTAACTTAATAGATGTTGACACAAAGAAAAATATTCCCATCTGGAATGTACCTACCCAAAAAGGGTGGTTTTTATTTTTTTTGGTTATTCCCGGTAAAAGTAGATACGCCCAGTCTTCTCATACCCATCCGGCGTGTTCTTCACCTGTCGCTTTACATCCTCCACCAAGCGCTGACATTTCTCCACACTACCGGCGTGTATGCAGGGCATCCGATAGGTTTGCAGCATCGGATCATATACCATGGACACCATGGTATAGGGTTTAAATGCAGACGCATATCTTTCCGTACAATAGATATACGGATCCTGCTGCCTTCCATTTTTAAACGATGCAATAACGTGCGTCACCGCCCACTCAGTAGGTGGTTCCGGCCACGGAGATTTTCCGCTCAGGTATTCGGGGAAAACGTTCACATCGACCTTTACATCCGCTGTATACCCGCTCCATATTCCCATCGTCCAATTCTGCGATCGGCTCTCTGCCACCCAAAAGCTATCCAATATACTCCCCAACCGTTCACTTTTCGGCCCCTTCACCGAATAACCAAAATTGGTTACCAAAACCCCGATGTGACGGATATCGGCAAACGTTTTCTGCGAAATACGACCCGCCGCTATTTCACCCCGTAAATAGTCATGCAATCTTTTAGAAAAGCTTTCCATTCCGTCGCCCGGTTCAGGTATCCGGGATCCCGACACAAAAATATTGTCCGTATTCGCGGCCGGCTGCACACGTACCACCACACTGTCCAAGTGGGTATCGAAAAATACTTCCCCTGCCAGTCCTTCATCCGTTTGTTCCGTTAACAATACATTCAACTCACTGTTCAGCTCGCTCAGGGTCATCGGTGGCAGCAACTCATTCACATCGCTATTGAAAGTGTATAACCTTGATAATGAATCCTTACTTATCAAAAAGCTATCCGTTCTTCCGCGTATATCCGATCCGGATAGCCGCTTTTCCAACACGCCTTTTACCGCCAGCGTCAGGCTGTGGGGCAGTGGCTTATCAGCCACTTGGGCCGGAGCGGTCACGATCCATACCATCGCCCCCAAAAAGATTACTATTCTTTTCATAATGTGGGTATTATCCCAAATATATAAAAATGTGTGCAGATCATCGACCGTGCCGGTTTCGATTTTTCGGCAGAGGAACGTGCATCGCGGGAAATCAGCTGGACTTGCAGCAAGCAACTGCCAAAAAACTTCATCATCCTCATCGTACTTAGTTTGCGATACTTTTCTCTAAACTGGCTTCAGCAACGGCTGCAAACAACCAACAAGGATTTCTATCCGACAATCGTTCTCGATGCCTTTCATGTGACCGATGAAATGGCCACACGGGGAGTTGAAGATGGCCTTGAGCCCGTTGTAAAAAGTGATGATTGGCGGTATTGGAAAAAGCCCCTGCCAAAGTCATCAAACGGGACATCGAAAAACTGAAGAAAAAAGCGGCAAAAAGATAGTCCGTCCTATCTAAACCGATATACGGTCCGCGTATGGTATTCTGCCTTGGGTTCGAGCACCGTTGATGGAAAATCCGGCTGGTTCGGTGCATCCGGAAAATGCTGCGTTTCGAGGCAGAATGCCGAACGGTAACCATAAGTTTTTCCGCCTTTCGCATTCTGAACCTTGTCCATGAAATTGCCGCTGTAAAACTGCAGGCCCGGTTCTTCGGTCAAAATATCCATTACAATACCCGTTTTGGGACTTTCAACGGTTGCAACAAGTTGCAGGCCCGGATCTTTCTTAAGCACAAAATTGTGGTCATACCCTTTTCCGAGCAACAACTGCGCGTCCGCGGTATCGATACGTTTTCCGATAGCCGTAGGCTGACGGAAATCGAAGGGTGTATTTTCAACCGGAGCAATCTCTCCCGTCGGTATAAGGGTTTCATCCACGGGTGTATACCCGTCTGCGCGAATGGTAAGCAGGTGATCCAAAATGGTACTGTCGCCTTCGCCACTGAGATTGAAATATGCGTGGTTGGTAAGGTTAACTACCGTCGGTTTGTCGGTACTGGCTCGGTATGTGATATCCAAACCATTATCCGAAGTAAGCGTATAGATGACGGTTGCATCTAGCTTGCCGGGATACCCCGCATCACCGTCGGGCGATATATATTGCAGCTCCAGGCTGCTATCGGTCATATGTTTTACTTCCCACACCTTCCCGAAAAACCCATTGGTGCCTCCATGCAGTGTATTGGGCCCGTCGTTGAGTTCCAATTGATAACTTTGGCCGTCCAACTCAAACCGTCCTTTGGCAATACGGTTGCCATACCTGCCCACAACAGCTCCATAAAATCCTTCGCCCGGTTTCCGGTAAGAAGCCAAATCTTTATAACCCAGCACCACATCTACCAAATTTCCACTTTTATCAGGTACATGGAGACTGATAACACGCGCACCGTAATTGGTAATAGCCGCTGTCGCCTTACCGTTTGTAAGGGTGTATAAATGCACCGAATCTCCGTTAATCTCCGCCTCAAAATCGGCGGGCGATACGGTCAATTCAGCCGTTGAAGCTTGATGGGCCGATTGTTCCTGTGGTGGATTACAGGCTGACATTCCTACGATTGCGGCAACAAAGGCCAATGACTTGCTTGCGTTATGTTTCATGTTCTTAAACTGTCTCGTGGAACCTACGCTTCATCGCGTAGGTTTCGTAATGGTTCAATATCCAAGGTTTGTAAAAGCAGGGATCATCCCCCCTGGCAAAGATAACAGTAAAATCGTGATATAAAACAGGTGGAAACAACAAGAATTGCAGTCTAATTTATAAACATTCTAAATATCTGTGTTTTACACATTTCTGACAGACCTCTGCACAGAGATGTTGTACTTTTGTTTCCGAAAATTAGTGGAGTATAGACAGCCTTGAAGAATCTCAAAGTCATAGCATTCACCCACAAACATGTGGATTTGAAAGATTTAGGTAATCTGGTTATCTGTAATGAGGAGCTGGAAAGCCGGTTAATCAATCTTAAACACAGCTTTGATATTCCCGAAATTTTTTATGTCGGCACGTGTAACCGTGTGGAATTTGTGTTTTATGGGGCACATGAGCTGAAGCCAGAGTTCATCAAGGAATTTATGCATAAGCTGAATTTCTGTGTACCTTCTGAACGGTTGGAGTGCTTCCTCGGTCAGGTAACTACCTACGAGGGTATGGATGCACTGAATCATTTATTACGGATGTCCTGCTCCCTGGAAAGCCTGGTTGTTGGCGAAAAAGAAATCCTTGCCCAGGTCCGTAAGGCTTACGAACGCTGCCGTGCGAGCGGATTTACCGGAGATTTTTTGCGGTTGGTAATGGATCGATTGGTCAAAACCGCCAAAGAAGTATATACGCATACGCACATCTCCCGTAATCCGGTTTCTGTTGTTTCACTGGCCTACCGAAAATTGCGGGAAATTAAATTGCATGAACCCCCCCGTATTCTCATCATCGGTGCCGGAGAAACCAACCAGAACTTTGCTAAGTATTTGCAGAAACACCGTTTTTCCAATTTTACCATATTCAATCGGACACTGGAAAACGCCCGGGCTTTGAGTAAGGAGCTGAATGCCCAAGCCTATCCGTTGAGCGAACTGCCCCGATACAAAGGAGGGTTTGACATTCTGATTACCTGCACCGGAGCCCCCGAAGCAATTGTGGACACGGAGTTGTATCAATCGTTGCTCAATGGGGAGACCGATAAAAAGGTGATTGTGGATCTTGCCATTCCCAATGATGTACACGCTGAAGTACTGCAGCACCACCCCATACACTACATAGAAGTAAGCGGCCTACAGGCCATTGCTTCCAAAAACCTGCAGCAACGCTATGATGAGCTTGCCCATGCAGAGCGGATCATCGCCGACAATATCCGTGAGTTCCTTCCCATACTCAAACAGCGGCGCGTAGAGTTGGCTATGCGTGAAGTCCCCGAAAAGGTAAAAGAAATACGCTCATTCGCGCTCAACGAAGTCTTCGCCACGGAAGTAAATGCGTTGGATGCAAATTCAAGAATGGTGCTCGAGAAGGTAATTGACTACATGGAAAAAAAATACATCAAGGTGCCCATGGTGATGGCCAAGGATATTCTGGTCAAAACCAATAGCTCCGATCTCAATTAAAATTTTCCACTAATTTTCCATTGTTCTTCATGAATTTTTCAATTCCTTTTGTATGCAAACCAATAAAATTGCATAGAAAAGCTAACTTAGCGGAGTGGTCTTATGGATACCAAAAGTGTATTGATCCATATCAATAATTTATCTAAGTTTGTCTATGCTAATTGAGGAACCCTTGACGGAAATCGCCAAAAAGCGCACAAAAACAGTAGACCGTGTACTGATTATCGGTACACGGGGCAGCGAACTTGCTTTGTGGCAAGCCAATTATGTAAAAAGTAAACTGGCGGATATTGGCATCCAGGCTGAACTGAAGGTTATCAAAACCCAGGGAGATATTGTACAGCATTTGCGTTTGGACAAATTAGAGGGTAAAGGCTTTTTCACGAAAGAATTGGAAGAGGAGCTGCTAACCGGGGGGATCGATATTGCCGTACATTCGCACAAGGACCTGCCAACGGTACAGCCGGAAGGATTGATCATTGCCGCCGTGACTTCCCGTGAAGATCCTTCCGAATTACTCATTGTCCATACCGATTGCGTTGATCTCAAAAAAAGACTTACACTGAAACACAATGCAACGGTAGGTACGTCATCCAATCGCAGAAAGGCACAGCTGCTAGCCATGCGGCCGGATCTTGAATTCGATGACCTGCGTGGCAATGTATTAACACGCATCGAAAAACTCCGGAATGAGAATTTTGATGCCATTATGCTGGCCAAGGCTGGGATCACCCGGGTCGGGGTAGATCTCAGTGATTTCCATGTAGAAGAACTCCCCCCGGTCGAGATCATCCCTGCACCGGCTCAAGGTGTGCTAGCGATACAGATCAAAGAAAGCGACAAAGATTTGTACGATATCCTGCAATTGATCAATGACGCCGGGGTAGCAGAAACCATTGCCGTGGAGCGCGAGGTCCTAAATCGGTTTGACGCCGGCTGCCATGCTCCACTGGGCTGTTACTGTCGCAAACAAGATGGCAAATACGAGGTATGGACATCCAAAGCCGACAGCGACGAAGAATTTCCAGACCGGCTATACCTATCCGCAGAAAGCACCGATGGGCTGGCCGAACGGATCGCTAATAAGTTCGATAAAAACCGCAAACTGCCTTCTAACGTTTTTATCACACGGGATGTCAGCGAGTCGAACTATTTTTACCGCGCAATGACCGCCCGCGGCATTGCGGTGGAAGGCCGTTCCCTGATCCGGATATTCCCCATCATCAATAAACTGGATCCTTATATCCTCAAATACGTCGACTGGATATTTTTTGGCAGCAAAAACGGCATAGAAAACTTCTTCCGTCTGGAACCCAGGCTGAGTAAGCGGACAAAATTTGCCGTGATTGGCAGAGGCTCCGAGGAAATGTTGCGCCAGTTTGGCCATGCACCTGATTTTTCTGGTGAGCGGTTGGGCATTAACATGGAGCAAATCGCGGCTGAATTTGCAAACATTGCAGCCGGAACCACAGTCTTGATTCCACGGGCAAAAGATTCATTGGAGACCATCCAACAATCACTGACGGCCGACACCAAGGTGATTAATCTCCCGGTTTATCAAACCCAAGTCGATACGAACGTTTCCAAATCCAATGCGGACGTGCTGATTTTCACCAGTCCTTCTAATGTAGAGGCCTATTTTGCCGACAACTTAGTTGATCCCGGTCAGAAAATCATCTGTATCGGTCGTTCCACTGCCAGGAAAATCGAAGAATTGGGCCTGTCTTATACGCTTCCTTATTCACCGGATGAAATCGGGTTAGCAGAAGCTGTGTTCGGACTGGATTATTGAAGGAGGGAAACCGATGAAACGAATTCAGCGGATACGCACAGATTTTTATTGTTAACAGATGCTAAGAAGACCCAGAAGGAACCGCAAATCTGCGGTAGTACGTGATATGGTACAGGAGACACACCTGACTGCTGCCAACCTGATTTTCCCCCTGTTTGTCATTGAAGGTAATCACATAAAGTCGGAAGTGAGTTCAATGCCGGGTATTTTCCGCTACTCACTTGATAACCTGCTCCGTGAGGTGGAAACATGCATGAAGCTGGGACTCCGTGCTTTTGACCTGTTCCCCAACATTGAAGAAGCCCTAAAAGATAAATACGCTACCGAAGCAACGCGGGAAAACAGCTTGTACCTTCGTACGATTGCCGAAGTGAAAAAAAATTTCCCCGAGGCGTGTGTAGTTACCGACGTCGCAATGGACCCATATAGCAGCGACGGCCACGATGGCATTGTTGAAAACGGCGAAATCCTCAATGACGAAACACTCGAAATCTTAGGCAAAATGGCAGTAACTCACGCCCAGGCCGGCGCGGACATCATTGCACCTTCCGACATGATGGACGGACGGATCGGCTATATACGTGGGGAGCTGGACCAAGCGGGGTTCTCCCATGTATCACTCATGTCCTATACAGCGAAATACGCAAGTGCATTCTATGGCCCATTCCGCGATGCGCTCAATTCGGCTCCGAAACATGGCGACAAAAAGACATACCAGATGAATCCGGCAAACCAACGCGAAGCATTGGTTGAAGCAGCACTGGACACACAGGAAGGAGCGGATTTCCTGATGGTGAAACCCGCATTGCCGTATCTGGATGTCATCAAACTCCTGCACGATCAATTTGACCTGCCTATCGCAGCCTATAACGTAAGTGGGGAATACGCTATGATCAAAGCATCGGCCCGTAATGGCTGGTTGGATGAGCAGCGCGCCACGATGGAGGTCCTGCTGGGAATACGGCGGGCTGGTGCTACGGCGATTCTTACCTACCACGCCAAAGAAGTATTGGAAAAGGGATGGTTGTAGGAAGTACGAGGTATAAGGTACGAAGTACGAGATACGAAGTACGAGACATTGATGATAGTATATTATTAGATTTTAGTTTTTAGCGTTACGAAGCATGTTAGATGCGTTAAAAAAAGCTTTTACCGGCAATGATGAACAGCGTGCCGCTGGATCGGGAAAAAAGGGTGATATTTCGAGGGAAAAGTCTGCTGAACTCTACGAAAAAGCAAAACAATATTTCCCGGGGGGTGTAAACTCGCCGGTTAGGGCATTTAAATCCGTACACGGTACCCCGTTGTTCATCGAACGGGGCGACGGCTGCTTTCTGTGGGATGCAGATGGAAATCAATTCACCGACTTCTGTTGCTCCTGGGGGCCGCTGATCCTGGGTCACAACCACCCTAAAATACGGGAAAAAGTAACCAAGACGTTGGAAAAAGGTCTAAGTTTTGGTGCGCCTACGGCATTGGAAAATGAATTGGCTGAGCTGATCCTCAAGCACAATCGGTACATCGAGAAACTCCGCTTCGTCAGTTCCGGCACGGAGGCGGTGATGTCTGCGATCCGGTTGGCACGTGGTTATACCGGGCGTGATAAAATCATCAAATTTGATGGCTGCTACCACGGTCATTCTGATTCCCTGTTGGTTAAAGCCGGATCGGGTTTGGTTACCTTTGGTGAGACTTCCTCAGCCGGGGTGCCTAAGGCGTTTGCAGATGAGACCTTGGTGATTCCCTTAGCAGACCAGGCAGCTGTGGAAACTGCCTTTTCGGAATTCAAGGGACAGATCGCAGCCGTCATCATCGAAGGAATTCCTGCCAATAACGGCTTGCTCATCCAAGAACACGAATACATTCATTTTCTCCG
>Ga0182792_1002098_pt1 | contig 14804 bp, 14 predicted proteins | sample Passage237B_FD_130497 | JGI IMG/M metagenome (GOLD analysis project Ga0182792, IMG submission 130497) | Cellulose adapted compost microbial communities from Newby Island Compost Facility, Milpitas, CA, USA - Passage2 37B (version 2) (version 2) ...
CGGCCACATCATCGTCGGCCTCGACGCCAAGGACGGCAAGGTTGCGGTCGACGGCTGGTCCAAGCTGACCGGTCACGATGTCGTCGATCTGGCGAAGAAGTTCGAGGACTACGGCGTCGAGTCGGTGATCTACACCGACATCGGCCGCGACGGCATGCTCTCCGGCGTCAATATTGAAGCCACCGTGCGCCTGGCGCGTGCGCTGCGCATTCCGGTGATCGCCAGCGGTGGTATCGCGACCCTGGCCGACATCGAGGCGCTACCGGTGCCGGATGCGGATAAGGATCTGGGCTACGTGATGGAGGCGGTGCGCACCATCCGCCGCGAGCTGAACGGCCGGGTGCCGCTGATCGGCTTCTCCGGCAGCCCCTGGACCCTGGCCACCTACATGGTCGAGGGCGGTTCCTCGCGGGACTTCCGCAAGTCCAAGGCGATGCTCTACGACAACCCGCAGGCCATGCACGCGCTGCTCGACAAGCTGGCCCGCGCGGTGACCGCCTACCTCAACGGGCAGATCCGTGCCGGCGCCCAGGCGGTGCAGATCTTCGACTCCTGGGGCGGCGCGCTGTCTGCGGCGGCCTTCCAGGAGTTCTCCCTGCGCTACATGCGGCAGATCGTCGACGGCCTGATCCGCGAGCACGAAGGGCGCCGCGTGCCGGTGATCCTCTTTACCAAGGGCGGCGGCCTGTGGCTGGAGGCCATGGCCGAGAGCGGCGCCGAGGCGCTGGGCCTGGACTGGACCTGCGACATCGGCAGCGCCCGCGCGCGGGTCGGTGCCAAGGTGGCGCTGCAGGGCAACATGGACCCCAGTGTGCTCTACGCCAAGCCGGCGGCGATCCGCGCCGAGGTGGCACGGATCCTCGCCGCCTACGGCGAGGGTTCCGGCCACGTGTTCAACCTCGGTCACGGCATCACCCCGGAAGTCGACCCGGCCCATGCCGGGGCCTTCTTCGAGGCGGTGTACGAACTCTCCGCGGCCTACCACCGCTGAGCCATACGACAAGGGCGCCATTCGGCGCCCTTGTCGTATCCAGCTTCCGCTTAGTGCGCCGGCTGGGCGGCCGCGAACTGCCCGGGCAGCGCCGGCACCCGCGCCAGGTGCAGGGCGGCGAGCAGGGCTAGGAGCAGCAGGCCGGCGATGAACAGGCCGACCCCCGGCCAGCCGTAGTGGTGCCAGAACAGCCCGCCGAGGGTGCCGGCCAGGCTGGAGCCCAGGTAGTAGCTGAACAGGTAGAGCGCCGAGGCCTGGCCCTTGTTGCGCAGGGCGCGACGGCCTATCCAGCTGCTGGCCACCGAATGGGCGCCGAAGAAGCCGAAGGTGAATACCAGCATGCCGGCCAGCACCAGGGCCAGGGGGCTGAACAGGGTCAGCAGCAGGCCGCCGAGCATCACCATGATCACCGCCTTGAGCACCCGGCGGCGGCCCAGGCGGTCGGCCAGCGAGCCGACCCAGGCCGAGCTGTAGATGCCCGCCAGGTAGACCACCGAGAGCAGGCCGACCAGCGCCTGGCTCAGATGGTAGGGGGCGTCCAGCAGGCGGTAGCCGATGTAGTTGAACAGGGTCACGAAGGCGCCCATCAGCAGGAAGCCCTCGAGGAACAGCCAAGGCAGGCCGGCGTCCAGCAGGTGGGCGCGGAAGCCGGCGAGCAGTGCCCGCGGGCGCAGCCGGGTGGGGCGGAAGTTGCGCGACTCGGGCAAGAAGCGCCAGAACAGCAGCGCGGCGGCCAGCGCCAGGCTGCCGAGGATGGCCACCGCCAGCTGCCAGGAGACGAAGTCCACCAGCACCCCGGTGATCAGCCGGCCGCTCATCCCGCCGATGGCGTTGCCGCTGATGTACAGGCCCATGGCCAGGCCCAGGTGCAGCGGGTGGATCTCCTCGCTCAGGTAGGTCATGGCCACCGCGGCCAGGCCGCTCAGCGACAGGCCGATCAGTGCGCGCATCAGCAGCACGCCGTGCCAGCTGGGCATCAGCACGGTGCCGATGGTGAACGCCGAGGCACAGACCAGCGACGCCACCATCAGCTTCTTGCGGCCGATGGCGTCGGAAATGGGCCCGAAGATCAGCAGGCCGATGGCTAGCATGATTGTCGAGATCGACAGCACCAGGCTGCTCTGTGCGGCAGTCAGACCGTAGGCGCGGGACAGCACCGGCATCATTGGCTGCACGCAGTAGAGCAGGGCGAAGGTGGCGAATCCGCCGGCGAACAGCGCCAGGGAGGTGCGCAGGAAGGCCGGGCTGCCTTTTTCGATATGGCTGGGCAGGACGTCAGCCGTGGTCTGGGCGACGGGCTCGGGGCTCGGCAAGGAGGATGCCTTGCTCGCGACGGAAGGGGTCACAACTCACCTCGGATACTGGGGCCGGGCCGCGTACCAGGGGGTCGCAGTGCACGCCGGCAATGACAGGGAAAGTTGTAGTTGGCGTTATGGCGACAAGGATATGGAGCGGAATTTGGTATTTCCAATATATTGTTTGACCTATTTGATATGTTTTGAGAATCAATGGGGAAGGCCATGGAACTGCGCCACCTGCGTTACTTCGTCGCGGTCGCCGAGGAGCTGCACTTTGGGCGTGCCGCCGAGCGCCTAGGCATCTCCCAGCCGCCGCTCAGCCAGCAGATCCAGGCGCTGGAGGAGGAGCTGGGCGCGCGCCTCCTGGAGCGCACCAACCGCCGGGTGGCGCTCACCGAGGTGGGCCGGCTGTTCCTCGCCGAGGCGCGCCAGGTGCTGGCCCAGTCGGATAAGGCCGTACAGCTGGCGCGGCGCGCCCAGCGCGGGGAAATCGGCGAGCTGAAGATCGGCTTCACCTCCTCGGCGCCCTTCACCTCAACCATTCCGCGCAGCATCTTCGCCTTCCGCCAGGCCTATCCGGCGGTACACCTCGAGCTGCTGGAGATGAGCAGCCGCCAGGTGGTCGCCGCGCTGCAGGAGCGCCGCGTGCAGGTGGGGGTGATCCGCCCGCTGGCGCTGCCCGAGGGCATGGAGCGCACCGAGCTGTTCCGTGAGCCACTGGTCGCCGTGCTGCGCGCCGACCATCCGCTCGCCCAGGGCCGCGACGGGGGCATCGGCCTGGCCGAGCTGGCCGAGGAGCCCTTCGTGTACTTCCCGGTCAGCTTCGGCACCGGCCTTTACGACCAACTGCTCGAGCTGACCCGTCAGGCCGGCTTCACCCCGCGTATCGCCCAGGAGGCCGGTGAGGCGATGACCATCATCGGCCTGGTGGCCGCCGGCCTGGGGGTCTCGGTGCTGCCCGCCTCGTTCCGCCGCATGCGCATCGACGGGGTGGTGTTCCTCGAGCTGCTCGACCCCGGCGCCACCAGTGCGGTCTGGCTGGTGCGCCGCAGCCGCGAGCGCTCGCCGCAGGCGCTGGCCTTCGTCGAGCTGCTGACCCGTGAGGCCTTCGCCGCCGCCGGCTAGGCGCAGTCGGCTATCCTCAGGCGACGAGCTGCGGGCGGCATGCCGCGTGCCTGTCACGGGCCTTGCATGGACTCGGGCCAATCACTTCATCAGGAGGTGTGCGATGCGGCGTGTGGTCTTCAATCAGAAGGGCGGCGTGGGCAAGTCGAGCATTGCCTGCAACCTGGCGGCGGTGAGTGCGGCAGAGGGCTACCGCACCCTGCTGGTGGACCTGGATGCCCAGGCCAACTCCACCCACTACCTCACCGGACTGAGCGGCGACGAGCTGCCCAACGGCATCGCCGACTTCTTCCGCCAGACCCTGGCTTCCGGGCCCTTTGCCAGGAAGGCCGCGGTGGACATCTACGAGACGCCCTACGCCAACCTGCACGTGATCACCGCCTCGCCCGAGCTGGCCGAGCTGCAGCCGAAGCTGGAGGCCAAGCACAAGATCACCAAGCTGCGCAAACTGCTGGAGGCGTTGGAGGAGGACTACGAGCGGATCTACCTGGACACTCCGCCGGCGCTGAACTTCTACGCGATTTCCGCATTGATCGCCGCCGAGCGCTGCCTGGTGCCCTTCGACTGCGACAGCTTCTCGCGCCAGGCGTTGTACGGCCTGTTGCGCGAGCTCGAGGAGCTCAGGGAGGACCACAACGAGGACCTGGAGCTGGAGGGCATCGTGGTCAACCAGTTCCAGCCGCGCGCCAGCCTGCCGCAGCAGATCATCGACGAGCTGGTCGCCGAGGACCTGCCGGTGCTGCCGGTGTACCTGATGAGCTCGGTGAAGATGCGCGAGTCGCACCAGGCCTGCACGCCGCTGATCCACCTGGACCGCAGCCACAAGCTGACCCGGCAGTTCGTCGCACTGCACCGCCTGCTCGACGAGCCACGTGGCAAGGGCCGGCGCGGGCTCAGCCGGCGCGGCTGATCAGCACGTCGCAGGGCGGCTCGCGCAGCAGTTGCTGGGCCAGGCTGCCGAGCAGCGCCTCGCTGAGGATGCTGCGGCGGTGCTGGCCGAGTGCGACCAGCTGCGGGCGCAGCTCGGCGATCGCCGCGGCCAGGCAGGCGCCGCGCTCGCCCTGGCGCACGCCGTGATCGAGCTGGGCGCCGGGCGGCAGCTTGGCGCGTTCGTCCTCCACCAGGCGTTCGAACAGGCTGGACTGCAGGGCCAGGTCCTCGGCGGCCGCGGCGGCCTGGGCCGGCGCCACCTCGTGGATGTGCAGGGCGAACAGCCGGGCCTCCGCGGGGAGCAGGCGGTGGGCGGTCTGCAGGGCGTTGCAGGCGGCCAGGGAGAAGTCCAGGGCCGCCAGTGCCTGGCGATAGGGCTGCGGTTCGCCGACCGCGAGCAGCACCGGCACCTGGCTACAGCGTGCCACTCGCTCCAGGGTGGTGCCGGCGAACAGCTCGGGACGGCCCTTGTGGTGCGCGCCCATCACCGCCAGGTCGGCGCCGCTCTCCTTGAGGCGACGGGCGATGCATTCGTGGGGCTCGCCGCTGTCGAGGAGGATCTGTCCGTCAGGCAGACCGGCCAGGGCCAGGCGCTGGCGCAAGTGGGCGGCGGTCGGCTCGCGCAGGTCCGGGTGGTCGAGCACGTGCACCAGGCTCAGTCGGGCGCCGTGCTGGAGGGCCAACTGGGCGGCGCGGCGCAGCGCCACCTCGGCCTCCTGGCTGAGGTCATGGGCGATCAGGATGTGACGGAACATGGTGAACCTCCCGCGGACGGCAAAGCTGGATGGGGCAGGTTGACAGTCTGCGGCCACGACGGGCCGGCCCCGTTGTCCTGGGTCAACTCCGTGGCGGCCCGGCTCATTGGCGGCGCAGCTGGTAGAGGGCGCGGCTTTCGGCCACCACCTCGCCGGCGGCGTCGCAGAGCTGCAGCTCCAAGGCGTAGTCGGCCTTGCCGTTGGCTGCCGCCTCGATCTGGATGCGCTCGATCTCAGAGGCGGAGAGCCGCGCCTCGACGTGGATGTCGCCGGTGGCCGGGCGGCGAAAGCGCAGGTTGACTTCCTTGACGATGGGGTAGAAGCGCTGGTGGTCGAAGCTGGTGACGAACAGGGCGCCGCCGGGTACCTCGGCGAGGGTGAACAGGGCGCCGGCGTACATGGTGCCGATGTGGTTCTCGTTTCCGGCCAGCGGTGCACGCAGGCGCACGTAGCCGGGCTCGAGCACCTCGGCCTTGAGGTTCATGCGCTTGATGAAGGCAATGCGTTCTTCGGTGAACAGGCGGGCCAGCTCGGTGGGCAGGGCCATGGCGGTTAGTCCCCTTTTCTTGTCGGTCCGCCTTCCAGCCTAGCCGCCGGCGCCGCCGCGGCAATGGCCGCAGCGTTCAGGCGTGGTTGACCTAAGCGCTCAGTCGCCGGGCGGCGCGCCGGCCTTGCGCGGTTGGCGCCCGGCGCTCCGGTCGAGCTGCAGGAAGATGGCCGCGGCCAGCAGGGTCAGCCCGCCGACGCACAGGAAGGTGGCACGGAAGGCGCCGAGCACGCTGTCGGTGCCGGCGGCGATGGAGGCGCTGAAGCCACCCAGCAGGGCCGCCGCGCAGGCCACGCCGAGACTCATGGACAGCTGGGCGACCACCGAGAGCAGGCTGTTGCCGCTACTCGCCGCGCGGTCGTCCAGATCGATCAGGGTAACGGTGTTCATCGCGGTGAACTGCAGCGAGTTGACCCCCCCGAGCAGGGCCAGCTGGATGAGCAGCAGTCCGTAGGGATAATCCGGGCCGGCCAGGGCCAGGCTGGCCAGGCCGAAGCCGAGGGCCAGGGTGTTGCCGGTCAGCACCCGGCGGTAGCCGAGGCGCTCGATCAGCCGGCCGGCCTGGGACTTGACGAACATCGCCGCCAGGGCCAGGGGGATCATGCTCATTCCCGCCTCGGCCGGCGAGTAGCCGAGCGCCACCTGCAGCAGCAGCGGCACCAGGAAGGGCAGGGCGCCGCTGCCCAGGCGGGCGAACAGGTTGCCGAGGATGCCCACCGCGAAGGCCGGGGTGCGGAACAGGCTGGGGGCGAACAGCGGCGTCTCAACCGGGCCGGCACGCAGCCAGTAGGCGGCCAGGCAGGCCAGTCCGGCGAACAGCAGGAGCAGCACCCGCAGGTGCGGCAGGTGCAGCTCGCCGAGGCCCTCCAGGGCGATGGTGATCAGCACCATGGCGGCGCCGAACAGCAGGAAGCCGAGGCCGTCGAAGGGCTTGCGCTCCGGTCCGCGCAGGTTGGGCATCAGGGTCTGGGCGGCGAGGCAGCCGAGTAGGCCGACTGGCAGGTTGATCAGGAAGATCCAGTGCCAGCTGGCGTACTCCACCAGCCAGCCGCCCAGGGTCGGACCGATCAGCGGGCCGAGCAGACCGGGCACGGTGACGAAGCCCATGATCCGCACCAGCTCGCTGCGCGGGTAGGCGCGCAGCACCACCAGGCGGCCGACCGGCATCATCAGCGCGCCGCCGAGGCCCTGCACCACCCGCGAGGCCACCAGCTGGGCGAGGCTGGTGGACAGCGCACAGAACAGCGAGCCGAGGCTGAACAGCAGGATGGCGCCGAAGAAGATCCGCCGGGTGCCGAAGCGGTCGGCGATCCACCCCGAGGCGGGGATCAGCAGGGCCACGGTGAGCATGTAGGCGATCACCACCGACTGCATGCGCAGCGGATCCTCGGCCAGGTCGCGGGCCATGGCCGGCAGGGCGGTGTTGAGGATGGTGCCGTCCAGGGTCTGCATGAAGAAGGCGATGGCCACTATCCAGGGCAGCAGGCGGGCGGTGCGCGGGGCGAGCTGGGGCAGGTGGTGGGGCATGCGGGTCCTTGGTACGACTTCCATGAAAAGCCGGGCCGAGTGGCCCGGCGTGGCGAGGGGATCAGGCCATGCGCAGCAGGCGGCGGGCGCGTTCCGCGAGGCGGCGCACCGGGCCCCTTGGGCTGGCCGGCTGCAGCTTCAGCTGGGCCACCCAGTCCTTCCAGCGGATGCGCTCGTCGCGCACTAGCCAGCCGTCCTGCGCCGCGAAGCTTTCGGCCAGCCACAGGCCGCGGGTGGAGGCGGGCCGGAGCAGGCCGTTCTGCAGGGTCAGCAGGGTGGCGGTGGGGCGGCCCTGCTCGAGGGGAATCAGATAGAGGTCCGGATGGCGGCGGTCGAGGCGGGCCACCAGTTGGCCGTCCTCGAGGCGTTCGTCGACGTGTAGCAGGGTCAACTGGCGGACTTCCTTGGGCAGTTCCAGGCGCAGGTCGTAGACCAGCTGCAGCGAGGCGGTGGGCAGGTGCACGTAGGCGCGCGGGCGTTCCAGCAGGGTCAGGTTGCCGCAGCGCACCTGACGCGCGGAGCCGGACAGTGGGCTGAGGCGGAAGCTCACCTGCTCGCGGTAATGCACGCCCGGGTAGGGGGTGGGCAGCCAGGTGTCGCCGAAGCGCCCGGTGAGCCAGCCTTCCGGGGTTTCCAGCAGGCATTCCTCGGCCACTTCGTGGATAGCGGTGAGCAGCGGCAGGTTGAGCTCGTGGGCCGGCACGTAACCGGAGATCAGCTTGAGGACCACGTCGCCGCGGTCCGCGCGGCGCTGGCGGACCAGCACCCAGTAGTCGCGGCCCTGCCAGCCGAGGGTCAGGCGCACCGAGACGCCGAGGTTGGCCAGCTCGGCGGCGAAGCGCTGACTGTCGGCCACCTCAATGGGGCGGCGGCGAGCCAGCATCTGGGTGAAGTTCAGCGGCTGCCCGAGGCTCTGGTAGCAGAGCTCCTCGGCATCGGCTTCGACGAACAGCGGCAGGGTGTGGAAGGCGCTGGGGTCCTTGCGGGCCAGGATTTTCGACATCTCGGCTCCTCGTCGGCCACCGGGGCGGCCTCTAGCTGTTGTTGTGGATGCGGGAACGGATCACCTGTGCTGCGGTGGCGACATTATGGGACAGATGCAGCGGGTTGATGGTTCCGACTATCGCGGCACTCACCCCGGGGTGGCCGAACACCAGCTCGAAGCTGGCCTGCACCGGGTCTTGCGGCGCCTGGTCGCCAACGCAGACGTGGCCGCTGGCCAGGGCCTTCTTGATCAGGATGCCCTTGGCATGGGTGGCGGCGTAGTCGAGCACCGGCCGCTCGCCCTGCTCGGCCAGGTTGTAGGTGACCATGGCGCAGTCGCCGTCGCGCAGGGCGCGCAGGCCGCCTTCCACGGTCTTGCCGGAGAGACCGAAGGCGCGGATCTTGCCCTCCGCCTTGAGCGCCGCCAGGGTCGGGTAGACCTCGCCGTTGTCGAGGATCGCCAGGTCATTGCCGTCCGAGTGCACCAGCACCAGGTCGAGGTAGTCGGTTTCCAGGCGGCGCAGGCTGCGTTCCACCGATGCGCGGGTATGGCGCGCCGAGAAGTCGAAGCGCGACTGGCCGCTGTCGAACTCCTCGCCGACCTTGCTGACGATCACCCAGTCCTGGCGCTGGCCGCGCAGCAGCGGGCCGAGGCGTTCCTCGCTGCGCCCGTAGGCCGGCGCGGTGTCGAGCAGGTTGATGCCCAGCTCGCGGGCCAGCTCGAGCAGGGCGCGGGCGGCCTGGTCGTCGGGGATGGCGAAGCCGCTGGGGTACTTTACTCCCTGATCGCGGCCGAGCTTGACGGTGCCCAGGCCGAGCGGCGAGACCAGCAGGCCGGTGCTGCCCAGCGGGCGGAGCAGGTCGTGCAGGCTGTCTGTCTTCATGGCAGCAGCTCCTCCCATACCGGGCGGGCCAGCGGCGGACGCGGCAGGGCCGGCAGCGGCGGCCGTGCCGCGGGGCGCAGGTCGGCGCGCTCCAGGCTGGCCAGCACGCGGTCGGCGAAGTCCGGGGCGAGAGCCAGCTTGGTCGGCCAGCCGACCAGCAGCCTCCCATGCTCGGCGAGGAAGGCGTTGTCCGGGCGCACCAAGCCTGACTGCGCCGGCTCGGCGCGGTCCACACGCAGGGTGGCGAAGCGCGCCTCGGCGAGGTCGATCCACGGCAGCAGGGTCTCCAGCTCGCGGCGCGCCGCGGCGATCTGCGCGGTCTGGTCGCGGGCCACGCCGTCCGCCTCGGCGATGTCGCCGCCCAGGTACCAGACCCACTGGCCGTCGGCGGCCGGGTGGCTGGTCACGGTGATCCGCGGCTTGGGCCCGCCGCCCAGGCAGTGGGCATACAGCGGCTTCAGGCTCGGCCCCTTGACCAGCACCATGTGCAGAGGGCGGCGCTGCTGGGCCGGCTGCCGCAGGCCGAGTTCGGCGAGCAGCGCCTCGTTGCCGGCGCCGGCGCTGAGCACGATGCGCTGGGCGCGGATCTCGTAGTCGTCGACGCGCAGGCCGACCAGCTCTTCGCCGTCGCGCAGCGCCGCGATCCTGCTGCCGGCCAGCAGGCCGTCGCCGGCCAGTTCGGCGAGGCGCGCCACCAGGCTGGGCACGTCGAGGACCAGTTCGTTGAGACGGTACACCTTGCCCTTGAAGGCCGGGCTCTGCAGGGCTGGCGGCAGTTGGTCGTCCTTCACCTGGTCGACCCGGGTGCGCATCGCCTTGCTGGCGAAGAAGCTCGCCAGGTTGCCGGTCAGGGTGCCGGGCGACCACAGGTAGTGGGCGTCGGAGAGCAGGCGCACGCCGGACAGATCCAGCTCGCCGCTGCCGGCCAGGGCCTCGCGCCAGCGCCGCGGCATGTCGGCGATGGCCTCGGCGGAGCCGCTCAGGGCGCCGTGCAGGGCGTACTTGGTGCCGCCGTGGATGATCCCCTGGGACTTCAGGGTCTGCCCGCCACCGAGGCTGGCGTTTTCCACCAGCAGGGTGGCGAAGCCCTGGCGACGCAGGCGCGCGTTCAGCCAGAGGCCGGCGACGCCGCCGCCGATGATCAGCACGTCAGTGGAAAGGGCTTGGGGCATGGGGCTAGGTCCGGCAGGTGAACAGGCCGGCAAGTATATCCTGCCCGCGCCGCTGCAGCGTCCTAGTGGCTGGCGCTGCTGGAGAACAGGTTGATCACCACCACCCCGCCGATGATCAGGCCGATGCCCAGCATGGCCGGCAGGTCTAGGCGTTGGCCGTAGAGGAACAGCGCCACCAGGCTGACCAGCACGATGCCGAGCCCGGACCAGATGGCGTAGACGATGCCCACCGGCAGGCTGCGCATGACCAGGATCAGCATCCAGAACGAGATCCCATAGCCGACCAGCACTAGCAGCAGCGGCAACGGGGTGGATAGCCCCTTGACTGCCTTCAGCGAGCTGGTGGCGATCACTTCGGCGGCGATGGCGATGGCGAGATAGACGTAGGGGTTCATCTTGCGGACTCCTCTGCACTGCGGCGGATTCTAGGGATTCCTACGATGGGATAAAGTGGATACCAATCTGATTTGGAGATAGGTTGGCCATGCACTGGAACCTGGAACAGCTGCGCCTCTTCGTCAGCGCCGCCGAGGCGCAGTCCTTCTCGGCGGTGGCTCGCCAGGAGCGCCGTGCGCAGTCGGCTGTGAGCCAGGCCATCGCCCTGCTCGAGGCCGACCTGGGGGTGACGCTGTTTGAGCGCAGCAGCGGCCAGCGACCACGCCTCAGCGCCGCCGGCGCGGCCCTGCTGGAGGAGGCTCGTGCGGTGCTGCGCCAGTGCGAGCGTCTGGAGGGCCGGGCGCTGGGCTTGGCACGCGGCGAGGAGGCGCGCCTGCGCCTGGCCCAGGACGAGGCGATGCCCTACCAGCCGGTGCTGGCCAGCCTGGAGGCGCTGGCCCGGCGCTTTCCGCTGCTCGAGGTGCAGCTGGCCAGCGGGGCCCAGGGCGATGTGGCGCGCAAGTTGCTGGAGCGGCGCGCCGACCTCGGTCTGCTGTTCCACCACGAGGGCATGCCCCAGGCCCTAGAACGTCGCCAGCTGGGCGCCATCGAGATGGTCACGGTATGCGGCGCCAGTCACCCGCTGGCCGCCGAGCAGGTCGCCGACCGCCGCCAGCTGGCCGGCCACCGCCAGCTGTTGATGGCGCCCCAGGACAGCCGCTACCCGGGCGGCGAGCAGATCAGCCCGCTGGTCTGGCGTGCCGACAGCTTCTACGCCATGGCTGAGCTGGTGATGCGCAACCTCGGCTGGGCCTGGTTGCCGCGTCACGTGGCGCGCTACCCGGCCTACCAGGGGCAGCTCGTCGAGTTGCGCAGCGACTGGACGCCGCCGCCGCTGGTGGTCGAGCTGGTCTGGCGCCGCGACGAGAGCCCCGGCCCGGCGGCCGACTGGCTGACCCGATGCCTGGAGGAGCATCTGCGAGTCGCCAGCGACGGACGGGCGGGGTAAGCTGCGCGGCCATGAACCGACACCTCTACACCCTGCTGTTCCACCTCGGTCTGCCGCTGATCGGTCTGCGCCTGTACCTGCGCGCGCGCAAGGCGCCGGCCTACGCGCGACGTATCGGCGAGCGCTTCGCCCGCCGGCTGCCGGCGCTGCGCCCGGGCGGTATCTGGGTGCACGCCGTCTCGGTGGGCGAGAGCATCGCCGCGGCGCCCATGGTCCGCGCCCTGCTGGAGCGCCACCCGGAGCTGCCGGTCACCGTCACCTGCATGACTCCCACGGGCTCGGAGCGCATCCGGGCGCTGTTCGGCGACCGCGTGCAGCACTGCTACCTGCCCTATGACCTGCCCTGGGCCGCGGCACGTTTCCTCGACCGCCTGCGTCCGAAGCTGGCGGTGATCATGGAAACCGAGCTGTGGCCCAACCACATCCACCAGTGCGCTCGGCGCGGCATCCCGGTGGTGCTCGCCAACGCCCGGCTCTCCGAGCGCTCGGCGCGCGGCTATGCGCGCTTCGCCGGGCTGACCCGGCCGATGCTCGGCGAGCTGAGCTGGCTGGCGGTACAGACCGCGCCCGAGGCCGAGCGCTTCCGCCGCCTGGGGGCGCCGGCCGAGCGGATCACGGTGACCGGCTCGATCAAGTTCGACCTGCACCTCGACCCGGCACTGGCCGAGCGCGCCGCCGCCCTGCGCGCCGAGTGGCAGGCCGCAGCACGCCCGGTGTGGATCGCCGCCAGCACCCACGCCGGCGAGGACGAGATCGTCCTCGACGCCCACCGGCGGATCCTCACGCACCACCCCGAGGCCCTGCTGATCCTGGTGCCGCGTCATCCGGAGCGTTTCGCCGAGGTCCACGGGCTGTGTCGCCAGCGCGGCTTCGTCACCCGCCGGCGCTCGGCGGGCGAGGTGGTGGACGCCGCCACCCAGGTGCTGCTTGGCGACACCATGGGCGAGCTGCTGTTCCTCTACGCCTTGGCCGACCTGGCCTTCGTCGGCGGCAGCCTGGTGGCCAACGGCGGCCACAACCTGCTGGAGCCGGCGGCCCTCGGCAAGCCGGTGCTCAGCGGCCCACACCTGTTCAACTTCCTGGAGATCGCCGCCCAGCTGCGCGACGCCGGGGCGTTGCGCGAGGTGCAGGGCGCCGACGGCCTGGCCGCGGCGCTGCTGGAACTCTGGGCGGAGCCGGAACGGGCGCGGGCCATGGGCGCGGCCGGGCTGGCGGTGCTACACGCCAACCAGGGGGCCCTGGAGCGTCTGCTGGTCGGCCTGGAGCGCCTGCTGCAGGAAGGCGCCGTGGCTGAGGCCGGCGGCGCCCGTCGGTAGCAGTGCCGCGGCCTGCCGGCCTATAATGCAGCCCTTTCCCGTGGGCATTTCTGTGGAGCTGGTGATGGCCGAACGTACGGCGTCCGTCGAGCGCAACACCCTGGAGACCCAGATCAAGGTCTCGATCAATCTGGATGGCACTGGCAAGGCCAAGTTCGATATCGGCGTGCCCTTCCTCGAGCACATGCTCGACCAGATCGCCCGCCATGGCCTGATCGACCTGGACATCTACTGCAAGGGCGACCTGCACATCGACGATCATCACACCGTCGAGGACGTCGGCATCACCCTCGGCCAGGCCTTCGCCAGGGCCATCGGCGACAAGAAGGGCATTCGCCGCTACGGCCACGCCTACGTGCCGCTGGACGAGGCACTGTCGCGGGTGGTCGTCGACTTCTCCGGGCGTCCCGGCCTGCACATGCACGTGCCCTTCACCCGCGCGCTGGTCGGCGGCTTCGACGTGGACCTGTTCCAGGAGTTCTTCCAGGGCTTCGTCAACCACGCCCAGGTGACCCTGCACATCGACAACCTGCGCGGCACCAACACCCACCACCAGATCGAGACGGTGTTCAAGGCCTTCGGCCGTGCCCTGCGCATGGCCGTGGAGCCGGACGAGCGTATGGCCGGGCAGATGCCTTCCACCAAAGGGTGCCTGTGATGCAGACGGTAGCCGTCATCGACTATGGAATGGGCAACCTGCACTCGGTGGCCAAGGCTCTCGAGCACGTCGGCGCCGGGCGGGTGCTGGTCAGCAGCGATGCCAAGGTGATTCGCGAGGCCGACCGGGTCGTGTTCCCCGGGGTCGGCGCGATCCGCGATTGCATGGCGGAGATCCGTCGCCTGGGCTTCGACCAACTGGTCCGCGAGGTGAGCGTCGACCGGCCGTTCCTCGGCATCTGCGTGGGCATGCAGGCGCTGCTGGAGCACAGCGAGGAGAACGGTGGGGTGGACTGCCTCGGCCTGTTCCCCGGCCAGGTGCGCTTCTTCGGCAAGGATCTGGCGGAAGCCGGCGAGCCGCTCAAGGTGCCGCACATGGGCTGGAACGAGGTGGTGCAGAGCGTGGATCACCCGCTGTGGCACAACATCCCCAACCGCGGGCGCTTCTACTTCGTGCACAGCTATTACGTAGAGGCCGGCAATCCCAAGCAGGTGGTCGGCCGCGGCCACTACGGCAAGGACTTCGTCGCCGCGCTGGCCGACGGGCCGCGTTTCGCCGTGCAGTTCCACCCGGAGAAGAGCCATACCCACGGCCTGCAGTTGCTGCAGAACTTCGCCGCCTGGGACGGCCGCTGGTAGGCGGCCACTGGATTCGTGCGGGCGCCGCCGGAGCGCGCGGTGCCAGCAGCCCCTTCTGACCTTAGGAAACAAGCGATGCTGATCATCCCCGCTATCGATCTCAAGGACGGCGCCTGCGTGCGTCTGCGCCAGGGCCTGATGGACGACGCCACGGTGTTCTCCAACGACCCTGTGGCCATGGCCGCCAAGTGGGTCGAGGCCGGCTGCCGCCGCCTCCACCTGGTGGACCTGAACGGCGCCTTCGGGGGAAAGCCGGTTAACGGCGAGGTGGTCACCGCCATCGCCAAGCGCTACCCGCAGCTGCCGATCCAGATCGGTGGCGGCATCCGTTCCCTGGAGACCATCGAGCACTACGTACGCGCCGGGGTCAGCTACGTGATCATCGGCACCAAGGCGGTCAAACAGCCGGAATTCGTCGGCGAGGCCTGCCGGGCCTTCCCCGGCAAGGTGATCGTCGGCCTGGACGCCAAGGACGGCTTCGTTGCCACCGACGGCTGGGCCGAGGTCTCCAGCGTGCAGGTGGTGGATCTTGCCCGGCGCTTCGAGGCCGATGGGGTCGCGGCCATCGTTTACACCGACATCGCCAAGGACGGCA